>Ga0308172_1000106_pt1 | contig 164571 bp, 153 predicted proteins | sample PhyGR2_FD_202134 | JGI IMG/M metagenome (GOLD analysis project Ga0308172, IMG submission 202134) | Phyllosphere microbial communities from UC Gill Tract Community Farm, Albany, California, United States - DLSLSG.R2 | ecosystem: Host-associated > Plants > Phyllosphere > Unclassified | place... | reverse complement strand
TTTTCTTCGAAGTCCAGCTCGAACACGCGCAGCGGGTTGCGGGTGTATTCGATTGGCGTGGCGATGGCCACCAGCGGCAGGACCACGTCGCACTTCTTGATGTGGTACTCGATCCACTCGGTGTGGATGCTGATATCGCCTTCCACATAATGGAAGTTGGGGTGGCTGCGCAGGCGCTCGATGGCGTCGGAGCCGATGTCCAGGCCGTAGACTTCGTAACGGTCGTCACGCAGCAGCCGTTCGGACAGGTGGTTACCGATAAAGCCGTTCACCCCCAGGATCAGCACGCGGGTGCGGCGTGGCTTACGGCCGGATTCGGCGCCGCGCAGCACGGAGCCGTCCACCAGGCCCAGTTCGTCGGCGAGGGACGGGCCGGCCTGGTATAGACCGTTGTCGTTACGCTGACCGAACGTGATCACCAGGGAGTCTTCACCGCAGGCGATGCGCAGCGGGTTGACGCTGATCACGCGGCCCGGCGCAAGGCCATCGTTGCCCTTGACCACTTCGGCCTGCCACACGATGAGCTTGTGCTCACCCACGGCGCAGAAGGCGCCAGGGTAGGGTTGGGTGACCGCGCGCACCAGGTTGAACAATTCTTCAGCCGGTTTTTTCCACTCCAGTTTGCCGTCGGCGGCCGTGCGGCGCCCGAAATAGGTGGCCTGGCTGTCGTCCTGAGCGGTTTCCGTGAGCTTGCCCGCAGCCAGTTGCGGCAGGGCGTCACGCAGAAGAGTGGTGGCCGCGTCACGCAGTTTGGCGTGCAGGGTCAGGCCGGTGTCGCTGCGCTCGATGGTGACTTTTTGCTGAGCCAGGATCGCGCCGGCATCAGCACGTTTGACCATGCGGTGCAGGGTCACGCCGGTTTCGGTTTCGCCGTTGACCAGCACCCAGTTGGCCGGCGCGCGGCCGCGGTATTTAGGCAGCAACGAACCGTGCAGGTTGAACGCGCCTTTGCTGGCAGTGCCCAGCAGGGCTTCGCTCAGCAGGTTGCGGTAGTAGAACGAGAAGAGGTAGTCGGGTTTGAGTTTGGCGATGCGCTCCACCCACAGCGGGTGGTTGGCGTCTTCCGGCGCGTGCACGGGGATGCCGTTGCGCGCGCACAACTGGGCCACGGAGCCGTAGAAATTGTTTTCCTTGGGATCATCGGCATGGGTGAACACGGCAGCGATGTCGTAACCGGCATTGAGCAGCGCTTCAATGCCTGCACATCCAATATCGTGGTACGCAAATACAACGGCTTTTGAACTCATGACTGAACCTGATCGGGAGAAGTAGAAGTATGGGAAGACGCCAGGCCGTCGACGACGACCACAGGCGCCGGTGCCGCCGGTTGGTTGCGCAGCACTTTTTCAATGAAGAAACGCGGGCGGGCGCGCACATCGCTGTACATGCGGCCCAGGTATTCACCCAACAGGCCCATGCCGATGAACTGGCCCCCGGTGAACACGAACAGCACCGCGAACAGCACGAACATGCCGTCGCCGGCCCACTGCGCGCCGAAGGCCAAGCGCAGGATGATCAACGCAAAGGCAAACAGCATACCCAGCGCCGCCAGGCTGAAGCCGACGATGGACAGCAGGCGCAATGGGGTGGTGGTCATGCAGGTCAGCAGATCGAACATCAGGCTGATCAGGCGCATAGCGCTGTATTTGGATTCGCCGTGTTCACGCTCGGCGTGGTGCACCAGAATCTCAGTGGTGTGGCGGGCAAAACCGTTGGCCAGGATCGGAATGAAGGTACTGCGCTCGCGGCAGGCGAGCATGGCGTCGACGATGGTGCGGCGGTAGGCGCGCAGCATGCAGCCGTAGTCGGTCATGGCCACGCCGGTGGAGCGCTGTACCGCGAGGTTGATCAGCCGCGATGGCCAGCGGCGGAAGGCGGAGTCCTGACGGTTATTGCGCACGGTGGCGACTACGTCGTAGCCAAGGGCGGCTTGTTCAACCAGGCGCGGGATTTCTTCCGGCGGGTTCTGCAGGTCGGCGTCCAGGGTGATCACTACCTCGCCCCGGCACTGCTCGAAACCGGCCATGATCGCCGCATGCTGCCCGTAGTTACGGTTGAGGATCACCGCAACCACGTTGCTGCCATCCTCTGCGGCGGCGTCTTCGAGCAATTGAGCGGAATTGTCGCGGCTACCGTCATCCACCAGGATGATTTCGTATTCGTAGGCCAACTGTTTGCAGGCTGCCGTGGTACGACGCAACAACTCAGGCAGGCTGTCTTGTTCGTTGTAGACCGGGATAACGATCGACACGCAATGAATAGGGTAGGGTTTCAAAGATTCATGACCTCGGGGGTTAGCGCAGCTTGGAGCGTTAAAGCAGCAGCAAAACAAAGGCGAGCGCGCGTTAATGCACAGCTAAAGATGAAACATAATCAACAGGTTAGCCGGTAAAGCGCGGATTGCTATGAAGTACTGGGTTTAAGATTAAGCGTAAAAATGTGGAACGAATATGAAAGCCGGATGAAAAACTCGTTTATTTGACAGGTAGACAGCCAGGGTTCAGCTAAGCCACCCAGGGGCGTCCGGGTTCTATTGGGCGGTTGAACAGGAGCGATTTTCAAAGGCCTTGGTTCCACCCTCAACGGCACAATGGGCAGTTCAGCGCCACATGAAGAATCTTCTCTGCATTGGCGCTCAAGTGCCGGTAAAGTAAGCCATCTATTGCCAGGGCAGACGGATGAATAGCGTGCAGCTTTTACGCGGCCAGTTGCGGCCGGTATTGATGGGGTTGTTGTTGGGCGTGGCCTGTATTTCCACGGTGCGGGCCGACGACGGGGTGGCGCTGACCAGCATCGATCAGGTGCCCGAAGGCGTGGAAGTACGCGGCAAGCAGATCGCGGCCTACACCTGGGACGACCGCCAGGGCAAAAACCTGCTGGTACTCGCCGAGCAGCTCAACGAACGGGACGACGACGGCACCCAATCTGCCTTTGTCTACGCCGCCCAGTACCTGATTGACGGCAAACGCCCCAAGCGTATGTGGATGCTCTACGACGATGTGCAGCACTGCCAATTCGATGCGGCCCTGCGTTTCGACCGAACCGCCACCAAAGTCACTGACCTGAACGGGGATGGCATCACCCAGACCGTCGTCGGCTATTCGCTGACCTGCACCAGCGACGTCAGCCCCAATGAATTCAAGCTGATCATGCATGTGGGCAAATCCGAGAAGTACCGTCTGCGCGGCGTCGACCGCTACGGCGCGGCGTGGTGGGATGAAGAGGCTGGCGCGCTGCGCGGCATGCCATTGCCCAAGGACTGTAGCGTGGCCGGCCAACAGGCGCTGGTCAGTCAGTATAAGGAGCAGGGCACCGAGCTGCCTTTGCCGGGCTGCTACCGCGACGAGAAGGATTTCGCCAAGGCACCGCAGGCGTACTTGCCGTTCATGCGTCAGCACTGGTTTGCCCTGATGCAGAAACAGGACGCCGAATGGAGCCAGGCCCAGACCCAGCCCCAGGAACCCACCGAGGACGAAGAAACCGCCCCGTGATTTTGTGCCAGGGTCGGTCATGCGCTAGACTCGGCCTTCGCCAATTCACTAAATACCTCGATGAAACAATGAGTTGATCGGGGTATTTAATCCAAAGGCTGAATTACATTGACTGAGTTTCTGCGCAACCCCCTGACCCTTTACCTCACCCGCCTGGCACCTTCCAGCCAATTGACCATGCGCTATGTGCTGCAAGACGCCGCCGACCGCCTGGGCTTCGAAGACATCAATCTTGAAGAGATCGACTGGCACCTGCTGCAGCCCGAACACGTCATCGCCCTGGTGGCGGCGCTGCGCGAAGACGGTTACGCGCCCAACACCTCATCGCTGTACGTTAATGCCGTACGCGGGGTGATGAATGAAGCCTGGCGCATGAGCCTGATCACTCAGGAACACCTGCTCAAAATGCGCACGGTCAAGGCATCCGCCGGCACGCGCCTGGGTCAGGGGCGCAATCTGCGCCGCACATTGATCCGCGAAATGATGGAAGCCTGCGCCGCCGACCCACGTCCCCAGGGCCTGCGTGATGCCGCGGTGATCGGCATTCTCTATGGCTCAGGCATGCGCAAGTCGGAGTCGGTCAACCTCGACCTCGCGCAGGTCGACTTCGCCGAACGCAGCCTGCGGGTCATCGGCAAGGGCAATAAGGAACTGGTCAAATACGCGCCGGATTGGGCCTTTGCCAAACTGCAGGCGTGGCTGGCGTTTCGTCGTGAACAGCTCAAGGAGGGCGAGGAGGATGACAGCTTTCTGTTTAACCGCATCCGCCGTGGCAGCCATATCACCCGGGAACGCATCACCAAACACGCGATTTACTACATCGCCCGCCAACGCGGCGAACAGGTCGGTGTGAAGATCATGCCCCATGACTTCCGCCGCTCGTTCATCACGCGGGTGATCGAGGAGCATGACCTGTCGATTGCGCAGAAGCTGGCGCACCACACCAATATCCAGACCACCGCCAGCTATGACGTTCGCGACGACAATGAGCGGCGGCGGGCAGTGGATCGGTTCGATTTGTAGAACGGTCAGAGGATCGGCTTGCCACCGGTGACGGCGTAACGCGAGCCGGAGATGTAGCTGGCTTCGTCCGAGGCCAGCAATACATAGATCGGCGCCACTTCCACCGGTTGCCCGGGGCGGCCCAGCGGGGTTTCGCTGCCGAAATTCTGCACATCATCGTCGGTCATAGTGGCCACGATCAGCGGCGTCCAGATCGGGCCAGGGGCGACGCTGTTGACGCGAATCCCCTTGCTGCCGAGCATCTGGGCCAGGCCCCCGGTGAAGTTGGCGATGGCGCCCTTGGTGGCGGCGTAGGGCAATAATGTCGGCTTGGGCATGTCGGAATTGACCGATGTGGTGTTGATAATCGAGCTGCCGGCCTTCATGTGCGGCAAAGCCGCCTTGCAGATGCGAAACATGGCGGTGATGTTGATATCGAAGGTCTTGACCCATTCTTCATCCTCGATTTCTTCGAGGGTTTCATGGCTCATCTGGAACGCGGCGTTATTGACCAGCACGTCGATACGGCCGAACTGTTCAACGGTCTTGTCCACCAGCGCCTGGCAGGTGGCTTTTTGCGCAATATCGCCGGGCAGCAGCAGGCACTGACGGCCGGCTTCTTCGACCCAACGCGCGGTCTCCTGAGCGTCTTCGTGCTCATCCAGATAAGCGATGGCCACGTCGGCGCCTTCACGGGCAAACGCGATGGCGACTGCGCGGCCGATGCCGCTGTCGGCGCCGGTGATCAGGGCAATTTTGTTGGCCAGGCGGCCGGAGCCCTTGTAGCTCTGTTCGCCACAGTCCGGGTACGGATCCATTTTCTTCTGGGTACCCGGAACGCTTTGGGCTTGCGGGGCGAACGGCGGGCGTGGGTAATCAGTCATTGTCGGTCTCCATAGGTGTGTTAAACAGCTATGGAGTTAGTGTTTTTCGGCCCGCCGATAGTTGTAATGGATGCCGGCCAAGCCCGACGAATGGTGCCTGTCAGGAGGAGGGCGGGGCGCTCGCCAAATGCGCTGGCAAGCGGCGTAAGGTCCACAGCACCGTGAGGAGTGCCGCGACGGCGCACAGTGCGATCCCCACCAGCATCGGCGCTGGCGTGTGGTCGGCGAACACACCGACCAGGCTCATGCACACCGCGCCGGTGATCATTTGAATCGCGCCGAGCAATGCCGAGGCCGAGCCCGCTACGGCGCCGTGGTCCTCCATGGACAGCACGCCTGCCGCCGGCAGCAGCAGGCCGAGAAAACCAAAGCCGATAAACAGCAGCGACATCATCAAGGCCAGGTTGCCGGACCACAGCGTGGTGATTGCCAGCAGGCTCATCACCACCGCCACACCGATCACCGAACCGCGAATCAGCGGCGCCAGGCCAAAACGCGCGCTGAGGCGCGCAGTCAGTTGGCTCATGGCGAAAAACGACGCGGCGTTAAGGGCGAATGCCAGGCTGAATTGGGTCGGCGTCAGGCCGAAGTGCTCGATGTACACGAACGGCGCGCTGCCGATAAACACGAAAAACGTGGCCAGCCCGAAGCCGCACACCAACGACAACCCCATGAATACACGGTCACGCAGCAAACCGCCGTAGCTGCTGAAGGCGCTGCCCAGGGTTTTACCCAGGCGGCGCTCCGCCGGGTGAGTCTCGGGCAATTGCACGACAGTCATCACCAGGCACAGCACAGCCACCACCGCCAGCACGGCAAACACTTCGCGCCAGCTCCACAGGGAAATTACCAGGCTGCCGGCCAACGGCGCGAGAATCGGCGAAACACTCATCACCAGCATCAGCAGGGACATCAGCCGCGCGGCTTCATGGCCGGTGTACAGGTCGCGCACAATGGCGCGGGGCACCACCATGCCGGCGCAGGCCCCGAACGCCTGCATTGCGCGAAAGGCAATCAGCACTTCAATGGTCGGCGCCAATGCGCAACCGATGCTGCCCACCGCGAAAATCACCAACCCGGCATAAATCGGCGGCTTGCGCCCGAATACATCGCTGATCGGCCCGTAAAACAGCTGGCACACGCCGATTACAATAAAGAACACCGTCAGGCTCATCTGCACCGCCGCCGGTGATGCGTGCAGGCTCGCGCCCAGGGTGGGCAAGGCAGGGAGGTAACTGTCGATGGCGAAGGGGCCGATGGCGGTGATCAACCCCAGCAGCAGGGCGAGATGGGCAATACGTCGAGACATGGAGCAATTCCGGGCCAAGCAAAGGCCGCTCAGCTTAAGGGATCCGCGCAGATCCGCAAACTTAGGCTTCAATAACAGGGACAAGATGCCGATAACGGTACTAACGACGCTCAGGCGGTTGGCTTTTCAACCGGCGTTCCAGGCACAGGGATACCCGCATGACGATCAAATTACGCTTGATGCTGCTGATTGCGACTGGATTGTTGACTGCCATGCTGATGAGCTTGGTCAGTTATCTGGGGAACGCTCGGATGAGCGACGCCGTGCGCGAAAACGAGGTCAGCATGACGGTGCTGCGCAACCATATGGAAGCCGACATGATGCACGACGCTCTGCGTGCCGATGTGTTGTCTGCCATGTTGGTGGGGCTGGGTAAGAGCACCAGTAGCAAGGACGAGGTCAGCAGTTCGCTCAAGGAGCACGCGGAGCATTTTCGCCAGATGCTGGCAGAGAACCTCAAGCTGCCGTTGGACGAGACGCTCAGGACCAAGTTGGAAAGCACCAAGCCAGCGCTCGATACCTATATCAGCGCTGCCGAACGCATCGTCGCGCTGGCCCTGGACAACCCGGAAGCCGCTCGCGGCGAATTGGAGACGTTCAATAAGGCGTTCACCCAACTGGAAGATCAACTGGCAACGCTGAGCGAGCTGATCGAAAGCAATACCCAGCAGACCGGCGCCAGCACCCAACAGACAATTCGCAGTGCCAATTTCACCCTGGGGGCGGTGCTGATTGCCAGCCTGTTGCTGCTCTTGGCGCAAGGCCGTTGGGTGATGCTGAGCATCATGGGCCCACTGCAGTCCGCCAGCCGGATTGCCGCCAGCATCGCCCGGGGCAACTTGAGCGAAACCATTGTCGAGCCGCATCGCAAAGACGAAGCCAGCTCGTTGATCCGCAGCCTGGCGACCATGCAGCGTGATTTGCGCGGCATGATCGACGTGGTGCGCAGCAACGCACACGGCATCACCGGCGTTACCGAACAACTGAGTCATGGCTGTCATGAAGTCGCCAACAGCAGCCAGCAACAAAGCTCAGCCGCCAGCACCATGGCCGCTGCCGCCAGTGAAATGACTGCCAGTATCGAAGAAATCACCCGCCACGCCGGGCACGCACTGGAAATGGCCAACCAGGCCGAAGCCCTGGCCAAGGACGGTGGGCGAGTCATACACCAGGTGGTCAGCGACATGGACGGTATCGCCCGTTCCTCCCAGCAATCGGCCCAGGTGATCCGCACCCTGGACAAGGAATCGGAGGCAATCTACAGCATCATCCAAGTGATCAAAGGCATTGCCGACCAGACCAACCTGCTGGCCCTCAACGCAGCCATCGAAGCGGCGCGGGCCGGGGAGCAGGGGCGCGGCTTTGCAGTGGTGGCCGATGAAGTGCGCAGCCTTGCGGGGCGTACCAGTGCGTCGACCCAGGAAATCGCCAGCATGGTTGGGCGCATCCAGCAAAGCACCCGGGAAGCGGTAACCAGCATGGAGGAGGGCGTCGCTCAAGTGGACAAAGGCATGGCTGTTACCGCCGATGTGGAACGCGCCATTCGCGAGATCCTGCAGGCAACCCTCAATACCACCGAACTGGTGCACGACATTTCGCGCACCATCAGTGAACAGAGCCTGGCCAGCAATGAAATCTCCCATCAGGTGGAGATGATTGCCGGGATGTCGGAGAACAACAGTCGAGTGATAGGGCAGACAGCGTCGACCACGGACGAGCTGTCGAGCCTGGCCGGCAAGCTGTCGCAGTCGGTGGATCGGTTTCAGCTTTGATTTCGTAATCTATTGATTTAACTCAACTAAATAGTCATTTAGTTGAGTTGGATGCCAGAAGAGGGGGCTCAAGACTGGGCGAGGGCGGCCGCACGGCGCTGGCTGATACGTTCCACCGTCTGCATATGTTCGGTGCCCCAGGCACATAAGGTGCCCAGCGCAGTGGCCAGGGATTCGCCGAACGGTGTCAGGGAATACTCGACCTTCGGCGGGATCTCCTGAAAATCGATTCGCACGATGATCTCATCGCGCTCCAATTCCTTGAGTTGCTGAATCAACACTTTATCGGTCACGCCACCGATGGCGCGGCGCAATTCGCCGTAGCGATGGACATTCTTCGCCAGGTTGTAGAGCACCAGCGGTTTCCATTTGCCGCCGATCACGGCGAGCGCAGCTTCAAGGCCGCAGTTGAATGACGTATTAGCCATGATTCGGGCACTCCATAGGGCACTTACCAAAAGGTGCATACTATTCAAAAGAATAGCCCGGATCTACAGTTGTGCCTCCACATACCTTGGAGTGCAACATGAGCAGGCTCAACGGCAAGATTGCAGTGATCACCGGTGGCAACAGCGGCATAGGCTTGGCGAGCGCGATTCGCTTTGCGCAGGAAGGCGCGCAGGTCGTTATCGTCGGCCGCAGGCAAGAAGAACTCGACAAGGCGCTCGACCTGATCGGCCCGCACGCCATCGCCATCCAGGGTGATATTGCCAAACTGGATGATCTGGAACGCATCTTCGCGCAGATCAAGGCGACTAAGGGTCGGATTGATGTGCTATTCGCCAACGCAGGCCTAGGTGATTTCGAGCCTATCGGTTCAATTACCGAAGCATCGTTCGACCGCACATTTGGCATCAACGTCAAAGGCACACTGTTCACCGTGCAAAACGCGCTGCCACTGATGAGCGCCGGCGGCTCGATCATGCTCACCGGTTCTACGACTGGCACCATGGGCACACCAGCATTCAGCGTTTACAGCGCAACCAAGGCGGCACTGCGCAATTTCGCCAGAAGCTGGGCGCTGGACCTTAAAGGCACGGGCATTCGCGTCAACGTTATTTCTCCTGGACCGATCTCGACACCGGGGTTGGACCTGGCATTGAGCGGCACCGGTCAGAAAGACGCAATCATTGACGACATGACTGGGCAAATTCCTTTGGGCCGTATTGGTCAAGCCGAAGAGGTGGCAGCGGCCGCATTGTTCCTGGCGTCGGACGAAAGCAGTTTTATGACCGGCAGCGAGATGTTCGTGGATGGCGGGTTCGCTCAGGTTTGACACAGCGAGGGGTTTTGCCCGTTGAAATGTGACGGGCATCGCCTCTGATTATGTAACGTCTCGTTACGCATAATGTATATTATGTTAAATTATGTGTCAGGGTCTTGGATGTAAATCATCAACCCCGCCCTATGTGCTTCCCGCATACCCCATTCTCAAACGTCATAATCCCGCGTTTTCCTACGTGGTAGTCTCACACGTCTACCAATAGGCATTGATCGTATGTCGTCAATGGCCCCAACCAGGAAAGATCATGCCAAAAAAGTCCCACTCAGCCTTGCGCGTTAATTTTCGTGAATTGTTGGCAACGCCTGCGTGCGTTGAAACCGCTTCCGTGTTTGATCCGATGTCGGCAAGGATTGCCGCCGACCTGGGTTTCGAGGTTGGTATCCTGGGCGGCTCCGTGGCTTCGTTGCAGGTTCTGGCGGCCCCCGATTTTGCGTTGATCACGCTGAGTGAGTTCGTTGAGCAAGCCACCCGCATCGGTCGTGTCGCGCAGTTGCCCTTTATTGCCGATGCCGATCACGGTTACGGCAATGCGCTGAATGTGATGCGCACCGTTGAAGAACTGGAACGTGCCGGCGTTGCAGCACTGACCATCGAAGACACGCTGCTGCCGGCGCAATTCGGGCGCAAGTCCACGGATTTAATTTCCATAGACGAAGGTATCGGTAAAGTTCGCGCGGCGCTGGAAGCGCGGGTTGACCCAGAGCTGTCGATCATTGCCCGCACCAACGCCGGCGTATTACCGACCGAAGCGGTGATCGAACGCACCCTGGCCTATCAGAAAGCCGGTGCCGATGGCATCTGCATGGTGGGCGTCAGCGACTTCGAGCACTTGGAGAAAATTGCGGAAGACCTCACGGTGCCGTTGATGCTGGTGACCTACGGCAATCCCAAACTCAACGACGCGCAACGCCTGGCCAGCCTGGGTGTGCGGGTCATTGTGGCCGGCCATGGCGCGTACTTCGCGGCGATCAAGGCGACCTACGACAGCCTGCGCGCCCAACGCCAACTGACCCACAGCACTTCGAACCTCAGTGCCACCGAGTTGACCCACACCTATACGTTGCCCGAGAGCTACGTAGCCTGGGCCAAAGAATTCATGGACGTAAAAGAGTAACTACCCCCGTGGATCGAGGGGGCTGCCCCCTCCTCCCACGCGGGTCTGCCCCTCGGTCAGCCAACCCAGCCCACCGCAGTTTTCGGAATCACTTCCGATTCATCCAGCTTCGACGCAAACATGCTCACCGCCTTCACGGCATCGCTGGTGCTGGTGCGTATCTGCAGAATCACCGAACCCGCCTGATCCGCCAGGTTGACGCCACGCTGCGCGCCTTCCTGGGTGGCATTCATGCTGCTCACCGCGTCGCGGGTTTCCGACAGGATCATGCCGATCATCTCGGCGATTTCCGCCGTGGAACGGCTGGTGCGACCGGCCAACTGGCGAACCTCGTCGGCCACCACCGCAAAGCCGCGCCCCTGGTCACCGGCGCGGGCCGCTTCGATGGCCGCGTTGAGGGCCAATAGGTTGGTCTGGTCGGCAATGCCGCGGATGGTATTGACGATGGCGGTGATCTGCTCCGAACGGTCACCCAACTGCCCCACCAATCGCGCAGAGGCGCCGATGTTTTCGGCAATCCGGCGCATTTCCGTGGCGGTGTCGTGGATAACCTGAGTGCCGTGTTCGGCAAACCGCTCGGTTTCCGAAGAGATATGGTAGGCACGCGAGGCGCCGCGCGAGTCTTCCTCGAATTTTTCCACGCGCTCGGTGATATCGCTGGCGAACTTGACGATTTTCAGCAGCGTGCCGTCCAGGTCATACACCGGGTTGTAACTGGCTTCCAGCCACACCGTGCGGCCATGTTTGCCGATGCGCTTGAATTGCCCGGTGAAGAATTCGCCGTTGTTCAAGCGGCGCCAGAAGTCGGCGTATTCGCCACTGTTGACCAGGCTCGGCTCGCAAAACATGCGGTGGTGCTTGCCCTTGAGCTCGGCCAGGGAGTAACCCATGACATTGAGGAAATTGGGATTGGCATCGAGTACGTGGCCGCTCAAATCAAACTCGATCACCGCCATGGCACGGTCCAGCGCCGCGAGTTTGCTGCGGGTTGCGGCTTCCTGCTCGACCTTGCTGGTGACGTCCAGGGCATACTTGACCACTTTCAGCACTTGACCACGTTCATCCAGCACCGGGTTGTAGCTGGCCTCCAACCAGACGGTTTTGCCGTTGGCACCCACCCGTTTGAAGGTCCCCGAGACAAATTTGCCGGCACGCAGATCCGCCCAGAACTCGCTGTAGGCTGGGCTGTTGGTCAGTGCGGGCAAGCAGAAGTCGCGATGGGATTTGTTGGCCAGTTGATCGGCGCTATAACCCATGGTTTTCATGAAGTTGTCGTTAGCCCGCAGCACCTTGCCATTCAGGTCGAATTCGACCACCGCCATGGAGCGCTCCAACGCAGCGTTCAGCCCTTTGTATTCGTTGACTTCGGCCTTCCTGGCCGCCAGTTCTGTTTTTAATGCGTTATTGAACATGACGAACCCTCTGCCGTACGGAGAACCTGCTTCTTAAAGTAGCTATCGGCCCCGGATTTAGCGACTTTACGCGGCTTTAATTTTTATTTTCTGGCGTCAAAAAAGCGTATTGCCATAGCCCTCGGTTTGCCCTGGCCAATGATTTCGAGGACCATGGCGCCTTTGTGTTTTTGCCCACCAGAGGTGCCCATGGCCAACCACGATCTGTCTTACACTCCGGACCCGGATGCCGAGTCCATTTCTTCCGACGTTGTCGGCTTCAACGGTATCCTGGTGTCGACCCAGATCCCGACTCGCGCCGACGGCAGCCTGGAACTGGGGGATATCACCCTGCAAAGCGAATGCACGCTGCAAGCGCTGAAAGTCGCCCTGGAAAAAGCCGGCAGTTCCATGGATCGGGTGATGCACCTGACCATTTATCTGACGGATATGGCCGATCGCGCGGCCTTCAACGAGGTCTACAAACGCTTTTTCGCCAAGCCCTGGCCCGTGCGCGCGGCGGTTGGCGTGGCGGCGCTGGCGGTTGAAGGCATGCGCGTGGAAGTCACCGCGATGGCGGCCAAGGCCTGAAGTGATGCCGGTCAGGCATTTCACGGCTACAATGCGCGCCTCAACCGTGACAAGCCTGACTAAAAAAACTATGTCCTTGCCCAAGCATCACCTGGAATTGCTCAGCCCTGCCCGCGATGTGGCCATCGCCCGCGAGGCCATCCTGCACGGCGCCGACGCCATCTATATCGGCGGCCCCAGCTTCGGCGCGCGCCACAACGCGTGCAACGAAGTGAGCGATATCGCTCAACTGGTCGAGTTCGCCCGCCGTTACCACGCCCGGGTGTTCACCACCATCAATACCATCCTGCATGACAACGAGCTGGAGCCGGCGCGCAAGCTGATCCATCAGCTCTACGACGCCGGTGTCGACGCGCTGATCGTGCAGGACCTGGGGGTGATGGAGCTGGATATCCCGCCCATCGAGCTGCATGCCAGTACCCAGACCGATATCCGCACCCTGGCCCGCGCCAAGTTTCTCGATCAAGCCGGGTTCTCCCAACTGGTATTGGCCCGTGAGCTGAACCTGCAGGAAATCCGCACCATCGCCGACGAGACCGATGCCGCCATCGAGTTCTTCATTCATGGCGCACTGTGCGTGGCGTTCTCCGGGCAGTGCAATATCTCCCACGCGCAGAACGGCCGCAGTGCCAACCGCGGCGATTGCTCCCAAGCGTGCCGCCTGCCGTACACCTTGAAGGACGACCAAGGCCGCGTCGTGGCCTTTGAAAAACACCTGCTGTCGATGAAAGACAACAACCAGAGCGCCAACCTGCGCGCGCTGGTGGAGGCCGGTGTGCGTTCGTTCAAGATCGAAGGTCGCTACAAGGACATGGGCTATGTGAAGAACATCACCGCCTACTACCGTCAGCGCCTGGACGACATCCTCGAAGACCGCCCGGACCTGGCTCGCGCCTCCAGCGGTCGCACCGCGCATTTCTTCCTGCCCGACCCGGAAAAAACCTTCCACCGCGGCAGCACCGACTACTTTGTCAGCGAGCGCAAGATCGACATCGGCGCTTTCGACACGCCGACCTTCACCGGCCTGCCGGTAGGTGTGGTGGAAAAAGCCGGCAAGCGCGACCTGCAAGTGGTCACCCATGAGCCGCTGTCCAATGGCGATGGCCTGAACGTGCTGGTCAAGCGTGAAGTGGTGGGGTTCCGTGCCAACATCGCCGAGCCCAAGGGCGAGTTCGAGGAAGACGGCCAGAAGCGCTACCGCTATCGCGTCGAGCCGAATGAAATGCCGGCCGGCCTGCACCAACTGCGCCCTAACCATCCGCTGAACCGCAACCTCGACCATAACTGGCAGCAGGCGCTGCTCAAGACCTCGGCCGAGCGCCGTATCGGCCTTGCTTGGGTCGCGCGTTTGCGTGAAGAGCAGTTGCACGTTACCGCGACCAGCGAGGAAGGCATCAGCGCCAGCGTCACCCTGCCCGGCCCGTTCGGCGTGGCCAACAAGCCGGAACAGGCACTGGAAACCTTGCGCGACCTGCTCGGCCAATTGGGCACCACCGAATACCACGCCACTGCCATCGAACTGGATGCGCCGCAGGCGTTCTTCATCCCCAACTCGCAACTCAAGGCACTGCGCCGCGAAGTCATCGAAGCGCTGACCGCCGCCCGGATCGCGGCGCACCCCCGTGGTGGGCGCAAGGCTGAAACCACACCGCCGCCGGTGTACCCGGAAGCGCATCTGTCGTTTTTGGCCAACGTCTACAATCAGAAAGCCCGCGACTTCTACCACCGCCACGGGGTGAAGTTGATCGACGCGGCCTTCGAAGCCCATGAAGAAACCGGCGAAGTGCCGGTGATGATCACCAAGCATTGCCTGCGCTTCTCGTTCAACCTGTGCCCTAAACAGGCCAAGGGCGTCACGGGCGTGAAGACCAAGGTGGCGCCGATGCAATTGATCCACGGCGACGAAGTGCTGACCCTGAAATTCGACTGCTAGCCGTGTGAAATGCATGTGGTGGGCAAGATCAAGGGCCACATCCTGGGCTTGCCGCAACCGGGCAGCGTGGTCGAACACTTCAACCCGGACAAACTTATCTATCAGGGCACGCACTGACGCTACGGGAGCGGGGCCACCACCAGCCCCGCTGCAACCCCGCCGCCGCCAGCAGAATCGCCGCCACCCCTAGCCATTGCAGCCAGCCCAGACGATGCCCGAAGGCGATCCAATCGACGAAGATCGCCGCGATCGGGTAGATAAACGACAGCGCGCCGGTCAGCGCCGTCGGCAGCTTTTGAATCGCTCCGTACAACAACACATACATCAACCCGGTATGCACCACGCCAAGGGCGAGCAATGCCGCCCACGCAGTGGTCGTCACCGGCATGCTATTCCATGGCACCAAGGGGGCGAGCAGCACCGCGCCGGTAGTCACCTGGATCAAGGCCAGCAAATGTGGCGGCACCGCTTTCAAGTGTTTGATGATCAACGCGGCCAGTGCATACAAAACCGCTGCCCCCAGGGCCAGGGCAATTCCGGCAAGGTAATCACCACCGTCCGTTTGCTCACCATGGGCGGCGACAATCGCCAGCATGCCGGCAAAGGCTATGCTCAGCCATACCAGTTTCTGCAGCGTGATACTTTCTCGCAAAAACACCGCTGCCAGCAGCACTAGCAAGAACGGCTGCACGTTGTACACCGCCGTGCTGATGGCAATCGATGCGCGGGAATAAGAGGCGAACAGCAGCAACCAGTTTCCGACAATGGCCACACCACTGATGATGGCTAAGCCGAGTGCTGCGCCGTTTAGCAGATCCGAGCGCAGGTACCCCAGCAGCGCGCACACCAGCAACAGCGCGAATGCGCCGAACAAACAACGCCAGAACACCACTTCGATCACCGACACGCCCGACACCAGCACAAACCAGCCAATAGTGCCCGAGATAAGCATGGCGGCGATCATTTCCCACGATCCGCGACGAATGGATGGTTCCATGATTGAAGCTCCTCAAGTGAGGCTCAATTATGGCAATCTGCTTATTCGCCGCTCCAGCGCCTGAAAAAGGCAAAACACTGTGTTCACCTTTATTTATTAGGCAAAACCTATGCTCGATACCATCGACCAGCAGCTGATCACCGCCTTGATGGACGATTCACGCCTGTCCCTCAAAGCCTTGGCCGGCATCACCGGGCTGTCCTCCCCCAGCGTGGGCGAGCGCTTGCGCCGCCTGGAGGAACGCGGTGTGCTCACTCATTACACCGTCGCCATCGACCCTAAACATTTCGGCTATTTGCTGCAAGCCATCGTGCGCATCCGCCCGTTGCCGGGCAAATTGCAGGAGGTAGAACGTCAGATCCAGGCGATTCCCGAATTCACCGAGTGCGACAAAGTGACGGGCGAAGATTGCTTTATCGCGCGCCTGCACGTGCGCACCATGGATCACCTGGACACCCTCCTCGACCGTATCAATGCCTACGCTGAAACCAACACCGCCATCGTCAAGAAAACCCCGGTCAAACGTCGACTGCCGCCATTGGCGGATCAATAAATCACTAAAGACCACAATGCGGGAGGGGGGCTTGCCCTCGCTTCAGTGGTCAGTCAGCCCAACTGTCACTGACGCATCGCTATCGGGGGGCAAGCCCCCTCACCGCAAAAAGTCAGGCGCTCAACGTTTTGGCAGCGCTCAGGAGCCCTTGAAACTGGCGATAGCGTGCTTGCAACACAGCCCGCTGTGTCGCATCCGGCAAGTAGCGCGCCTTGATTGGCATACCTGCCGCCAGCAAGTCTGCGCCCTCGCCCACTGCCATGAACCCGAGTTTCGCCGCGCCGATGCAGGCGCTCAGTTCACTGCCGTGCAACGTGTAGATCTCTCGTTGCAGGATGTTGGCCAGCAACTGCGCCCAATACTCGCTGCGCGCGCCGCCGCCTACCAAAGCGCAGGCGCCGACCTGTGCGCCGGCCGATTGCACCGCGTGCAGCGCATCCAGCAGGCCGAAGCCGACGCCCTCCATCACCGCATAGCCGAGCATCGCCGGTGTGCAGTCATGGCCCAGCCCCATAAAGCCGCCGCGCAACAAGGGGTCGTTGTGCGGCGTGCGTTCGCCGGCCAGGTACGGCAGGAACAACGGCGTGTGCAGCGGCACGGCCTGTTCGATCGGTAATTGCGCCTGGACCTGCGCTAGCAAGGTTTGCTCATCCGCCATCCCGGTCAACCGCGTGACCCAACGTAAGCAACTGGCACCGGCGAGCATGGCGCCCATGGTGTACCAGCGATCCGGTAGCGCATGGCAGAAGCTATGTACCGCGCTGGCCGGGTTGCCGGCGGCGTGGTCGGTGATCGCCACAATCGCCGCGCTGGTGCCCAAGGTGATGAAACCGTCCCCGGCATGGACCGCACCGATGCCCACCGCTGCCACCGGGTTATCGCCGCCACCGCCGGCAATCGCCACCGCGGGCGACAGTCCCAGCTGCGTCGCGGTCAACCGCGCGCTTGGCGCGCCGCCTTCAACCAGTCGAGGCATCTGCCACGGCGCCAGGCCGGTGGCGCGCAGCATCGGCATGAACCACTCGCGCCGGGCCACATCCAGCCACAGCGTACCGGCGGCGTCGGACATCTCGCTGATGCGCTCGCCAGTCAGACACAACCGCAGGTAATCCTTGGGCGACAACACGCAGTCGATGGCCTTGAACACCTCTGGTTCATGCTCCTGCAGCCACAGCAACTTCGGCGCGGTAAGCCCGGCCATCGGCAGGCTGCCGGTGACATCGGCGAAATCTACGCCCAGGCGTTCTGCCTCGGCCACGGCGCGGGAGTCATCCCACAGGATGGCCGGATACAGCACCCGGTCGTCCGCACCCAACAGCACCGCGCCGTGCATCTGCCCGGACAGGCCGATACAGGCCACATCGGTATAGGCCGGATGGCTGCGCAGCTGGCCCAGCGCCTGCACACAGGCTTGCCACCAATCCTGCGGCGCCTGTTCTGACCAGCCGCTGTGGCGTCGTGAAACGCTCAGGCGCACGCCGGCATGGGCCAGGACGTTGCCGTCGAGGTCCATCAGGATGGCTTTGAGTTCAGAGGTGCCGAGATCGATGCCCAAGGAAACCGGACTGTTCATACGTATGTGATTCCAATCAGTGGCAGCCACAGGAATTGCGTATTCGCAGGGTTGGTGCCAGGCGCACACACTGGGTGGGCGCAGCGGGCGACGCCATGCGTTGCAGCAGTAGATTGACCGCCTGGGCACCCAACGCCTGCACAGGCTGGGCGATCAGGGTCAGTCGCGGCACGAAAAAGTCTGCCCAATCAAAATCATCAAACCCCACCAACGCCATCTGCGCCGGGACCTCCAGGTGCGCATCACGCAGAGCGTGCATCGCGCCCAGGGTCATCAAGTTATTACCGGCCATAATCGCTGTCGGTGGCGACTCCAGGCCCAACAGTTGCACCGTGGCCTGACGAGCCGGCTCGGTACTGGAACCGCCGTTGACCAACAGCTGCGGATCAACGGCCAACCCCGCCCCCTGCAACGCCGCCGTGTAGCCGGCCACCCGCTCATCCGTGGTACTGAACCCCGCACGCCCGGCGATAAAGCCGATACGGCTGTGTCCGTGGCTTATCAGGTGTTCGATCAAGGTTTGCGTGGACCGCGCGTTTTCCACCCCGACCTGATCAAATTGCGCGCTCATCATCCGATCCACCAGCACCGCCGGAATCTGGTTGGCACGCAGGTACTCCAGGGCCAGGGACCCATTCGACGGGGCCAGCACAATACCGTCGACACGCCGATGATGCAGCGCCGTCACTACCCGCAACTCTTGCTGCGGGTCATCGTGGGTGTCGACAAACAGCATCATGTAGCCGTGCTTGGCGCACTCGGTTTCAATCGCGTGCACGGTCTCGCTGAAGTAGTGATTGGACAGCGCCGAAATCGCCACGCCAATGGTGCTGGTGCTGGAACGGGCCAGCGAGCGCGCCAGGGTGTTGGGGATATAACCCAGATCCTGGATCGCACGCTGCACCGCCAGCACCGTCGCCGCGCTGACTTTACGGGTGCCGTTCACCACATGGGAAACGGTTGAAGTCGACACCCCGGCGCGGCTTGCCACATCGTCCATGGTGACCATGGCGCGGTTCCTCTGACGGACTCAGTGTTTGCTCGACCAGCCGCTGTAGCTGCCGACATTGTCGCGGGTGATCAGTTTCGGCGTGAGCAACGTCACCGCGTCGGCCGGGGCTTTGTCGTTGAGAATGTCATTGCCTACATCCACGGCGGTCTGGGCCATGGCCCACGGGTCCTGGCTGGCGGAGGCCTGGATCTGCGTATCGCTCTTCAGTGCATTTTCGATGTCCGGCGCGCCATCCACCGAGGTGATGATGATGCCGCTGCGCTTGAGCTGCTTGGCTGCCAGATCGCTACCGATGGCTTGGGGGTCGTTGATCGCGAACAGGCCGTCGATTTTCGGGAAACGGGTGAGATAGCCCTGCATCACGTTCAGGCCGCCTTCGCGCGAACCTTTTCCGTCCTGATCGTCGGACAGCACCTTGATGTCCGGCGCGCCGGCCAATGCAGCTTTGCAGCCCTTGACGCGGTCGGTCACGGCGGTGACCTGCGGGCCATTCTGGATAATCACATTGCCTTTGCCCGAGAGCTTGTCCACCAGGTACTGGCAGGCCAGCTTGCCGGCTTCCACGTTATCGGTCTGTACGGTGGCGTTCACGCCCTTGGCGTCTACATCCACGGCGACTACGACGATGCCGGCGTCGCGGGCTTTCTTGATCGCCGAGGCCATGGCCGAGGGGTCGACGGCGTTGAGCAGAATCAAGTCGACCTTGGACGAGATGAAGTTGTCGATCTGGGAAAACTGTTTGCTCAGGTCATAGTCGGCGGACACCGAGGTCACCTTGACGTCGGGGTTCAACGCCTTGGCGCGCGCCGTGGCACCGTCGGCCAGGGTCACGAAATACGGGTTGCCCAGCGAGCCCATGCTGATGCCCAGCGCTTTGAGTTCACGGGCCTGCGCCGCCTGGGACATCAGGGCGGCCAGGGCGATGACGGGAACGATGCGTTTAAGGTTCATACGCTTCTCTCTTGTGATTGTTGTAGGAGATAAATCAGGTGCGCGCGCCGGACTGGCGATAACGGTCCAGTGCCACCGCACCAATGATCACGATGCCTTTGATGATGTATTGCCAGATATCCGACACCCCCAGCAGCACCAGGCCATTGGTGAGCACGGCAATGATCAGCGCGCCGATCAGCGTGCCACCGATGGTGCCGACGCCGCCGGTAAAGCTGGTGCCGCCGAGGATCACCGCGGCAATCGCATCCAGCTCGTAGGATTGCCCGAGTTGCAGGCCGTTGGCGGCAAACAGGCGTGAAGCGCTCATCACCGCGCCCAGCCCGGCTAACGCGCCGGACATGGCATAGACGAACAGCAACACCTTCCACACCTTGATCCCCGACAGCCGCGCCGCTTCCGGGTTGCCGCCCACCGAATAGATCTGCACGCCCATCACCGTGCGCCGCAGGATGAACCACGACAGCGCCACCACCGCCACGGCAATCACCACCAGCCATGGCACGCCAAGGATCGAGTCGTTACCGATAAACGCAAACGGCAGATCCGGGTTGAACACCGTCTTGTCGTCGGCCAATAGCCGCGCCAGCCCACGCATGGCAGTGAGCGCGCCGAGGGTGACGATAAACGGCGGCAGGCGCATAAAGGCGATCAGCCCACCGTTGACCAGCCCGAGTAACAGCCCGAAGCCGATGCCGGCGGCGATGCCGAACATACCGAATTGCGGCGACATCGACGCCTGCAACGCCACCACCGCCGACGCCGCCAGGATCGCGCCCACCGACAGGTCGATGCCGGCAGTGAGGATCACAAAGGTCATGCCCGCCGCCAACACCACGTTCACCGAGGCTTGCTGGGTGATGATCGACAGGTTCTGCAAGGTCAGGAAGTTTTCACTGGCCAGGGCAAAGCCCACCAGCAGCAACACCAGCACCGGCAACATGCCGATCGTGCGCATCAGCTCGCGGGCGCGTTCGGCTTTGCCTATGGGTGTGAGGGTCATTGTGTTGTTTGAGTCAGCCATGGGCAGCCACCTGATCGCCACCGGTGGCGAGGTCGATAATACGTTCCTGGGAAATAGCGTGGCCGGAAGCCCCGCCGACTTCGGCCACCAATTGGCCTTCGCGCATGATCAGCACGCGGTCGCAGGTGCCGATGATTTCCGGCAGCTCGCTGGAAATCACCACAATGCCCACCCCGGCCAGCGCCAGCTGATTGATGATGCGGTAGATCTCGGACTTGGAGCCGATGTCCACGCCACGGGTGGGTTCGTCGAGGATCAGCACATGGGGCTTGACCTCCAGCAAGCGCGCCAGCAGGACTTTCTGCTGGTTGCCACCGGATAACGCGCCGACGTTGACCTTGCCCGACGCCACGCGGATCGACAGCGACTTGATCGCGTCATTCGAGCGTTGCGCGGCGTGCGCCCGGTCGAGCACACCACCGGCGCGGGCATCCGGCACACAGGCGCAGACGTTGATGTTGTCGGCCACGCTCATGTCGAGGAACAGGCCCTGGGCCTTGCGGTCTTCGGTGAGGTACACCACGCCGGCACGAATCGCGTCCGCCGGGGTGCGCAGTTGGGTGACGGTCTTGCCCACCACTTCCAGGGTGCCGCTGGTGCGCGGGTCGGCGGCGAAGATCAGGCGCGCCAGCTCGGTGCGCCCTGCCCCCACCAGCCCGGCAATGCCCAGCACCTCACCGGCATGCAGGTCGAAACTGCACTGGCGCACGCGTTTGCCGTCGGCCATGTCGCGCACGCGCATCACCACGGCGCCGGGGTCGTACGCCGCGTGGTCCTTTTTATAGAACCCTGACAAGTCGCGGCCCACCATCATTTTCACCAGCACCTCGGCCGACAGCGCCTCGCGGGTCAGTTCGCCGATGTACTGGCCGTCGCGCAGCACCGATACACGGTCCGACAGCTCGTAGATCTCGGCCATGCGGTGGCTGATGTAGATGATCGCCAGGCCTTGGCTGCGCAGCTGTTTGATCAGCGCGAACAGGCGATCCGTTTCGCGGGACGACAGCGGCGTGGTGGGCTCGTCCATCACCAGGATCTTGGCGTGGGCATGCAAAGCGCGGGCGATCTCCACCAGTTGGCGCTCGGCAATCGACAGGCTGCTGACCCGCGTGGCCGGGGTGAATTCGGCGCCAAGGCGTTGCAGCACCTCGACGCAGCCGGCCTGCATGCCGGCGCGGTCGATGGTCCAACCACGCCGTAGTTCGCGGCCCAGGTAAATGTTCTCGGCCACGCTCAGGTTCGGGCACAGGCTCAGTTCCTGGTAGATCACGGCGATGCCGAGGGCTTTGGCGGTGGCGGGATTGAACGTGGCGATGGGCTCGCCGCCGATGCGGATTTCACCGCCGGGATCGGCCTGATAAGCGCCGGAGAGGATTTTCATCAAAGTGGATTTGCCGGCGCCGTTCTCCCCCATCAAGGCGTGGATTTCGCCGGGGTAAACCTTCAGGCCGACATTTTTGAGCACGCGCAAACCGTTGAAGGTTTTGCTGATGCCCTGCATCTCCAGCAAGGGTTCAAGGCTCATGTCTGAGCTCCTGGTTTTATTATTTTTGTCGTTCGGCCCCCTTTGGATCAGAGCCGATTGGCACCGACTCTAATCAGATACATTTACTTACGCAAGCGCTTGCGTGCGCCATTTGTCGCTAGAAGAAACGTTTCATCAAGCTGATTTGTCGCAACTTCAGCGATTACGCGATTTAGGCAGCATGCGTATCAGCGTGTTGTCGCGCACCCAGTAGTGATGGAACAGCCCGGCGGCCGCATGCAGGCCGATCAGCCAATAACCGGCATTGCCCAGCCACTCATGCCAGTGCTTGAACACCTTGGCTTGGTCCGGGTCCATCGCCACCAGAGCGGGCAACGACCACTCGAAGTACGGCAGGGTTTTGCCCCCGGCGCTAAGCATCAGCCAGGCCAGCAGCGGCGTCACGATCATCAAGCCATACAGGGCCAGGTGCATCAGGTGCGCCAACGCCGTTTGCCAGACCGGAGGCCGCGGCACGATGGCCGGACGAGGAGCCAGACGCCCGAGCAAGCGCACCCACACCAACAGGAAAATACCCATCCCCAGCAGCCCATGAGTGCCCGCCATGAAGCTCCTCGCCACACTGCCGCGAGGCAGCAGGCCTTTGATTTCGATGCAGGCATAGACACCGACAAACAGCGCCAGCATCAGCCAGTGCAGGGTCATCGATAACCGGGCGTAGCGCTGCGTTACCCAATATTGGTTCATGGAAAAGTCGCCTTTGAGCAAGTGATGGCCGAGGCCGGCCTGGAAAGTCCGCGCCACCCTGCCCTGGCAGTCTTAAGCCAGTCTGAAGACCGAACGACGATGTTTACGCCCACCTTCAGACTTCGTTAAGAAAGGCTACTGATACTCCTCCCAACTTGACGTGGGAGGCGAACCGCCAAATGCCCGATTTCGACTGGAACATCCCGTTGCCCCTGCTGTTCGGCCACGCCGACAGCGCCCCGCTGCACCTGAGCCGCGCCTTGCCCGACGACCCTCGGCGCCCGGCCTTCGAAGCGTTCATCCAGCAGCGCTTTCGCCTGGCCCATGGCGCGGACATCCGCCACTTCATGCCGCAATTGTTTGGCGTCAGCCAGGCCGACGGCGAGCTGTGCGCCGTCGCCGGGGTACGCCTGGCCCGCAGCGAAGCGCTGTTTTTGGAGCACTACCTGGATCATCCGATCGAGGCCTTGGTCAGCGCCGCCGCCGGCCAGCCAGTGGAGCGGCGCGCCATCGCCGAGGTCGGCAACCTGGCCGCCAGTGATAACGGCAGTGCACGCCTGAGCATCATCGCCATCACTTGGTTATTGGCCATGGGGGGGTTGGAGTGGGTGGCCTTTACCGGCAATGCGGGGCTGGTCAACAGCTTCCATCGCCTTGGGCTCAAGCCCGTGACCCTGTGTGCCGCCGACCCGCAACGCTTGGGCGATGAGCGCCTTAACTGGGGCCGTTATTACGAAAGCCAGCCGTGGGTGCATGTGGGCAATATCCGCGCCGGCTTCACGCATTTGCGCAACATGGGCCTGTTTTCGCGCTTGGGCCTGCCTACCACCCTTGAGGACACTTGCCATGTCGCCTGAAACCCTGCGATTCCACGCCGTGCTGCGTGGCCATGCCGAACGTAACGACGGTGCCATCGCTCTGTGGGGCGACTCACTGAAAATGGACTACGCCACGTTGTTCGCCGAGGTGGCCTATCGGCGCGAACGTCTGCGCGATGAGGGCGTACAGGTGGTGGCGCTGGCCTTGGACAATGGCGTCGATGCCATGCTCTGGGACCTGGCGGTGCTGTTCGAGGGCCTGACCTGCCTGACGTTGCCACCGTTCTTCAGCGCGGCTCAGCGTGCCCACTGCCTGGAGCAAAGCCACGCCGAGCGGGTCATCGCCGAACCCTATCTGAGCCAGGAGCTGGAGGGTCTGGGCTACCACAAGGTCGGCGATTTCTGGTGCCGGCATTTCGACGGGCGACCCTCAATGCCCCTGGGCACCGCCAAAGTCACCTTCACCTCCGGCACCACCGGCGCGCCCAAAGGCGTATGCCTGAGTGGCGAGAGCCTGCTGCGGGTAGCCCGCGAGCTGTACCAGGCCAGTCACGTCAATGAACCGCGCCATCACCTGGCGCTGCTGCCCCTGGCGATTCTGCTGGAGAACCTGGGCTGCTACGCCGCATTGTATGCCGGCGCCACCTTGAGTGTGCCGAGCCAAAAAAGCCTGGGTATTCAGGGCGCCAGTGCGGTGGATGCGGCGCAATTGCTCGGTTGCCTGGCCGCGCGCCAACCCCACAGCCTGATCCTGGTACCGCAACTGCTGCTGATGCTGGTCATCGCCGCCGAGCAAAAGGCTTTCAGCCCCCGGGGCTTGCGGTTTGCCGCCGTGGGCGGCGCCCGTGTGTCCAAGGCCTTATTGCAGCGTGCCCAGCAGTTGGGCATGCCGGTTTTCGAAGGCTACGGGCTGTCGGAGTGCGCCCCGGTGGTCAGCCTCAACGTGCCGCAGGCGCAGCGCCCGGGCAGCGTCGGAAGGCCCTTGCCCCATGTGGATATCCGCCTGGCCGAGGATGGTGAAGTGCTGATCAAAGGCTCGACCCTGCTCGGTTACCTCGGCCAGACCGAACAGCCCGACACCTGGTGGCCTAGTGGTGATCTGGGGGCCTTCGACGAAGATGGTTTTCTGTACCTCAAGGGGCGCAAGAAACACCAGTTCGTCACCAGTTACGGGCGCAACGTCAACCCGGATTGGGTCGAGGCCGAACTGACCCAGGGCGGCGACATTGCCCAAGCATTCGTCTACGGCGAAGCCCTGCCCCACAACCACGCCCTGCTCTGGCCCCATCGCGCCAACTGCAGTGACGCCCAACTGGCCGCCGCTGTGGCCGAGGCCAATGCCGGCCTGCCGGACTATGCCCAGGTCCACCAATGGACGCGCCTGGACGCCCCCTTCACCGCCGCCAACGGCCTGCTCACCGCCAATGGCCGGCCTCGGCGCGACGCCATCGTCGCCCGTTACCACGCCCACTTTACTCAACCTTTGAATGAGGACACGCCATCGTGAATTTCTTCGACACCCTGCAAGACGCCACCCAGCACGAACGCCAGGCATTGTTCAGCCTGCCGATCATTCGCGATGCCCTGGAAGGCAAGGTCAGCCTCGACAGCTACCGCGCCTTTCTGGCCCAGGCCTATTACCACGTCCGCCACACGGTGCCGTTGATGATGGCCTGCGGCGCACGCTTGCCGTCACGCCTGGAATGGCTGCGCAAGGCGGTGTGCGAGTACATCGAAGACGAATACGGCCATGAACATTGGGTACTGGATGATATCGAGGCCTGCGGCGGTGACAGGCTCGCCGTGCGCGACGGACGCCCTGGCTTGCCCATTGAGCTGATGGTCAGCTACCTCTACGACCTGATCGCCCGCGATAACCCGGTCGGCCTGTTCGGCATGGTCAACGTACTGGAAGGCACCAGTATCGCCCTGGCCACCCATGCCGCCGGCAGCATCCGCGAGCGCCTGCAACTGCCGGCCGAGGCGTTCAGCTATCTGAACTCCCACGGGGCGTTGGATATCGGCCATATGCAGACCTATCGCGGCCTGATGAACCGTCTCGACGACCCTGAGGATCAAGCCGCGGTGATCCGTGCGTCCAAGGTGGTCTACGCGCTCTATACCGATATGTTCCGCAACCTGCCACGCCTCGGGGAGACCGCCCATGCGCCTGTCTGAGGCCCGAGTGGTGCTGACCGGCGCCAGCGGCGGCATCGGCCTGGCGATAGCGGCGATGCTGTGCGCCAGTGGCGCGCAGGTACTGGCGGTGGCGCGCCACCGTGCGCCGCTGGATGTGCTGCTTGCGCAATACCCGCAGCAGTTGTGCTGGGTCAGCGCCGACCTGACATTCCTGGCCGACCGGCGCAAGGTACTGGCGGCGGCCGAAGCCATCGGCGGTATCAACCTGCTGATCAATACCGCCGGGATCAACCACTTCGCCATGCTTGAGCAACTGGACGACGCCGAGATCAACCAGATGCTCGCGTTGAATATCGGCGCGCCGATCTGTCTGACTCGGCTGCTGTTGCCGATGCTCAAGCAAGCGGCGGGCGCCAGGGTGGTCAATGTCGGCTCCACCTATGGTTCCATCGGCTACCCCGGCTATGCCACCTACTGCGCGACCAAATTTGCCTTGCGCGGGTTTTCCGAAGCCCTGCGCCGCGAACTGGCCGACACCCACGTCGGCGTGCTGTACGTAGCGCCGCGCGCCACCCGCACCTCAATGAACAGCGCGGCGGCCGAGGCCCTGAACGAGGCGCTCAAGTCCAACGTCGACGACCCGCACACCGTGGCGTCGGCGGTGATCAAGGCGATTGTGGACGACCGTCGCGACCTGTACCTGGGCTGGCCGGAGCGTTTCTTCGTGCGCCTCAACAGCCTGCTGCCGAAGCTGGTCGACCGTGGCCTGCGTAAACAACTGCCCCTGGTGCGCCGCTTGAGCGATAACCCTGTTAACAAGGACTAACCCCATGAGAACACTGATTGCCGCCCTTGTGCTCAGTGCCCTGAGCCCCCTCACCTGGGCGTTGGACGCCGCCGACCAGCAACGGCTGACCACGATCCAACAACGCTGGGCCGAGATCCAATACGGCCTGCCTGAGGCACAACGCACCCAGGCCTTCGAGCAACTGGCCGGCCAGGCGAATGCCTTCACCCAGGCCCGTCCGCAGGCCGCCGAAGCCTGGATCTGGTCGGGTATCGTCACCAGCAGTTGGGCCGGTGCCCAGGGCGGACTCGGGGCGTTGAGCAAGGCCAAGACCGCCAAGGCCGACCTGGAACGCGCGCTCGCCCTCGACCCCACCGCCCTGCAAGGCTCGGCCTATACCAGCCTGGCGGCGCTGTACGATCGCGTTCCGGGCTGGCCGATTGGTTTTGGTGACGCCGACAAGGCCGAGCAGTTGCTTAAACAAGCCTTGCAAGTCAACCCGACAGGCATTGATAGTCTGTACTTCTGGGGCGATCACCTGTACCGGCAAAAACGTTATGACCAAGCCCGCGATGCCCTGCAAAAGGCCCTACTGGCGGCTCCCCGCCCAGGTCGGGAACGCGCCGACGCCGGGCGGCGCAAAGAGATCGAGAGCCTGTTGGCCGAGATCGCCAAGCAACTCAACTGACAGGAGCGCGCGTGCGTCTATTACTGATCGAGGATGACGAAGCCCTGGGCGAAGGGATTCACCAGGCCCTGGCGCGCGAGGGTTACACCGTCGACTGGTTGAACGACGGCAGCAGTGCCCTGCATGCCCTGCTCAGCGAAACCTTCGACGTGGTGGTGCTCGACCTCGGCCTGCCGCGCATGGGCGGGCTGGAGGTGCTGCGCCGCCTGCGCGACAGCGGTGCCACCGTACCGGTGCTGATCCTGACCGCGCGGGATGCCACCGAAGACCGCATCGCCGGGCTCGACGCCGGTGCCGACGATTACCTGATCAAGCCCTTTGACCTGGCCGAACTCAAGGCCCGCTTGCGCGCCCTGCTGCGGCGCAGCGCCGGCCGGGCGCGGGTGCTGATCGAACATGCGGGCATTTGCCTGGACCCCAGCACCCAGCAAGTCAGTTATCACAATCAACCGGTGTCGCTGACCCCCAAGGAATACCAACTGCTGCATGAACTGCTTTCGCCCCCGGGGCGGGTCATGACCCGCGATCAGTTGATCCAGTTGCTGTATGGCTGGAACGAAGAAGCCGAAAGCAACACCCTGGAGGTGCATATCCACCACTTGCGCAAAAAGTTCTCCAGCGAATTGATCCGCACTGTGCGCGGCGTGGGTTATCTGGTGGAGGATCGCGTGTGACCTCGATTCGCCGCCGCACCCTGACCTTGATTATCGGCCTGCTGCTCGGCGGTTTTTTGCTGATCAGCGCATTGAACCTGCATGACAGCAACCACGAAATTGCCGAAGTCTACGATGCGCAACTGGCGCAAAACGCCCGGTTGCTACAAGGCCTGATGAGCCTGCCGCTGGCGAACGAGCAGCAAGCCGACCTGTACCGCGCCTTCAACAAGGCGCTGGCCGAGGCCAACCCTAAAGTCGACGGGCATCCGTACGAAAGCAAGGTGGCTTTCCAGGTCTGGAGCCCCCAGGGCGAACGCCTGGTGTTCACCTCCAGCGCTCCCACGTTCGCCACTCCGCCCGAACAGCCCGGCTACAGCAATGTGGACGACCTCAATGGCCGGCAATGGCGCGGTTTTTTGCTCAAGGACAAGAACAGCGGCCTGCGCATCTGGGTCGGCGAACGCGACGATGTGCGCGCCGACCTGGTCGGTCGTATCGTGCGCCACACCTTGTGGCCGAACGTGCTGGGCAGCCTGATCCTGGCGATGATGGTCTGGCTGGCCATCGGTTGGGGGCTCAAGCCGCTGGCTGATATGGCCGCAACGTTACGCGCCCGGCACTCCGGCTCCCTGGAGCCGATGCAACTGACGCCCTTACCCACCGAACTGGAACCCATGCAGGCCGCCCTGAACCGTATGCTCGCGCAGCTCCAGGACCTGCTGGGTCGCGAACGACGCTTTATCGCCGATGCGGCCCACGAAATGCGAACCCCGCTGGCGGTGCTGCGGGTGCATGCGCAAAACCTGCTAGAGGCCGGCACCGAGGCTGAACGCCGCGAATCCCTGGCCTTCCTGATCACTGGCGTGGACCGTACCAGCCGCCTGGTCAACCAGTTGCTGACCATGGCGCGCCTGGAGCCGAGCGCCGGTCAACCGCCCTTACAGCCCCTGGACCTTACCGCCGCCGTGCGCGACAGCCTGATCCAACTCACGCCCTGGCTGTTGAGCAAGGGCCTGGAGCTGGTGTTCGACGCGCACGACACGCCTTGCACCGTGACCACCGACGGCGCGGCCATCGCGATCGCCCTGACCAACCTGGTGACCAACGCGGCGAATTTCTCTCCGGAACAGGGTGTAATTACCGTGGGGTTGCACAAGACTGACACGGCATTCGAGCTGACGGTGGACGATCAGGGCCCCGGGATCGACGAACAGGACCGCGAGCGCTTGTTCGAGCGCTTCTACAGCCGTGGCAATGCCCACGGTGCAGGCCTGGGCTTGACCATCGTCCACACCATCGCCCAGCGCCTGGGCGGTCAGATCCGTCTGGACAACCGTGCCGGCGGCGGGCTGCGGGCCACGTTGCACATCCCTCTTTGAGCCGTTTCAACCGATCAGTAGGCCCAGCCATGTCGCGGCGGTCAGCAATGCTTGGCCGCCAATCACATAGCCGGCAAAGCGGCGGCCGTCGCTGACCCAGGCCACCAGGCACTTGCTCAGGGAATTGCAACTGACCGCCAGCAACACCGGGATCGGCGCCGCCTGCACGGCCAATTGGCCGCTGGCGGTCAGGGCGGCAATCGAAGCTGTAGACGCATGCGCGTCAGCGAAGCCGCTGAGGGTGGCGGTGACCATCACGCCCCATTCGCCGAAGTAATACAGCATCGCCGATGAGACAAACGTAATGCCGGTCATCATCAGCACCATGATTAACGCCAGTTTGAGATCGAATGCACCGCCCACCTTGATAGCCTCGCTGGCGGCCGACGTGGGGGTGCGCAGCATCAGGCAAATGCCGTAAGCCGCGATGGCGACAAAACCGGCCAGCAACGGCCAGGCCATTTGCGCCAGCAACGCCGGCTCTACCGTGCCCAGAATCAAGGCCACCTGCGCCACCGTGGCCAGGTTGGAGAAAACCGCCGCAGCCGCCAGCGTGCGCAACTGCTGCGGTTCCTTGGCGGCGATATGGCCCATGGCGGCGATGGTCACGGTGCTGGAGGCGAACCCGGACGCAATGGCACCGACCGCGTAGCCATACCGCGGGCCCAACGCCCGCACCGCCACATGCCCCAGGGCGCCGACCGCCATCAGCAGTACGGTCAAGGTGCAGATGGTGCGCGGATTGATCGCTGCATAAGGGCCGATAAAGCGGTCCGGCACCAGCGGCAAGACCACCAGCGCGACCACCAGCAGCAACAGGCCGTCGCGCATTTCGGCGTCGCTCAGTTGGCTGCGGGCGAACTCGTGCAGTTTCTGTCGATAGACCAGCAATCCAGCCATCACCACCCCAATCGCCGTGGCCAACTCGGGCGCCGCGCCGCACAGGGCGCCCAGTACCAGCACGGTGAACAACGCCACTTCGCTGGTGATGCCCGGGTCTTTGGCCTGGCTTTTCCAGTACGCGGTACTGACCAGCAGCGCCAGGCACAGCGCGATCAGGCCCAACAGCAAGGCGCCGCCGACCTGCTGGGTCACATAACCGAGCAATGCGGTGATCGAATAGGTGCGCAACCCGGCAAAATCGCGATGCTCGCCTTCGCCCTTGTGGCGTTCGCGCTCAAGCCCCACCAGCATGCCGATACCCAGCGCCGCAGCCGCGCCGGCCAGGCCCAAGGTCTGGCTCATAACAGCACCCCTGGCGTGATGGACATAAACAACCTCTCGGCTTCGATGGACGCCCGGACCGGCATCGCTCTTTGCAGTCTGTGCCAGGATGCCGCACGCCGCGTTGATTATCATCAACGATCCCTACTTTGACCGCACGTCGCTCGCCCCGCCCGGCGTGGCGGCGACTTGATGCAGATCAAACGCCGCCCAACGGTCGGGGCCATGATCGACCCTAGATGCCACTGGTAATCCAAGGGAGATCGCACATGTCTGCTCAAGCCCGTTTCTTGCTGCTGGTTTCACCGTTAATGGAACACAGCCCTGCTTTCGAGCGCGCCGCCGCGTTGGCCAAGGCCGAAGGCGCCGCCTTGCATATTCTGGCGTTCGACTACCTGGAAGGTCTGGCCACCGCCGGATTGGTCAACGAACAGGCCCTGGAGCAGATGCGCCTGGGCTATGTGGAGCGCCATCACCAATGGCTTGAAGACCAGGCGCGGCCGTTACGCAAACTGGGGCTGACGGTGACTACCGAGGTGGCCTGGGTCGATGATCCGCTCAAAGAGCTGTTGATTCGCCTCAAGGAAGAACCCATGGCCCTGGTGATCAAGGCACTGGCCCATGAGTCGCGACTCTCGCGCTTGATGTTCACGCCGATGGATGTGCACCTGCTGCGCGAATGCCCCGTACCGCTGCACTTTGTGCACGGCGTGCATCACGCTCTGCCACGCAGGATCGTGGCGGCGGTCGATCCGTTCCACCGCGACGGCCGCTACCAGGGCCTCAACGACCGCATCCTGCATGAAGCGAGCAAATTGGCGACGGCCTGCGAGGCCGATGTGCAGATGGTTTACGCCCATGACTTGTCCGACCTGGCCGCCCAGGAATATGAGTTCGGCAGTGGCGCGGCGTTCTTCTCGTCGCAGGCGGCCAAGCAGCTGTTCGCCGCCCAGGGCGCAGCCTTCAACGACCTGGCGGCGCGTAACGGCATCCCGCCGGAACAGCGCCACATGATTCTGGGCAACCCGGCGAAGGTGTTGTCCAGCTTCGCCGACGCCTACAACATCGACGTGATCGTCATGGGCCGGGTCGGTCATCACGGTCTGTCGCGGCTGCTGGGCAGTACCACTGAAACGCTGCTGTACCGCATGCCCTGCAGTGTGTGGGTGGTGTCACCCGAGATGCTGGAATAACCCGGCCATTTCACCCCATGGAGGTTCCGTCATGTCTAATACTGAAGCACTCAACCGGCAAGCCGCGCCTGTTTATGCGGCGGTGCCCCACGAACACTGGATCGACCGGCTCGACGATGGCCGCCACGTGCTGGTGCGTCCATTGACCGCCGAAGACCGCGAGCGCGAATACAACTTCATCAAGGGCTTGTCCCGCGAGTCCAGGCATCAGCGTTTTCTGGGCGAGGTCTGCGAGCCGGGCAAGACATTGCTCGATCAATTGATGGACGTCGATAACCAGGAACGCCTGGCGTATATCGCCTTGGTGCACGATAACGGCCAACTGGCGGAAATCGGCGTGGCGCGCTACGCCGCCGCCAAGGACCAGGCGTGCGAATGCGCGGTGGTGGTGGCCGATGCCTGGCAGCACCTGGGCCTGGCGCGCGTGCTGATGCAGCACTTGATGGCTGCGGCGAAAAAAAATGGCTACACGCGCATGTATACGGTGGACGCGGCCACCAATGCGCATATGCGTCAATTGACCCATGATCTAGGTTTCGAGAGTGTCACCGATCCGGATGACGGTACTCAGGTGATCAGCAGCGTGCAGCTTTAAACCCATCCACATGGCCGTCATGGGGCGTTTGCTGCGTTGCAGGTCGAGCAAGCGCGGCCACTGCGCTTTAGCGTAGGCAAACGCCCACTGTTTTATTTGCAGGTCTATGGCAATAGGCTGCTATTGTCCTAAGACCTCATCTCCTCCTCATCGCCTGTGCGCGATTTTCTGTGAGCATGCTCTGCGACACGTTCATGAACGGTGTCGGGCCTGAACGTCATGGATCCGCCCTTGCGATGGATAAAAAAACCACCCACAGCCCGCCCGACCTGCAGTCACGCGCGGCCAAGATCGACGAATTCAAACGCCAGAAAAGCCTGATCAAGACCGGCGCGCTGCAAGACGCCATTTTCAATAGCGCGCACTTCTCCAGCATCGCCACTGACGAAAAAGGTGTGATCCAGATCTTCAACGTCGGCGCCGAACGCATGCTGGGCTACGCCGCCGCCGATGTGGTCAACCGCGTCACCCCCGCCGACATTTCCGATCCCGCCGAACTGATCACCCGCGCCGCCGCCCTCAGCCTGGAACTCGACACGCCGATCACGCCGGGTTTCGAAGCCTTGGTGTTTAAAGCCTCGCGCGGCATTGAGGACATTTACGAGCTGACTTATATCCGCCAGGACGGTAGCCGCTTGTCTGCGATGGTCTCGGTAACCGCACTGCGCAACCGCAGCGACACGCTCATCGGCTACCTGCTTATCGGCACCGACAACACTGCGCGCAAGCAGGTTGAGGCCGAACGCAAAGACTTCGAACGCGCCCTGGCAGACAAAAACCTGGAGCTGGAGCACGCCAGCCACATGAAATCCGAGTTCCTGGCGACCATGTCCCACGAACTGCGCACCCCATTAAACGCGGTGATCGGCTTTTCCGAGGCGCTCAAGGATGGGCTGGTCGGCGACATGACCGACACCCAGCGCGAATACATCGGCGACATTTTCACCAGCGGCCAGCACCTGTTGTCGCTGATCAACGACATCCTCGACCTGTCCAAGGTCGAAGCCGGGATGATGGACCTGGAGCTGGAGCCCGTGGCGCTGGCCGATGTATTGGCCAACAGCTTGTTGATCGTGCGCGAGAAGGCCGCGTTGCAACGCATCCAGCTCAAGCTCGATAGCCCAGTGGACCTCGGCACACTGGTGCTGGATCTGCGCAAGACCAAACAGATCGTCTACAACCTGCTGGCCAACGCGGTGAAGTTCAGCGAGCACGGCAGTTGCGTGACCCTGGCGGTTCGTGAAGTCCCCCGCGAACAGGTCGGTCTGATTCCCGGCGACTGGCCCAGCCACGCTGATACCTTGCAGACCGGCGCGCACCGCACCTTCCTGGAGCTGAGCGTCAGCGACACCGGTATCGGCATCGCGGAAGAGGACATGGGCAAATTGTTCAAGGCCTTCAGCCAGATCGACAGTAGCCTGGCGCGCAAATTCGAAGGCACCGGGCTGGGCCTGGCCATGGTCAAGCAACTGACTGAGCTGCATGGCGGCAGTGTCGCGGTGGCCAGTCGCGAAGGCTTGGGTACGCGCTTCGTGGTGTGGTTGCCGCTGCATCGGACGACGGAGGCACCATGGCCCATATCCTGATCATCGAAGACAACGAAGCCAATATGCGCCTGGCCCGTTTGCTGTTGGTCAGTGCCGGCCACAGCGTGGTATGGGCCGCCGACGCCGAGTCCGGCCTGACCCTGGCCCGCGCGCAACAGCCGGCGCTGATCCTGATGGACATTCAGTTACCGGGCATGGACGGCCTGGCCGCCACCCGCGTGCTCAAGCAGGACGCCCTGACCGCGCATATCCCGGTCATCGCGCTCACCGCCATGGCCATGAAGGAAGACCGCGAAAAAACCCGCCTGGCCGGGTGCGACGCCTATGTGATCAAGCCTCTGCGCTATAAGGCGCTGTACCAGGTCATTGAAACGCTGCTCCACCCGCCCCCCACACCATTCGTATGAGTCCTCTCCATGGCCAGCTCACCCGCCACGCTGTTGATCGTTGACGACGAACCCCAGGTTCGCAAGTTGCTGGAAACCCTGCTGCAGCACGAGGGCTACCAGACCCTGAGCGCGGGCACCGGCGAGGAAGCCCTGCTTAGGGTGGCCGAGCAGCCGCCGGACCTGATCCTGCTGGACATCATGATGCCCGGCATGGACGGTTACGAAGTGGCTAACCAGCTCAAGGGCAACCCAGCCACCGCGACCATACCGATCATCATGCTCTCGGCCTTGAGTGAATCGAGTGCGCGCCTCAGCGGTCTGGAGACCGGCGCAGAGGAGTTCATCAGCAAACCGGTGGATCGTGTCGAGCTGTGGCTGCGGGTGCGCAACCTGCTGCGGATCAAAGCCCATGGCGACCAGTTGAAACAGCACAGCGCGATGCTCGAACAGCGCCTGCAACGGCACCACGATCAAACCGCACGCTCGAACGTCTACGACCCGGTGCGCCAGGACCTGGAAAACGCCTTGCGCCAAGCGGTGCAGCGCCAGGAGTTCGCCTTGCATTACCAACCCAAAGTGCACGTGGCCAGCGGTGAAATCTGTGCCCTGGAGGCGCTGCTGCGTTGGGATCGGCCCGACTATGGGCCGGTGTCCCCGGCGGTGTTCGTGCCGGTCCTGGAAAGTCTCGGCCTGATTGGCCAAGTCGGGAATTGGGTGATCGAGACTGTCTGCCGACAGATAGCGGCCTGGCAGCGTTGCGATATCGGCGCGGTGGAGGTGTCGGTGAACGTCTCCGGCCATCAATTGATCGAGGGCGATCTGATCGCTGAGATAGCCGACGTACTGGCCGGCACCGGGGTTGCCGCCCATTGGCTGGAGTTGGAAATCACCGAGGGCACACTGATGGAGAACACCGCGCACAGCATCGTCAGCCTGCAACGCTTGCGTGCCATGGGCGTGAAAATCGCCATCGACGACTTCGGAACCGGCTATTCCAGCCTGGCCTACCTACGCCGCTTTCCCATCGACACGCTGAAAATCGACATTGCCTTTATCCGCGAAGTCACCAGTAACCCCCAGGACGCCGCGATTGTTCGGATCGTCATCCAACTGGCCCACAGCCTGGGCTTGCTGGCGGTGGCCGAAGGCGTCGAAACCCAGGCGCAATGGGCGTTTTTGAAAGAGGCCGGTTGCGATCAGATCCAGGGGTATCTGTTCAGCCGGCCGTTGCCGGTGGACACGCTGGAGCCCCTGTTAAGGAGGCGTTTGAAGTGAATGAGAAGTCAGAGATGCCCGATGTCGCCAGCAGCGCCCTCTTCATCCGCTTCGATCAGCGGCACCTCGGCGTCATCCATCAATGAACCCGGGTCTTCGTTACCTGGGTCGTTGAGTTCTTCATCCGGTTGATGAGCCATGATCGTCTCCTCTAACTAGCCGCCCTGGGTGTCGATGTCGGCGTCGGTTTCAGGCTTGGGCTCGCGCTCGGGCTTGAAGTCGGGGCTGTAGTCGTTGTCCTTGGCCTTGGGGTCGGCGGCAGGCTTGGGGTCCTTAGGGGCATCGGCGGCGGTGCCGGGTGCCGGCTCGCCACCGTCGATGGCGGGATCGTTACGGTCGCTGACTTGGGGATCGTTGCTAGTGCTCATGTTTCACCTCTACGCAGTGATTGGGTAAATACAGCCTGCATGGATATAAGGTGCCGCGCCCTGCCCCGAAGTTCCGCCGGATTGCTCAGCCGCCTGGGTTGTCGACCTGGATGTAGAACGCATAAGCCCCCAGCAGAATCCAGAACACCATGAAAATCCACGGCGTGCGCACGGAAAACAGCAGGGACTTGCGATAGCCCTTGTGGGACGACTCGCGCTCGGAAAACAGCGGCGACTCGTCATAGGCCAGGCCCATCACCGGTTCGCTGTGCAGCAATTGGCTCTGCTTGAAGTGCCAGTGATCGATGATGTCATACGCCGCGCGGATGCCCGGCCAGGCGTTGAGCGAGCTGAGAATGCCCAACAGTGCCAGGAACAGCGGCACGATCAGGGTAAACAGCTTGCCCCACTCTGGGTTGAGGTTACCCATGCCTGACACGAAGGCGATCACCAGGAACGATTGGGCGGTGAGGTAAGCGTCGGTGCGGTTGGCCAGGATGGAGGTTTCGTACTGGATCTCGCGGCGATAGAAGTCCAGGCGGTCCTTGGGCGAACCGAAGATCTTGGCGTTGTGTTCGCTGTGGTCGTTCAGCGCCGCTTCCGGAGTGTGGGGGGAGATGATTCTGGGCACGGGGATGGTCCACGGGGTGTATAGACCCTGTTAGAGGAACAGGCCGTGTGGGGAGTTCAAGTTTGTTGTGCACCGGGTTGGTGCGCGGCGTGTTTGTTGAAGGTGGGGTGCACCTTTCTGGGTGGCTGGCGGCGCGCCGCTGCACAGCCTGGCGCGAGCAGGCTCGCTCACTACGCGGGCGGATGTGTTGGAAGGTGGGGTTTCGGCACAGGCATTGCTTTATGGATTCATCTGTTTGGAAACAGGAGCATTCGTTACCCCCCCACCCAGAGCCGACATCCTGAGAAAGTAAGGACCAGGCCCGCTGGCACCCCGCGCCACGGGCTCATAAAAACATGCGTTGTTCAAAACGGCAGTGCCGCTCGCGCAACCCAAGGCACTGACAAGGTACCGGAATGGCTCGATCTTTCTTTGATGAGATGAATGACGCAAACGGCGTGTGCCGTGCGCATTATCAGGATTTCTCCCGCTGGCTGGCCAATACGCCGCCGGAACTGCTGGCCCAGCGTCGTCGTGAAGCCGATCTGCTGTTTCACCGCGCCGGAATCACCTTCACCCTGTACGGCGACGAACAGGACACCGAGCGCCTGATCCCCTTCGACATCATCCCCCGCAGCATCCCTGCCAGTGAATGGCGCGTGATCGAGCGCGGGTGTATCCAGCGGGTCAATGCGCTGAACCTGTTCCTCGCCGACATCTATCACGATCAACGCATCATCAAGGCCGGGATCATTCCGGCGGATCAAGTGCTGGGCAACGAGGGTTACCAGAAAGCGATGGTCGGGCTGGACCTGCACCGCGATATCTACTCGCATATCTCCGGCGTCGACCTGGTGCGTGATGGCGACGGCACTTATTACGTGCTTGAAGACAACCTGCGTACCCCCAGCGGCGTGAGCTACATGCTCGAAGACCGCAAAATGATGATGCGCCTGTTCCCAGAGGTGTTCGCCCGGCAGCGCATCGCGCCGGTGGATCACTACCCCAACCTGCTGCTCAAGACCCTCAAGAGTTCCAGCCGCCTGGACAACCCCAACGTGGTGGTGCTGACCCCAGGCCGCTTCAACAGTGCATTCTTCGAGCATGCCTTCCTGGCCCGGGAAATGGGCGTGGAACTGGTGGAAGGCGCCGACCTGTTCGTGCAGGACCTGAAAGTGTTCATGCGCACCACCGACGGGCCCAAGGCGGTGGATGTGATCTACCGCCGTATCGACGATGCGTTCCTCGATCCGCAGGCGTTCAACCCCGAATCCATGCTCGGCGTGCCTGGCCTGGTGGCCGCCTATTGCGCCGGCAACGTGGTACTGGCCAACGCCATCGGCACCGGGGTGGCCGACGACAAATCGATCTACCCCTATGTGCCGGACATGATCCGTTTCTACCTGAATGAAGAACCGGTGCTACAGAACGTGCCGACCTTTCAGTGCCGCAAACCGGCGGAACTGTCTCACGTGCTGGCCAACCTTGAGCAACTGGTGGTCAAGGAAACCCAGGGCTCAGGCGGCTACGGCATGCTGGTCGGCCCGGCATCCACCGCCGCCGAAATCGAGGACTTCCGCCAGCGCATCAAGGCCCGCCCTCACGCCTACATCGCTCAACCGACCCTGAGTCTGTCGACCTGCCCGACCTTTGTGGAAAACGGCATCGCCCCGCGGCATATCGACCTGCGCCCGTTCGTGCTGTCGGGCAAGGAGACCCGCCTGGTACCGGGCGGGCTCACGCGGGTGGCCCTCAAGGAAGGCTCGCTGATCGTCAACTCGTCGCAAGGCGGCGGAACCAAGGACACCTGGGTGGTGGAGGACTGAATCATGCTGAGTAGAACCGCCGCAGACCTGTATTGGATGTCCCGCTACCTGGAGCGCGCCGAAAACCTGGCGCGCATGCTCGAAGTCAGTTATTCGCTGTCGCTGATGCCCCAGGCCGGTCGCAGCGATGGCTTGGACGAACTGGCCATGTCGTTGCTCAGCAGCGGCACCCTGGACAGCTATCTGGAACGTCACACCCAACTGGACGCCGAGCGCATGCTGCACTTCTTCGCCCTTGACGAAGAAAACCCCGCCAGCATCTATAACTGCCTGCGCGCCGCGCGGGGCAACGCCCATGCGGTACGCGGACGTATCACCGCCGATATGTGGGAGAACCTCAACGCCACCTGGCTGGAAATGCGCAGCATCGCCGCCGGCGGCCTGGGCCGACACGGCATCAGCCACTTCTGTGACTGGGTCAAGCAGCGGTCGCATCTGTTTCGCGGGGCAACCTCGGGCACCATCATGCGCAACGATGCCTATCGCTTTATCCGCCTGGGCACGTTTGTCGAGCGCGCTGACAACACGTTGCGCCTGCTGGATGCGCGCTATGAGATGTTTGGCGAAGAATCGGAAGAAGTCAGCGACCTCTCGGCGCGCGGGTATTACCAGTGGAGCGCCCTGCTGCGCGCGTTGTCGTCGTTCGAAGCCTATACGCAGCTGTACCCGAACGCGCTGAATGCCCGCTCGGTCTCGGAGTTGCTGTTATTGCGCAGCGACGTGCCGCGTTCACTGCATGCCTGTGTCGAGGAACTGAACCACATCCTCGCCGATCTGCCCGGCAGCTACGGGCGCACGGCGCAACGCCTGGCGGCGGAGTTTGAAGCGCGGCTGCGCTACACCGGGATCGATGAAATTCTCGAAGACGGCCTGCACAGCCGCCTTACGGAGTTTATCGACACCGTGCGCGAATTGGCGCGGGCGATTCACAGCTCCTATCTCGAAGTGGTCTGAGGGCTCAGGGGCGGCCCAGGAAGTCGAGCAGCAGCGCATTCACCTGCGTGGCCTGCTCGTTCTGGATCCAGTGACCGCAGTGGGGCAACACATGCTGCTCCAACTGCGGCACGCAGTCGGGCATGCGTTTGAGTGTGTGGGCTTCGAAGACACCCACCGGATCGCGGTCGCCGATCAGGAACAACGTCGGCTGCATCACCTGCCGCCCGGCCAAAAACTCGGTGCGCTGCCAATTGCGTTCGAAATTGCGGTACCAGTTCAACGGGCCGCGAAAGCCATGTTCGGTAAAGGTCTGCACGTACACATCCAAATCTTCTTGGGAACACCAATCGGGCAGCGGCCCCGGCACAGGCACGCCTTCAAGCAAGGTGGCGTCGGCAGGTTTTTGCTGAAGGAACACATCCTGATCCTGCATAAACAGCCGCAACGTCCGCTCGATATCGGCGTTCAGTTCGCGCTCGGCCACTCCAGGCGCCTGGAAATACAGAATGTAATTGAAGCGATCGGCATACAGCTCGCGCATGATCTCGATCACCGGCCGGCGCGCACGCCCGGCAAACGGTACCGACATTGTGATCAAGCGGGTGATGCGCTCAGGCTCAAGCAATGCCAAATGCCAGGCCACCACTGCGCCCCAGTCATGCCCGACCATCACCACCTGGGTATGCCCGAAATGATCCATGGCCTGTTGGATATCGGCGCACAAGGTCAACAGGTCATAGGCAGCGATCTCGGCCGGCGAGCTGGATGGCCCGTAACCGCGCATCTGGGGCACGAACACTCGATAGCCTGCCGCAGCCAGGGCCGGGATCTGTTCGCGCCAGGAGTGCCAACATTCGGGAAAGCCATGCAGCAACCAGATGGGCGCGCCATTTTCCGGCCCGGCGATATGCACGCACAGTTCAATACCGTTGACCTTGAGGGTGCTCCGCTGGCTATCGTTCATGGTTGGCTTCCTTGTAGTGGCCCAGAATGCGAGGAAAGAGTGAGGGAGGTGCGGGATTTGCACCAGCATCATTTGCGCCAAATGCTCGGTCATCAGCGCCGCTCGGGGGCTGACAGCCAAACCGGATTGCGTGAAGTCAGGACGAAATTGCCCACCAGCTCGGCAACAACGGCCGTACCCGCGCCTCACCGAAACGATCGTCGATCAACATCACCACGCCTTGGTCCTGCTGGCTGCGGATAACCCTGCCGGCTGCCTGCACGACTTTTTGCAGGCCAGGATACAGATAGGTGTAGTCGTAGCCTGAACCGAAAATCGCGGCCATGCGCCGCTTCATCTGTTCATTGACCGGGTTCAGTTGCGGCAGGCCCAGGGTGGCGATAAATGCGCCGATCAAGCGCGCGCCGGGCAAGTCGATACCCTCGCCAAACGCGCCGCCGAGCACGGCGAACCCCACCCCTTGGCTATGTTCGGTGAACTGGTCGAGAAAGCCCTGGCGCTCAGCCTCGGCCATGCCCCGTGACTGCTGCCACAGCGGGATGTGCGGGTGCTGTTCGGCCAGGCGCTGCGCCACTTGTTGGAGGTAATCGAAGCTGGAAAAAAACGCCAGGTAGTTACCGGGTTGCTGCGCGAATTGCTGGGCGATCAGCTCAACGATGGGGCCCACCGACGCCTCGCGATGCACGAATCGGGTCGAGATCTCATCGACAATGCGCACCCGCAATTGCTCGGCCTGGAACGGCGACGCCACGTCGACCCACGCCGTGTCCGCAGGCAAGCCCAGCAAGTCGGCGTAGTAATGGCGCGGGCTTAACGTGGCGGAAAACAACACGCTGCTGCGGGCAGCGGTCAGTCGTGGGCGGATGAACTCGGCGGGCACCACATTGCGCAGGCACAGGATCGAGCTGCTGCGCTTGCCGCCCAAGGAGCGTTTAGTGATATCGAAGATGAAGTGTTCGTTGAACAACTCGGCCACTTTGGCAAATTGCAGCGCGTCAAAGTAAAAAGCTTGCAGATCGCCGGTCAGGGCTTCGGGGTGATCGTTGAAGTAATCGCCCATGGCACTCGCGCACAGGCTCAGGGCGCTGAGCATTTTATCGGGCCTGGCGTCATAAGCTTGGTACGGCGCCACTTGCGCCTTGTGCAGCGCGTTCCACTCGCGATTGAGGCGCTGCAAAGGCTTTTTCAGGGCCTCGGGCGCCTCGTCGCGCAACGTCTTGAGGCGGTACTGATCAAGGCTGGCGCTGTACATCCCGCGCGCGCGCTCCACCAGGTTATGAGCTTCGTCCACCAGCACCGCGGCGCGCCATTGGTTGAGCTGGGCGAGGCCGAACAGCATGGCGCCGAAGTCGAAATAATAGTTGTAGTCGGCTACGACCAGGTCAGCCCAGCGCGCCATTTCCTGGCTCAGGTAATACGGGCAAACGTCGTGGGCCAGGGCGACCTCACGCAGATTGCGCTGGTCGAGCAGCCGTAGCTTGGCCGCAGCGCTACGTGCGGCGGGCAAGCGGTCGTAAAAACCTTTGGCCAAGGGGCAGGATTCGCCGTGACAGGCTTTGTCCAAGTGCTCGCAGGCTTTGTCCCGTGCCACCAGTTCCAGCACACGCACATGCAAGTCCGGGTTGCGGGTGAACAGCACCTGGGCGGCATCCAGAGCAAGCTTGCGCCCAGGGGTTTTGGCCGTGAGAAAGAACACCTTGTCCAACTGCTGCGGCGCCAACGCCTTGAGCAGCGGAAAAATCGTGCCGATGGTCTTGCCAATGCCGGTGGGCGCCTGGGCCATCAGGCACCGGCCGGTGCTGACCGCTTTGTACACCGACTCGGCCAGAACCCGTTGGCCGGGGCGAAAGTCGGCATGGGGGAAGCCAAGGTTCTGCGCCGCGCGGTCGCGCGCCTCTCGGTGATCCATCTCCCGCCGAGCCCAATCCAGAAACAGCGCACATTGCTGATTGAAGAACGCTTCCAGGGCGTGGGCCTGGAAGCGCTGATTGAGCAGGGTCTCGCCCTCGCCGACGATATCGAAGTAGACCAGCGCCAGATCGATCTCTGTCAGCCCCAGTTTCTGGCACATCAGCCAGCCATACACCTTGACTTGAGCCCAGTGCAGTTGGCGATGGTTGGCGGGTTGGGCGTCGAGGTCGCCGCGGTAGGTTTTGACCTCTTCCAGGCGCTGGCTGTCCGGGTCGTAGCCGTCCGCCCTGCCCCGCACCTTGAGCTGCCGGTACTCGCCTTCCAGGGCCACTTCGTTCTGATAATGCGGGCTGCGGCGCGACGCCACGGTGCGGTGGCCGACGATCCCTTCCTGGGCGCTGGGCGACGGGGTGAAACGCAGGTCCAGGTCACCGACCTTGGCGGTGAACTCACACAAGGCACGCACCGCCACGCTGTAACTCAAGCCGGTTGCTCCGCCCAGCGCACGTAGCAGACCGTGACCGGCATCTGGTATTCGCCACAGAACTCCAGCCAGCGCAGTTGGTTGTCTTGCAGGCGGTCGCCGGGGCCTTTGACCTCGATCATGCGGTAGGTTTTTTGCGCCGGCCAGAACTGGATCAGGTCCGGCATGCCGGAGCGATTGGCGCGTATGTCCAACAGCAAGCGCTCGAACCAGTAGCGCAGGTGGGCGGCGGGCAGGCATGCAAGGGCTTGCTCCAGCAGCTCTTCGCTGAGCAGGTTCCAGAACACGAACGGCGACTGGATGCCCCATTTATCGCGGTAACGCTGGCGAATGGTGGTTTTGTAGCGCTCGTCCTGCAGTTGCTCGAAACAGGCGGCGAACAGCGGTGCGCGGCGTTGGTGGAAGTCTTCACTGTGCAGGTCCACCGGGCCACGCTGGAACGGGTGGAAAAACGCACCGGGCAATGGCGCGAAAATCACCTCCCAGCACAGCAGGCCGAACAGCGAATTGATCAGGCCGTTTTCCACGTAATGCACCGGCGCGTCCGGCGCGCTGAGATGGGCCTGTACGCAGTATTCAACGGACATCAGCGGCTCGGGCAACGCCAGGTCCAGGTCCAGGCGCGTGACCGGACGCGGCTTGGGTTTGGGCAGCGCCGGTTCACCCAGTTTGCGCCGCAGGCGCGGCACCACACGCAGCAAGTGCTGCTGTTCGGCGGCGCTTTCCGGTGCCTGCTGCGCGGCGCTGGCCAGGGCCAAGGCTTGGACGTAATCCTCCTGGCGTTCCAGTACGCGGATCAAGCGCGCGCGGGCACCGGGGTAGGTGCAGGCGCGGTAGATCTGCTGCGCCAACGCCAATTCGGCGCTGCGTTCACAGGATTGGCCCACCTGGAACAACAGTTTGGCCCGACGCTTTTCCAGCCAGGGGTTGTCGGTACGCAGGCTGGCGATCCGAGCCAGGACCTCGTCCACGGCCTCGCCGCTTTCAAAGGCGTGCTGACACTGGTGCAGAAACAGATAGCCGTGCACGTCGTCACGGCTGCGCAGGCCACGGGACTCGGCGCAGAACTCGACTTTTTCATAGGTGTAGATGCCCAGGTCCGCCAATACGAATTCGGACCAGTCCTGATGCAAATTGCCAAAGAACATCAGGCGCAGACGGTCGCACAATTCCATCACCGTGAGGCTGTAGAGCGTGTCGACCAGGTCCGGGCACCACTGCGCAAAACTGCGCGGCTCGTTGAATCGCGCAGCCAACCCTTCCAGCCAGTCGGCTTTCTTGCCTTTGGGTTGTTCGATCCAGGGTTTGAACGCACTGAGCAATTCACCCTTTTGCAGCAGCGCGAACAGCTCCTCAATGGCTAGCAGACAGTGGCCGTCCACCCAGCCCAGCGCCAATAACGGCGCGGCGGCCGCATGGGGGCAACCTATCTCGACATAGTTGAGTTTGCCCGCACGAAAGTGCACGCCTTTGCGCATCACCATACGCACCAACAGAGCCTGGGAAGGCTGCGGCAACCTGTCGAATTGCTGAATGAAATGCTGTTCGTCAGTATCGAGCAAATCGGCATAGCGCTGCCCCAGCCAATGCAGGACCTGGCGGAAGTTATGCAGGTAGTAGAGCGGATCGTCGAGGGGGTTGGCCATGGCGCGCGGTGATCAAATACTGGTTATGCATACAGAGTGCCGTCGCCGCGGCTGTGTTGCAATCGGTAATAGATAAATGGCGCACGCAACTTTTTGTGTAAAAGTGATCTGATGGGGAAGCCGATGGCGTAACATTTATACCCCGCTGCGTCTGGCGCGGGACTTTTCAAGGTTAAAGGTAAGGGTTATGAACATGAAGAATCTGGGTCTGCCGCTGGTTGCGCTCACTTTTCTGGCACTGGCCGGTTGCGCCACGCAAACCGTCGTCACGCTGCAAAACGGCACGCAATACCTGACCAAAGACTCACCTAAAACCAAAACCGCAGACGGGTTCTACGAATTCACCGATATCGCCGGCAAGCGCATCCGCGTCAAAGCCGATGACGTGGCCACCGTCCGCAAAGAAGACTGATCCCAACGCGCAAAAGCGCCAGTCTGAAGGAAAGCACACTGTGGAAGGGGGACCAAGGTGGGAGGGGGCTAGCCCCCGGTAACACCCAACCAGCCCCCTCCCTGCCCCTTCAGCCGATCACAACCCCCTCCCCCAACACCCCGCTAACGCCCACCAACGTCACCGAATCCGCCCCGAAACTGATCACCGTATCCCCACCCACCACCTTGGCGTGATCACGGTAATCCCCGCTGCCCGCCACACCCTCGAACACGAGTTTATCCGTCGGCTGATAACCGATAATTCGATCCTGCCCAAACTGGCCGTTGAACAAAAAGGTGTTATGCCCGCTGCTGTCGCGGATCGTGTCATTGCCCTTGCCGCCTTCGATAAAGTCCGCGCCCTTGCCGCCCTGGATCAGATCATCGCCATCGCTGCCAATGATAAAAGTGTCGCCTGTGTGCGGTTCGGCGTTGCGGTTCAAGTCCTGCACCCAAGTGGTGGCCCGTGCCGGGTCGGATAGATTGGCCACGATAATCGTCGAGTCCCGGTTCATCTGTTCATAGAACCCTGACTCCAGAATGCGCCCCATGCCGTCGCCGTAGCCGGTCGGCAAGTGCGAGATCCAGGTCGGCAGATTGGCGATGGAAAACGGCAGCACATTCCACAGGGTCGAGGCGTAGTGATCGTTGAAGTTGACAATGTTGTCAGTGGTGGACTCGTGGGGTTTGTCGTGAACCCCGAGCGTCGACAGGTTGGCGGATGAGCCGTCCAAAGCGCGGAACACCGGGTCGTTTTCGTAGCCGATATTAAGCACCTTGTCGCTGGCACTCTGGGTCGGTGAGGCGTAGGCCAAGTAGTTGGCGTCCTTATAGAACCCGGACCACTTGGCGTCGCTCAAGTCGGCCATGCTGTTGACCGCCAGGCCGCCGAGGCTATGGCCGCTGACCAGCACATCCTGGCCGCTCAGACCGTGGGCCGCCGCATACTCGGCGACGTTCTTGAGCAAGCCGCCGAATGCTTCGCCGGCGTAGTTCTTCGCGTAATCCTTGGGACCCAGCGCCGCAAGCAGGTCGCTGACCAGATCGCCGATGGAGTCGGTGATCAGCGTCTCCCTTGGGCCAGACGTGCCGCGAAAACCGATGCCGATTTCCTGCAACTGGCCCGCGTCATCGTACTTGCCCAGCACCTCGACCTGGGCTGTGGTATAGCCGGCCTTTTCGCCGAAGAACGTGCCCCGGGCGTCGACCTTGCCGGTATACCCGAGGGTGCTGGCGCTGATGGGCGTCCACCCAGCCTTCTGCACCGCTTCGAGCGCGGCCTTCTCCGAATCCGGGTTCCAGGGAATGCCTGGGATCACACCCTGGGAGTCCGTACTGCCGAGCAATGCGCCGACCAGAGTAGCCGGCAAGCCGACGCCCAGGCCATTGTGCTGGTAGCCCACGGCAAAGCCGTTATCCAGGTTGTGGTAGGTATACAACGTGATCGCCATGGCATCGGCAAACAATGCTTTGGAGCCCTCGGCCCCAAGGTTTTTATAGTCAAACACGCCCATGATATTGCCTCTCTTGTTGTTAAATTTATCGAGAACGTCCATCACTCTCTAAACGCTTGCCCCGGTAGTGAGCGGGTTTGCCACGGCAAACCCGCTCTCGGCTCAGAACGCCCAGTCGAGGCTCAAGCCCACGCCATGCACCTTGTCTTTGCTCGCCAACAGGCCGTTGTAGTCAAAATTCACCCGCGCGTCCTTGCTCAACGCCAGGCTTACGCGAGCGCCCACCAAGGCCGCATCACGGGCCATTGGCGCACTTTCCACGGCAAACGACGGACCGCCCGAGGCAAATGCCAGGTGCTGTTCGGCGTCCACGCTGCTCAGGTTGTGCTGCCAGCCCAAGGTGCCGGACACCTCAAGTGTCTGGTGGTCATTGACGTTGAAGGTTTTCAGAGCGCGCATACCGAGGGTGCTGAGCACCAGGTCGCGGCGGTCGTCATGGGTTTTCAGCGCGGCGGCGTCGCCTTTTTCGGTGACGCCATCGGTGTCCAGATGCACATAGGCCAAGTTGGCAAACGGCTCCAGCGCCAGCGGTTGCAGGTTGACGCGGTACGCCGCTTCGCCGAACACCTGGGTGCTGCGCGCATCGACTTTGGCTTTCTGCTTGCCAGCCACTTCACCGTATTGCAGGTCGCGTTTCACATCGGCGCGATGCCAGCTGTAGGTAGCGCCGCCGCTCAGGCGCCAGGCGCCGATCTCATGCCCGGCGTACGCACCGAAGTGGTAGCTGTCCACCGCTGCCCGCGAGTGGGTGCCACTGCCCATATTCAGCGAGGTGTCGCTGTAACCGGCGACCAAACCCAGGCGGGTGTCGTCATCCAGCGCGCCGTCGACCCCGGCGAGCATGCCGCCGATGGAGGTGGTATAGCCTGCGGTGTCGCTGCGGCTGTCGGTCTTGCCCCACGCGCCCAGTGCCTTGACCCACACGTTGCCACGGCTGTCGACAGTCTGGCTGGTGGCGCCCATCTCGCCGTTCTGCAAGCGCTCGCCCACGGCTTCGCGCAGGTAACGGCTGTCATTGAGCAGTGCCGTCTGCAGCGCCGGGTAGATTTCACCGGACAATTGCTGGAACGCATCCTGCGCCGAAGCGGCATTCGGCGCGGTCAGCAGGCTCTCATACACCGCATTGCCCGCCCCTAATTGCTCAGCGGCAGCCGCAACGGCGCGTTGGTTATCGGTAACCGCGGCACTGGCGAAGCTGTTGGCATTGCGCACTACATCCAGTTGAACGCCCGAGGCGGCGTAGTCCAGGGTGCCGCCGATAAACAGATAATCCGGCAGAACCGCGCCAAAGCTGCCGTTGATACCCCCAGCGGCTTGCAGGATGTTGTATTGGCGACCGATCAGGCTCTGCGCCTGGGCGCCGCTGAGCAGAGTCGGGCTGTTTTCCAGAGCCAGGGTCACAGTGCCGCCGTTGAGGGTGGCGGTACCACCGGCCACGATGCGATCACTGCTGGTAGGAGACAGTTCCACCGCATAGGTCGAGCCGGGCTCGAAGGTTACGTCACCGGCCACATTCAGCGTACCGATGGAGTTACCCGGCGCCACCGTGCCGCCGCGGGTTGCCAGCAGCGAGCCGACGCGACCGGAGCCGCCCAGCACACCGCTCTGCCCGACGGTCACAGCCGATGTTACCGAACCGTTGATCGCCAGCAGCCCCTGGTTCACCAGGGTCGGGCCGCTGTAGGTGTTGGTGCCGGTGAGCACCAAGGCGCCGATGCCCTGTTTGGTCAGGCCGCCATGCCCGCTGATGTTATTGCTCCATACATCCAGCCCACAGTGCACGTCGTTGCAGACGCGCTGGGTCGGTTTGCCGGCATCGACCACCGCGCCGATGCCCGGCAAGTCCGCAACGAACTGGCCGCTGCCATACGCGCCGTCGATACGGAATTCGGCAGGAATATCCTCTGCGGTAACGAACATCCCCGGGCCGTTGACCGCCTTGCCCAGGTTGATCATGCCCCAGCCATACAACGAGTCGATGCCCGGCGCGCCCAGATCTGTGGCGGTGGTTTTCAGCAGCGTGGAGATCTGCTCGCCATTCATATACGGGAAGCGTTCCATCAACACCGCCGCGCTACCGGCCACATGAGGCGCAGCCATGGACGTGCCGTTGAAGTTGGCGTAGTCGGTGGTGAGGTTGTCCAGGCTGGTGCCGTTGATCACCGAGCTGTAGATCTTGGTGCCCGGTGCCGACACGCAAAAACTCGCCGCGTAACCGCAGCGCGACGAGAAGGTGCTGATCACATACGGATTGGCGCTGCTGGTATCCGGGTTTTGCTGCAATGCGGCCACGGACAGCCAGTTCGGCGCGATGTCCGGCACAAAGTACGCCAGGCCCGAGATCGCGTCCGGGTTGTTGCGGTTGTAATCGTTGCCGGCGGCGAAGATGGTCAGCACCCCGCTGCGCGCGGCATTGATCGCACCGTCATAGGCACCGCCGCCCAGGGTGCCGAGGATCGGCCGGATATTGTCGAACTGCGCCTGGGCTTCGTTGACGGTGAAATTCGGGTACGCCGGGTCGCGGCCTCCCTGGGCGTATTGGTCACCGATTCCGATGCCCCAACTGTTGTTGATAATGCGCGCGCCGCTGGCCACCAGAGCGTCCCAGCCGGCTTTGTAGACCGCGCCGTCGTTGCCCAGGATGATCCCGTCTTCCGGCCCAGGATCGCCGTTCTCGGCACTGATGATTTGCGCATTGAACGCCACGCCGTGCATCGGCCCGCCATCGCGGTTGCCGGCGGCAATACCGCCGACGTGGGTGCCGTGGTTGCCCAGTTTGCCGTTGGAGCCAAGGGACGGTGTGCCGTCATAGCGAAACGCGTCGCCGGCTTTGACCGGGATATACGGGTCGGTGTATTGACGAATGCCCTCGGTGACAATCGTCACCACCTTGCCGGGGCTGGCGAACTCCGGGTGCTGGGCGTACACCGGCTGGTCGAAGATCCCCAGTTTGACGCCCTTGCCGGTGTAGCCGGCGGCATAAGCGCTGTCGGCGTTGACGGCGCCCAGGCCCCAGTCGGCCTTGAATTCGTTGCTGCGCCAACTCGCCGCGTCGCCCAGCTTGCCGGTTTCTACATAAGGTGCGGCCTGGGCCGTCCCCAGGCTGGCCAGTACGGCGGTGATGACCCCTGATTTGCGTATATTCACGGTGACCTTCCTTAGTTTTCTTATTGCAGGTGTGTAGATCGCTTCAGAACTGCCAGTTCAAACTCAGGCCCACGCCCTGGGTGTTTTCACGCCCAGCCAGTTGGCCGTGGTAATCCAGGTTGACCCGCGTCGATGCACTCAGCGCCAGGCTGGCCTGCACACCTACCAGTGCGGCATCGCGCAACAGCGGCGAACTGCGCACGGCGAACGAAGGCCCGCCGGCGACAAACCCCAGGTGCTCTTCGGATTCGACGGCGGTAAGGCTGTGCTGCCAGCCCAGCGAACCGGAGAGTTCCAGCTGCTGGTGGTCATTGAGCGCGACGGTTTTCAACACGCGTGTGCCCAGGGTGCTGAGTACCGCGTCGCGACGGTCGCTGCCGCGTTGCAGGGCAGCGGCGTCGCCTTTTTCGTGCAAGCCATCGCTGTCCAGGTGCACATAGGCCAGGTTGGCGAACGGTTCCAGCGCCAGCGGTTGCAGTTGAATGCGATACGCCGCTTCGGTGAACAGCTGGGCCGTGCGCGCCTCCAGCTTGGCTTTCTGTTTGCCGCTGACGTCGCCGTATTGCAGGTCGCGCTTCACATCGCCGCGATGCCAGCTGTAGGCAGCGCCGCCGGTCATGCGCCAGTTGCCCCACTCCCGCCCGATATAGGCGCCAACGTGGTAGCTGTCGATGGAAGCCGATGAGTGCGTGCCGCTACCCAGGCTCAGGGAACTGTCGCTGTAGCCGGCGACCAAGCCGACACGGGTCTGCTCGTCCAGTGCGCCGTCCACACCGGCCAGCACGCCACCAAGGGAGGTGGTGGCACCCGCCGTTTCGCTGCGCGCATCGGTCTTGCCCCAGGCACCCAGCGCCTTCAGCCACAGGTTGCGCTCGCCGCTGGTGGGTACATGGCGCAGCCGTTCGCCCACCGCATCGCGCAATTGCAGGCTGTCGTTGATCAGCATCGCGCCGATCGCCGGGTAGATCTCCCCCGACAACTGCTGTAGCCCCTGTTGCGCGGCGGCCAGAGACTCGCTGCGCACCATGCTTTCGTACACCGGGTTACCCGCGCCCAGTTGCTCGGCGGCGGTGGCCACATTGCGTTGGTTACGCGTGGCGCCGACGCTGGCGAAACGGGCGTCGTTGCGCACCACTTGCAACTGCACACCGCCGGCGGCGTAATCGAGGCTGCCACCGAGGAACAGGTAGTTGGGCAGCACCTGACCGAACTGGCCTTCGATACCGCCAGCGGCCTGGAGGATGCTGTACTGGCGACCGATCAGACTCTGCGCCTGTGCACCGCTGAGCAAGGTCGGACTATTTTCCAGGGCCAGGGTCAGCGTGCCGCCGTCGAGCAGCGCCTTGCCGCCCGCCACGATGCGGTCGCTGCTGCTGGGGGTCAGCTCCACGGCATAGGTGGAGCCTGCGCCCAGCGTCACATCGCCGGCCACTTGCAGGGTCCCCACGGAGTTGCCCGGCGCCACCCGGCCTCCGCGATTAACCGTCAGCGCGCCAATACGCCCCGAGCCGCCGAGGGTACCGCTGTCGTTGACGCTCACGGCCGAGGTCAATGTGCCGTTTACCGCCAGCAGGCCGCCGTTGACGGTGGTCGCGCCGCGATAGGTGCTGTCGCCGTTGAGCACCAGGCTGCCGGCGCCGGATTTGATCAGGCTGCCTTCATAGACACGCGTCGCGGCAGCCTGGTCGCGGGCGTTGCCGACCCCATAGTCGGTCTGGTCCTGCTGGCTGGCATTGGCGCTGACGCCGTTCTGCCAGCCTTTATCGATCAGGGTCTGCTGCCAGGCGGCGTGTTCGGCGCGGTCCTCGGCCTGGCGCTGGAGCAGCGCCTGGTCGCTGATGCCATTGCTCCACACATCGGCCTGCCCGGCCGCCAGGTTGACGTTCATCGCCCCCAGCAATTGCCCCGGCCCGTGCATCGCCCGGCCGAGGTCGGGGACGCCCCAGCCAACCGTGGTGTTGGGCGCCTGGGTGATCGAGCCGTCGAGCTGGGTGGCGGTGGTCAATAGCACCTGCAACGCCTGTTCATTGGTCATGTAGGGGTAGCGTTGCATCATCAGCGCCAGGGCGCCGGTGGCATGGGGCGCCGACATCGATGTACCGGATTTGACCCCGTAGCCACCGTCGGGAATGGTGCTGTTGATCAGCGCGCCCGGCGTGGAAATACACCAGTACTTGGCGATTCCGCACTTGTTGTATTTCTGGTTATTGGCTTTATCCAGCCCCGAGACGGCCAACCAATGCCCCTCCAACTCCGGCTGAAAATACGGCAGCGCCGAGCGCACGCTGGCGTTCGCATAACCACTGTTGCCGGCGCTGAACACATTGATCACGCCGGCCTTGGCTACGTCTGCGGCTGCATCCAGCCAAGTGCTGCGGTTGTAGTGTTGGGCGTAGGCGGCGTGCAGGTCGCCGAGGGTTTGGTAGCTGACATCCTTGGGCTGGCTGCCCCAGCTGTTGTTGATCGCGCGCACGCCGGAATCCACCAGAGCGCTGTACACCGCCTTGAAGTACTTGGGGTCAGGGGTCGGGCCGAACAGGAAACTGTCGTTGGCGTTGGTGTTGCCCACATAAATCTGGGCGTTGTAGGCCACACCGTGCATGCCCACGCCATCGCGCGCCGCGCCCAGAGTGCCAGTGACGTGGGTGCCATGGGAGTCGTTGTTGGGGTTCAGCGCGCCAGTGGTGTTAAACGGAGTGCCATCCACGTAAGTGCCGGTGGCGGTGACCGGATGGAATCGGGCTTTGTCAGCTTCCGGGTGGTTGGCATCGTAGCCCGAGTCCAGCGCGCCGATCTTCACCCCACTGCCGTCGATACCGGCGGCGTAGGCTTCGTTGGCGTGCAGGCGGTCCAGGCCCCAGTCGCTCAGGTACTCGGCCGAGCGCCAACTGGCCGGGTTACCGGGCTGGCCGGCCTCCAGGTACTGCGCCTGGGCCGTCATGGACAATAGCAACAGCGAACCGGCGGTGAAGGGTTTGAAACGCAAGGAGTCAGAGCTCATCAAACGGTGTCCTTATTGTTATGGGCGTGGGTTCACCGGGCCGAAGGCCTCGTCGACTTTGGCCAGGTCGGTATCACGCAAGTTGCCCGCGTAGTAATGCAATTTGGTCCAGGCCATGAGGTAGTCGTAGCGCGCCTGGGCCAGGTCGCGGCGGGTGCTGTAGAGCTGCTGCTCGGCGTTCAGCGCGTCGAGGTTGACCCGCTCGCCACCGAGGATGCTTTGCTGGGTCGACACCACCAGGGCTTCGGCCGACGCCAGGGCCTTCTGGTAGGCGCGCAGCTTGCTCACCCCTGACAGGCACGCGCTGAACTGGCGCCGCAGTTCGATCAGGGTTTCGCGGGTCTTGCCTTCCAGCTCGTATTCGGCCTGTTCCATGGCGCGGCTGGCCTGGCGCGTGGACGCCGACACGCCGCCGCCGGCATACAGCGGCACGCTGACTTCCACGCCGATGGTGTTGGTGTCGTAGCGCTGGTTGTAGGTGTTGCCGCTGTCGGACTCTTGCTGGCGCGAACTGGCATAGGCCGTGATCTTGGGCAAGTGCCCGGCGCGGTTGCGCTCCACTTCGTAACGCGCCACTTCCAGGGCCTGGCGCTGGGACGCCAACACCGGGTTATTGCTGATCGCCAGCTCATGCCAGGTGTCGTAATTGGCCGGGGTCAGGGTGAAGGCGGTGAACCCTTGATTCAGCGGCGCCAGGTCATGGATGTCGACGCTCGGCACGCCGATCAACGCGCCCAGTTCGCGCAGTGAGGCGTCCTGCTCATCCAGGGCCTGGATCTCCTCGGCGGTAGCCAGCTCATAGCGCGATTCGGCTTCCAGGATATCGGTGCGAGTGCCCTCGCCTTGCTGGAACAGGTGCCGGTTCTGCTGGAATTGCTGCTCAAAGGCTTTTTTCTTGGCCCGCGCGATGTCGATCTGGTCCTGGGCGAACAGCGCCTGGGTGTAATAGGTCAGCACCCGCACCAGCAAGGCCTGGCTCTTGTCGCGAAAGCTTTCATCGGCGAACAGCGCCTGAGCCACGCCTTTGCGGTAGTTGGCGTAAGCCTCGTAGTCGAACAACGGCTGTTGCAGGCTAAAAGTGGAGCCGTAGCTGTTGTAGTTGCGGTCGTCGTGATAATTGCCGCCACGGCCGTCAGGCAAGGTGGCCTGGGAGTTGTTGCGCCCCTTGTTGTAGTTGTAGGACAGCCGTGGCAGCAGCCCGGCGCGGCCAATGGTGCGGTTTTCCAGGCCGGCGTCGCGTTCTTTGATGGCGCCGAGGAACACCGGGTCGTTGCGCAGGGCCTGTTCGTACACATCGAACGGGCCCATGGCCGCCTGGGCGTTGGTGCAGGTGAGCAGCAAGGCGAAGAACAGGGTTCTCATGCTCATTCCTCGGTCAACGCCGAGCCGGCACGATCCAGCAAGGGCTTGAACAGGTAATTGAGCAATGAGCGCTCGCCGGTGCGCACAAACATTTCCGCGGGCATGCCCGGTTTGATCACCAGACCGTGGAGTTTTTCCAGCGCCGCGTCGCTCACACGCGTGCGCAGCACGTAATAAGGTGCGCCGGTTTTTTCATCGAGCATCTGGTCGGCGGAGATCAGGCTGACCTCCCCCGGCACCCGGGGTGTACGGCTCTGATTGAAGGCGGTGAACAGAATATCGACCGGTAAATGGGTGCCGACCTTATCCACCAGGTGCACCGGCAGATGCCCTTCCACTTCCAGGCGCGTGCCCTGGGGCACGATTTCCAGCAGGGTTTCGCCGGCGCGCACCACGGCGCCTTCGGTATGCACGCCCAGATTGACCGCGATGCCATCGGCCGGCGCGGTGATTTCGCTGTGTTGCAGGTCGAAACCGGCGGAGGTCAGTTGCTGTTCCAAGGTGAGGCTGCGCAACTGCGCATCGGCCAGTTGGCTACGCACTTCCTTCTGATATTCCTCGCGGTGCTGTTGCAGCTTGAGGCGCGACTCGACAATGCCCTGCTCCACCCGGCCGCTTTCGCCGCTGTTCTGCGCCAGATCCTGTTGCACTTGGGACAGCTGACGCTGGTACTCCATCAAGCGGTTGCGCGGGATGTAGCCGTTGTCGGCCAGGGGTTGCAGGTTGCTCAGTTGTTCGCGCAGGGACTGAGCCTGGGCGGTCAGGTCGCTGCGCGCGCGGCGCATGCCACCCAGTTGCGCCACGGCACCGTCGATATTGGCGCGGATGCCGGCCTGTTCGCGGGCAAACGCCTCGCGACGGCTGCTGAACAGTTGGCGCTGACCTTCCAGCACCAGCGCCAGGGCCGGGTCGGGGTTGGCGCTCAGTTCGGCGGGGAATGTCACGCTGCTCTGGTTATCCCGCTCGCTCTGCCAACGCGCCACACTGGCCCAGGCCATGCGGTATTGGGCTTGCAGCGAGTGCACATCGGCCTGGCTTTGGGTTTGGTCGAGGCGGAACAGCGGCTGGCCTTGTTTGACCACCTCGCCTTCGCGCACCAGGATGCGGCTGACCACACCAGGGCTGAGGGTTTGCACGGCTTTGCGCTTGCCGGACACCACTACCGTACCCTGCACCGGAATGCCCTGATCCAGCGGCGCCAGGCTGGCCCACAGGAAGAAACCGCCCGCGCCGACCACCGTCAGCAGCCAGCCCATACGCACAAAGAAACCGGCGTCGCGTTGTTCAAGAGTGATACTGCTCATGCGCCTGGATTCCTTCCGGCCTGGTACTGACGACTGAAACTCACGCCGGGTTTTTCCTTCGGCGCTTCCTGTTGGCCGGACAATGCGCGCAGCACGTCCTGGCTCGGCCCAAAGGCTTGCAAGCGTCCTTCGTTAAGCACCAGCAATTTGTCGGCCTGGGCCAGCACCGATGAGCGATGGGTGACCAGCACCACGCTGCTGCCCTGGGCCTTCATCTGCACGATGGCACTGGCCAGTGCCGCTTCGCCGACGGTGTCGAGGTTGGAGTTGGGTTCGTCCAGCACGATCAAGCGCGGCGCACCGTACAAGGCACGGGCCAGGGCCACGCGCTGCTTTTGCCCGCCGGACAGGCCGCCGCCGTTGTCTCCCAGTATCGTGTCGTAGCCCTGGGGCATGCGCAGGATCAATTCATGCACACCGGCCTGCTGCGCGGCGTGCACCACTTGTTCGGGGTCGGCCTCGCGAAAGCGCGCGATGTTGTCGGCGATGCTGCCGCTGAACAATTCGATATCCTGGGGCAAGTAGCCGATATACGGGCCGAGGTCGTCGCGGTCCCAGCGGTGGATATCCGCACCGTCCAGGCGCACCGTGCCGGCCAGGGTCGGCCACACGCCCACCAGCACGCGGGCCAGGGTCGATTTGCCGGAACCCGACGCACCCAGCACCCCCAGCACTTCGCCGGCACCGAGGGTGAAACCGACGTGATGCAAGATTGCAGTGCGCTGACCCGGCGGGCCAGCGCTGACCTGCTCGAAACTCACCTGGCCCTTGGGCGCCGGCAAGGCCATCTGCTCGACCTCAGGGGGAAATTCGCGCAGCAATGCGTCCAGGCGCTGATACGCCAGCTTGGCCGAACTCCATTGCTTCCATACCGCAATCAACTGGTCGATGGGGCTGAGCACCCGGCCCATGAGGATGGAACCGGCAATCATCATGCCGGCGGTCATGTCGCCACGGATTACCAGTAACGCCCCCAAGCCCAGCACCAAGGATTGCAGGCACAGACGCAGGGATTTACTCAGGGAGGTGATTACCGAACCGGTGTCGCTGGCGCTGTTTTGCAGGCCCAGGAATTGCGAGTGCACGGCAAACCAGCGTTGGCGTAGCGCGCCGAGCATGCCCATGGCCTGGATGGTTTCGGCGTTGTGCAAATGGCTGGTCGCCAGTTGGGTCGACTGCTGCGAGTAACCGCTAGCCTCACCCAAAGGTTTTTTGGTCAGGTATTCGTTCAGGCACGCCAGGCCGATCAGCAGCAACGCGCCGGCACTGGCCAGCACGCCCAGCCACACGTTGAACAGGAAAATCACAAACAGGTAGATGGGAAACCACGGCGCATCGAAAAACGCGAACAGCGCCGGCCCGGTGATGAACTGGCGGATATGGGTCAAATCCCCCAGGGATTGCCCGGCATGCCCCTGGCCACGTTGCAAGTTGCGTTCGAACGCAGCTTTATACACGCGTAAGTTGAAACGCCGCTCTAACTGGCTGCCGATGCGGATCACGATAAAACTGCGGATGACTTCCAGGGTGCCAATAAACGCGAAGAAGCCGACGACCATCAGCGTCAACATCACCAGAGTGGTTTCATTCTGGGAGGACAGCACCCGGTCATACACTTGCAGCATATAAATCGACGGCACCAGCATCAGCAGATTAATCAACGCGGTAAAACAGCCGATGCTGATCAGAATGCTCTTGTATTCACTCAGCGCTTTGAATAACGGCGCGACGGCATGGGGCTTTGCCATATCTTCTGCTCTTCCTTGAACCAAACGACACGCAATAGTTGCCCCAACCCCTTATATAAGGAGCGGCCAACTAATAAGTACAGGTTATAGCGTTATAACTGCAACTAAGGTTTACGGTGCAGTCTCACTACAGCACCAGTTGCTGTTTTAGCCTGATACTCGCCTTCTTTCTGCCGGTTCAGGTGGGTGATGCCCGTGCCTTCGGCGTTCATCAGCCAGATCCCGTCCGGGGTCGGCGACCAGCTCAAGGGCTTATCGCCCAACCATTGCGCCACACAGTCAACATCGCCGCTCAAGGCGTTGGCCTGTTCGATCAAGTCCAGGGCGCATACCTGATCCTGTTGCTGCATCTGCCAATGCCCGGCCAGCTGGGCGCTGGAAGGTAAAACAAGACTGCTCGCCATGGCGTGGGCTCCTGCCGATACGCACGTCGCCTGCACCACGCAGGCGACTAAAAATAGGGAAAAACGCTGCATCTTTATGCTCCATCCTGGAGGCGCGGCGCCGGAACGCCGCGCCCGTGCATCACGCCACGATGTCGCTGACTGCTGCCTGGCCAACGGTGGTGACGAGGAAATCCGCCACGCCGTGCCCGGAGAAGTCGACCGCCAGAGTACCCAGGTTGGTGCCTGAGGCGTAGCTCAACACGGCGTCGCCGGCATGCCCGGTGAACGCATTGACGAAGGTCAGGCCCGCGCCTTTGGTGATGCCGCTGAGGTCGATCTTGTCCGCACCGGAGGTGAAGTCAAAGATTTTGTCCGCCGCACCGGGCTTGGAATCGGAACTGGCACCGAACACAAAGGTGTCGCTGCCCGCACCGCCCCATAGCTGATCCGCCCCGCCACCACCGTAGATCAGGTCGTTGCCGGCCCCGCCTTTGATGATATTGGCCGCGTTATTGCCGATGATCAGGTCGTTACCCGCGCCACCGAACGCGTTTTCCACGGTCACGCCCTTGGCGATGGACACGTTGCCCACCAGGCCGCCCACGTCGGAGAACGAGGTTTCATTGAGGTTGATTTTCTGGTTCTGGGTAAAACCGGAGAAGTCCAGGGTGTCGTTGCCGCCGCCGTCCCATACCGAGAACACCAGTTTGTCGGCGTTGGAGGTGGCGCTGAGGAAATCACGCCCGGTGTTGGAGTTGAACCCGTAGGTGGTGTCGCCGGCACGGGTGTTGTAGTTGGCACCGTAGAGCTTCTGGATCGCGGCGATGTCGTCGATCAGCGGGCCGGAGGCGTAGGCTTCCACGCCGCCTTTGCTGAAGTTCTGGTTGGTGTTGCTTTCGCTCCAGTAACTCATGACGCTGTAGCCACGCGTGTCCTGTCCATAGGACGCGTCGTTGTAGGTCGGGTTGCCATTCCCGGCGTTGTAGTCGCCAGGGTGAGCCAGGCCCAGGGTGTGGCCGATTTCGTGGGTAAGGGTCTGCCGGCCATAGTTGTTCAGGTCCGGGGTTTTGTTCGGCGTGTAGCTGCTGTTGGTCAGGTACCACGAGGTGCCGTCGTAACCTGCGCCGGTGCCCGGCAGGTAGGCGAAGGCCGCCGCGCCGTCCTGGCCACCGCTGTAGTTGCCGAAGGTCATGTGGGCATCACCGCCGCTGGCTTTCTCGGTGAAGGTGACATTGGCCACATCCGCCCAGGATTGCATGGCCAGTACAGCCTGTGCTTTCTGCTGCGCGTTGAACTGGCTGAACCCCGAGATACCATGTTTGTTCATGGTGCTCGAAGAAGCCGAGGTCAGGAAGGTGTAGGTCAGATCGATCTTGCCGTTACCGTCGAAGTCCCGATACGCGGCACCGTCGCGCAGCAGCTGGGTGGCTGCCTGATCGACGGTGTAGGACGGTTTGCCATTGACCGTGAGGTTGCCGCCACGGTCATACAGATGGCTGAAGCTATCGATTTGCGAGTAAGCGGTGCTGGCTTGCGCCAGTGACACGATAGCTTTGTCTTTTACTTTTGACATAAACGTACTTCCTTGTTTGCAAGTGCATCAGTCTTTGGTCGATAGGAACCCCGCTGGCGAGATCGTCCTATCACTCGCCTCTTTTGAAGGCGTAAGAAAACTGACACAACTTGAAATCTTCCGTCTACATCTATTTGCCGGCTGAATAAGTGCAACGCAAACAACACTTGGAAGTCTCAGGCCGTATTCATTGGGTGTGGTGGTTGTCGTCCGACAAAAAACACAGCGCTCCTATTTAAATATTAAATAACCTTAACGCTGCTCAATTTGAACAGCGTCACACAAGAGGCTGGCGATTATATTGTCACGGTGTCATTGGCAACATTAAACCGCCACTACTTAAATGAATTAACCCGCTTGTCCCCCAATACCGGGACATAAGCAGAAGAGTACTTGTGGTGAGCGGGATTTCCCGCTCCACAGTGGCTCAGCGCCCGGTGCGAATGGTGTTCCACACCCGCGTACGAACACGGTCGATATTCAGCGGCATCGCTTCAAGGGCGAATAACTTGCCCATCATGTCCGGGCTTGGGTAAACCTTGGTATCGGCCTTGATGGCCGGGTCCACCAGGCTATCCGCCGCCTGATTGCCGTTGGCGTAGTGCACGTAGTTGGTGATGCTGGCCATCACCTCCGGGCGCAGCAGGTAGTTCATAAACGCGTAGCCGGCCGTTTCGTTGGGGGCGTCGGCGGGCATGGCGACCATGTCGAACCAGATCGCGGCGCCTTCCTTGGGGATGTTGTAGCCGATATTCACCCCGTTCTTGGCTTCTTTGGCGCGGCTTTCGGCCTGCAGGATGTCGCCGGAGAAACCGACGGCCACGCAGATATCGCCATTGGCCAGGTCGGCGGTGTATTTCGAGGAGTGAAAGTAAGCCACGTAAGGGCGCACTTTCATCAGGAGGGCTTCGGCCTTTTTGTAGTCCTCAGGCTTTTTACTGTGGTGCGGCAAGCCCAAGTAGTTGAGCGCCGCCGGCAGCAGTTCCGGGCCGTTATCGAGGATCGCTACGCCGCATTTCTGCAATTTGGCCATGTTTTCGGGTTTGAAGATCAAGTCCCAGGAATCCACCGGGGCATTGTCTCCCAGCACGGCTTTGACCTTGTCGATGTTGTAACCGATACCGGTACTGCCCCACAGGTACGGGAAGCCATGGGCATTGCCGGGGTCGTTGGTTTCCAGGGCCTTGAGCAGCACCGGGTTGAGGTTTTTCCAGTTGGGCAACTGGCTCTTATCGAGTTTTTTCAGCGCACCGCCCTGGATCTGCCGGGCCATAAAGTGGTTGGATGGAAACACCACGTCATACCCGGATTTACCGGTCATCAGCTTGCCATCCAGGGTTTCGTTGCTGTCGTAGACGTCGTAGGTAAAACCGATGCCGGTCTCTTTCTGGAAGTTTTTGGTGGTGTCCGGCGCGATGTAGTCCGACCAGTTGTAGATTTTCACCGTTTCGGCGGCCTGGCTGACGCAGGCCACCCACATCAAGGGCAACAGGGCAATGGCTTTCATGGTTCGATTTCCTGGCGGTTTTAGGGCTGTTGTTATGGCAGGCGATCAAGGATCAAAGCGTTACAGCATCAAGACGTAGGTCTTGCGCACCGTTTCCTGGATGTCCCAGATTCCGGTGCTGTTGGCCGGCAACATCAGTGCATCGCCGGCTTGGATGTGCAGGGTTTCACCGTTGTCGGGGGTGAAGGTGCAGCGGCCCTGTATAAAGTGGCAAAACTCCTGGGCGCGGATCTGGCGCCGCCAGCGGCCAGGGGAGCATTGCCAGATGCCCGTCTCGACGCCGTCGTTGCGCTCGACGCTCAAGGTGGACGCCACCGCGATCGGCTCGCCCAAGGGCACGGCGACCGGGGACGAATCCGGCAAATGCGCATTCAGCGCGTCTTTGAACTGAGTGATGCTCATGGGGGCTCCCTTGTGTATGAAACGACTTAGTGCATAAAACCTTCCATGAACCCCGCCACGCCCGTGGCGAGCTTGCGCCGCCAGGGCGCGGTGTTGGGGTTGGCCAACACCTGGTCTTCATGGACAAAACTGCGGATGATCGCGTTGTAACCCAGCCAGCGACACGGCTCGGGCTCCCACGCCTTGAGGGCGTCCAGACCACCCTCGCGGATCACCCAGGGTTGGTGTATCAGCGGCGTGTCACGGCCCAGAATCAGGTCGGCCAAGGTGCGCCCGCCCAGGTTGGTGGCACCGACGCCCTCCCCGCCGTAGCCGCCGGACAACGCGACACCGGTGCGCTGATCACACAGCATGTGCGGTCGGAAATGTCGCGACATGCCCAGGTTGCCGCCCCAGGAGTGCGTAATCCGTACGGTCTTGAGCTGTGGGAAGAGTTCGCCAAACAGGTAGCGACGCAGTTGCACTTCGCTGTCGGTCAAATCGAAGTCATGGCGCAGCTTCCCGGCGAACTGGTAGCCGCCCCGTGCACCAAACACCAAGCGGTTGTCGGCGGAGCGCTGGCCGTAGGTGACTTGGCGGCTGCTCTCACCGAACGCTTGGCCTTGGCTGAGGCCGATCTCATCCCAAGTGCTGTTCGGCAGCGGCTCGGTGGCGACGATCAAACTTTGCACCGGCAGTTGGTAACGGCCCAGAGGTGGCAAGGTGTTGGCATAGCCCTCCACAGCCGGCACCACCCAGGTGGCGCGTACGCTGGCCTTATCAGTGCGCAGGCTGCCGGACTGCCAATGGGTGACGGGGCTGTTTTCATAAAGGGTGACCCCCATGCCTTCGACCACCCGCGCCAGGCCGCGCACTAGCCTGGCCGGTTGGATGGTCGCCACATGGGGGGCGTAGATCGCGCCATAAGGTTTGGCGATGCGAAGTTGCTCGGCCAGTTGCTGCGGGCTCAGCCAGCGATAGTCGGCTTCGGTCAGGCCCTGGGCGTAGAGTTTGTCCAGATAGCGGCGCAGGCTGGTTTCCTGCTCGGGGTAACGCGCAGCGCAATACAGCGCGCCGCCCTTGCGGTAGTCGCAGTCGATGCCTTCGCGGGCCAGTACCTGGGCCACCTCGTCGGGGATGCCGTGCAGCAAATCAAAGGAAGCACGGCGCTGCTCAGCAGACAGCCCGGCCAGCAGACGGTCTTCGCCCAACAGGTTGCCCATCAACCAGCCACCATTGCGGCCCGATGCGCCGAAGCCGGCGGTTTGCGCCTCGATGATTGCGATGTTCAGCTGCGGCGCCTGACGCTTGAGGTAATAGGCCGTCCACAACCCGGTGTAACCGGCGCCGATAATGGCCACGTCGACATCCAGGTCGTGCGTCAGGGATGGCCGCGCCACCAGCGGCTCGTCCACCTGATCCATCCATAAACTGATGTTGCGCCATACCGACATGCCCATTCCCTCTACCGCGTTTCGATAGACGGGATCCTAGAGGGCGGCGTCAGGGGCTGTCTTGCGCGCGTGCACGCAGAGAAATTTGTTTGACGTAGGCCTTGGGCGACTGGCCGGTGTGCTGCCGAAAGGCACTGTAGAACGCCGAGAGGGAATTGAAGCCCGCGGCAAAGGCCAGTTCGTCGACCTTGATCGGCGCCTGGGCGGTGTTCAGCGCGGCCAGCAAATGCTGGAGTCGCGCCTGGTTGACGTAGCGGTAGAAGCTCTGCCCCAGCACCTGATTGAGCAGGTAGGAAATCTGATTGCGGCTGTAGCCACATTCCTTGGCCACCCGCTGCAAGTCCAGTTCCGGGTCGAGATAGGGTTGCTTGCTGTCGAAATACTGCTGCAAGTCGTTGGCCATATGCCCCAGTTGCTGGGGCGACAGCCCAAGGCGGCTGACCGTGGGCCGCAGGGCTTGGGCCGGTTGCTCATGCACCAGCGAGGCGTATTCATTGACGCGCCAGATCAGCCCATCACGCACGGTAATCGCCTCGCTGGTGCGGAAGGACACCAGCCCCTGACCCCCACGCAGCGTGATGCGGTACTGGATAAACGCCGTGTCGCCATCGGCACGGATGCGGTCGGTGTGCTCGATCGCCTCGTCCGCCGCGCGCGGCATGCTCGCCTGCAGGTATTCACGTAGCTCTGCGTAACCGATCACACGGTTCTGGAAAAAGTCGTGGTATTGGATATCCGGATGGTAGTAGGCCATTACTCCGTCCAGGTCGCGATGACGCCAGCAAAGGTGATGACGCAGCACCAGTTCGCCCGTGGCGTGGGTGAGCTGGCTGTCGGCGTCGGGGGCGATGTCGGGCATAAAGGGCTCTGGGGGCGGATAAAGCGTGGAGATTGCCGAAATTCCGCCCTGCCTTCAATGTGCAGGCACTGCAGCCGAATAATGGCCTTTAGCCAACTTTTGGACAGGGCATGATCCATGTCAAGGGAAAGGCAAACAACCGCCGAACGGGGCGAAAAAAGTCACATTGGCGTTGCGAACGAATGCTATTTTTAAGTCCTACACGCCTCGACCAGTGACGGTCCTGGCCCCCTGCCGCGAGCTAAAGGAAGCGCTCAATGAACAAGGTGGGCAACATGAACAAAGTGACGTTCCCCAACGCCTGCCAGCTGATGCGCTGGCATTTTCATCCGATGGGTTTTGAAGGCAGCATGGATGCGCCGGGCAGCATGGTCGCCCGCCTGTTCGACCGCGCCAGCGGCGAAACCCTGATCGCCATCGCCGGCATCCCCTGCGCCACGGTGATGAACGCCGCCGATGTCGAGCGGATTATCGAGGCAGTGGAGGATGAGTTGGAATCCTTTGTGCCGCCGCTCTCGTTGCAGGCCTGAACCGATTCACAGCACCGGGAGGGCATGCACCCTCCCGCAGGGCCTTCAGTGACCGTGATCGTCGAAAAACGCCTTTTTGCCATCCACCCGCTCCGAGGCCCTGGGCATATTCGCCGCCTGGCCTTCGGGCTTCTCCACGTACCAATAGCAATGGCTGACCGCCCGCGTGATGCCGACGTACGCCAAGCGCAGCACCTCGTCCTTTTGCGCGGTGTCATAGGGCTCGTTGTCGCCGTCCTTACCCAAGCCGGCCATGCGATACACCTGGTTTTTATACGGCGAGCGGGTGACGTGCTGACAATCCCCCAACAGGAAAACCGCGTCCGCTTGCAGGCCCTTGGCACTGTGAAAGGTCAGTTGCTTGAGCCGACGCGAGTGAGCGGGCAAGCTAGAATCCAGATTAACTACAGACTGAATATGCTCCTGAATCAATAACTTATCGCTACTTTTTCGATACAGCATCAACACTGATTCGCCACGCTGATAATGCTCCAGCAAGCGTCGCCCCAATGCTGCATCGTCACGCTCGAGCACACTGACCGGCACCAGAGCCTTGGGCGCACCGCTGGCCTTAGCCTTCTTACCCGGGATCGACGGCGCGGCACGCACGATGTGCTCGGCTGCGTCGATGATGTGCTGGTGGCTGCGATAATTCTCGCTCAGCATCACCCGGGTGGTGCTCGGTGACGGGAATTCCTGGTCGAAGGCCATAAAGTACTTGGGCGAACTGCCCCGCCAGCCGTAGATCGATTGCCAGTCATCACCCACACACAGCAACGACGAGTATTGCGCGCCGCGCCCCACGTGCATGGCCGGGCCGCGACTGCGGATCTCCCGCAGGCTGGCGCGAATCCATCCAACGATCTGCGGTGATACGTCTTGAAATTCGTCGATCATCAAGTGGGACAACGGTCTTAACAGCGGGTCGCTGAGCAGCTTGAGGTTTTCCGGGGTGTTTTCGCCGAACAGCGAGAACATGCGGTTGTAGGTCATGATCGGTGGCTTCTGGTCGAGCAAATGGTCTTCCAACGCCTTCCAGAAAATACTCAACGCTTCGAAGAACAAGCGGTCCGGATCATCCTTGGCGAAGCTCATGCGACCTACGGCGCTGGGCACGTCCAGTCCGAGGTTCTCGATAAAGCCTGCGGCCGTGACAAAACAGTCCAGCAGCGGCGCCGATGTCAGCTCACCCTTGACCTTGTAATCAAACCCTGGCCCGGCACTGGCATCATCGGCCAGGCAGTTGAGCATGCGCTTGGATGACTCATAACTATCTAGCCATATCAGCGGCTTACGACAGAAAGCTTGAAACAGGGTGCGTTTTACCGCCCACTCTGCGCGCACTGACAGCTTGGCATTGGGGCGGCTGACCTGGGGGTTTTCCCGTGGGTCGAAGCCCAGTACTACCCACGCGTCCAATTCGGCAATGTAGCCATGGCAGTGGAAATGCGCGCCATTGATTTCAACAGTTTGGCGATTCGGCTCAATGCCCTTGATCGGCCAGGCCCCGGCGCGAAACCACAGGTCCTCGATGAAATCGCACAATTCTTCGTCACGCTGGGCGGCCAGCTCAGTCACCGCCATGCGTTTTTGCACGTCCGGATGGTCGCGCTCCAGTTCTTTGAGTTGTAACCCGTGGCGCGCCAGCGGCGCGATCAACTCGCGAAAACGCGGATGCTGGCGATGCAGACGCTGGTAGCAGGCGTTCAGGTGCTGGCGCTGGGCATCGTTGATACGCAGATCGAACGGGTTGCTGTCGGCATCGTCGAAGCCCGCCTTGAGGTTTTCGAACGCCTGCAAACGCTCGAAGCCCGGCAGGCTGCGCACCATCGGCAGGATGCGCGAGTGAAACGTGCGCACCACCGCCTGTGCCTCTTTGGCATCAAGGGGTTGGCCCCACAGGCTCATGATTTCCATAAGCTTGCGAATGAAATCCTGGCGTGACTCGCGGGTAAACGTCACCACGGTCATCGAGCTGAGCTCGAAGCCCAGGTAATGGGTCAGCAGCAGGATACGCAACACCAATGACGTGGATTTGCCCGCGCCGGCCCCGGCGATCACCGAGGTTGAGGGTGTCTCGCTGAAGATCATCTTCCACTGGGCCGTACTCGGTTGAGCGTGGGGCGGTAAGAGACGGGCGACGTCGGCCTTGATGCGCTTCTTGATGTCGGCGGTCAGCGGCAGGCGCCAGTCATCGAACAGGCTGTCGTCTATCCCGGGAGCTGTGTGCGCGTCCGGGCGGAAATCGCGGATCAGCAATACTTGCCGCCCCTCCTCGATGCCATCGGCCTTGCCCTCGCGATAACCGTATTCCACGCCCGCTTCATGCCCACTGCGAAAACCATCGGCTTGCCCATGCAGCCAGGAAAACCGGTGCTGGGCGCGCAGGCGGGTCAGGCCATGACCAAACAGGCGCGCCGCCAGGCGTTTGAACAACGGCATCTGAGCCAGGGGTAGCAGTTCTGGGGGCAGATCAGGCTTTTGTTGCGACACGCGGACTCCTGCAATGGGCTGGGATGTGAGCAGTGCCCATGGTCGCCGGAATCGCCGCGCAGTACCAGCCAATTGCTGTGCCATCAGGCAGTTAGGCGATGAAGTGAAAGTTGAAACGCGGCAATCCAATCGAATCAGTCGATAAGAATGGAGCGTTTTTTACGCTTTTTCTCGATCAAGCGCTGCTGGATGATAGGCACCATCCATAGGAGACGATCATGCTTGAACTGCGACCTTTCAGCGCCCTGGGCGGCGCCCACCACGGTTGGCTCGATGCCCATCACCACTTTTCCTTCGCCGACTACTACGACCCCAAGCGCATGCACTGGGGCAACCTGCGGGTATGGAACGACGACATCATTGCCCCGGGCACGGGCTTCCCCCAGCACTCGCATCGCGATATGGAAATCATCACTTATGTACGCGAAGGCGCCATCAGCCACGCCGACAACTTGGGCAATAAAGGCCGCACCGAGGCTGGCGATGTGCAGGTCATGAGCGCTGGCACGGGGATCGCCCACAGCGAATACAACCTGGAAGCCACGCCGACTAAGATTTTCCAGATCTGGATTATCCCCAATGAAGCAGGCCTGCCCCCATCCTGGGGCGCCAAGCCGTTTCCACAGGGTGAGCGCGAAGGCTTCGTCACCTTGGCCAGTGGCAAGGCCGGCGATAGCGAAAGCCTGCGCATTCGTGCGGATGCGCGCCTGGTGGCGGCGAACCTGAAAGCCGGTGAAGTCGCTGAGTACCGCCTGGAGGGCCGGCGCCGAGCGTATCTGGTGCCAGCCACCGGGGTGATTGAGCTTAATGGTGTACGGGCGCAAGCCCGTGATGGCGTAGCGATCGAGGATGAACAGCTGTTACGGGTTACGGCCATTGAGGACAGTGAGATAGTGCTGGTCGATCTGGCTTGACCTGACGCCTTACAGCCAAAATCGGCGGCGACGCCTGCCCCGATGGCGGTATTTCAGTCCCTGGACCAGTGGACTGAAATACCGCCATCGGGGGCAAGCCCCCTCCTACAAAGCGTTGCAGTGTTATTCGGCGATGGCGCCGTCCACCAACACCTGCGCCTCTTGCACCAATCGCTTGAGGTGTTCTTCACCCACAAAGCTCTCGGCGTAGATCTTGTAGATGTCCTCGGTGCCCGATGGGCGTGCGGCGAACCAGCCGTTTTCGGTCATCACTTTCAGGCCGCCGATGGCCTGGTTGTTACCCGGCGCGTGGCTGAGGATCTGCTGGATGCGCTCGCCGGCAAGTTCGGTGGAGGTCACCTGTTCCGGCGACAGTTTGCCCAGCAGGGTTTTTTGCGCTGGGGTGGCCTTGGCGTCGACACGAATGGCGAACGGTTCGCCCAGGGCATCGGTCAGGCCACGGTACAGCTGGCTGGGGTCCTGGCCTTTGCGCGAGGTCATTTCCGCCGCCAGCAACGCCGGGATCAGGCCGTCTTTGTCGGTACTCCATACCGTGCCGTCCTTGCGCAGGAACGATGCACCGGCGCTTTCTTCACCGCCAAAGCCCAGGGAGCCTTCGAATAGGCCGTCGGCAAACCACTTGAAGCCCACCGGCACTTCGTACAACCGCCGGCCGATGCGCGCGGCCACGCGATCAATCAGGCCACTGCTGACCACGGTCTTGCCCACGGCCGCATCGGCGCGCCAGTCGGGACGGTTCTGGAACAGGTAATCGATGGACACGGCCAGGTAGTTGTTCGGCGCCAAGAGGCCGCCGGACGGGGTGACGATGCCGTGTCGATCGTGGTCCGGATCGCACGCGAAGGCCACGTCGAAACGCTCCTTGAGGCCGATCAAGCCTTGCATGGCGTAGCTGGAGGACGGGTCCATGCGGATCTGGCCATCCCAGTCGACGCTCATGAAGCGGAAGGTGGCGTCGACTTCGGTGTTCACCACCTCCAGGTTCAGACGGTAGTGCTCGGCAATCGCCGACCAATAGCGCACCCCTGCTCCGCCCAGCGGATCGACGCCCAGGCGCAGGTCGGCGCTGCGGATGGCATCCATATCGATCACGTTAATCAGGTCGGCCACGTAGCTGTTGAGGTAGTCATGGCGATGGGTGGTGTCGGCTTTGAGCGCCTGGGCGTGGGTGATACGTTTGACCCCAACGAGCCGGTTGGCCAATAGTTCATTGGCCTTGGCTTCGATCCACTTGGTGACGTGGGTGTCCGCCGGACCACCGTTAGGCGGGTTGTACTTGTAGCCGCCACTTTGCGGCGGGTTATGGGAGGGCGTGATCACAATGCCGTCAGCCAAGCCGCTGGTCCGCCCGCGGTTATAGCAAATGATCGCGTGGGAAATGGCCGGGGTCGGTGTGTATTCGTCGCCTTCGGCCAGCATGACATGGACGCCGTTGGCGGCCAGGACTTCCAGCGCGCTGGCACCGGCGGGAGTGGATAATGCGTGGGTGTCCAGGCCGACGAACAGCGGGCCGTTGATGCCCTGGGCTTCGCGGTACAGGCAGATGGCCTGGCTGATGGCCAGAACATGCCATTCGTTGAAGCTCAGCTCGAACGAATTGCCACGGTGCCCGGAGGTCCCAAACGCCACGCGCTGGGTGGAGATCGCTGCATCAGGCTGGCCGGTGTAGTAAGCCGTGACCAGTCGCGGGATATCCACCAGCAATTGGGCCGGTGCCGGTTTGCCCGCAAAAGGACTGATTGTCATGCATAAACCTCGGAAAGGAAGAATTCGGAAAAAATGCCAGTTTACTGAGAGTTGGACTACTGCGCGACGGTATCGATCCTACACACACAACAGAATTTTCAACCCGTTTGCGCCTGGCGCAACGCGTCGCTCAAAGCCATCAGCGCACTCTCCAGGCTCGGCTGCCCATTAAAGGCATGACTTACACGCAAATACTGATGATGCAACCCGCTGACGCTGAACAGTTCCCCAGGCGCGATCACGACCTGCCGCGCCAGCAGATACTGGAATACCTGGCGCATATCCACCGCACGGTTCGAGCCCAGCCAGAACGTAGCGCCAGCCGCCGGTACGCGATACGTCACTTGATCCCCCAGGTGGTGGGCCAGGCGCAAGCCCATGTGCGCGGCTTGCTCGCGCAGTTGCTGACGCAACGCGCACAGATGCTGCTCGATACGACCGCTCTGGTACAAACGAGCGATGGCGCGCTGCCGTATTGACGATAAGCGGAAAGAACGCAAAAGAAACTGGCGTTGCAACTCCGCACTCATGCGCCGACTTAATAAGTAGCCGTAGGGCGCTTCCGAGCCGAGGATTTTCTCGAACGACGAAAACACGATTAGCCGATCAGGGTTGACCAGGTCGCGCAAAGGCGTGTGTGGCACCTCCCGGCTCAACTCGCCGAGGCTGTCGTTTTCCAGCAGCCAGCAGCCGTAGTGATCCAAGCGCTGCGCCACGGTCAGACGATCCTCGGCCGACATCGCCACGCCTGAAGGCAAGCTGACCGCCGATGAGAGCAACACCAGATGCACAGGTTCATCGCGCAACAGCCGCTCCAGGGTTTCACTGTCCAAGCGCCCTTGGACAGTCCAGGGCAGCTCGATCACGCGCACGCCGGCATCCTGCAACAGCCGCAGAATCAGCCAGTCGCAAGGCGATTCGACGATCACCGTGGTGCCTTTGAGCCCCAGCACTTCGACCAAAATATCCAACACGCCACGCAAATCGGCACCGATGTAAACATCGTCGGCGTGCCAGCACCGCGTGGGTGACGAGGTATAACGCGCGGCCAGCGCTGCCCGCAGCTCCCACACCCCGCACGGCTGGACCCACGGCTGCAAATGGCCGGGATACTGGCGCACCAACTCACGCTCCAGGCGCAGCAAGGTGGCATCCAATGAAGCTTGCAGCGCAGGCTCATCGCCGCTGAGCACCACCATTGCGGGGCGCCGGGCCGCAGCGTAAAGCCGGTCGAGCAAGTCCCCGCCCAACCACGCAGTAGGATTGGCCGACATCGGCCAAGCGTAATAACCGGACTTGGCCACCGAATAGACCCGGCCTTCTTTCTCCAGCAACGAGTAGGCGTATTGGATCGTCGATATCGACACGTTCATGCGAGCGGCCAACTGGCGCAGCGACGGCAATTTTACCCGGGTGTCCGTGCTGACCTCGTTGATCAGGTTGATCATGTAGCGATAGACCGCCTGATAAGCGAAATCCGCCTGGCGCTCGCCGCGCTGGGTCATCGCCCGGACAATTGAAAGGCCGGGATCGCGCCATGCGCCACGGCACGGTCACTGCGCCGCTGACCGTTGGCGCAGGTCAAGGGTCGTTTGCGATACAGGTGTTGCAACAACGGCAGGGGTAGGCCGCTGGTGTCGGTAAACCATTGTTGCAGCATCTCGGCCGACGGCTTGCCCTGCAACGCTTTGTGCAGTTCGGGCAGTGCCACAAGCATGCCGGGATGGCACTGGCGCAGATAACCTTCCAGCCGCTGACCGTGATGAATGAACGGTGAAAACAGCAGGCAGACCAATTGGGTTTCATCCAGGCCGAAGAATTGCTGGGCAAAGGTGCTCGACAACAAACGCCCTTCGCGGGAGCTGGCCTCGGCGAACAATTCCTCGGGCATGCGCAGGCGTCGCATGTAGTGAGCGGCCTGCTGGACGAAGCCGTCTACACCGTCTTCATAATCGAGATCGCGCAGGCATTCGGCTTGCAGGCCCCGCAAATGCGCCATCAGCAACGGACTGGAATAGCTTGGGTGGCTGAAATGAAAGCCCAGCGGATCGGGGGTATACGCCATGAAATCGGACAATAGCGTCGCGGATTGCAGGTCGACGTCCTTGAGCAGATCGTCAATGCCGATGTAAGCCAGATGGCGGTGTCCTGAAGGGCTGGGGTTCTCATGCGCCACGTAGTGTTCGCCATAGACATCGCGGTAGTAGCCGGTGCTCCACTCGTCCATGCGTGCGAACAATTCGGTAAGCGACCGCGCCCGCCCCTTGGCTGGGGGGATGCCAGCGCCTTCGGCGGTTCTTTTCAGCCAGGCGAGAAACTGGCTTTGCTTACGTGGGGAGTCACCGCTGACCAAGGCGTGAACGCCGCCGTTCCAAGTCGTGACGCGCTGGTAGAAATCGCCGAGAGCCAGGTAGGTTTCATTGCACAATGCCGCGCGACAGTCCCCGGAACTCAGGTGCCCCACCATCAGCATATTGCGCTGGCTGTTCGCGCGCCCGACCGCAGACGCGGGGCGCAAGTGATTGAAGGGATGGACCTCCTGGTTTTCCACCATGAGTAATTCGACGCGTGAGTCATCGTGCAGAAACAGGCGGTTGTAACCCCGATTGAGCGTATCGAGTTGCCCTTCGGTCATGCCGGCGTGGCGTAACGTCGCCACGCGTAACTGAAACGTTCGGGGAGCGCGACCAGCGATCGTCAACTGCGCGGCGCGTAACAGCGCCAACGTGTAACTGCTGACCTCGCCTCCCCCATGGGCCACCAGCACTTTGTAATCCCCGACCTGCTCCATGCCCCCTGCGGCCACCACAATGCGTTGGACCAACAACTGGAGTGCCGTCCTGCCCGAACGAGTAAAGTGCCCGATCAAACGCTGCAGAACTTGCTGATAAACATGATTCATAGCCTGTTCGTGAATAGTGCTCATAGTTGTACTACCTGAGTTGAAATATCAGTTTCAAGCTACTGCTGACAGTTTCCGCTTGACCCATTGCGCATGTAGGAAATTCGCCCTTCGCACCGTGCGCCGATAACTAGACACTAGCACCGCGCAACGAAATGACTCGCTTTGATCACCGAGAAACGTTGCCAGCATGATCTGCGCAACCCACTGATATCAGTGGATAAACTTCATATTTTTGTCATTCCTAGGAAGGCTCTGACATTTTCCTACACAGCTTTAACCAATTATTTAAAGAAGCGTCCGACAAATACACTCAAGCAACTTTCCAGGCTTTCGATCAGTGAGTTGTTATCAACCCACTTTTTTTCAAAAGTCCAAATGAGTGATGCACTCATAGTTCGAGTGATGGTCGGTAGCGGCATCATGAATTCAATCATTGCTCAATCCTTGAGATGAATGTGAAGTCGCAATTATCAGTGATGGATTAATGATTAATAGATACAGAACTTGGTCGAAAACCAGTGCAGATGAACAGCCGAAGGCATGTCGAATGGGCATACACAACAACGCCGCCCTGGGATTCAGTGCGGCGTCGGGGGACAAGAGCAGGATTCAGGGACTGAAGAGCCTGATCGGCACTTCATAAAGGGCGAGGCTTAAGCCCTGTCAAATGGCGCATTTGCCCCATGCGCCAGCTGGCCGAAACAGCCGATTACGAATCTTCCTACGCGCTAAACAGCTTCAACCTGCAACGCCACACGCTCTCGGCACGGGCATTCGTCCATATAGCGGTGTGCTTCCACGAACTGATTGAACGGGAACACCGTGGTTTTCAGCGGCACCAGTACGCGGTCGGCGGTCAACTGGTTGATGTCACGCAAGGCCCGTTGCAAAGCGACCTGATCCTGGACAATGCCCAGCTCTGGCTTGCCGGTGAAATTGCCGATGCAATGCACATAGAACTGAATATTCTTCTGAAACGCCGCACACGCGGGGAACGGCGTCTGGTTGCCGCCCTGCAGCCCGTACAGAACCAGGCTGCCGCGCGGCGCCAGTACATCGCCAAGCAATGACATCTGCGGACCACCCAGGCCATCGAATACCACGTCTACGCCGCGATTGTCGGTGAACTTGTTGATCTGCATAAGCAGGTCCTGCTCTTCGGTGACGATTACCTTCTCGGCCCCAAGCGACAGCAGATACTCGCGCTCTGCGCTGTCCTTGGTCGCGGCGATCACCCGTACACCCAAGGCCTTGCCCAACTGCACAAAGGACGGGCCCGCACAGTGGCTGGCATCCGTGACCAATGCAAACTGCCCCGGTTTGACCCGTGCCAGATCCATGTAAGCAAAATAGGCAATCAACAGCGGCGTGTAATGCACGCTCGCTTCGATGGGGGTCAACACGTCCGGGTAGCGCGTCAGGGCCGAACGGGGCAGGACGATCTGCTCACCATACACCGGATAGTCATTGGGGCTTTCGGCCGGAAAACTGGCCACTTTATCGCCCACGGCCAAATCCTCCACGCCATCGCCCAAGGCGACGACCACCCCTGCCATCTCATGGCCCAGGCCCGAAGGAAGACGTGCGTGGGAAGACGCCAGGTTCTGGCGCCACAAAATGTCATACCAACTGATGCCAATCGCTTCGACACGCACCTGCACTTCGCCCGGTGCGGGCAGCGCGGCTGCATGCTCTTCGCATTTGAGCACCTCGGCCGGACCAAACTTGTGAAAACGGATCGTGCGGGACATCGCAAACCTCGCCAAATTAACCTCTAATGCCATGAACTTTATCTGGGCTTTCCTGGCAAGACCATCGGTCACCATTAATAGTCGACATGCCTGTCATTGATTCCGCGTCTGATGAATAGACCTTAAGTATCGTAGGAAAACTCAATTAGCCGGTGCAGAGTACCAGTCTTTCCCCGTAAGATTCATGCCGGTCATGCTGCAAGAGGGAACCCAACGGCTCCCTGTGACTGCTCTCGTCAAGTTTGCTGACTCTTCCAGGACACAAGATGAACCGTAACGACCTGCGTCGTGTCGACCTGAACCTCTTGATCGTATTCGAAACCTTGATGCACGAGCGCAGTGTGACCCGCGCCGCCGAGAAATTGTTCCTCGGCCAGCCGGCCATCAGCGCCGCGTTGTCGCGCCTGCGCGGTTTGTTCGACGACCCGCTGTTCGTGCGCACCGGGCGCAGCATGGAACCTTCGGCCCGCGCAGTAGAAATCTTTGCCCTGCTCTCGCCGGCCCTGGACTCGATCTCCACTGCGGTCAGCCGCGCCGCCGAATTCGACCCGGCGACCAGCAATGCGGTATTCCGCATCGGCCTGTCCGACGATGTTGAATTCGCCCTGCTACCCCAGTTGCTCAAGCGCCTGCGCGCCGAAGCCCCCGGCATCGTGCTGGTGGTGCGCCGCGTCAACTACATCCTGATGCCGAGCCTGCTAGCCTCCGGCGAAATCTCCATCGGCGTCAGCTACACCGCCGACCTGCCGGCCAACGCCAAGCGCAAAGTGCTGCGCCGCAGCCTGCCTAAACTGCTGCGCGCCGACAGCGTGCCCGGCTCCCTGAGCCTGGACGACTTCTGCGCCCGCCCCCATGCCCTGGTGTCGTTCGCCGGCGACCTGAGCGGCTTTATCGATGAAGAGCTGGAAAAACTCGGGCGCAAGCGCCACGTCGTACTCGCCGTGCCGCAATTCAACGGCCTGGGCACCTTGCTGGCTGGCACCGACATCCTCGCCACCGTACCGGACTACGCGGCCGAAGCCCTGACCTCGGCCGGCGGCTTGCGCGCAGAAGACCCGCCGCTGCCGGTGCGCAGTTTTGAACTGCACATGGCGTGGCGCGGTTCACAGGATAACGATCCGGGAGAGCGCTGGTTGCGGTCGCGTATTCAGATGTTTTTTGGGGACCCCGAGAGTTTGTAACAGAGTTCTACTATGTTCTATAAAGGCTTATAAAACATCAGCTTAAAGCATCTGCAATCCATGGACGTCCGTCCAATTTCAAGGGGTTCCGCGGCTCAATGAACAGCGCACCTTCGCCTACGTAGCCGAGATGGTCTTGGCGGCAGGGCCAGACGATAAAGCCGTTCGCCGAACAGAGTGCGCAGACTTAAGCTTAAGATCCCGCGAATTGGCCCAGCAATTAAATGCTGGGCCAGGAGGGTGAGTTAAAGCAATGCAGTGGAAAGCATACCCAAGGCTCCCAGGATGAAGCCGATAAGTGCCCCCCGCCCTGGCGCTTCATGGAACAGAGACCAGTGGTGTCCAGTTAACGACCGACATCAGGCGTTCAAATCAACCGCTAAACACCGTGCGCTGCGATGAACATGGCGACGGCCGACCGGCAATAGGATTCGACTTCATTGTCGTCCTTTGCCTTCGCCTCATCGAAGCGGGCGATCATCAGAAGATCGGACCCTTTGATAAGCGCGGCAAACAAACGGGCAGACTCCAAAGGGTCGGGCACATTTAGCATCGCCTCCGCGTGTAAGTGCCGCAACAGGGCCTCGATCTGGGCAATGACATAGGCGGGACCGGCTTCGTAATGGAGCTTGCTCAACGACTTTTGCTTCGCCTTGTCGACCATGATCATGGCCTCAACATTGCGCACTTCCGGACTCAACAGTGTGCGCAGCAGGAATGTCCCCACCGCCATGAGCTGATCTGCAGCCGAGCCGTCGACACCTTCGACAATGGCCTGCGGTGCAAACTGATGGCAGTGGGCCGCGATGGCCGCGCTGAACAGCGCCTCCTTGTTCTCGAAGTGCCGGTAGATGCTTAGCTTGGATATTTTTGCCCGCTGGGCGACCTTGTCCATCGTTGTCGCTTGAAACCCCAACTCCATAAAAAGTTCGCCGGCGGCGTCGACAATCGTTTGGCTGAGCGCCTCGTTGGCTGGCCGGCCGCGCCGTGTCTGGCAAATTTCGGTCATGAGAATTCCAGTACTTGACAGTATCTTTACTATGGAATTATGGTACTCGCAAGTACCAGAAAAGTAAAATTCAAGTCCCTTCAGCCACAACGCGGAGCCTATCACCATGAATGACGTCATCATTATCGGCGGCAGTTTTGCGGGTCTTGCCGCCGCTCTACAGCTTGGTCGTGCGCGCCGAAAAGTCACCGTTCTCGATACGGGCCTTCCGCGTAATCGCTTCGCCAAGCACTCGCATGGTTTGCTTGGCCACGATCACAAGCCACCGCAAGAGATTCTGGCCGAAGCGCGGCAACAGCTTGCGCGCTACCCTTCGGTCAGTCTTGTCACTGCCCGGGCCGAGAATATCTCTGGAACCATTGACGATTTCTCCATCCTCACTGGCGATGGCGAAAGTCACAGGGCGCGCCGGCTGATCCTGAGTTATGGCGTCGTCGACCAGATGCCTGAACTTCCCGGCTTTGCCGAAGGCTGGGGAACCTCCATCGTACCCTGCCCCTATTGCGACGGCTTTGAAGTTGCGGGCCGGCATTGGGGCCTCGTCTGGTCCGGTCCGCCGTCGCACAACTACGTCAAGCTATACCATGACTGGACCGACACATTGACAGTCTTTGCCAATGGTCACGACATTCCACCCGACATCCGCGCCGATCTGGCGCGCCGCGGCAACCCTGTCGTTGATAGCCGAATCGCCGAAATCGAGCATAACGAGAGCCACAACACCACCGTCAGGCTCGACGCCGGCCCCTCTGTTGCGGTCGACATCCTATTCGCGCATCCGCGCAACAAGCCCTCCGCACGTCTGCATGAATCACTGGGCCTCGCCACCGTCGATACGCCCCTGGGTACCGCGCTCAAGGTCGACGAGCGCCGCGAAACCACTGTGCCCGGCGTCTACGCTGCCGGCGACCTTGCCAACCCTCTCATGGCGTCTGTCAGCACGGCTTCATGGCAAGGCGTGATGGCGGGCATCTTCGCCCAGCAGTCGATGCTGGTTTGAGATCAAGCAGCCCCGAGCACACTAACTTCAATTTCAATAGACGCGAGCGCCACCATGGAAGTCCTAAAAAAATTCAAGCCGCTAGACGATAAATTCCCGTTTGAGCGCCAACTCGGCATCTCGACTGCGCCAATCTTACGGTCGGTTCCACCGACGAAGCGGGCTTCCTGGACGCCTTCAAGGCTGCAGGCGAAACCCTGAAGAAGCAGCCGGGCTTCATCTCCACCCAACTGCACCGAGCGATCGGTGATAGCCCGACCTTCCTGAACTATGTGGTGTGGGAGTCCACCGAGACGCTCCGCGATGCCTTCGCCCGCCCCGAATTCGTCGCGAAGGTATCGGCCTATCCGTCATCCGTCGTTGCCACCCCGCACCTGTTCCAGAAGGTCGCCGTCCCCGGCTTCTGCACCGCCTGACTCCGGAAATATAACAAGCCGCGATGGCCGGCATCTTCGACCAGCAGTCGATGCTGGCTTGGGAGCACCGATTAGAGATGAGTTTGGAGGCGCGCGCGTCCAAGACCGCGGGGCCGTTCAACTTCGCAGCCCTCACCAGCGATGTGCTCGCGCTGATCGACCGCTGCATCCTCCTCCCCGCGCAGGTCGACGACCGACATCGGTTCGCCGCCCCGCACGCGATGGAGGTCATCCCCGGTGTGGGTCATTTCCTGCACATTGAGGCCCCTGGGGCGATCGCGGAACGGATCACGGCGTGGGCCAAGTAACGCCCTCCCCTCCTTGCCTCGATCAAAGGCTAGCTGGTTAAACACTAATCAAAACGAGAAGATGTCATGACAGAGCAAAAAACCTATCAGGGCGCCGACTGGAATGGCCAAAGCGGAGAGTACTGGGTCGCCAACCAGGCCCGGCTTGACGCCATGTTTGCGGTATTTGGCCAGGCCGCGATAGAAGCCGCAGCGCCCGCCACGGGTGAGCGCGTACTTGACGTCGGTTGCGGCGCAGGCGCGTCCAGTCTGGCTTTGGCCGCCCGCGTCGGTGCGGGCGGACATGTGCTGGGTGTGGACATATCCGAACCGCTGATTGGACGAGCGCGCGAGCTTGCGCCGCAGGATACGCCGGTGCTGTTCCAGGTGGCCGACGCCAGTCACGCCGAGCTGCCCGAGGGCGCGTTTGACATGCTTTTCTCGCGTTTCGGGGTGATGTTCTTCGACGATCCGACAGGGGCGTTCACCCATATGCGACGCGCGCTCCGGCCGGGCGGTCGGGTCGCTTTCATCTGCTGGCGCGGCGTGGCCGAGAACGATTGGGTGCGCCTTCCGATGGGCGAGGGCATCGTCCCGCTGACCGCACCGCCTGATCCTGAAGCACCCGGACCATTCTCGTTCGCTGACCGGGGACGGGTGACACGTATCCTGACGGCCGCTGGCTTTACCGATGTCACTTTTGCGCCGTTCGATGTTTCCATCCCGTTCGGTGAAGGCGAGACTCGGGATGCGGCTATCGACGACGCGGTAAGGATGGCATTCGAGGGCGGCCCGCTGTCGCTTGTGCTCGCGCAGCAAAGCGATGACATCCGCACCCAAGCTTCAGCGGCGGTTCGCGCCGCTTTCGCCGGCCTCCCCGGCGAGCGGTCGGTGATGATCGACGGCGCGGCGTGGATCGTCACGGCACGTAATCCGGCAGCCAGCGCCTGTTAGCAGGGATGACGCCCTCCTATGCTCAGTAAAGCAGGGCGCCTTAGATTGATGTCCCTTGGTTTGGTGATCCCTCCCTGGCAAAGTGATAGCGTCCGCTTTTTTGGCAGGTAGTTGCCGCTTGCCCACATCCGCTTCTGGCCGATTATGTTGGAAAGTCGGCTTCGACTTGCACAGCAAAAAAGTACGCGCCTGAGATTGAAATCTGGATTTTGCGCAGAAGGTTCAAGTGTCTTTCACGTAGTAGCGTGCAAAGAAGATGTTTTCACCTTCACTATTCGCGCGTTTGGGCGAGCAGGCTTTTTCAACGGCATCGGCCAGAAGCGGTCACTGAAAGCCCATCAGCGAATGTGTAATGAGCTTCCCATAGCCGGCTCCTTTAGAGCAGGCTGGTACGGGATCAGTGACCGCAAAACTCTACTCCGCCATCCGTAACCGCAACCAGCTTCGATGGGATAAGCCTGCTTGCAAGGCAAATGCAACTATCACGGTAGATGGCGCGGAAAAGCTGCTCAGGCCGCCGCGGGAGAACATCAACGCAAGGCCCAATGCGGTGGCGCCAAACCAGGCCGTCAAGCCCACAGGGTTAAATGCGACCACCCGTTCGAGCTGTGCCATGTCGCTGCGTCCGTAGACAATCTGCGCCAACGCCACACCCACCCAGGCCACCACGAAAATCCCCTGGTAAGCCAAGGCTTTGAGTAGATACGCGAACACATCGGCGAGCATCAGGCCATATACGATCACCCCGACCACCAATGCCCATACCAGGTACGAACCACGCAGGCCAAACCGTGCAAAAAACGCCTGCATGTTCAGGGTCGCCAAGTAATAGTTGGCGGTGTTGATCCGGGTTTGCGTGGCCCAGACAAACAGCAATCCCCACAAGCCCATCAACTGCAAAATCGCCATCACCACCGAGACTTCGTTCAGGGCCCCTTCGTGGGGAATGCTGCTGACCAGGTAAATGCCCGCCGCGCCGTTGAGCAGAAACGTCACTGCGTAGAACGGCATGCCGAAGTTCCAGCGACCGTGGTACTCGGCGTCTTCAAGCTTGCCGAAACGCGCATAGTCGAAGGTGAACAGCATCAATACCCAGACGCCCATGTAGGCGACAAAACAATCCCACCAGCCGAATGCGCTAGGCGTTGCCGGGCCGAAATCCAGCCATTGCGGCTGGTAGCCATAACGGCTGATCGATAGTCCCACGGCCACCAGCAAACCACCGAGATACACCGGCAACAACACACCGTTGAGCTTGTCCAGCCAGTGCTGCACGCTGCCCAGGATCATCGGCACGCTGTAGAGCACCACCGCCAATGCCGCCAGCGGATAGACCAGTTCCGGGTACAGGTGATTGAACGCGACGGCGATCACCGAACCCTCGAACACCGCGTAATAGATCGCGGTCGAGAAGAAAATCAGCGTCGCCAGGCATGCCCCGGTGCTGCCGAACAACAGTCGTGAGAACAACGCCACCGACAAACCGCTGCGAATCGCAAAGCGGCTGAGAACGCTGTTGACCAGTCCATAACTGATCACCGACAGGACCATGCCGATCAGCGCATTGCGCGCACCGAACGACAATGCCAATGAAGCACCCACTACGATGTAAAACATCGCACTGCACACCGCCCACCACGCCATGGTCAGAGACAGTCGCCCCATGCGCGCTTCGGTGGAAACAGGATAATGCGCCGGGTCTTGCCCGGTTTGACTCGATTGCGATAAAGCAGCCATATGCGTGAACTCCAAAACCAGTCAATGGTTGAAGCGCGGGCAGCCGTCACCGCACCGAAGTGCGGCGTTGGCGTACCGTTTGGCATGGCCCGCGCTAAACGGCGGGCAGAATCAGGAAGGGAACAGCTTGCTCAGGCAGCTAAGTTTTTTCTTATAGGTACGTCGCGCTTCCAGCGCCTCTTCGAGGGTTACCGCAACAAAGCGGGCCTTCTGGTTGGGTTGCATCTGGCCGATCAAATCGAGGTCGGCGCTGATCACCGTGCCAATCATCGCGTAGCCGCCACCGGACACCGCATCTCGGTGCAGCACGATGGGTTCGAGCCCGGCGGGCACCTGGATCGAGCCGATCGGGTAGCAACTGTCGACGATATTCGACGGATCGGAACCGGCGCCGAACGGCTGCTCTCGGGGCTGAAAGCTCAGCGCGCTGCCGCCCTTGAAGCGATAGCCGATGCGATCGGCTTCCGAACCGACCGTCCACGGCTCGGCGAAAAAGCTTTTCGCGGCCGATTCGGTCAAGCGGTGGTAGTACAAACCGGGCACCACTCGCAGGGTGATTTCGCCACCCAATGATTGCCGTAACGTCATGGGCAAACTGGCTCCGGCGCGGCTCTTGCCACTGGCGATGCCCACCGGCAACTCGTCGCCTGCAATCAGGCGTCGCCCCTGAAAACCGCCGAGCGCGCCGAGCGCATAGGTGGAACGACTGTTGAGCACCACCGGCACATCAATGCCGCCGGCCACCGCCACATAAGCGCGGGCACCAGCCTTGGGAAAATCAAAGCGCAACACTTGCCCGGCCTTCACGGTGAACGCGGTGTCGTGGTGCATTTCCACGCCATCGACCCAAGGCGTCATGTGCGCGCCGCTGACCGCCACCAATGCATCCTGCTGAAACTCCAACTCAGGCCCGAGCAACGTGCATTCCAACCCCGCCAAACCGGCCGGGTTGCCGACCAATTGGTTGGCCGCGCTCAAGGCGTATTGATCGAGTGCGCCGGACGGCGGAATGCCCAAGTGGTAATAGCCTTCGCGGCCCAGGTCTTGTACCGAAGTGGCGAGGCCGGGTTTAAGAACCTTAATCATGCCAACACCTCCTGCAGCGACTTGGGATAGCCAACGGGATCGGCGAGGAACGCGTCCAGCGAAAACTCCACCGGCCGAATCCGCAGATCAAAGCAACCGGCGTCCACTTCGGCCACCGCGTGGTCGTAAGCCTCACGGTCCATCGGTTTGAACTGCACGATGTCGCCTGGACGGAAAAACACCATGTGTTCTTTCAGGTACGCGAGGTTCTGTTGCGGGTCGTAGATCGGCGCGGGGGTCACGCCAAACATCTGATAACCGCCGGCGCCGCGCACCGAGTAAATGCAACCAAAGCAACCGCCATGGCCCAAGGTCAATTTCGGCGTGTCGGTGCGTGGGCGCAGGTACTTGGGCACCTGCAACTGACGCTCGCGCTCAACCATCTGGAACATGAACGGCAACCCCGCAACGAAGCCGACCATCGAGACAAACCACGGCGCGCCACTGTGGGCCGCGATGAACGCATCGACGTCGGCCAAACCATTGATGCGTGCGGCGTATTCCAGGTCCGTGGCGCTCGGGTCTTGGTGGCGGTCGCGAAAACGCATCAGGGTTTCGTGAGTCCAGGGATCGTTGTAGAGCACCGGAATTTCGATAATCCGCGTCTGTAAGGTGCGCTCGGCGACGGCTCCGGCCTCGGCGGTTTTTACCGCTTCAAGCAAGGTGTGCGGGGCGATGCGATCCGGGTCGAAACGAATCTGGAACGACGCGTTGGCCAGGCAGATATCGAGCACGCCATCCAGCGCCAGCCGTTCCACGGCGCGGGTGACGGCCAGTCCTTTGAAAAACGCGTCCAGGGACATGCTGTCGCTGACTTCGGCAAATAAATGCTCATCGGCGCCAAAGCTGTAGCGGATGGGCGTACTCATGCTTCACCTCCGCTGCGGCGCTCGACCAGCCAGGTTTCCAGGGTGCCGGTGTGAAAGTCGGCGCTGTGCAGCCACGGTTGTTCCAGCAATTCACCGTGCAACGCCAAGGTGTTGGCCATACCGGTGAGCGTGGTGTTCGCCACCGCCATTCGCGCTCGGGCCAGAGCTTCGGCGCGATCCGCACCGTGAATAATCAGTTTGGCCAGCAGCGAGTCATAGTACGGCGGCACCCGGTAGCATTGAAACAGATGCGTATCGACACGAACGCCCTCCCCTTGCGGCCAGATCAGTTGCTCGACCAGGCCTGGACTCGGGAAGAAGTTCCGTGCCGGGTCTTCAGCATTCAGGCGCATTTGCAGGGCCGCGCCGTTGAGTCGAATGTCGCTTTGCTTGAAGCCCAGCGGCTCGCCGCCAGCGATGCGCAACATGGCCTGGACCAGGTCGATGCCCGTGATCAGTTCGCTGACCGGGTGCTCTACCTGAATCCGGGTGTTCATCTCGATAAAGAAAAACTCACCAGTAGTATCGTCATACAGGTATTCCAGGGTGCCGGCGCCCTTGTAACCCAGGGATTCAGTCAGGCGTACCGCGCTGGCGCACAGCGTTTCCCGTTGCTGCTGGCTGAGGACTGGCGATGGCGCTTCTTCGAAGATTTTCTGCCGCCGCCGTTGCAGCGAACACTCGCGCTCAAACAAATGCACGGCGTGCTGACCGTCGCCCAGCACTTGCACTTCAATATGCCGGGCCCGGCTGATAAACCGCTCCAAGTACACCGCACCATTGCCAAACGCCGCTTGGGCTTCGCGCTGGGAACGAGGGAATTCTTCGCTCAGCTGCTCGGCGTTTTCCGCCAGCCGAATACCGCGCCCGCCGCCACCGGCCGAGGCTTTGATCAACAGCGGGAAGCCAACGGATTCGGCAGCCTTGAGCGCCGATTCAACGTCGAACAGTTCATCCGGCGAACCCGGCACTACCGGCACGCCGGCGGCTTGCGCCGTGCGCCGCGCCTCGGCTTTATCGCCCATGCGCCGGATCGTCTCCGCGCTCGGGCCGACAAAAATGGCGCCGGCAGCCACCACTGCTTCGGCGAAGTCGGCGTTCTCCGACAGAAAGCCGTAACCGGGATGCACGGCGTTGGCGCCCGTGGCGCTCAAGGCGCCGAGCAAGGCCTCGACATTCAGGTAACTTTTGTCGGCACGGGCCGGGCCGAGAATATGCACCTCATCGGCCATGCGCGCAGCCTGGGAGTCGACGTCCGCCTCGCTGCACGCAGCAACGGTAGGAATGCCCAGTTCCTTGGCAGCGCGGATGATCCGCACGGCGATCTCGCCACGGTTGGCAATCAGCAATTTATGAATGGCGTGAGTCATGATCGTGCCCTCACTCGCCATCGAGTGTTGCGACGACTTGACCCGGTTCCACCGGATCACCGTCTTCTACCAAAAAGGCATTGAGGCGACCGGCCGTCCCGGCGGTCAGTTCGGAGAACTGCTTCATGACCTCGATCAGGCCAATCACCGTGTCGGCGCTGACCTGCGCGCCGACCTCGACGAAGTTCGCCGATTCCGGGGTAGCTTTGCGGTAGAAGGTCCCCGGCAACGGGGTGATTACAGTGCGTTCGGCCATGTCTGTTCCTCTTGGAATAGTTGTAGAAAGGCAGGCAAAAAGTAAATCGGTGAGTCAACCCTGGCGTCTGTGTGCCAGGTGTTTTCATTCGGTCTCAGCGCGGTGCTCGGACCTTTATGCCCGCGCCATCAAGTGCACGACGCGTGGCTTCGACCAACGCCAGGGCACCCGGCGTGTCGCTGTGCAAACAGATGGAGTCGAACTCAATCGCCAGGTCCTCGCCCTCGACGGTACGCACCACGCCTTGTTGGCAAGCACGCAGCACTCGCTCGGCGACGAAGGCCGGGTCGTAAGCTCGCACGTTGCGGGTGAAGACGATGGAGCCGCTGAGGTCGTATTCGCGGTCGGCGTAGAACTCGCGGACCACCGGTTGCCCCAGTTCCGTGGCAACCCGCCAGATCACCGACTCGGGCATGCAATACAGCAGCAACTCCGGTTCCAGACGTTGGAGGTTCTGCACCAGCAAACGGGCAGCCTCTTCGTCCCGGGCCAGATGCATGTAGAGCGCGCCGTGGGGTTTGATGTGTTGCAGGGCCACGCCTTGAGCCCGGGCGAGTTCACGCAAGGCGCCCAACTGATAGAGCATGTCGTCGACCAGTTCTTGGGCCGGTGCATTGATGTGCCGACGGCCAAACCCCACCAAGTCGCGAAAGCCCGGATGCGCGCCGATGGCCACGCCCAGGCGCTTGGCCTGCTCGACGGTGCGGCGCATGGTGCCGGGATCACCGGCATGAAAACCGGTGGCAATGTTGGCCGAACTGATAAAGCCCATCAGCTCATTGTCGACACCATCGCCGATGGTCCAGGGGCCAAAGCCTTCACCCATGTCCGAGTTGAAATCTACTGCCTGCATGACGCTTGCTCCCGACGCTTGTGACTTCATACAGGCCAAGTTAAATTCCTGCCTACCCCTTGGGAAGATCTATTATCAGATAGGCCATCTTCTGAAAAACAGATACCTCATCGTCCGGAGTGCTAATGTCCCTGACCCTGCGCCAAGTACGCTATTTCGTCGCTACCGCCGAGATCGGGCAAATCTCTCAAGCCGCAATTCATCTGAATATTTCCCAATCCGCAGTGACCACGGCGATCAAGGAACTGGAAGGCATTCTCGGCACGCTGTTGTTCCAGCGCTCGGCCCAGGGCATGAGCCTGACCGACGCCGGGCGGCACTTTTTGAACCGGGCCTACGTGATTTTGCGCAGCGTCGATGACGCGTTGAACAGCCCGTTGCCGGATATCCGCGCCAGTGGCGTGTTGCGCTTAGCGGCAAGCTACACGGTGATCGGCTATTTCCTGCCGCACCATTTGCAGCGCCTGGAACACTGGCATCCGGACGTGGCGATTGAAGTCCATGAACAGGAACGGCAAGCGATTGAACAAGGCTTGTTGGAAGGTCGTTTTGATATGGCCGTGGTGCTCACCGCCAACCTCACGCACCCAGACATCGTTTCAGAGATTCTCTTCAACTCCGAACGGCGGTTATGGCTGCCCAGCCACCATCCGCTGTGCGAGCGCTCGGCGGTCAGTCTCGCCGACGTCGCGAAAGAACCCTACATCCTGCTGACCGTCGACGAAGCCGAACAAAGCGCCATGCGCTACTGGGAACATGCGCATCAGCAGCCAAACGTGCGGGTGCGTACCAGCTCAGTCGAAGCGGTGCGCAGCATGGTCGCCAATGGCAGCGGCGTGGCAATCCTCTCAGACTTGGTGCACCGCCCCTGGTCACTGGAAGGAAAGCGCATCGAAACCCTGACAGTCACCGACAAGGTGACGCCGATGAGTGTCGGATTGGCGTGGCATCGCGAGCGCGAATTCAGCCCGGCAATGCAGGCTTTTCGTAACTATTTCCACGATGCATTTTTGGCACCGCAACAGCTGTCTGCGCGCCGCTGAAACAGCAGACACACCCCATGCGTGGCCCGAGCCCCTAGCGGCCTCGGGCCAAGTTTCATTCAATCAGAACGGTTTGGTAGGCAGGTACTTACCGTCCAACGTGATGACGGCACGCGAACCGCCGTCTGGGTCGTCCACTTTTTTGACATCCAGTTTGAAGTTGATCGCGCTGATAATGCCGTCGCCAAACTTCTCGTGGACCAGCGCCTTAAGCGTGGTGCCATACACCTGAATCATCTCGTAGAAACGGTAGATGGTCGGATCGGTCGGCACGCCATTACCGATGCTGCCGCGTACCGGGATGGTCTGCAGCAGCACGGCATCCGCATCGAGGCCCAGGGTGTCGACGACGACTTGGGCGGCGTTAGCCGGCAGCGGGTGCTGGCCAAGCAAGGCGGCGGTGACGAAGGCTTCGTGCAGGCCGGTGCCTTCGGCGATCTGGGCGAACGATAGGTCTTTACGAGCTTTGGCCAAGAGGATGACGTCGGTCAGGGCAAGGCGAGTGGTTTGGCTGATTTGCGACTGGATCATGGGGATTTCTCCGTGAGTAAAAAAGGCGCGTAGGCTTGCCTGCGATGCAGGTACCTGGGTACTTCAGTTGGAGCGAGGTGTTGCAGGGATGCCGGCGCTCACTGGGTAGTCGGCCAAGGCCACGAACGTGCCGGTACGGCTGTCGAAAGCCTGGATGCAGCCGCTTTCGATGTCGTAGACCCAGCCATGCAGCGTCACGCGTTTTTCTTCAAGGGCCAGGCGCACAGACGGGTGCGTCTGGAGATTGGCCAACTGCGCGATCACGTTTTCGCGCACCATGGACGCGACTTTGGCGGGCTGATCGACGTGCTGGCGGGCTTCGTTGACCACTCGGCCGGAATCGGCGTAGCGCAACCAGCCGGCCACCGCAGGCATATGGTCCAGGCAGGTGCAAGTGGCGATGGCCGTCATGGCGCCGCAGTCGGAGTGGCCGCAGATTACGATGTCGCTGACTTGCAAGGCGGCGACGGCGTATTCCACCGAGGCCGACACGCCCCCCGGCTCAGGGCCATAGGACGGCACGATATTGCCGGCATTACGGATCACAAACAGGTCGCCCGGCTCACGCTGGGTGACCAGCTCCGGCACCAGGCGGCTGTCGGAGCAGGAGATGAACAACGCACGAGGGTTTTGCTGATTGGCCAGGTCTTTGAACAGACCGGCCCGCTTGGGAAAGGCATTGCGCTGAAACTTCAGAAAACCATCGATGATGTCTTGCATGGGATAACTCCTTGGCTCGCATTGCGATGAACCAAGATTACGGCGCCCTTAAAATAAGGTAAAAGTCTTATATATGATCAACTGCATCAGATAATCTTATGGAAACAAACAAGCTCGCGCGCCACCTTCAATACTTTCTCGCCGTCGCGGAACATCAAGGTTTCACTAAGGCGGCAGCGGCCCTGCATGTCTCGCAACCGGCGCTGTCACAGCAAGTTCGACAACTGGAAGAAAGCCTGGGCGCTCAGCTGTTTGATCGTTCAGGGCGCAAGACCCGCCTCACCGACGCCGGTGAGGTCTACTTGCGTCATGCGTTGCGGGCGGTGCAGGAGCTACAGCAAGGCAAACGGGCCATCCACGATGTGGGCGATTTGAGCCGGGGCACCTTGCGCATCGCTGTCACACCCACTTTCACCACGTACCTCGTCGGGCCACTGGTGGACGCCTTTCACAGTCGCTATCCCAACATCACGTTGACCGTGCGTGAAGTTGCCCAGGAACAGATGGAGAACCAACTGCTGGCTGACGAGCTGGATGTAGGCATCGCCTTTGACGAGGTACACGCGCCCGACATCGACGCTTACCCCTTGCTGGTGGAAACCCTGGCGCTCGTGGTGGGCAGCCAACACCCGTTGGCAGGCCAGTCGTCCATCGGGCTGGAAGCGCTGAACAGCGAAGCACTGATTGTGCTGAGCAAAGAGTTCGCCACCCGCGACCAGATCGACCGCTATTGCAACCAGCACGGTATCCGCCCGCGTGTGGTCATGGAGGCCAATGTGATCGGTGCCTTGATTGAGGTGGTGCGCAGGACTGCCTTGTCGACACTCTTGCCGGCTGCGATTGCACGGGCCCATCCCGAGTTGGTGGCGATTGAGCTGGCCCCGCAGCGCTTGCAGCGCACGGCGGTGTTGATGCAGCGCAAAGGGGTGTACCCCTCGGCGGCGGCGCGGGCGTTTATCGACGTGGCCAAAGCCGTGGCCGTAGCCCTGAATGATCATGAACGGGCAAACGCAGCCGATTGAGGCGCGTGGGCTGGCCTGCGAGCGCGCTGCGGGCTCCTCACTCCTCGTCCCTGGCCGTACCCGTACGATGCGTTTCATCAGACCCAAGCCTTTAACCACTTGGTCGCAAGCAAAAACGGCATGATATGCCAATGATCGGAGATACGGCTTACCGAAAAATGGAGTTCATTGGGGCAACGAGAAACGTTGTGCTCACCGCTCACCAGGAACAAGTTATCCATGACTTTGATCAGTCTGGCAGCTATCAAAATGCAAGCGAAGTGATGCGAGAATGTTTACGTTTATTGGAGCAGCGCGTCGCCCAAGACACCGCTAAAATTGAGGCCCTGCGTCAACTGACTCTGTGGGCATATTTTAGATTTTTTGAGCTGAAAATATTTTCCTTGAGCCCTGTCAAAATGTTCTTCGGCGACACGAGAGTTAGTAACAGAGTTCTACCATGCTCTATAAAGGCTTATAAAACATCAGCTTACAGCATCTTGACTCCATGGACGCCCGTCCAATTCCAAGGGGTTCCGCGGCTCAATGAACAGCACACCTTCGCCTACGTAGCCGAGATGGTCTTCGCGGCAGGGCCAGACGATAAAGCCGTTCGCCGAACAGAGTGCGCAGACTTAAGCTTAAGATCCCGCGAATTGGCCCAGCAATTAAATGCTGGGCCAGGAGGGTGATTTAAAGCAATGCAGTGGAAAGCATGCCCAAGGCTCCCAGGATGAAGCCGATAAGTGCCCCCCGCCCTGGCGCTTCATGGAACAGAGACCAGACAACAACAGGCTCGAGAAGCAACAGAGACGTGACTGATACCACGGTGACGATCCAGATATCACCGACCGCAACGTAACCGAGCCAGTATGCTGCCAGTAGACAAATTCCTGCAAAACACATTAGCACCACGGGAAGCGCTAGTGTTTCCCAGGAAGCGCTACCTGTTTGGGCAAGCTTGGCGACTACCACCTCACTGTAGATTGCACAGAACTCACCGACCACCATCAAGCCTAGAGCAGAAACTTCGAGTAGTTCTTTGGACATATCAAAAACTCCTTCGTATTTAGAGCAATATTTTTCAGCTCCCAGCTGGTGATGCAGCTGACCAGAAGCTCGTTGCTGGAATACGAAGCAGCCTTGAATAAGCCTGAATTACCGAAATACCTTCCCATGCTCTTGTCCTTCAAAGGGTGTGAGTCTCAGCGTCAAACTAAGACACCGATCAGATCATACGGTCCCAGAACCATCCTGGACAACTAGCGCCACTGCAGCTGTCGTTAACTGCCCGACCCTCTCTATGAGAGCGCATTGGAGTGTGAACTGCGTACAGCCAGCCCACGCGAGAGCAAAGGCAGACAAACATCATGCGGTTCACACTCCGATACGATCATGCAATCAACGCTGAAGAAAATTTGAATTAGCCAGTTGTCCGTCAGGTCAAGAAATATGAACGCAGTAAATCTGGCGAGGTAACAGCAATGACTATCCAAGCAGAGACGCTCGTACAACTGACCGAAGCACTCCGTGAGCGCGGGCTGAAATTGGTATCTGATGTCCACTTCATCCGTGCCCCGTATCGGAAAAATCATCGCTGGATCTGCTCAGTGGAGTAACGATCCATTTTGCTGACGGCCTGGCTCGTTAGCTGGCCGTTGGCCGAACTCAAGCGCATCGAGTCAAACAGCGTTTCTTGGATCAGCGACTTACATGCGCCACAACATGGAAGCCGCCAATATTAAGTCGTTCAAGCGTCCGCTCTTCACCATCACACTGGCCATGAGCAGCGAACGGGTGATCGTGGACCACGAAGATCACAACCGGGCTGGTGAACGCCAATACCACCGGTATGCTGCTGAAGTCGTGTTGCTCCGGCACGCTAGCGGTTGAGGATAACGACGCACCGATTCGACTTCGACCAGATCGAGAAAGCCTACGATGTCTTCAAGCATGGGGCCGCTGAGAAGGCGATGAAGATCATCATCGACTATTGATCCTGGCGGGTGTGTGCGCCGTGCCCAGAAGGCACGGCGAGTGATGGAGCGAACTGGTTAAGTTCAAGACCTGAACTTAACCAGTTCGCTGCGATTGGGGTTGCTCACGCCATCAGCGGATAGTCTGTGTAACCTTCTTCTGCACCGCTGTAGTACTTAGAAGCATCCGCTGTCGCCAATGGCGCGTCTTGGCGCAAACGTTCAGGCAGGTCAGGATTACTGATGAATAGCGTGCCAAATGAGACAGCATCAGCCAGCCCACTTTCCAGCACCTGCTCCGCAGACTTGCGGTCGTAGCCAACATTCAACACGAAAATCCCTGAGAATCGCTCGCGGGCCCCCGGCGCTAAAGGTTTAACACCTTCCGGCAGGGTCGACGGTTCCATGAAATGCAGAATACCAACGTGTTTCTTTTCCAGCGCTTGCACCGCGTACATGTAGGTCTGCTCGAGATTGGAGTCGCCCATGTCGTTGTACGGAATGCGCGGCGACAGCCTGACCGAGACACGTTCCGGCCCGAAGATCTTTATCGCGGCATCAGTGGCTTCCAGCAGGAACCTTGCCCGCTTCTCAACGGTGCCGCCATACTCGTCGGTTCGTTTGTTTGATCCATCTTCGAGAAACTGCGCCGGCAGGTAACCATTTGCACCGTGTACCTCAACGCCATCAAAACCCGCATCCTTTGCAGCCTGCGCAGCCTTTTCATAATCTGCGATGGTGGCTTTGATTTCATCAAGGGTCATTTCGCGTGGGGTCACAGAAGGCTTGATGCCTTCCGGCGTGAAGGCTTGGCTATTGAACGGGACGGCCGATGGCGCCACCGGCAGTTCTCCACCATGGAAGTCCGGGTGAGATGCCCTCCCCGTATGCCAAAGTTGCGCAAAAATCAAACCGCCCGCTTCATGAACTGCCCGAGTTACCTTCTTCCACCCTGCAATTTGCTCGGGAGTATAGATTCCTGGGGTATTCGTCCAACCGACCGCCTGGGCGCTGATCTGGGTGCCTTCCGTGAAAATCAGTCCTGCTGATGCACGCTGCGCGTAATACGTTGCGGTCAATTCGTTGGCGACCTGATCCTTAGATCGACCTCTGGTCATTGGCGCCATAAAGACTCGATTCTTGAAGTTAAGCGCTCTATTGCTCAGGGGGGTCAACAGCTTCAGGTTTTCCATATGCTCTCCATCTATAGCGTTTATTGATGTCCAGCGCGCGCTTGATGTTTAGTCAGGCGCGGATTCACCGAAAAGGTGCTTCCTGTCGTATGAACAATTGGCGGACTGCAGCTCGCCGGCAAGCGCAACGAAGCAGAGTGAAGGCTCGGCGCGCATGCCTCGACAGGGAGGACTATGAAGATGGTATATGGAATAAACCTGGTGTCTATTAGGCACCTTGTGTCGCCCTAGTAGGTTTGAGGAAACCTACTGCCTGAGAACATTCAGTGGCGCTGGGGGTTGAACCATCGATAGATGGTCTTGCGCATATGAGTCGCGGTAGCACTTCGAACATAGAATGGCCGATCCACGACAGTGGACGCCGCGCTCATGACATCGAGTCAAGCAGCCTTCCGTCCGGGCTCCCCGCGCTGCTGGCGGCGTCGAACGATCGCCGGGCCGCATCGACCTCGGGCAGCTTGGCGACAGTCCACTCGTGCAGTGCCCGAAAAGGCGCTTGCAGCGTGCGACCCAACGGGGTGATCTGATACTGCACCGCAACCGGCGAGAGCGAAATGACCTCTCGCGAGACCAAGCCGTTGCGTTCCAGCTTGCGCAGGCATTGGGTAAGCGCTTTCTGGGTCACGCCTTGCAACCGGCGACGAATCGCGTTGAAGCGTTGCGGACCGTCATCAAGCACCGCCAGCACCATCATCGACCACTTATCAGCAATCTGATCGAACAAGGCCCGGCTAGGACAGTCGGACGAAAAGCAGAGCGGTTCGATTTCAAGCATGGCGGTTTCCTTACAGGTATTCAGACGATCTAGGCGCTTATGAATACTAAGTTTACAAGGCATACCACAAATGTGTAATGAGCTTGGCTGCCAGCGTAGACAGCGTGCTGCGCACGGGGCCGTCCAAATTCACCACCCGCATGCTCTGGGCGCCAAGGCAAAGATTCTGCTGCAGCCTCCGCGCCACGAGCCTCGTATCCTCACCATGACAGCGAAGAGCGCGCGGCTTGACGATCAACTTGAACCAGGCGGAATGCCGTCCTTGTTGAAGTCCTTCAAGCGTTCACGCTCTTGCTCGGTGGAATGCGCAGGGGTTTCCTGCTCGGGCTCTTTCTTCTTTTCGTCAGTCATCGCTATGTCCTCGGGTGGTAGCTGTTTTCGGCACCTGGCGGAATCAGCAGTTCAAATCAATTTACTCCAACGCCGGACATGGCACGGCAGGGAATGCCGTATGACTAATGAAACCCTGATGGGCCGACCAATAGTGAGGTCTTGGAGCGGCTTTTAGCCGCTGCACGCAGCACCATTTGATCGTTGCTCATGAGGTGACCAATATCGGTTCCGACCGCGATCAGCTCAGCTCAATAACTAAGCAGGCACGCGAGGCCATGGCATCGGTTACTTTGTCGGTGGTGGCTGACCGAGGCTATTTTAAAGGTGAGGAAATACTGGCCGGGCACGAGAGGCTTCATGAAGGAAGCGCCTCAACGAGCGCCGCAAGCAGCAAGCAGACGCTCGCCACAAGGGTAAGCCGTAATCGCATCGGCATGTACCAAGCGGGCAAGCTTATAACCCGCAACAGCTTCCTGTCCTGCCGAAGGTGGACGACTAAGCCTATGACCAACAGCAAGCAGCCCAAGGGCATTGGCAGTAACGTGGCGATCCAAGCGATAAGAGCAGGTATAACACTCCAGATGAACCGGTCGCTGCGCTGCTTGGCACTCATATCTGGCATGGTCATGGCGAAGCCCCAGTGCAAGGCTCCGACGAAGCTCAGGATGACTGCGCCATAGTTGACAAGTGCAATCGCAAACAGCGTCCGATAGTCGAGAGAGAACGGAATCAGCAGTGCCAGAACAATAAACGGCAACAGACCGCCATAACCCAGCAGGGTGACGTGCTTTGGCGCAGGGGTTGAAGGGAACCCATTCATTTGTATTCCTTGCAGTGAGCGACACTCAAGACTGTAGGCCCAAAAAAGCTCTGTCTGAGCGAAATATTGATGGCGAGGTGGGTTACATGACTGCAGCCCTGACCTGTTTCAAACTTAGTGAATCTGTTACGCAAGCGTGTACGCCTTCGCATAGCTTGCCGCCACCAAACTGGATATCGAGATCGAAAGCACGGGGCGATTTGCTCACGAAAGCAAACATGACCGTCAATAGCAGAGCGGAAAATAGTGCCCATTGTCAGCCTGTTTCTTTCAGCATATCTTGCACAAGAGTTATACAAGAGTGTCGACCATGTACAGGAAAATGAATTGGCCACTGACGCTGTACTTTGACGGTGAATGCCCTCTGTGTGCGCGCGAAATCAAGCTCCTGCGCGGGCATGCCGTAAAGGATCATCTGCTTTTCGTGGACATCAGCAACAGTGAATTCGACGCAAATGCACTCGGGTTCACGTTCGAGCAGATGCAGTCCTCGCTGCACGCCCGCTTCGCTGATGGACGCTGGATAACCGGCCTGGATGCCACCCTGTGGAGCTGGCGAGCCGCCGGCTTGGGCTTTTGGGCAACGCCACTGACTTGGAATGTACTCCGCCCGCTGCTTGAATTCGGCTATCGCCTTTTTTGCCGTATACGCCCCCATTTGGCGTGGTTACCTCACCCAGATAGCGGCAGCCGCTGTGTCGATAACCGTTGCGCAGTGCCGGCGTCAAAACCCGCATCAGACGAGCAGTCCACTCTGAAAAATAAGCAGACCTAGACAGCTTCGCCTTGTCATGTCGCAGACGCATAAGCTGGGTCATAGCTGATCCGGCGAAGCCTGTGTCATCTGCGTCAGATAGTGCGCAGTAGATACTCTCCTACCGCCAAGGATTGCCGACCCATAAAGCGCAGCGTCGCTGCTGGGATTCAAGATGAACCCATCATCAGTCGAACATTATCGTGAAATTCTCCTCGGCGTAGGTGAGAACCCAGAGCGTGAAGGACTGCTGGATACCCCCACAGCGCGAAGCCAAAGCGATGCAGTACGTGTGCAATGGCTACACAATGAGTCTGGAGGAATTGATCAATGGCGCATTGTTCGAATCGCAAAATGAAGAAATGGTCATCGTGCGCGACATCGAACAGTGTTCATTGTGTGAGCATCCCATGCAGCCCTTCATCGGCAAGGCTCATGGAGCGTACATCCCTACTCGAAGGGTACTGGGCGAAGATAGCCCGAGTGGTAGATGGCTTGCGAGTTATCACTGACTTCACCTCGCTGCAAGCAATCGGAAGGCAGTGTGAATGAGAGCTAGGCGGAAGATTCGAAGAGCACCGCAGCCGCTTCCCTCAGAAAAATTTCAATAGTTTTTGGCCCTATCCCTTCGAATTCAGACAAGCGTTTTTCGAACGCGCGACGATCAGCGCTCGCCGCAACAATGTTGCTGACCTTGCCGCCGTATTCAGTATTCACTTTGTTCGCTAATGCGAGTAACCGCGACGACGTAGTCTCATCGTAACGCACGTAGTGAGCCTCTCCGAGCATCGTGACCAACTGGCGGTGAGTGCAGCTCGCCAGTTTGCGCGGCGTATCCCGATGGTGTTTCTCGACGATCACCTGGTACGCGTTAGCCGCAATCTGCCCCTGGATTCTTTTGCCCATCAGGAAACTGGCAAGCAGCCATTTGAACAACCCGGCTTCGTTCGCACCTTGAAGGTCGATTTGTAAGTCATGTGCGCTGATGATTTTGCTCACTGGTTCACCCTTAAAGCAACGATCTCTATCTAGACCAGGCGCAATCGCGAATGAGCAGCCAGGAGACGATCGGCACCGGTTGCTCTCGCCTTACCCACATTTCTGAAAAGAAACCTCAATCCGCTAACGCCGTGCGCTTAAGCGATTCGTTCGGTTTGATTCGAGCAATCGTGTAACAGAACGACTAGGGTGACTGGCTGGCACGCCATGCGGGATGCTCAGTCGCGATCAGAACAGAGGATAGACACTCAGCGATGTGGCGCTGCCCATTGTTGGCAGGCATGACAACGCCGATCCTCCGACTACCTAAGTTCCAGACTTCAGCAGTCGACCCTCTTGCGCTCCATTAGGTTTAAAAAAATTACGAGCGTGCTTCATACGCAACCGCTAGTCATCTACGCCTTCATCAATCTGAACTTACTTTCTTTGATTCACCTCTCCCACTTACCATCCAGCTGAAGCAGGTATGAAGTCATGAGAGCACTCACCTATCATGGCGCGCACAGCGTCAAAGTCGACACGGTTCCTGATCCGGTTATCGAGGAAAGTGATGACATCATTCTTCGAGTTACCGCGACGGCGATATGCGGTTCTGACCTCCATCTCTATCGAGGAAAGATTCCGACTGTCGAGCATGGCGATATCTTTGGCCATGAATTTATGGGGATCGTTGAGGATACAGGCTCAGCGGTGACTGCAGTGCAACCCGGCGACCGTGTGGTAATTCCTTTTGTAATCGCCTGCGGCAGCTGTTTCTTCTGCGCAATGGATCTGTTTGCGGCCTGCGAGACAACAAATACGGGCGCGGAGCGATCATAAATAAAAAGGCGATACCACCAGGAGCCGCGCTGTTCGGTTTCAGTCATATGTATGGTGGTGTTCCAGGCGGGCAAGCCGCATACGTACGCGTTCCGAAAGCCAACACCGGCCCATTCAAAGTACCGGGGACGCTGTCGGATGAAAAGGTTCTTTTCCTATCAGACATCCTTCCAACCGCTTATCAGGCTGTAACTAACGCAGGGATTGGTAACGGTTCAAGCATCGCCATCTATGGTGCAGGCCCGGTCGGATTGTTGAGCGCGGCGTGTGCAAGAATGCTCGGTGCCGACCAAATTTTTATGGTCGATCACCATCCTTACCGTTTGGCATACGCGCAGAAAACATACGGTGTAATTCCGATCAACTTCGATGAAGACGACGATCCTGCAGATACGATCATTCGGCAAACCAAAGGGATGCGGGGAGTTGACGGGGTCGTGGATGCTGTTGGATTTGAAGCGAAGGGTAGTACAACGGAAACCGTTCTCGCGACGCTCAAGCTTGAAGGTAGCAGCGGCAAAGCGCTACGCCAGTGTATAGCGGCAGTAAGACGGGGGGGCGTTGTGAGCGTTCCTGGAGTCTATTCTGGTTTCATTCATGGATTTCTGTTCGGAGACGCCTTTGACAAAGGCCTGACCTTCAAAATGGGGCAGACTCATGTCCATCGGTTCCTACCTGAACTCCTGGATCACATTGAGACAGGCCGTCTCTCACCTGAGGTTATCATCAGCCATCGCATGTCACTGGAACAGGCGGCCGAAGGATATAAAATCTTTGATAAGAAAGAAGAGGACTGCAGAAAAGTCATTTTGACACCTGGCGATAGCCACATCGCTTTGCCGGAAACCGACGGAAGCTCCAGCGTGTTGACTGCCTCGATATAATAATCGGAGAGGACAAGATGGTTCGGTCTTTCACCGAAAATCGTAGTCCTCTTCTCAGACCCCGCTGTGGGCTCCGCTAAAGCCCCACTGAAATTTGAGTTGCTGGGAGAGAAGCTTGGCGGCATTGGGAATTTGGTCAAGACGCAAATTCCCGGCAAACAGCAGCAGTGGTTTCTGATCAACCATCGGGATGAGTTCGCGCGGTGCCATCTGCGAGCATCCAACCGACAGAATGCAAAAACTAAAAAACCCGCCAGAAGGCAGGTTTTTCAAGGCTTCCACGGAACTCGAAAGCTCTCAGTGGAATGTAAGATGGTGCCGAAGCCGGAATCGAACCTTCCTTTTTATCGCTGAAAATAAAGGAAATTTTTAAGTTCGAAAATTTCTGTACCTCTATGTGTACCCTCACTGGGCTTCCAATGGTACGACTGGAACGCAGTGGGGCGCCGCGCAGACGAAAAGATCCCGGGGGTTTTTTCGTTCCTCGTGGAATTCAGTCAAACTCCATGGAGCAGTATTTGGAGTGGGAAACGAGACTCGCATCGAGCGTCCGACCCATTGAAATCTAAAGGTTTTATTTTCTTTCCGATGCAGGAAAGGACTTAATCCTGGACTTGTTTTTGAAGTGCATTAAGGGTCAAGAGGGAATTTATTCCAAGCTGAGGGATTCGCGCCTTCTGCCAATCACCAGAGATGAACCAGGTAACGTCGATGGGCAGATGATTTATTGGTGGGGCAGGCGCCCCCGCGAGGCTCTGAGGTCTTGGATGAACTGCCTGGCCGGATACTCAATGACCAAGGCTGGGCGCGTCAAACTCTGTCAGAAGCCATGAACATATAAACTAACCTGACGCTTACTTCCATCCGCCTCCCCGACAGGGCTTCCCGCACAGGGTACAGCACAGCAGCTCCTGCTTGGGTCGAAAGCCGGCAGAGTGCTCAGCTCAAATGGCATAACCGAAATTTCGGGTGGCAAGACAGCTACTGGCATACGCTACCGTTGTTTCGCCTTCCAGTCACCACCTTGATGCGTTAAGCGTATGAGCGCCCGGCGCAGCCTTGTGCGAATATGCCTTGAGTCGTCACAAGTCACATGATCTATTTCGACACGACAATTCGGAAGCGCATATTCATCAAAGAGCAGGTTAGGAGTGACAATGGCAAAGGTCTTTTTTTCGTATTCTCACGATGACGAGCAATACCGTGATCAGTTAGAAAAACACCTGGCATCGTTACGCCATGAAAGGCTCATCGAATCATGGCACGACAGGCGAATTCTGGCTGGACAGCATCTTGGAAATGAAATAGACCAACAAATCAATGCGGCCGACGTCATCCTGTTGCTCGTCAGCTCAAGCTTTCTCGATTCTCGCTACTGCTACTCCATTGAAATGGCACGAGCCTTGGAGCGAAATGCCGCAGGAGAAGCACAGATCATCCCGGTGATCGTCCGGCCCTGCGATTGGCATTCAACCCCGCTGGGCAATCTGCTTGCTGCACCCAAGGATGGCAAAGCCATCACGACGTGGCCGAATTACGACGAGGCCTACACCGATGTCGCGAGGCAGATCCGAGCTGTGGTGACACGCATGTCACCGTCAGTGACCTCGCCTACCCCGCTTGCCGTTCCAACTGCGCCCTCTTTCCCAGCGTCGGTAGTTGCCCCCTCTCGCTCCAGCAACCTCGCCCTTAAAAAGACGTTCAGTGAATTGGATGCTGATAGGTACTTGCAGGAATCTTTTGACTTCATCTCACGCTTTTTCGAAGGTTCGCTGCAGGAGCTGGAAGCTCGCAATGACGGGATCAGCTGTCAGTTTCGCCGCATCGACGGCAATACCTTCACCGGCGCGATCTATCGCCAGGGCAACAAAGCCAGCGAATGTTCCGTAACACTTGGCGGCATGGGCGGACGAAGTATTGAATTCTCCAGCAGTGCATCTGCTCGTGGTGGTTTTAACGAGATGCTTTCGGTGGATCATGATGATCAATCACTATTTCTTAAGTCACTGGGTATGGCTATGCATGTCTCACGCTCACAAAAACTGACTCAGGAAGGCGGTGCAGAACTGTTTTGGTCAATACTCATCGGACCGCTGCAGCGGTAACTTGCACACGAATTGGAGCGTATGCACTGCATCAAAACACTCACGCTCAGTAGGCCGGGCTCCAGCGTGAGTTCGAACGTTAAACGCGTTAAAAGAAGCTCCGAAGCGATAATACAGCGTAGCTCGCCCTTAGTTCGTAGGCGCCTCCAAGTCTCAAAGGCGAAAGATGCTTTTCCGGGCAACAGGCATTGCGCACGAGTCAACGCTGATCGCGGGGGTCGATACCCTTCCCGCCCAGCTCGTACGCCGACGGACTCTCGATCAAGTTGCATAAAGCACCCAGTGAAACAAGCGCCTCGTCAGACGCGCTCTCTCAACACAACTTTTCGTAACAGCGCACTGGCAAATGGGCGCATTGAGCAATACCCTGCCCGTACCGACCCAACGTTACGAGCTGAAACATGTCAGGGATTGCCATATTTGAAAGCCCACGTTGGCTACGAGATCTTCTCCGCTTCTTGCCGCTGAAGAGCCAATTCGTCCTGTCAGGCAACATCCGCGACCTGCAGGCCTGTGAAGTGGCGCCCGGCACGGTGACTGCGCAGAGCTTCAACCAAACCCTCTGTAATGCCCTGCTTGATGCCGGCTACACCCAGGTCATCGCCTGGGATCCCGTGTCCGGCTTCCGAGCAGTCGACAAACCCGGCTCCGCCCCTGAAGCCGGCCAGACGTTGCTTCAGGAACTTGGCCTGACTCCGGTAAATGGCGCAGCACCCGCAGGTATCGATCTGCTGGGCGCCACCCTGCCACGGCTGGTGGGTCGTGCTGGCGAACCTATCGCGCTGATCATCGATTTCGCCTCACGCCTGGTGGTTCGCAACGATTCCCTCAGCGCGGCTGAACACCAGCTCTTCACCCAGGCCCTGGTGCAATCCCATCAGGCTCGCAGCCGTCCGGCCACGGAGCTGCGCAAACCGTTCTTCAATACCCTGCTCTGGCTGGTGGAAAAAGAAGGCGATTTACCCGACTGGTTGCTGGTCGACAACCCGCGTCTGCGCCACATTCCCGTGTCCAAACCCGATCAATTGTCCCGCCGTGCATTGGCACCAGCGCTGCTCAAAGGGCTCAGTGGCAGCCAGGGTGCCAGCGAAGTGGTCATGCATCAGGCTGTGGAAGCTTTCGTCCAGAACACCGAGGGATTGCTGCTGCTCGACCTCAGCGCCATTGCGCAACTGGCGCGGGTCGAGGGTGTAGCCATGGAGCATATTGCCGATGCGGTGCGCCGCTACAAGATCGGTGTCACCGAGGACCCGTGGCTGAAGATCGACCGTCAGCGTATCAGGCATGCGGACGCGCTCGTCCACCAGCGGGTCAAAGGCCAGGAGCATGCGGTGACGCACATGCTCGACATCGTCAAACGTGCGATGACAGGAGTCGGCGCCAGTCGCAAGGGCAACCGTCCACGGGGCGTAGCCTTTCTCGCGGGGCCGACCGGCGTGGGCAAGACCGAACTCGCCAAAACGATTACCAGCCTGCTGTTCGGCGACGAAAGTGCATACATCCGCTTCGACATGTCGGAGTTCAGCGCCGAACATGCCGATCAACGCCTTATCGGCGCACCACCTGGCTACGTCGGCTATGACGTCGGCGGTGAGCTGACCAATGCTATCCGCGAGAAGCCTTTCAGCGTGGTGTTATTCGATGAAATCGAAAAAGCCCACCCACGGATTCTCGACAAGTTCCTGCAGATCCTCGATGACGGAGTGCTGACTTCAGGCCGAGGCGATCGGGTGTATTTTTCGGAGGCCCTGATCGTGTTCACTTCCAACCTGGGGATCTATCGCCAGGGCGACAATGGCGAACGCGTTGCCAACGTCCTGCCGGGCGAAGCCTTTGAGCAAGTCCAGAACAAGGTGCACAGCGAAATCGACCGGTATTTCAAGCTTGTGCTCAACCGACCGGAAATCCTCAATCGAATCGGCGAGAACATCATCGTCTTCGACTTCATTCGCGAAGGCGTTGCAGTGCAAATCTTCGAACAGATGGTGAACGCCACCTTCGACGACCTGGTGGGACAGAACCTGTTTATCGAATTGGCTCCCCAGGCACGCCAGACACTGCACAACCTCTGTTTGCGGGACCTGTCCAACGGTGGCCGGGGCATCCGTAACCAGTTAGAGGCACGCCTGCTCAATCCCCTGTCGCGGGCGCTGTTCGATCAGGACGCGCAACCGGGCGAGCACTTCACGATCACCGAGTTGGACATCACCGGACTGAAGATGGAACGTCGCTGAACATGGACCTTAGCCTGTCACGGATGCATTTTCCGGTCACAACCCTCGGCCCGGGGCGGCGTATTGGTATCTGGTTCCAGGGTTGCAGCATCCGCTGTCCAGGCTGCATTTCTGCCGATACCTGGGGGCCAGGGCACCGACGATTGTCGCTTGAGCAACTGATTGAACAGATAACCCCCTGGCTGCACGAGGCCGAAGGAATCACCATTTCCGGAGGGGAACCGTTCGACCAGCTCGACGCCCTGCGATCGCTGCTCGAAGGCCTGCGTCGACTCAGCGAGCTCGACATCCTGGTCTACAGTGGCTACTCCCTGGAGCAACTCGACGAGCCGTTGCTACAGACCAAGGGCTTGATAGATGCCTTGATCAGCGATCCCTATATCGAAGCACTCAGTCAGACCATGGCCTTGCGCGGCAGCGATAACCAACGCCTGAGCCTGCTCACGCCACTGGGCCGGGCACGCCTGGGTCAGTACGAACGCCTGCTCGAAGCCACCGACAAGGCGCTCGACTTGATGTTTGACGAAAATGGCAGCGTCTGGATGGCCGGCATCCCACGACGTGACGACCTATTGCGCTTACGCGATCTGCTGCATGAGCAAGGCCATCATTTACAGATCAGCGCACACGCGTCGCGACGCCGCTGAGTGGAGCACTCCTCATGATACGTTTCTGCCCCAACTGCAAAACCGAACGCGCCCTCCAGGAAATGTTCTGCGAAGGGCTCATTCAGGAACGACCCTGCGGCTGGGACCTCGCTGGCGAACCCATTCATGCCGCCGGTTGGCGGCCGCAAGCCGTCTTCACTGAGGAGCCCCTCCCGCAGGTCAGCGCAACTCAGGAAAATGCCCGTGATCTGCTCTGCGAAAATGGTCACCCAATGGTCGATGGCGACCTGATGTGCCTTGAGTGTGGCAGCTCACCTGCGCAAGCAACGTCCTACGACGCCCAGCTAGACAGCAGCGAACCAGAGGCCCCCACCCAGACCCTGATCGATGGTTGGCGCCTGATCCGTCAGATCAGCAGCACCGACGGTGTGCGAGAACGATACCTCGCCGAGCACGAGGAAACCGCACAACAGGCGGTCCTGACCCTGTATCGACCCGGCGCCGAACCGGACCCGGCAATCTATGATGTGATCCGTCGACTGCCACGCGAACACGTACCCGACATAATTGCCACCGGCCGCTGGGATGACCGTGCCTATGAGGTCATTGAAGAACTCACCGGCGGGACCCTGGCAGAACTTGGCAGCGTAATTCGCGACAACGCCAGCGTGCACCATGTGGTCAACGAACTGGGCCTCGCGCTGCATGCTTTCAACGAGGCCGGCCTGCGCCACCGTGACCTGCGCCCAGCCAGCCTGCTGGTACGTTCCCGCGAACCGCTGGACCTGGTCATCAGTGGCTTCGGCTCGGCACGCCTGTCCGAGTTCGACCTGGACATCGTGTCGCCACTGGAAACCAGCCGCTACATGGCGCCCGAAGCCATCGCGGGAGGCGTTGCGGCTGCCTCGGACTGGTGGAGCCTGGGCATGATCCTGCTCGAGCAACTGACCCAGGGCGCCTGCTTCGACGGCATCAATGCCAATGCATTTCTTATTCACGTGCTGGCCAACGGAGTATCGATCCCCGACGACCTCGACCCGCGCCTGAACCTGCTGTTGCGAGGACTGCTGGCACGTGACCGTCATCAGCGCTGGCAATGGCCGCAGGTCGAAGGCTGGCTCAACGGTGTTGCGGTCGAGGCTCCAGCCTCTTCCGTCCAGCAAACGGACAATGGTGAAGGCGCCACCCTACTGCTGGGCGATCGCCGCTTCCACAAGCCCGGCGTATTCGCCCTGGCGGCAGCCCAGGCGGATAACTGGCAACAGGCTCTGGACCATTTGCTGCGCGGTGTGATCGTGACCTGGGCCGAGCAGGTCGGTCTCGCCCCTTCTCTGGTCGCCGGCTTGCGTCAGGTCGTTCAGCACGAAGGGATTGAGGACGACTTCCGTCTAATGCTGGCGTTGAAAATCCTCAATCCGGAAATCCCGTTGATTCATCGTGGCGACATCGTCACACCGGGATGGCTACTGGAGCACCCACTGGAAGGCTATCGGCTGATCAGCGGGTCGGTCCCAGACCTGCTTGAGCAATTGCAGACCGATAATTGGCTGTCGCGTCTCAAATCCCGCGCCGAAAACGTACGTCAGCGTGCCCTGCACCAGCACATCGAATTGGTCGAAGAGCAACTGCGGATATTCCTGCTATCGACCTCGCGAGCCAAGCTGTCCACGCAATGGCAAGAGCGCCAACGCCTGTTTCCAGACACCGACCATCCGGGACTGAGCTCTCTGTCGGAGCGCCGGGTGATCGCCGAAGAAGACCTGATCGTGCTGCTCAGCGCGGCGATCAGTCAGTTTCGTTCGGGGGCCTCGATCGTAGAGGACGCCGCCGAGCTGGCCAGGGCTGCCGATGTCGGTTGGTTCGACTCCGAGGCGGCGACCCAACTGCTGTTGCATTCGCGGCTTGAGCTGTACCGAAGTGTCGATGAGCGCATCCAAGGCTTCGCCCGTTGTGGCGTGCCGGTAGTGGACGAGTGGGCCGAGCAGTTCCGTCTGGAGCGACGTATGCCGTTGGCCCAGGCACTGGTGTTGCTGGCTATTCCGTCCAGTCATTGGCTGGAACCACAGAAGCAGCAGTACGTCTCACAGATCCTCGACTTCTTCGAGAAGAAGGTGGTGACCGCAGTGATGCGCGGGCCACTGATGCGTATGAGCATCGGCAAGACCACCGCACGGGTCGACATCAGTGAACTGAACAGCGAGCGCAGTCCGGCTGCGGCTTTGCTCGATCACCTGCTGCAACGTAATGCCCGGGCAGTGAACCTCGACCCAGAGAGTTTTCAGCTCAACGGCCAGCTGGAATCGCGTCTGCACGCCCTGTACCGACAAAGCGCGCTGTACAAACGCGACACCGGCATCGACGGCCTGTACCTGGGCTTCCCTTTCCTGCTCAATCGCGACCCTAGGGGCACCACGCGTACGCGAATTATCCCGCTGCTGCTGTGGCCAGTGAAGCTGCTGCTGGAGCTGGGTTCTCGTGGCCACGCCGCCTTGGCGTTCGACAGTGAGCGTGAGGAAGTGCGGCTCAATCCCGCGCTGGAAAGCGTGCTCGGCACCGAAACCTGCAAACGCTGGCGCAAGACCGCCGATGAACTGCTGGGTCGCTCGTCAATTCGTGCGGCGGATGTGATGGACGCCTTCGGCATGCTCGCCACTATTCGCTCACGTGCCCTTGGCAACCTGCCCACCAGCACCGTGGAGATCGCGCCTTACCAAGACGAACTGGACTGCGCGGCGGTGCTGTTTCATGTGACCTTCATGGGGCAAGCCATCGGTGAAGACCTGCGCCAACTGAAAACCCTGTCTCCCGCCGGTACCGGCCTGGAAACGGCGCTGCGCCTCAAGGCTGCCGACGAAACTGGGCACGAGGCACCGCCAGGCGAGCTCCAACGCTACTTCACCGTGGCCAGCGATCCTTCCCAGGAAGCGGCCGTGATCCAGGCCCGACAAAGCCCGGGACTGCTGGTCGAGGGACCGCCCGGAACTGGCAAGAGCCAGACCATCGTCAACATGGTCGCCGACGCCATCGGCCGCCAGCGCAGCTTGCTCATCGTCTGCCAGAAGCATGCGGCGCTTGAAGTGGTGTACAAACGCCTGGTCGCCGAAGGCCTTGGCCAGCGCATCGTCATGCTCAATGACGTCAACCGCGACCGAGAGCCCGTCATCCGCGGTATTCGAGAACAACTCGAAAGCCTGTTCACGAACGGCAGCCAGGCGCAGGGCTGGCAGCGCCAGCGCGAACAGGTCGCGGCTCGCATCGAGGCCCTGGAGGGTGAGCTCGACCGCTTCCACCAGAGCCTGCATCGCCTGGATGAAAATACCGGTCTCAGTTATCGCAGGCTGCTTGGCGAATTGATCGAACTGGAGTCCGGCCCAGCTCCGCTTGAGTTTCCGGCCTTGCGCCAACGCCTGGCATCCCTCGACCTCGCCAGCCTGACCCGCCTGGAAGAAAGCTGCGCACCGCTGGTACGCCTGTGGTTGCCCGCACGCTACGAAGGCAGTCCATTGGCCCAGTTGCAGTCATTCGCCGCCGACCGGGCCACCTTGCAGACCTTCACCGACAATCTGCACAGTTTCACTCAGGCCGAAAACAACCGTCAGGCCACGTTGCAAGCACACCCCGCCAGCTTCGAGATCGACGACCCCACGCCGTACCGCAACTGGATGACGACCCATGTCACGACTCTGCTCGGTCTGAAGCAAGAGCAACGTCTGCGTCTTGCGCGCTGGCTGCCGCTATTCCGTAGCCGCGAAGAGGGCCAGCTCCCACGGGGCGAGTCGATTCTCGGTGAACTGCAGCAACTGGATGAGCAACTCGGCCAACTGGATCAGGACCACTACGCCACCTCCTTGTCACCGGCACTCTGTCTGCTCGACAACAAAGCCCTCAGGCATTTGGATCAGGACTGTACCAAGGTCATCGCCAACCGGTCTTGGTTAGCGAACATCAACCCGCTGCATCTGCTGCGGCGCAAGCGACTGCACAACTTCCTTCAAGGCCAAGGAGAAAGCCTCGTTATTGAAGCGCTGCCAACTCTGCAGGCAGCCATTCGCCTGGAAAGCCAGTGGCGACCTTTGCGCGCCGAGTTGAGTAGGCTACATCAGGCATTGGAACTGGAGACGGTGGACAGGCAAGCCTGCCTGGAATTGGCCCGTCTCGTGAAGAGCGACATCCACCACCTGCTGGAAATCCAGGCACTGGCGATGGCCTTGGCGCAATCGCCTCGCGCCCGACAGGCGGATGAAGCCGCCCTCGCTGGCGACAAACAGCACCTCGAGGCGCTGCTCAGCGATCTGGATGCTTCGCTCATGCGCCATGGCGTACGCCAATCCAGCCTCGAACAACTCAAGATACTCAGCGACTGGCTGGGGGATGATTTGGTGCGACAACTGCAGCACGCCGTCGAACACAACTTGAGCAATCAACTGAGCCTTGATCGTCTGCATGAGGCACTGCCATTCCTGGCCGCCTACCAGACATTCCGTGGGCGCGCCGGTCAGTTGACGACAGCCGACCTAGAGTTGCTCGCACTGCTGCGCCAACGCCAGGGAGAGTTGGACAACATTGCGCCCGAGCGACTTGAAACTGAAGTGCGGCGCCTGCTCAACCGCGAAGCACGATTGGGTTGGAAACATCGCGTCGAGCAAGCCAATCCCGAGCTGCTGTTCAGCCAGGACGAAGCCCGCGCCAAAGTCGCCAGCCTCGCGCAAGCCGATGCACAGATGCGGCTGCTCAATCGCGAGCTGCTGGCCAAAGGCATCAACCTTGATCACCTGGGTAATCGCAAACAATGGGAGGATGTCACCCGCCTGACGGGCAAACGCTCGCGGCGCCTGCGTGAGTTCATCGAACTGGGCAGTAACCTTGGGCTTATGAGCCTGCGTCCGGTGTGGCTGATGAACCCGGACGTCGCCAGCCGCGTGCTGCCGCTCAAAGCGGGCCTGTTCGATACCGTAATCTACGACGAAGCCTCGCAGATGCCGGTTGAGTTCGCCCTGCCGACCCTGTTCCGCGGTCAGATCACTGTTGTCAGCGGCGATGAGAAGCAAATGCCGCCGACAGCATTTTTTTCCAGTCGTATCGAAAGCGACGAAGCCGAAGTGTTCGACGGCGACCAACCTGATGAAGACGCGGATGAGGAACAGCGCGAAGCGTTCGAAGACACCTGGAACCGTCGTGAGATCAAGGATTGCCCCGACCTGCTGCAACTGGCGCGCAACGCCCTGCCCTGCACCACATTGCAGATCCACTACCGTTCTGCCTACCGTGAGCTGATCGGCTTTTCCAACGCCTCATTCTATGGTAATCGCCTGAACGTTCCGGTCCGTCACCCGCAGGCGAACATCCAGCGCATTAAGCCGCTGGAGCTGATCCAGGTCGCCGGGCTGTATCAGAACCAGAGTAACGCCCAGGAAGCCGAACGAGTCGTCGAGTACCTGAGCGAATTGTGGCAGGAGCCCTACGACCAGCGCCCTTCGGTGGGTGTCGTCACCTTCAACCGCAAGCAGGCCGACCTCATCGAGGAGCACTTGGAGCAGCGTGCAGAACAAGATGAACTGTTCCGTGCCGCCTACGCCCAGGAGCGCGAGCGCAGCGAAGACGGCGAGGACATGTCGGTGTTCGTCAAGAACGTGGAGAACGTGCAGGGGGATGAACGCGACATCATCGTCTTCTCCTCCACCTTCGGTCGCAACAGCCAAGGCACATTCCGCCGTAGCTTCGGCGTACTGGGGCAGACGGGGGGCGAACGACGCCTGAACGTGGCGGTGACCCGCGCGCGGCGCAAGGTGGTGATGATCACGTCGATGCCAATCGCCGATATCTCCGACATGCTCAACACGCACCGAGCCCCCAACAGCCCGCGAGACTATCTGCAAGGCTATCTGGAATATGCTCGCGCGCTCTCCTCGGGCGATTTCAGCAACAGCACCAAGTTGCTGGAGCGCCTGCAGACCGACCGCAGCAGCCAGCGCCGTGAGCAAGGTCAGCAAAGTGATGGTTTTGTCAGGATGGTCGGTGAATTCATTCACTCCCTGGGATGGCAAGCGGCTCCCGCCAGTGAAGGCGACGCTTTCGGGCTCGATTTTGCCATCGAGAATCCAGGTACGGGCCTCTATGCCATCGGCATAGAGTGCGATGCGCCTTGCCACAATCTGCTGGAACGTGCCCGCGCCCGGGAAATCTGGCGCCCATCCGTGCTGCATCGCGCCATCCCGCACATCCATCGCGTGTCATCGCAAGCCTGGTATCACAACGGCGATAGCGAGCGATCAAGGCTGCGTGAAGCAATCGAACACGCCATGAAGGTCGAGCAGCCACTGCAACCCAATCCTGTTTCAGTCGATACGGGAATCTGCCAATGAGTGGTCCCAAGGTCGTTCGCATTGTCACTCGCGAAGAAATCATCGCCATCTGTGAAGGCCACCTGCAACGTCTGGAGCGCGCCGTGGAGCGCTGGCAGACACAAGCTACAAAGCTTGGCGAACTCGGCGAACAGGAACGCTCCGCCACCCTGGAGCGACACGCTCGCCTTCGCGCTCTGCTGGCAGAGGACCGATTGGCGGAACTGCAGAAGGCCGTGCCAGTGGAGATCGAGCACCTGCGCCGTGACTTGGAGGACCGCGAAGAACGCGCGATCATTCGCGCTGCCGAGCGACGCCAACGCGACCGACGCGTCCAGGAAAACGCAGAAACCCTGCTTAACGCTTTGCAAGCCGACCCCGAAAGCGTCGATCAGGCCTTGCTGGAATCCCTCTCACGATTGGCCAGCGGTGCCAATCGGGAAGATGCCGAACGTCTGCTGGCCGAAGGTTTCACCCACTTGACCAAGACAACTGAGAAGGCAGCGCTGAGCGATACCCAACGCGCCCTGGCGCAGCAACTCAAGGTCGACGAGCCCGAGGTTTCCCTGCGCGACTGGATTGCGGCCCGGGAACCGGATGCAACGCGCGACGTACGGCTGCTACGCATTGACCGCCACATCGTGGAGCTGCAACTGCTGCAAGGCGCTGAGCGTGCCGCGCCGTTCCTCCTGGCACTGGAAAGAGCTGAAACGCAAACCGATGCCAAGCGGCGCAACCTGCTGCTCGACAGCCTGGTACTCGACCTCGCTGCGACCACCCGAAACTTGCGACACCAACGCGAGTGTCTCGAACAACTGCAGGATCTGGCCAGCGAAGTCAAAACCTACACAGGCATCGAACACGCGACCTTGCTCGGTCATATTGGCGCTTGTACAACCGACACCGAACTCTCGATAACGACCGGACTGATCGAGCAGTGCAAAACGCTCATCGCTTCCCACTTACAGGACCAGGCGGCCCTCGCCCGCCGCGAAGCCGTGCTCGACGGCTTGGCCAGCCTCGGCTACGAAGTGCGCGAAGGCATGGCGACCGCCTGGGCAGAAGACGGCAAGGTCGTGCTGCGCAAAACCGCTACCTCCGGCTACGGAGTGGAAGTGGGCGGCAGAGCCGACAATGGCCGTCTGCAGGTTCGCGCCATAGCCCTCAGCAGCGATCGCGAAAAGGCTCGGGATCGCGACATTGAAACCATCTGGTGCGGCGAATTCCAGCGGCTGCAGGCCTTATTGAAAGACAAGGGCAGCGAGTTACTCATCGAGCGGGCGCTTTCGGTAGGTGAAGTCCCACTTAAGGAAACGAATATTTCCGAGCCGGGCGTAGAAACAATTGCTGCTCAGCAAAAGACTTTTCATAAATGAACCGCTAACTAAAGGCGCCTTGCTCTCAATCGAACTCCAACCCGCGAGGGTGTTCTTCTTGAAAACTGAACGTCCAAGACCAGGTACGTCTTTGGCCAAAAGCATTCTATTGAAATGAGTTCGGATATTTCTCAGGCACAAAAAAAAGTACTCATTTTAGTGGATTTTTCTGAATCGATGAGCAGGAACGAGCTCTTTACTAAACGCCTAGCGCTCTGAAAACGTTGAGTTTTTAAGTTCAGTAACGCTTTCTATGGACAGAACCGACGACTACTTTTTTGGGCATGACAAGCTTTAGAACTGGCTTCAAAGGTGGAGACTGCAGAAAGTGAGTATTGGGTTTCCCGCGCTTGTCTCGGGTCTGTGGAAAGCCTTTTGTTGCTCGTTCTGCACAGAGCGTTGCCGGCGCAGCAGAAAGTAAACCACTAGGCTAATTAACTACGAGAGCTTCAACGATATACCTCTCAAGTATCCGCCATCGATACGGAGGTGGCGGATACCGGATTCGTTAGCAATCAGCTTTGAGGAACACCCTGTTCAACCAAAGCGCGCCAAGCTTGATAGCTCGGACGCTCTCGCATTCTTGCATACCAAGCGCGCAACGCTTCGCATTCTTCAGGAACTGGCAGTTTCACCAGCGACGCGAAGATCATCCCACCGATGACTGCGATGTCCGCCATCGAAAACCTCTCGCCAGCAATGTAGGGCTGTTCCTGGAGGAGTTTGTCGAAATAACACATGCCTCGGGTCGCTTTTTCTCCCATTTTCGCGCCCCATTCGGCGTTCTGATAAAGCTCGACCTTCGGCCCAAGTCCTGGAGTCGCGTGGTGGAAATAAACACTAACCGCGTCCAGGAATTCGATTTCCGCTCGCTTGGTCATCATATGGACCAGACCTTTCTCCAGCGGCGTTTCCCCGGTCAGGGTCGGATTACCATCCAAGCTATCCAAATATTGAGTAATGGCGGTGCATTCAGCGATCCGCGTCCCGTCCTTCAACTCAAGCACAGGAAGGGTGCCGGAGTAGTTGATCGCCAAAAACTCAGGCTCTTTATGCTCACCCGTCCAGAGATTCACCGAGACGAATTCAATTTTCGACAACATGCCTTTTTCGGCAAGCGCGATACGTACTCGTGCTGGGTAAGGGCCATCAAACCAGTCATAGATCTTCATTTGAGAGATGGTTGAAACGTTATCGCGTGGTCGTGAAGTAGTCATAAAATAGTACCTGCCTGTCAGTTGGTAGGCTGAGATTGCGCCCGAACTCCAGCTCCGTCAACCCCTACCTGTCAATTGGCAGGTAGCAGAGAAAGGAGTACGATCAGTGGTACATTCAGTGGGATTCAGTTGAGGAAGGTGTAATGTGAACGAGAATGCTCGAGAGCGAATCCTGGCAGCGGCTAAAGCTGCAGCCCAGTTGCACGGTTATGGCGGGATTAACTTCCGCAGCATTGCTGAAGAAGTCGGTATCAAAAATGCGAGCATTTACTACCATTTCCAAAGCAAAGCTGATCTCGGTGCAGCCGTTGCGAAACGGTATTGGCAGGAAACGATGGAGGTGCTCAGTAATCTCCGGCTTTCCCACACCGATCCTCAGCAATGCCTGCAGCTCTATCCGTCGATTTTTCGTAAATCCCTTGAGAACAAAAATAGGCTCTGCCTCTCGAGTTTCATGGCAGCGGAATTTGAAGACCTTCCTGGTCAAGTGTCCAAAGAAGTGAAGGCATTTGCAGACGTGAACATAAAGTGGCTTGCAGACGTCCTTGCTGACGACAAATGGGGGGATGCTGAAAGTTGTGAGCGACGCGCGTTTGCTATTTACACCGCAGTGGCGGGCGCACAGCTCATAGCTCGAACCAGGGAGGATATCAATCTGTTCGACGATTTGATTTCAAGCTATCAGGAAGCTGGGTTAATTCCCGTTTGAACGCATTTATCAACTGGAAATGACTGCTATATAGCTTCGCAAAACTGTAGCCGGTGCTCAACCAGGAGCTGAGGACTTCTCAGACTTCTGAGTGATCATCAAATTTTTGGCGCAACAATTGCCAAATATTACAAAAGCAGACCACTCTGCATTTTCTATATAACCTTGCCCAAAGGAACGTCGAATTAGTACATAACTCATTGCTATTTCGCCAGACACTTGGGTCACTTTTCGTAATGGCCCATTGGCTCGAACGCTTCCCATTGCAAACCAAACAATCGCTTATCAGCCAAGCTCTTGAATCAGAAAGGCTAGTCGATATGTACACATACATCAGTTTCTCCACTGCAGAGCTGTTTGACAAAGTCTGGGAAACACCGGTGTTACAGCTGGCTCAAGAGATCGGCGTATCTGACGCTGCGCTGGGCAAAGCGTGCCGTAAAGCAGGCATACCGTTACCTGGACGCGGCCATTGGGCAAAACAAGCAAACATCCGCCCACAAAAACCGAAACTGCCCAAAAACAACGGCACAGTCGAGTTCAAAGTACTCGACCGTTCTGCAATACCGCGCCCTTCACCCAAACCGGTAAAAACCGAGCAGACTATTCAAGTCCCTGACCTACTCAAAGAGCCTCACCCATTAGTAATTCAATGGCTTAAGGTTGCTAGGTCCGCCAAAATCATTGATGGTTTTCTGGGTACCAGAGGCCGGCGGGTATTGGACATAAAAACTTCAGCAGCCTCGATCGACCGTTGTGCGCGTTTCTTCGACACACTTATCAAGGCAGCTGAGCGTGAAGGCTATTCGTGGAAAATCACAGGGGCTAATACAACCTCCGTCATCGTCAATAACGAAGCTGTTGCTGTCCGTCTTGTGGAGCGGGTCAAGAGACTACCCTCCCCGCCACAGCCTCCTCAAGCGCGTCGGCCAGGTGGCGCCTGGACACCTGATTTCAGTCGCATGGTTTACCCACGGTACGAATGGATACCGACTGGTGAGCTTGCATTCCAAATTGATGAGTACACTGATTACGGGGAACGCAAAAATTGGAAGGATACAAAGACGGGCCTCGTTGAAACAAAAATTGCTGACATTCTCGTCGGACTGGCTCGCACATCAGTGCTTCTGAAAAAGAAGAGAGAGGAGCGAGAAATACAGGCACGCGAATATGCGGCGGCGGAAGCTGTTCGGCTGGAACGGGTACGTAACGCCGAAATTCAGCATCGATTGCAGCTCAAGCTGATCAATCACACGGAAAAATGGGAACAAGCTGAACGCCTGCGCAGCTTTATTGCCGTAGTCGCAAAGCGGGTCGAATGCGCACAGGCAGTAGATCCCACTGCTGCCAAAGCCTGGTTGGAATGGGCACATCAGCAGGCTAATCTGCTAGATCCCACTGAAAGGGATTTTACGACGGTTATATCTCTGGAGGTACAACTAGAGAACGGACTCAATAGCTCCAGCTATCGAAAGCCAGAAAAAAGCTGGTGGTCGGAATAGTCGCATCAACATCCGAAAGGCACGCAATAAAAATCATCACTTACCAACGACAAAGGGGATCATCACCTCAGGAAAAATTCTGACATGCCGACGGATATTTATTTAACTAGCTACAACCAATCAATGCAACGTCGCCCTAATCAACAACCAAGTCATTGACTAGATCGCCAAGCAAGGCAAACGCTACCCCAGCTACCATACGTTGATTGCCTACACCTCAACTAAACATCCACGTGTATATGCTATATAACTGGTAGGATTTAGCCCACAACAAGCTAGACGACCGTCCTGCTGCTCATTTCGCTTAATCCGACACCTGATCAACCACCCAAACTGAGTATCTCCTGATAAGTACTCTCTTCCTGCTATGCTTCGAAAAAATCACAGAAAAAATGTAACTATTAGCATCAACAACATTTTTCCCGTAACCCCAGATGGCAGGCGTATTAACTCAGTACTCCAGCCATCGCGCACGGGAAAAAACGTGAAGGTAAGTTTCAACCCCTTTTCAAGTTGATTGCAATTGCCGCCCCGAATCGACTCTATTTCATTGGATCATGTCAGCGACGGCTACCGGTATATACCATCGCATTTCCATCATCCCGATAGCCGCCCAATCAAGGAACCCATCAGTGATTTCACCACTCATGCGAGATATCGATCATGCGCCAGCTTCCTACTTCATTGATAAAACCCTACTACCACCCGATTGAAGCAGCGATCCGCTGGAGTGATCTGCATCGCTTTGAAACCTCGATCCTGGACCAACTAGGCAAACGTTTACGCCCTACCCAAGACGACTTTCCACGCTGGCCAAAGCTTTATTTGAACAGCGAGCGTCTCTACTGCGCGCTTTATAACGGCGAGCTCCCCTTCGGCAAGCGTGGGGTGGTCTGCCAGGACCTGAGCCTGCTCGACGATCCGGAGCTGAGCATCTATGAGCCCCATTTGAAGGCTTGGATGCAACGCCACTACCCGGCAGACAAGCCAAGTTTTCTGTATGGACCTGCTGAACGTCGTGGCTTGACCTGGGCGGCACTGCAGGAGATGTCGGCCAATCACGCCGCACTGAAAGTGCAGCTCGACATGTGCGCCGAAAAAGCTGCGCAGTTGAAGAAGCGCAACACTCTGCTCAAACGCGCTTTGGCCGAGCTCCGGCGCTTGCCACCACCTGGCGAGGTGCTCAGCGACCGTGGCCGCTCCGCACTGCTGAACATCATCGGCGGTCTGCTCACAACCCTGCGCGGCAGCTCGCCCGGCGGGCAACGCTACAGTCAGTTCGACAGTGATGCGGCGATCATTCAGACAGTCATCTCCTACCACGGGGGGCGCGTGGGTATTACCGAGCGCACGATGCAAAAGCACTTCGCGGCGGCGCGCCGCAGCCTTGAAGCTTGAACCTGCCGCCGGCACCGCAATTGCGGTTGCGCCTACCGCAGTTGCGGTAGTCGTCGACTGAGACAGGCTATTGAATACCGATCACCCCACATAAGCCTTCGGGAGTGATCACCATGACTGAGAACATCGCCATAGCCCCCAACGCAGAGCACCGTGTGCTACGCCGGGTGGACGTCGAACGTAAAACCGGCCTCAAGCGTGCGCACCTGTATGCGCTGATGCGCGCCGGGCGTTTTCCAAGGAGTTTTCCGCTGGGCACCCGCGCCGTCGGCTGGGATTCGCTGGAGGTGGAGCAGTGGATCGCCGAACGCCGCGCCGAGCGCGACTGAAGGGAGATGCCCATGCGTGTTGTGTCCCTGATTTCGACCAAAGGTGGTGTCGGCAAAACCACCACGGCAGCCAACCTCGGCGGCTTTGTCGCCGATGCCGGCTTGCGCGTGTTGCTGCTGGATCTGGATGTGCAACCGACCCTGTCCAGCTACTTTGCGCTGACCCGTCAGGCGTGCGCCGGCGCTTACGAGCTGCTGGCCATAAACGAGCGCGATCTGGAGCGGTTAGTGTCGCGCACCAGCATTCCCGGCCTGGATCTGATTGTGTCAAACGACGAAATGGGCCAGCTCGGCACCTTGCTGCTGCACGCCCCCGATGGCCGCTTGCGGTTGCGCAACCTGCTGCCGATCTTTCAAGCCCATTACGACCTGCTGCTGATCGACACCCAGGGCGCGCGCAGTGTGCTGCTGGAAATGGCGGTACTCGCGGCGGACATGGCCTTGTCGCCGGTCACCCCGGAGATCCTCGCTGCGCGCGAACTGCGCCGGGGGACCTTGCAGTTGCTGGACGATATTGCGCCCTATCGCCATCTGGGCATTCAGCCACCGCCGCTGCATCTGCTGATCAACCGCGTGCACCCGGTGTCCGCCGATGCCCGCCAGATCCAGCAGGCGCTGCGCCAGGTATTCGGCCAGAGCGGCGGTATCCAGGTGCTGCACACGACGGTGCCGGCGATTGATGCCTATCCGCGCGCCGCCACTCAACAGTGGCCGGTGCATCGGGTTGAGTACCGCAAGCCGTCCGGCCGCGCCGCCCCCGCAGCACTGGAAACCCTGCGTGCGCTGGCCGGTGAATTATTCCCGGCCTGGGTGGAGCGTTTCGCCCAGGTCAATGGTCGCGGGGGGCGCCAGCATGGACAGTAATTGTCTGCCGCGCCGCCTACGCCGCTTGATCCTGACGGCCCTGCACGAAGGCTGGTGGGTGCAGATCAGCCCCGACCTGCAGCTGACCTTGCGCAAGCCCGGCTTCCCGCCAATCCGTGCCGGCAGCCGCGCCAACGATGCACGCCCGGCAAGGCGGCGGCGCAAGCCTACCGACGGTGATGACCATGGTTAAGTTGACCACACCGGACCTGGCGGCCAAACTGCTGGCCGCGCCCTTTAGCCGCGACATGTCGGCGGTGCAGGCCGCCAGTGATCCTCTGGTGGACACACCGATGCGGGTCACCCTGGATCAGATACGCCCCTATCAGCACAACCCGCGCCGTGCCCCCAATCCCCAGCATGAGGCGATCAAGGCCTCGATCCGCCTGCGCGGGCTGGACCAACCACCCAGCATCACCCGCCGCCCCGGTGAGGAGCATTTCATTATCCGCAACGGCGGCAACACGCGGCTGGCGATCCTCAACGAGCTATGGGTCGAAACCGCTGACGAGCGTTTCCATACATTGCTGTGCCTGTTTCGCCCTTGGACTGCGCGTGGTGAGATCCTGGCCCTGACCGGGCATCTGGCCGAAAACGAGCTGCGCGGTAGCCTCAGCTATATCGAGCGCAGCCAGGCGGTGGATCAGGCGCGGCAGTTGTATGAGCGGGAATGTGGTCGTGCGCTGAACCAACGCGAATTGGCCGAGCGATTAACTGCGGACGGCTACCCGGTGGATCAACCGGCGATCAGCCGCATGGGCGATACCGTAACGTATCTGTTGCCAGCCATTCCCGATGCATTGCACGCCGGGCTGGGACGCCCCCAGGTCAGCAAGCTGCTGCTGTTGCGCAAGGCTGCCCAAAAGACTTGGCAGCACCACGCACCAGACGGTGAATCCGCCCAGTTCGAGCCGCTGTTCCAGCACAGCCTGGCATGCTGCGACGGTGACCTGGCGCAGTTTTCGTTGGATCGGGTGCGCGATGAGGTAATCGGCAATCTGGCCCAGCACCTGCACCGGGACTATGACGAACTGGCACTTGACCTGGGCGAAACCGAGCTGCGACGCGGCCTGCTTACTCAACTGCTGGAACCCGAGGTACCACTGCCGCGCCCGGAGCCGGGCAAGCTACCGGCGGCCGGTTCGTTCAGCGCGTCACCGACGCAGGCCGCAGCGCCGGATAACAAACAACTGCGCAAACACATCGCCGAACTGGCGCAGGCGATCAATGCAGCCTGCGCGCCAACAATCGAGGTGCTGGCGCAGCCCGAGGGGCTGGGCTTTGCCTGCCGCTGTACCGACGTTGCCACCCTGCCCGTTCAGGGCCAGGCCCTGCTCGGCCTATGGCAGGCGCTGGCCGATCCAACCGCGGCCCCCGCAGGCAACCTCGGCGCGCTGCTGTGCGGTACGCCCAACCATATCCCATGGTTGGACGATGAAACCCTGGCGCGCCTGTTTCGCCTGATCAAACTGGCGCGCCAACTGCCCCATGCAGGAGGTCGCTGATGGACGCGCCCCACACCTTGAACCAAGCGGTGATCGCTCAGGTCCTGCAGAACCTGCGTAACGGACAACTGCGCCGCTGCCTGGCCATCGGCTTTAGCGAACAGCAGTTGGCTGCGCTCAAACGCCCGGAACTGCTCAGCGTGTTGGCCAATTCCCAGGTCAACTGGTGCCGTGTGACCGTCCACGAGAGCGTGGTGCAGCGCATCCTGACCCAGGCCATTGCCGTGCAGGAAGAAGTCACCATCATCGACCGCCTGCTGCGCGCCGGGGCCAGCACCGAGATGATGAGCCAGTACCACGGCTTGACCCATCAAGAAGTGGCCACACGGCGCAACATCCTCGGCCTGAGCCAGCGCAAGGGCCGCTATCCAGCCCTGGATGAAGGCCAGGATACCGAGCTATTCAAGCGCTGGAAGCCGTTACATGACGAACGCAAGGTCGCTGTTAACGACGACGCGGCCATGCTGCAGCTGGCGCTGGAAGTGGCCGAAGACCTGGCCCTGCCGCTGTCGGTGGTGTGGGCCACGATCCAGAGTTGGGTAGAACAGAAATTGGTCTGAACCATGGGCCACTCAGCATCCCCCGCGACCACACCAGTTAAGCAACGGCCATGCGATGACTTCATCTACAGCGGTCAGCTGCATGACTGCGTGCCACGGGCGCTGTTGCTGGACCGGCGCCTGTCGCCACTTGAGCGCAATGCCTGGCAGGTGATCCGCCTGCTGCTTGATGGCGAGGGGGTCACGCACCTGCCGACTTACGAACGCCTGCGTCGCTACCTAACCACCTCCCCCTGCGCCGCCCAAGCGTCCTGCGAGACCGTGGCGCGGGCGCTGAGCGTGTTGCGCCTGACACGCTGGCTCAGCCTCGCTCGCCGACGACAGCCCGGTGCCAACGGTCTGTGGCAAGGCAACCTGTACGTGCTGCATGAGGCGCCGTTGACGCCCTGCGATGCCTTGCGCCTGGACGGCGACTACCTGGCCCTGCTGAGCCAATCGCTGAGCCATGCTAGCAAGGCGGTGCAGTGGGTGGCCTACGACGCCTTGCAAGCCCTGGCCGACGACCCGCTGATGACGGCCCGCCCGTTGCCGGAGCCGTTGCAGCGGCTGGCCGACTGGCTGGACAACAGCCCTGAACGGGAGGCACCGCCGTTGCCAGTTTTCGACGCTGTACCTACTTCGGATTCCGAAGCGCGACCTAGTTCGGATTCCGAAGTGCCCCCACCGACTTCGGAATCCGAAGTAGGTCTGAAAGCCCCGAAATCCGCCGTGCTTCGGAATCCGAAGCAGGTGCCTAGTACTGTATTGAGTATCAGTAAAAGCTTTAGTACTACGCGCGCGCACGAAACCAATTCGCCCAACCTGCCGCCCCGATTTTCCCAACTGCGCCCGGAAGAACAGAGTGCCGCACTGGCCACGTTGCAGCACGTAGAACCGGCAATACGCCAAGAGGTGCTGGAGGAGTGGCAGGCACGTTGTGACGCCGGCGGTGTGAATCGCCCAGCGGCCTATCTGTTCGGCATCCTGCAAAAAGCACTGCGCGGAGACTTCCATCCCTGGGTGACACAGCTCAAAGCGGCGCCCGCGTCATCTGAACCACCCGCACCGCCGCAATCACCCGAACAGCGGCAAGCGCGGCGGGACAATGCGCGCCGTCATATGGCCGAACTGCGCGAACTGCTCGGCATCCGCTGCACCGGGTAACTCGCTCCAGCCATGTCCATCGACGACTTATGTCACTGACATAACGGCAACCGGGCGGGTTATTCCAAGACCTGCGCAAACCGGGCGACCCCTTGCACCCATTGCCCACAGACAACCACTGCGCAGCTTGCCAGCCTGATGCCTCGAAGGTTTTTCGAGCCCTTTGCCCATGGCCTTGCCCACCCTCGCCCCGCTCGGCAGCCTGCGCAGCCAGATGCAGCTGACCTTGCACACCCACCATGCCATTCGCCTGTGGCACGGCCGTCTGCCGTCTGAACATATCCACGGCATCGTCGGTTTGAACGGGTTCGTGGCGCAGGTCAACCGCATCTACCGCGATGCCGCCCAGGACGACCCGTACGCCGATGCCTGGCTGCTGCGCATCGAGGCCAAGCTCGACAGCGCCCGTGGCGAACTGCTTGATCTGCGTGCACAACTGAGCAACGCCCTGACCCAAGCCCCCGCCGCTCTGCAGCTGGGCGACAACCTCAGCCTCGCCCCCGTGAAACTGCCAGTCACGGTCAATGCACCGCTGGGCTTCCTCGCCCTGTACCTGCTGGCCGACTACGACGAACTGACTCGGCAAGCCCTGCTGGCCCAGCACACCGCGCTGATCGACCCGCCCACCTTGGACCACTGGCTGGAGGAAGGCGCACACCAACTGCGCAGCCTGTTCACTCTGGTCCAACCTTACCGGTCCAGCGGCGTCTGTCGCGATGACTTCGTGGCCGGCAACGCCAAGGCGCTGCGCGCCCGCGAACAGTTCGGCGAGCTGCCACAGCCCGTGCTCGACGGCCACCAGCGCGCCCGGCATGCCCCCGCGCTACGGCGCTATGGGCCAAACGAGCACAGTGCCGCTGCGCCAGTGCCGGCCGCCGCCGACCTGCTAGACGACACGATCCCAAACCAGGTGCCGCCATGCACACCATGACCCCGCTGGAACAGATCGCCTCCCTAAAAGGCCTTTTCAAAGGTAAGGGGCAATTGCTGGCCCTGGCAGAGGCGTGCCTGACGGTGCGCGATGAGCTGATACAGCAGTCCCTGCCCGCCCTACTAAACCGCGCCCGCATTTCTCCCCTGCACCTGCTGCCGGTGCATCTCACCCGCCAGGCCACTGCGGCAGGCACCACCTTCCTGCGCTGGCGCCGGGTAGATCGCGCGGCCATGGGTGTGGCGCAGTGGCAAGCGCTGTTGCTGGCGCCTATCACCCCCGCCGTCATGGTGCCGACGCTGTACCAGCTGGAACGCCAACGCATTCTGTTGAACGCCCAGATCAGCCTGACCCACAGCCTGGCGCAACTGGCGCACAGCACACTCGACAAACTGGCGCATGCCGAACGCATCCATCAACAACGCCAGGGCGACCCGGCAACGGAGGCTCCATGAGCACCTACTTCATCGGCGAAGGCAATATCGGCACTGCCCCGGAATACCGTGAATTCCCGCGCGACAACGACGAACCTCGGCGCCTGCTGCGGCTCAATGTCTACTTCGACAACCCGGTGCCGATCAAGGACGGTTATGAGGACCGCGGCGGCTACTGGGCGCCGGTGGAGCTGTGGCACCACGAAGCCGAACAATGGCAGGCGTTGTACCAGAAAGGCATGCGCGTGCTGGTCGATGGCCGCACTGTGCGCGAGGAGTGGGAAGACCGTGAGGAGAATCCGCGTGTCACCTTCAAGATCGAGGCGCGGCGTGTAGCGATCCTGCCGTATCGGTTGGCGCGGGTGATGGTGCTGGCGCCCGCCGAGCCCTCCGCCGATGCCCCTGCCGATCCAGCCTGACCCGTAATGCCTGTGCTACGGCAGCTCTTGCAGCGGCATCGAGGCCGTCACGATCGCCTGACAACCGCTGGCCTCGCACCCGGACTGGTCCGCCAAGATCGACCTGTTACGTGCAGTGTGCATGAATGCGAGGCGCTGCAAGGCTTGCCGCGTGGCTATACGCGAATTGCCCGGCGCGGCCGGCGCGCCGAGGAGTGCCCGGATGGGCCGCGTTACAAGGCTATTGGCAACAGCATGGCGGTGCCGTGTCTGGGCTGGATCGGACGGCGATTGGTGCACGTGATGGTGAGCGGAAGTTGAAGCTTCACAGGTAACGCAACGCATCCATCCGATCATGCAGGACACGAATAATCGCGATCCCGTAATCGGTGATGCGAAAGTAAACCCTGTGCCGCTCAACGCGGCTGCAACGATAACCCGCCCGAATGTGATCACAGGCTTGGGCGGTCTTGGGCGACCGCGCCAAATCTGCGAAAGCCGCAGCCAGGATGTCGAGGTAGCGATGCGCTTGCTCCACGCTCCACTGTTGAACGGTATAGGCCCAGATCACCTCCAGGTCGCGCTCGGCGGCCGGTGCAAGGCGATACTCAGCCATGCTTGGCCAACATCCTCTGCTTGAAGGATTCAGCGTCGAAGGCTCGCGGTTCGCCGCTGGACTCACCGGCGATCAACGCCGAACGGATCGCCTCCACTTCGGCGCTACGCTCCTGTTCGCGGCGGATCAAGTCGCGGATGTACTCGCTGTCATTGGTGTAGTGACCGGCCTCGATCTGCGCCTTGATCCAGCCGTCCTGCTTGTCGGTCACAGTGATGGTTTTACGCACGGTGCGCATGATTTAGCCTCCAGCAAGGTTATCAACAGGGCAAAGGCTATCATACTATTGGTGCACAACAGTGCCGGCACCTGCCTAAGCAATCGGGACCGGCATAGGAAGTGGCGGAATCAAGGCAGCTGTGCAGGCATCCCATTGCCACCAGCCAGAGGGGTAGTTGGCATTGTAGTGAGCAACCTTGACCGCCTTTCGCGCCAGATACTCCGGCGTGTTCATGCCGAACACTTCCATCGGGTAGTCGCTGGCCATGTCCAGCAGCCAAAAATCCGGGAACACCGCATCAACCGCCGCATCAAAACAAAGCGGCTTGTAGAAGCTGCGTTTGTTGTCGTAGAGCAACTTTTCCACCGTTGCCTCATGGCCGGAATCCAGAGGAATCAGGCGTTCACTCACCCGCATCAGCGCGACCTTGTTTACATCCGCATAGGGCTTGGTTCCGGCCCGCACGCTCAAATGCAAAATGGCATAGATCTGAGCGCCTGCCTGCCAGGCATTCAACTCGGCTTCAAAGCTCGTGGTTAGCGCAGTCCTCGCCATATCGGCCAAGTACATCGCTGGCATGCCGGCGGCGCTGCGTAGGGGAAGGCGCTCAAGCACAGCATCACGATCGGGGTTGTATCTTGCCAGCGGCGCAATGGCTACCACGTTGCGTTTGTGTTGCCGGGCAGCCGCCACGACCAGGAGGTTCTTCTCCTTTTCCTTGGAGTCGTCAGCGGCGGGTACCAACAGCACATCGTTCAAGGTCATTCTTGCCGTACTGATCCTTTGCGCTTGCTCGGCCATCAAACGCGCGACAAGCCACTCCCCACGCTTTCCATCCATTGCCGGGTACCACTTGATCAGACCGCTTTCGGTCCAGAGCAGATGCAAGAGGCCCAGCAGCGACATCGTGTCACGTTTCTCGCCCGGTCCCGCAACGCGCGGCGATGCTGGCTTGGCCTCTGTGTTGGCTTGACGCGGCTGACGCAGTGGAAGGTCCAGCCGAACATTCAGCCCTCCATCCTCAAGTTCCCTGACCGCCTTGAGGCTGTAGCCCTGCAACCCCGAGCTGGTGGCATCCGGTGAGTAGAAGCGGCAATTACGCCGATGATTCGGACCAGAGCCTGGGTAACGATGCAGGTGATAGTTGTTGCGCAACTGAACCGAAAGCCGACCTTCACCGCTCGGCGTGCAAAGACAAACGAAGTGGGTCACACGGTGGGCACGGGTAAGCGCAGAGATCCAGGCCGCTCCTTGCTGGCTGTTGCCGTCAAAGATTCTTCCGGTGCTGGCAACCTTGAGTGAATAAATTCTCGTCATCCCATCTCCATGTTGGTTCGATTCAGTTGCTCATGGGCCATAGAACCCTATGATCAGGAAGGCGTGCAATGCAAGGACGCATCTGCACGGCCCTGTGGCTGTCGGCGTGACGTCTCTTCAGTCACTTCCATCGCCGCAGGTGGCACGGGCTCTGCAGCCTCTACCGGGTCAGGCAAAGGCAATGCACTTGACGGCGATGCTCCCGCCCAGCCACTAGCGCCAGCAATGACCGGACCAAGCTTGAACAAACGATTGGCGGTGCTCAAGCCAACCGAGACCTTGAAAGCCACGAAGAAGCTCATGAACGAAATCGGCAATAGCAGCCATGCATTCACACTCTCGTGCTTGGAAAGGTAGCCGTACACCAACAGGAGCACGGTATAGAGGACCAGACCGATCAACGCGGCAAACGCAGGCCAGAAACGATAGTTCCTGTCATCGTTAGCACGCGCGGTCCTTTGAAAGCGACTTCCATCCTCGGAGACACGCACAAACTCGCGGGCCGCCAGATAGTCCCTCAGCACCACAAACGCGGAGTCCTGGTAGGCAAGGGCAAGACGCAACGCACGTGGATCCAAGCTGATCCGCATGCCGAAGGCTTCACGAACATCCAATACCAGCACCATGGGGTGCACCTTATTCCATGACCCGGAAAGCAACAGCTCGCGCAAACGCTGAGTCCGCTGATGAGAGAGGCTCGCTGAGTTGTTCAACCACGTGACCAATAGCGTCAGAAAAGCGATCACCAGCGGCACAACGATGGCTTGCCACACCTGAAGATCCATAATCAGCTCCTTGCTGAACGTTGAAGACAAACGGTGCCTACTTTCGCATACCCCGCCGTCGTAATCAGCTGAGGCATCGGTACGCATTGCGCAGGCAAACCGGAAAGTAGCCACATCAGTTTGCCGCTGTCACATCGAGGCGGCCACACCCACGCTACCACCCAGCACTGCCGACCCACTCGGCACCTGCCCAGGTAGCCCCAACCTTCAAGGCTACGACGCGGCGTTCACCGCGTTGGTCCAACGGCCTGTCCGCACTCCCACAGGCGTTCCCCTATCCATCCAGCGGCCTGCCCAGGCCGATACTGACTGGAGGTCGCTCCCCATGACTCCAACACTCTCCGATTCCGTGCTTGCGGAACTGATCGACACTTACCAACGCGACGCCCTCTCGCCGCAACACTTCTTCCAGACCTGGCAGCAAGCCGTCCTGTTGGCCGGCCCCGTCTACTTCGGCAACGGCAAGCGTGCCAGCGCCACCGAAGCCCGTGAAAAATGGGAATTGCGCCCGAATGTCCCGCTGATCGAATCCGCCATCGGCGCCATGAGCCATGGCGAACAGGTGTTCATCGCCGCGCTGGTCAGCGTCTATGACGATGAATCCGGTGGACGCCTGTTGCGCCGTGTCGGGGTTAACGGCTTGGCCGATTTCGGCGTGCTGGACATGCGGCGACGCACCCTGGTCGCCAACCTGATCATCCATTACAGCGGCTGGTAAGCCACCGCACAATGGCGCCCGACGGGACACCTCCCGCCGGGCGGTGTCCCTCCTTTATGCACATAGGAGATCACCCATGCCTATCAACAATCATTCCTCCAATCCGTTTGTCCGCAGCTTCAACGACCTGCGCATTCAGCGCCTGTTGGCCGTTCTCTACGACGCGCAGGCGCCGCTGTGCCACCTGCCGCCGCATCCATCGCAACAGCACCTGACGGACGACCAACTTGCACGGCACCCGTGCCTGTTCAACGCGCAGCATGCGTTGATCGTCAACTCCAGTGCCGCGATGGCGGCGCATGAAGACACCTATCCGTATCCGGGTATCGTGGTGCAGGTGATCTACGCGGTATTTTCCCATGATCAGTCACCGCCGATTTTGGTGGGCGATCACTACTCCGAGGCGCTGGCCCAGGTGCGAATCCAGCAGATCGCGTTCGAGACCGGCCACTACAGCCGCTGCTGGGAAATCAGTACTGCGCATTTGCCGGATGCGGTCTGCGAAACACTGACCCTAGCCGCCGTCCCGGGCGGGTTGTTGCTGGAGGCGTTCGAGCTGCGGGACAGCCGTGCGTTCGGTGTCAAGTTGATCGCTACGCCCTGGACCGACAGTCATCTGGAGCGGGTCGAAGGCTGTACCGCCAACCAGTTGCGCCAGCAGCAGCTGGATGCGGGGATACCGGTGGAACTGGTCGACGTGCTGCACCTGGCCGCGCAGGCCGACGTGCGCATCCTGATTTTCGATCCGGATGCATCGCAACTGGAGGGGCTGCCCACCTACGACACGCAGCATTGAGCTTCTCGCCGCGAAACCGGGCGCGATGCCTGGCGTATTGAGCCGTGTCACCGTGCGGCCAACGCGCCAGGCTGAGCTCATGTTCCGCCGACCCGCTCGGCAACATGCCCAGGTGGCTCCGATCTTCAAGGCCACGGCGTCCAGGCGCTGATCATCCGTTCGCGTCGCATCCTCGTGCGAACACCGTTGTTGCAACGGTCGATGCCGCTCTTCCTCGCCAGCTCAACCCTGGCATCCGACCCGTGGGGCCACGCCCCTACCGGGCGTCTCCACGTTCATGTCCTATCGAACCGAAGGAGACTGTCATGTCCCAATCATCTGCCGTCGCCGGCGAGGCGACCTACTTTGATCTGCATACCCAAGGTTTGGGTTATCTCAACCGTATCCGCGAAGTCACGCCCAGTCGGGGCAAGGCGTTTTTGGCCTGCACTATCGCCGCCCTCAACGGTCCGACCGAGTCACCGGAGTACCGCTACTTCGATGTCACTGTCTGTGGCGCTGAAGCCCGGCAACTGGTCAACCGCTACGCCGAAGCCGTCGAACGGGGTCAAAAAGTCCTGATGGGCTTTCGCCTCGGCGATCTGTGGACCGATCTTTTTCGCTACAGCCATGGTGAAAAGGCCGGCAAAACCGGCGTCAGCTTGAAGGCGCGGTTGTTGTTTGTCAGTTGGGTCAAGGTCGACGGGAAGCTGGTCTATCAGGCCCGCCCCAAGGCTGAGACTGAAGAGACCGAAGCAACCCATCCAACGGAAGCACCGGCAACTGCCGAGTCTATCTAGCCCCCGCTCCTTTCATCCTTCCGACGGCGTCGCGGCTTGCCGTGACCTCGTCGTACGCTATGGAGGATTCCACCATGGAAACCGCATACGCTACCGCCCCGCGCTTTTCGCCGAGCATCATCGTCGCGACGGCCGGGGTTCAAGCCCTGATCGAAAGCAGCTCCTTCCAGCCACACCCCTACCTGTTGCGCCACCTCAACGGCGACTGGGGCGATATCTGTGCTGAAGACTGGCAGGAAAACCAGTCCGCACTGGAAAACGGCAATCGCCTGCTGTCGATCTACCACATCACGCCGGAGCTCACATTGTGGATCATCACCGAGTGGGATCGGTCGGTGACAACGATGCTGCTGCCTGACGAGTATTGACCCTGCAAACACAACGGCCCCGAACGGGGCCGTTGTGCTATTCGCCATCAAGCTTCAAGCCAAACAGCCGTCTGCACTATTGGGAGATCGCACCTTGCGCATTTCGGGTGGTGACACGTGCATCGAGGTTCGACGCTACCCCATGAATGTCATGGAGCCCAACATGCTGACACGCCCGAATTGCTATCGCCCGATCATTGCTGCCACGGCCGCGGTGCTGGTCGGTGCATGTGCCTCAACCACAGAGGAAACAGCACTTTCCCCCACATCGATGCCGGTGCCAACCGACGAGGATGCACGCGAGTTCCTGCGCCAAGGCCGCTACACCCTGGTCGAACTGCGCCCCGACGCCGGGCAGCGGAATCTACTGCGGCAAATCATCGACCTACGCATTCCAGCGTCCCACGCCACCACCGTCGGCGATGCCATGCGCTATGTGCTGCGCCGCTCAGGCTACCAGCTGTGTGAGGGTGACCCGGTTCTGGCGACCTTGTGGAATCTACCCTTGCCGGCAGCACATTTACGGCTTGGACCGCTACCGTTGAGCCAGACCCTGCAACTGCTGGCCGGTGATGCTTGGCGCCTGTCGATAGATGAACGCGCACGCCAGGTCTGCTATATCAGCGCCCAATCCAATGGCGAGGCTCGGCCATGATTTCAACGCCCCTCCTGACCCGCATGGCTGTGGTCGCATGGTTAACCTTGCTCAGCGTCGGATTAGTCGCGCTGGCACTTTCCCTGACCCGTCTGGATGCACAACGTCGCCAGGACGCCCCTGATGCCCAGATCGCCGAACTGCAAGCCCGCGCACTCGAACTGGAAGCGTTCCGCGCCGCCGTCGAAGCAACATCCGCGGTTGTGACCGAAAGCGATTTCCAGGTGATGCGCGACCACTGGCAGCAACAGTGGGACACCCTCGATCAGCGCCAGCAGGATCTGGCCAGCGCCACCGACCTGACCGTCCTGCAAAACCGTCTCGACGCCTTGGTTCAACAGATCAACACTGCCAAACCTGTCGTCACCAAACCGCGCCCTCGCGCCGCCAAGCCAGGCGCTGCTCCCGCAGCCCCGACCTTCCAACTCCTGGGCATCGAGATGCGCGGCGGCGAACGCTTCCTGGCGATCCAGCCCAACGACACCACTGGCTTGGCCGACGTTCGTCTGCTCCGGGTCGGCGATGCCGAAGGTCGCTGGCAACTGGAAATACTGGAACCTCGGAGCGCGTTATTTCGGGTTGGCCAACAGACGCGGCGCCTGCCGCTGCCCCTGGAGTAAGCCATGGCCTCCCAACTCCTCTCCCGTATCCAGCCTGCACTGGCCTTTGCGTTGCTGGCGGCCCTGCTGATCGGCCTGGCCTCGGCATCGGCCGGTGGCGACGCTACCAGCGACACCCGCCTCAGCCTGCCACGCGACAGCCGCGAAGTTCGCAGCGAAGAACAACGGGCCGAAGACTGGGGACTACGTGCCGAGGACTGGGCACGCTACCGGCAGTTACAACAAGGTCCCCTGGGCGTCTACTCACCCAACCTTGACCCCTTGACCGCACTGGGTATCGAAGCCCGTAACGACGAAGAACGCCGGCGCTTTGCCGAGCTACAGGTACGGGCCGAGTCAGCGCGGGTGACCAAGGAGCTGGCCTATCAACGCGCCTACGACCAGGCCTGGAAACGGCTGTACCCAACCCTGCAAGTGGTCACCCTGACCGCCGCCGCCAACAGTAGCCCGCTGCGCCTGCAAGGCAACGGCCGCCTGGCGCTGTTTATCGAAGACGATTGCATAGCCTGCAACCTGGAGGTCAGGAAGCTGCAGGCCGCCGGCCGCGAGTTCGACCTGTACATGGTCGGCAGCGACAACGACGATGCCCGCCTGCGGCAATGGGCACAGCAGGTGGCGCTGGATCCGCGCAGCGTGCGCGAGCGCCGCGTCACCCTCAATCACGATGCCGGACGCTGGGCCAGCCTGGGCGTGGCCGGTGACCTGCCGGCGCTGGTGCGCCAGGTGGGTGGGCAATGGCAACGTCAATGAGCCGCCATTACGCCGTGCTGGTATGGGGTGCCGCCCTGCTCACCAACGCCGGGCTGGCGGCGCCGGAACTGCCGCCGCCAGCCTATCAACTGGCGGCCGCACAGTCACAAGTGCCGCCAAACCTGCTCTACGCCGTAGCCTTGCAGGAAAGCGGCCGTGCCATGAACGGGCGCGTGGTGCCGTGGCCCTGGACACTGAATGTCGCCGGACAATCCCGCCGTTATGCCACCCGCCGCGAGGCCTGTGCTGCCTTGCGCCAAGTCTTGCAGGTCACCCCCGCGACACGGGTGGATGTGGGCCTGGGGCAACTCAATGCCGGTTATCAACGCCATCGCGTGCGCCAACCCTGCGAGTTGCTGGAGCCATACCGCAACCTGCGCCTGGCCGCGTCCATTCTGCGCGAGCAGTTCAAGCCCGACCAAAGCTGGTTGAGGGCCGCCGGGCGTTATCACCGCCCCGGCGGCGGTGCAGCGGCAGTTCGCTATCGACAGCGGGTGGGCCAGCACCTGGCAAGGCTGGAGGTCGCACCTTCGACCTGGAGAACGCCATGAAACACGTCACCCTGTTGCTCGCCTTATTGGCACCCATTCCTGTGTCGGGTGCAGGACTCGATGATGCGCCGACAGCGACATACGACGAAGCCACGCTGCTACCGATCCGCTCGCCCTCTCTGCGCCCCGGTCCTGTAGCACCGCGCGCGATCAACCTGCCCGGCATCACCGCGCTGTTTCTCATCGGTGACGACCCGCGCTCCCACGCCTGGCTGCAACAACGCTTGCCCGACCTGCAACGCCTCGGTGCCGCCGGACTGGTGGTGAATGTTGAATCTGCCGCGTCACTGCAAGCCCTGCGTGATCGCGCCCCCGGCCTGAGCCTGACCCCGGTGCCTGGGGATGACCTGGCCGCCCGCCTGGGATTGAGCCGCTACCCCGTGCTGATCACCGCCACGGCCATCGAGCAATGACATGGCACAAACCGTCGAAGTGCTGCTGCGCCCGGCGGTGGAGCTGTACAGCGTGGCGGTCTGCGCCGGCAGTGCGCTGCTCTGTCTGGCCGCCCCTTGGGCAGTGGCGCTCAGCCCGCAGCTAGGGTTGGGGGCGGCGTTGGGCTTTATGGTGTTCGGCGCGGTTCGTCTCCGGCAGGCCTGGGTGATCCTGCGCTACCGCCGCAATATCCGCCGCCTGCCCCGCTATGCCCTGCGCGATAGCCAAATTCCGCTCAGCCACGAGCGGCTGTTTCTCGGCCGCGGATTTCGTTGGGAACCGCACCACACCCACCGCCTGCTGCAAACCTACCGCCCGGAATTCCGGCGCTACGTCGAGGCACCCCGGCGCCAGCGTTATGCCCGCCGACTGGAACAACGCCTGGAGTTTGCCCCGCAGCCCTGGCCGCGACTGGCCCGCGTCACGCGTTGGGACCACCCGCTGAATCCAGTGCGCCCTTTGCCTGCCGTGGGCGGCCTGGCCCGCCTGCACGGCGTCGAGCCCAATGAGGTCGAAGTCAGCCTGCCGCTGCGCGAGCGGGTCGGCCACACTTTGGTGCTCGGCACCACCCGCGTCGGCAAGACTCGATTGGCCGAGCAGTTGATCGCCCAGGACATCCGCCGTGGCGAAACCTGCATCGTGTTCGACCCCAAGGGTGATGCCGACCTGCTCAAGCGTGTGTACCTGGAATGCCTGCGCAGCGGCCGGCTGGATGCCTTCTACATGTTCCATCTGGGTTGGCCCGACAGTTCCGCGCGCTACAACGCTGTCGGCCGTTTTGGTCGCATCACCGAAGTGGCCAGTCGCATCGCCGGGCAGCTGTCCAACGAGGGCAACAGCGCCGCCTTCCGCGAGTTTGCCTGGCGCTTTATCAACATCATCGCCCGCGCCCTGGTCGAGCTTGGCCACCGCCCCGACTACCTGCTGATCCAGCGCCATGTGGTCAACATCGACACCCTGTTCATCGAATACGCCCAGCATCTGTTCGCCAAGCGCGCCCCCAAAGCCTGGGCAGCCATCGTGCAGATCGAGGACGGCATCAACGAGCGCAACACTCCTCGCCATATGCTTGGCCGCGACCGCCGGGTGGTGGCGATCGAGCAGTACCTGACCCAAGCGCCGCTGTTCGATCCCGTGCTCGAAGGCCTGCGCAGCGCCGTGCGTTACGAGCGCACCTTCTTCGACAAGATCGTTGCCTCGCTGCTACCGCTGTTGGAAAAATTGACCAGTGGCCGCATCGCCCAACTGCTGGCCCCGGACTACGCCGATCTGAATGACCCACGGCCGATCTTCGACTGGATGCAGGTGGTGCGCCAACGCGCGGTGGTCTACGTCGGCCTGGATGCCCTGTCCGACAGCGAAGTCGCCGCCGCAGTCGGCAACTCGATGTTCGCCGATCTGGTGTCGGTGGCCGGCCATTTGTACAAATTCGGCCTGGACGACGGTTTGCCCGGTGCGCCAAACCAACCGGTGGGCCCGATCAACATCCACGCCGACGAATTCAGCGAGCTGATGGGCGACGAGTTCATCCCCATGGTCAACAAAGCCGGTGGCGCGGGCGTACAAGTCACCGCGTACACCCAGACCCTCAGCGACATCGAAGCGCGCCTGGGCAACCGCGCCAAGGCCGCCCAGGTGGTGGGCAACTTCAACAACCTGATCATGCTGCGCGTGCGCGAGACCGCCACCGCCGAACTGCTGACCCAACAACTGCCCAAGGTCGACGTCGCCAGCGTCTCTCCGCTCAGCGGCGCCACCGACAGCTCCGATCCCCATGGCCGCACCGCCTTCACCTCCAGCAGCATGGACCGCATCACCACCACCAGCGTGCCGCTGCTGGAGCCGGCGCATATCGTCGCCCTGCCCAAGGGCCAGGCCTTTGCCCTGCTCGAAGGCGGCACCCTCTGGAAGTTGCGCATGCCTCTGCCAATCCACGAACCCAACACCGGCCTGCCCGACGGCCTGCGCGACCTGGCCGAACAAATGCGCCACCAGTACAGCAACGACGCACCGACCTGGCACGCGCAAACCTGTGGCCATGCGTGACCCGGCCAGCGTCGCCCAACAACAGCAGGCGCGGCAGCAAGGGGTGGTCATGGGCCTTATCACCCTGCCGCTGCGGTTTATCGGGGTGCTGTTGGGGTCACTGATGCTGTGCCTGGTGATTGAGCTGGTCGGTATCCACCTGTTCTGGCCGGAGCAAGGTTGGCGGCATGCGCAGGCAATGATGAACTTCGAGCTGCAACAGCTTTCGGCCCAGTTCACTCGCAGCGTGGTAGTGCAGGAGCCAGGGCGCAGCGCCTACTGGCTAGTGGGTTGGCTGCACCAGACACTGCTGTTGGACAGTGGGCTGCTCGACTGGTTGACGAGGATGAACGAACAGGCGAAAGCGGCGAATACCGCGAGAGGATTCAACGCCAGCTTGGCTCAGACCGTGGTGTACCTGGAGCGGTATGTGCTGGCGGCGTTCTACACCACGGCGACGTTCCTGCTGCGCCTGCTGGTGCTGGCCATGACCCTGCCGTTGTTCGCGCTGGCGGCGCTGACCGGGCTGGTAGATGGGCTGGTGCGGAGGGATCTTCGGCGCTTCTGTGCCGGGCGGGAATCGGGGTTTCTCTACCATCGGGCGCGGGCAACCATCCTTCCGTTGGCAGTGCTGCCGTGGGTGGTGTACCTGGCGTTGCCGGTGAGCGTACATCCGTTGTGGGTGCTGCTGCCGGCAGCTGGGATGCTGGGACTGGCAATAGATGTGACAGCAGGTGTTTTCAAGAAGCACCTTTGAAACTTCGCTTGAGCTATTTATCAGCCCGCCATTCTACTGCCACGTCAAACGAGCCAATAAGGCCGCACTAACGGCTCCCTATACCCCTTAAGCAATGCTAACCAGAAACTTATAGCGTTACTCAATAACCCGAAGCACTAATATTCATAACAACTCTAAATATCTCAATAAACCTGTGAAACATGACAGTAGACACATCTCAAACAAGACCACACCCTAACAATTAACCACCCACTTCTACAGGCGTCATAAAATGAACAACTCAACTGTGATCTTTCTGCTAACGCTTACCACCTTTCTACAATCACAAGCAGCCAACGCTGAAGAACCCTGCACCTGCAAAAATGCTTGGCAGAATAGCCCAGCCTATGAATCCTGCAACCATGGAGACTCTTTTTCTGCTGGAAACGCGGGAATCATTCAGGTGATTCGCATCCATACCGATGGCTCTTGCATAATCACTGCAAGCTGCAAAATGACCAATGGTGGAGAGTCTGTATCCTCAATCACCGGAAGCGCTGCGACTATAAAAACCATTCACAACTGCAACGGAACCTTAAAAGCAGCATCATGTTAACCCAACTGTATAAAATCAAATGCGGCACCTATTGGGGCGCCGCATTGGAAATACCCAAGCCTCATGAGCGCTTAACTTACCAGCCGCATTGCACATAGCACTTCTTTACCCATAACCTCATAATGCCTTGATTTTTCAATATTCAATATCGAGATGAATTCACCAAACTAAAAGCCAGGCAAGCCGTTACATCGCAATGATCTGCCATGCCCCCCATAAATCCGATAAATAGCGAAGAAGCAGCAATGCGGTGCGTGTTCCAGTCGGATTGATTGCTGCCTCCCGTGCTCACAGGCAGCACCCTCCATCGTCCCTATGAACCTGGATGGCACGCAGATGAGCAACGTCACTTCAATCCGAGGTCCGAAGCACCTGATCTGCTTGGCACTGATCGCTATTTTGACCGGCGTGCCTACTGCGGTCGCCTACGAAACCACCTCTCTAGCCATCCTCCTGCGCCAACTCGACCAACTCGAACGCCAGGCCGAAGCCAGCGCACGCCTCCCCCACGACGACACCCCCCGCTACCACTTCGACTACACCCGTTTCCGCGATGACGTGCAGCGCATGCGCCAGGGCATCCGTGACCACCTGAGTCCGCAGCGTGCCCAGCCGCGAGATCCGCTGCCGTTGTCCGGCGACTACCGCCGTGGGACCGAGGTCAACCATGAGCCTGAGTAACGAGCAACGCATCGCCTTCCTCGCCCACGGCGGGTTCACGCCCGACGCCAGTGCATCGCTGTTGATTGCCGTGTTGTTCGCCGTGCTGCTGGTGTGGGGCGTGTGGGCGTTGCGCACGGCCTATGTCGGCTGGGCCGAGCACAAGCTGACTCAGCGTCAGTTGCTCGGGGTCGCGGTGCGTTTTGCCGCGATGTATGGGGTGTTGACCTATTTCCTGCTGTCATGAACGAGGTTGCCATGAAGCGTTGCCATCAGGCCTTTCCCGTTGCGCTAGCCGTAGCGTTCGGCGGCTGGTCGGCGGCGATGCTGTTATCACCGGCTCAGGCGCAGGGTGCGCTGCCCAGCCTGGAAGAGCCTTCGCGCGGGACCGGCGACGGCATTATCTCAACGATGCAGAACTACGGTTACGACATCGTCATGCTGGTGGCGTTGCTGGTGATCGCCTCGATGTTCATTGGCGTCTGTTACCACGCCTATACCACCTATTCGGAGATCCACGCCGGGCGCAAGACCTGGGGTCAGTTTGGGTTGACCGTAGCGGTGGGCGCGTTGTTGCTGGTAGTCGGCATCTGGTTGCTGACCCAGGCCACCGGGATTTTGTGACGAGGCCCCCATGCATAACGCATCGCAACCCGATCAAACCCTGAGCTTTTTGCCCCATCGCCTGAACCGTCAACCGGTAGTGGTGCGCGGACTAACAGCCGACGAGCTATGGGCCTGCACCGGGATCAGCGCCACGCTGGGGGCGCTCGCCGGATTGTCGCTAGCCTGGTTGAGCGGCAGCGTAGCGATGGTACCCACGTTGATATTGATCGCGGTGGTATGCGGGGTGTTTTTCGGCGGTGGCTTGCTACGCCGCCAGAAGCGCGGCCGGCCGGATACCTGGCTGTATCGGCAGCTGCAATGGCTGCTGTGCCGACGCTATCCGCTGCTGGCCCGCTACGTCGGCGGTGAAGGTTTGATCCAGCACTCGGGCGCCTGGCACACAGGCCGGAGCCGAGCATGAGCCGGTTCAAGAACGAGGTCACGTACCTGCAGGCCCATGTGCGCACCCTGCGCCTGGGCGGGCTGGCGTTGCTGGGGCTGACGGCGCTGTTGGCGGTTGGCTGGTGGAGTGCGCCGCGTGATTTGACCATCCATATCCCACCGGATCTGCGCTCGGGCAGTGTGCGCAAGTGGTGGGAGGTGCCGCCCGGTACGGTGTACAGCTTTGCCTTCTACATCTTTCAGCAGCTCAACCGCTGGCCCACCGATGGCGAAGACGACTACCCGCGCAACATCCGTGCGCTGTCCGCGTACCTGACCCCGGCCTGTCGAGCGTTTCTGCTCGACGAAGCCGGGCGTCGGCGCGACATCGGTGAGCTGCGTCAGCGCGTGCGTGGGGTCTACGAAATACCGGGGCGCGGCTACGGCGATAACCCAGCGGCGCGGGTAAAAGCCCTTTCCGATGATGACTGGATCGTCACCCTGGACTTGAGTGCCGATGAGTATTACGGCAGTGAGCAGGTCAAGCGGGCGCTAGTGCGCTATTCGCTGAAGGTCGTGCGGCTGGACATCGACCCGGAACGCAATCCCTTCGGCCTGGCGCTGGACTGCTACAGCCAAGCCCCACAACGCATTGGCCGTGAGGAGTTTGCACCATGAAACCCTGGCTGTGCAGTGCCCTGTTTTTGCTGGTTAGCCCACTGGCCATTGCGGTGGAGATCCTGCTCTGGGAGCGTTTGCCGTTAGCGGTGCCGCTGCAGGTCGGCCAGGAGCGGGTGGTGTTTATCGAGCGCAATGTGCGGGTCGGCCTGCCGGCGTCACTGCAAGGCAAACTGCGCGTGCAAAGTGCCGGCGGCGCGCTGTACCTGCTGGCGAACGAAGCTATCGCTCCCAGCCGCCTACAGCTGCAGGACGCCGACGATGGCACGTTGATCCTGCTGGACATTGTCGCCGAGCCGGCCAAAACCGGTGAGCCGCCGCTGGAGGCGGTGCGCATTGTCGAGGCCGAAAGGTCGCCCCCCCGCGACGAGGTGGTGGCTACCGTTGCACGCCCTGCTCCACCGACACCGCTGCCCGTGGCGCTGACCCGCTATGCCGCACAAAGCCTGTATGCGCCGCTGCGCACGCTTGAGCCGGTGCCCGGTTTGAGCGCGGTGCCCCTGCGCGATGACCTGGTACTCGACACCTTGATGCCGGAGCTGCCGCTGGCCTATCGCGCACTGGCGGCCTGGCGGCTGGAAGACTTGTGGGTCACTGCGGTGCGGCTGCGCAACACCTCGCCGCGCTGGATTGAGCTGGATCCGCGCCGCCTGCAAGGGGATTTCGTCAGCGCAACCTTCCAGCATCTCGACCTTGGCCCCAAAGGCGACGCGACCGACACCAGCGTGGTGTATCTGGTCACCCGCGGCCATGGTTTGGCCGGATCGCTGCTGCCAAGTATCAGTCCAGTGGATGCGGCGCTGAACCTGCCCCGGAGCCACGACAATGAAGAGTAACGGCCTGCTCAAGTGGCTGATGCTCCCACTGATTTTGCTGCTGGTGTACGTCGGCGTGAAGTGGGCCGGATCGTCGCAAGATAACGCGGGCAAAGGCAATCGCGTCGAGCCGCTGAGCCGCGATGAAATGCAGGCGCTGGGCATCGAAGGCGACACCCCGCGCGATACGGTGGCCACGCTGGTCGCCCAGGTCAAGCAGCTGCGCGGCGAGTTGCAGGGTGCGCTGAAAAGCAATCAACAGGAGAAGGCCGAGAACGAGCGGCTGCGTCAGCGCGAAGGCGCCATTGACCAGCGCGTCCAGAGCGCGTTGCAGGACGGTCGCGAGCAGTTGGCCGAAACCCAACGTCAGACCCGTGGCCTGATCGAGGAACTGCAGCAGCGAATGGAATCGCTGGGCAATACCGACCTGCCGGTTGGACTGGGGCTGGAGGACAGCGATAGCCAAGGTCTGGTGCGTGATCAACTGATCTGGATCGAACCCGAGGATGGCCGCGACCCAGCAAACAAGCCCTACAAGCCGCTGGCCTTTCCTACCTCATTCGGGCCCGCCCAAAAAACACTGGAAGACACCGCCGCCCGCCTCGACAGCGCCAGCAAGGCGTTGCGTAAAGAAACCGCACTGCAACCGGTATATACCGTGCCGGCCAATGCCACCTTGATGGGCTCAGTGGCAATGACTGCGTTGATCGGCCGCGTGCCGGTAGACGGCACTGTCAATGATCCCTATCCGTTCAAGGTACTGATCGGCCCGGACAACCTCACCGCCAACGGCATCGACCTGCCGGAAGTGGCCGGCGCGGTGGTCAGCGGCACGGCTTCAGGAGATTGGACGCTGTCGTGTGTGCGCGGGCAGATCCGCTCGCTGACCTTTGTGTTCCGCGACGGTACGGTGCGCACGGTGCCGTCGAAAGGCGCCAAACGCGCAAATGACAACGATGAGCAGAACGGCGACACCCGCCAGGGGCTGGGCTGGATCAGCGACCCCTACGGCATTCCCTGCGTTGCCGGTGAGCGACGCAGCAACGCTCAACAGTACCTGGGCTCACAGGCGCTGATCACCGCCGCCGGGGCCGGAGCAGCATCGCTGATCCAGGGCAACAACAGCATGACCTACACCAGCCCCGGCAATCCGCTGGGCACAGTGGGTATCACCACCAACGAGGCACTGGGGCGGATCCTGGCTGGCGGTGTGCAGGAGATGGCCCAGTGGGTCAACAAGCTCTACGGGCAGGCTTTCGCGGCGGTATACGTGCAACCCGGCGCCCAGGTTGCGGTGCATATCGAGCGGGCGATCATGGTCGACTACAACCCAAGTGGGCGTCGGGTCGATCACAACCGAGGAGAGAGCGGCCATGTCGTTGAACTGGATTAAATCCGCGCTGTTGTCCGCCCTGCTGGTGCTGAGCGGTTGCGCCACCAACCCGGAGAAGATGCTGCCCCACGGCGATGCCACGATGCTGGATATCTGGAACCAGCAAACCGAAGGCGACACTTCGATACGTCGCCTGCTGGACGCCCGCCAGACGCTGCGCCGCCCGTTGCAATCGCCGGTGCCGAGGGTCGATCAGAGCGGTTACACCCGCACCGCGCAAAACGAGATCTACCGCCAGTTTCAGCGCCTGCCGAACCCGGACCTGGTGATGTACGTGTTCCCGCATCTGGCCGGCACAGAGTCGGTCCCGGTACCCGGCTACAGCACGGTGTTCCCGCTGTATCAGCGGGTGCATTACGCCCTGCCCGGCGAGCGGGTCGAGGACTAATGATGAAGCGCGTACAGCGTCGTCCAGGGAATGCCTGGCAACGTTATGTGGCGCGGCTGTGCGGCTTGGGCATCCCTGCACCGAGACGTGACGCCAGTCGCCGTCCGGCGACCCGCGCCGACGAACAGCGGCTGTACACCGTGCCGCCGTCCTTTGTCGATCTGCTGCCCTGGGTTGAGTACCTGCCCGATTCGCAGAGCCTACTGCTGGATGACGGCCAATCGGTGGCGGCCTTTTTCGAACTGAACGCCATCGGCACCGAGGGCCGCGAGGCCGAGTGGTTGTGCAACGTGCGCGATGCGCTGGAAAACGCCTTGCAGGACAGCTTCGATGAACTGGACCAGCAGCCGTGGGTGGTGCAGCTCTTCGCCCAGGACGAAACCGATTGGGACGACTATCTCGCCGGGCTGCGGGCTTATATGCAGCCGCGGGCGCAGGACACGGCGTTCAGCGAGTTCTATTGGCGTTCCATGCAACAGCATCTGCAGGCCGTGGCCAAACCCGGCGGGCTGTTCGAGGACACAACCGTCAGCCACCTGCCCTGGCGCGGTCAACGCCGCCGCACGCGGCTGGTGGTGTACCGGCGCACAGCGCGCACCCCATCACAGCGCGGCCTGCCACCGGAACCGGCGTTGTCGGCCGTCTGTGAACGCCTACTCGGCGGGCTCGCCAATGCTGGCGTCCACGCCCGCCGCCTGGAGGCCGCCGCGATCCATGCCTGGTTGCTGCGCTGGTTCAACCCCGCCCCCGACTGGCTGGGCACAGACGCCGAGGCGCGACGACGCTTCTATCGGCTGGCCGATCTTCCGCAACATCCGCAGTCAGACGAGCTGGAGCTGGCCAGCGGCACTGACTTCGCCCAGCGCCTGTTCTTCCGCCAGCCCCGCTCGGACACCGCGCACGGTGTCTGGTGGTTCGATGAACAACCGCACCGGGTCATTACCCTGGACCGGCTGCGCAGTCCACCCGGCATTGGCCATCTGACCGGCGAGACGGCCAAAGGCGGAGACGCGCTCAACGCGGTATTTGATCAACTGCCGGAAGACACCGTGCTGTGCCTGACCCTGCTCATCACCCCGCAAGATCGCCTGGAAGCCCAGCTCAACCACCTTAGCCACAAATCCGTGGGCGACACCCTGGATTCGCAACAGACCCGCGAAGATGTCGAACAGGCACGCAGTTTGATTGGTCGCTCGCACAAGCTCTATCGCGGATCGCTGGCGTTCTACCTGCGCGGCCGTGACCTGCCGGAGCTGGATGAACGCGGACAGCAACTGGCCAATGCCTTGCTCAATGCGGGGTTGCAACCGGTGCGCGAAGAGGATGAGGTGGCACCGCTCAACAGCTACCTGCGCTGGCTGCCATGCGTGTTCGATCCGGAGCAGGACAAACGTCAGTGGTACACCCAACTGATGTTCGCCCAGCATGCGGCCAACCTCGCGCCGGTCTGGGGCCGCAGCGAAGGCACCGGCCACCCCGGCATCACCTTGTTCAACCGGGGCGGTGGGCTGATCACTTTCGACCCACTGAACCGTTTGGATCGGCAGATGAACGCGCACCTATTCCTATTCGGCCCAACCGGCTCGGGCAAGTCGGCCACGTTGAACATCCTGCTCAACCAGGTCATGGCGATCTACCGGCCGCGGCTGTTTATCGTCGAAGCCGGCAACAGCTTTGGCCTGTTCGCCGACTTCGCCCAACGCCTGGGCCTGAGCGTGCATCGGCTTAAACTGGCCCCCGGTGCCGGGGTCAGCCTGGCACCGTTCGCCGATGCCCACAGGCTCGTAGACAGCCCCAGCCAGGTCAAAACCCTGGACGCCGATGCACTGGATGAGGAGGACGGCGATACGGCGCACGAGGACGAACGCGATGTACTCGGCGAACTGGAAATCACCGTCCGGCTGATGATCACCGGTGGCGAGGACAAGGAAGAACAGCGCCTGACCCGCGCCGACCGCAGCCTGATCCGCCAGAGCATACTGGATGCGGCCCGTAACTGCGCCAGCCAGCAACGCACGATGCTGACCGAGGACGTGCGCGACGCCCTACGCGCCATGGGCCAGGATCTTGCCTTACCCGAATCGCGGCGCGTGCGCCTGCTGGAGATGGCCGATGCCATGGATCTGTTCTGCCAGGGCAGCGACGGCGAGCTGTTCAACCGCGACGGCACGCCCTGGCCCGAAGCCGATGTGACCCTGGTCGACCTGGCCACCTACGCCCGCGAGGGCTACAACGCGCAGCTGTCGATCGCCTATATCTCGCTGATTAATACGGTGAACAATCTGGCCGAACGCGACCAGATGCTCGGCCGCCCGATCATCAATGTCACCGACGAGGGGCACATCATCACCAAGAACCCGTTGCTGGCGCCCTATGTGGTCAAGATCACCAAGATGTGGCGCAAGCTCGGTGCTTGGTTCTGGCTGGCCACGCAGAACCTCGACGACCTGCCCAAGGCCGCCGAACCGATGTTGAACATGATCGAGTGGTGGATCTGCCTGAGCATGCCGCCGGATGAGGTGGAGAAGATCGCGCGTTTTCGTGCACTGACCCCGGCTCAGAAAGCTCTGATGCACAGTGCGCGTAAGGAGGCGGGCAAGTTCTCGGAGGGGGTGATCCTGTCCAAGTCGATGGAGGTGCTGTTTCGTGCGGTGCCCCCCAGCCTGTATCTGGCCATGGCGATGACCGAGCCGGAGGAAAAGCACCAGCGTCACCGGTTGATGCAGGCTCATGGCATTGATGAGCTGGCAGCGGCGTTCCGGGTCGCAGCCCAACTGGATGGCATCCGAGGGATCGAACCGCTGGTCATCGATCTGCCGGAAATGGGCTGAACAACATGGAAACTGTCATTCAGTTGAATTACATTCTACCCAAACCCACCCCAGGAACCTCAGCCATGGCCAGTAATGCCCTAATTCAGACCCGCATTGACCCGGACGTGAAAGACCGTGCCACGGCCGTCCTGCACAACCTCGGGCTGACGGTCTCCGACGCCGTGCGTATCCTGCTCACCCGCGTCGCCAATGAAGGCGCCCTGCCCTTTGGATTCGCCACCGACCCGGCCACCTATGACGCTTGGTTCCGCGCCAAAGTGCAGGAGGCGCTCGACGACCCTCGCCCCGCGATTGCCGCCGAGGACGTCGAGGCTCACTTCGCCAAGCGCCGCGCCAAGGCCCAGCGCAAGCTGTCCGAAGGTGGTGAGGTGTGAAGCTGGAGTGGTCGCCCTGGGCTCTGAAGGATCGCGATGCAATCTTCGATTTCATCGAACAAGACAACCCGCGTGCAGCCGTCGAGATAGACACCCGGATTGCCGAACAGACCCAGCGTCTACTGCTGTTTCCCGAGAGTGGCCGGATCGGGCGCTGCGCGGGTACCCGCGAACAGGTGATTGATCGCACGCCCTATATCGCGGCCTATCGGATCTACGATGATCGCGTGCGAATCCTGCGGGTGTTGCATGAGGCGCAAAGCTGGCCGGAAGATTTACCCACTCTGGTTGGCCAATGATCTAAATTCTTGATAGCACACGCCTCTGCCATTCAATACCTAGTGTTGACTTACGATGACTCGGGAATAGGCTAACCGCGTCACAACGCTGTTGTGGCCGGGTGTCGCAACCTGCAATCGCACGAAGGCGCGGTTCAGCGCCATATGACAGTGGTCGACGCTTTTTCAAGCCGGCTACTGTCCTTTTATGGCAGGCCGTGCGGGGCAGGCTTCGGCCTGGCCGGTTTGCCTTCGTGTGCCGGTTTGCGACCCTCGTACGGTCTGCCACCTTTTCCGTGTCGCAACGGCGGGTGGTAGTTCCTTAACCACACGTTGGAGATAAGGAGAATGGCCTATCCCCCTTTTACGCCAGGGCGCCGCCTGGTAAACATCGCAATCAGATCCAAACCATCCCAAAGCAACCCTGCACAAGGGTTTCGAGGTTCTGCGCCAACGGAGGTTTCGTCATGAACAACGACCTCCCGATGAAGAGCGCATCGTCCAATATTTTCAATGTACGCCCTGGGCTTAGCCCAGAAGATGCCTTGACCAATGCCAGTGAACTACTGGCATCCGCAGTCAGCATGGGCTATCACGGTGCCTTCGAGTTAGTGGGTGCCCAGCGCGACAAGGCGCTGGGCATACTGCAGCTCGTAGAAATGGCAAAGATGCTGGTCGATCAGACCCTTGAGCAGCAATTTCCAGCGGCGTGATTGCGTGACGGCAGTGCCAATGGCCGCTGCGGTACTTTCGCAGCGGCCTTATTGCTGCCTCTGCGCGATCGTAAAAATTTCCTACACGATTTTCAGAACACATCAAAAAATCGAAGAGCCGACTGCGTGACCTGAAACCGCCGTATCAAACTATCTGCCTGGTAGGCCAAAGCCACCATATTGCGCCACACCCTATGCGGGGCGCTGCGCGCCGGACTTTCCACATTATCTAATCTATGAACTGCCTACATAGTAGGGGTGTAAGCCGCCCCGCTTTTCCTCACGACATCGCCGGCAGTCGGCGCTCAACTACCTTCTAATCGTTCAACCGGTAGTTGCCTGATGGACCCACGTCAACGCTTGCGGCATGGCTCGTTGGGCCTCGCCCTGCTGGCCACCGCCAGCAGCGCCAACGCCATCGATAGCGCCACCCTGATCAGCTCCAGTCTGTCCACGGACTGCCTGACCTACCGCGTTGTCGGCGTGTGCTACTGGCTGCGCTGTACACCCTACGGCTGCAAGGTGAAAACCTCAGCGAAGGTGCGCCACTATGTGCCGGACGCGGTGGTGTCGAGCTATGCCGACACCGGCGCCAACCCTTGGCGCGAAGTGGCGTTGATGAGCCCGGCCACTCCTGCGTCGCAGGGCGGCGGCGACAGCACAACCCATCAGGCCAACGAAAATGCGCTGCTCAAGTTCAAGAACGCGGACGTGATCGGCCATCCGGGCACGCTGTTGTTCAATCGCTTCGCCAGCCAGTTCGGCTACAGCTGCACCGGTGCCGGCAGCGCGTATAGGCCGTATCTACTGAGCAGTTTCGACGTCCTCGCCTGGCGCTACAACGTTCCCGAGATGGTCTATCCGGAGGCCCTGACCCCCGGTCAGCGTGAGGTGGGTGTCACTGGAGATCTGTGGGGCAGCGTATATCCGCGCGGTGGTTTCCTGCAGCAGGCTGATGACTACAAGGCGGCGGCCGTGGTCGCCCAGCGCGCCGGCGATGTCGTCACCCGCAGCGGTCAACCGCATCTGTATCAGCCCTTGCTGGCCCGGCCTCAACCCGGTTATTGGCCAGCCAGCGCACTGCGCGAAAACGCTGCCGACAGCGGCAAGTGGCAACGGCTGCAACCGGACTTGTCGATGAGCTGCGCGGTGTTCCCCAACAGCGAGACACTGCCGCAGGCCGAGGACGGCGCGTATGCCTGGGGTTTGTGGCGTCCTTACAGCTGCTGCAAGCGCGAGGGCCAGTTGTTTCTGGGCAGCACCGACGCAGGGAGTGAACGATGAGGACCCGCTACCCCGCCGCGGTGCTGATCTGCGGGCTGCTGTACCTCCCGGCCTACGCCGACAATCCCAACTTCGGCGCCAGCGGCAGCGTGATCGGCGACGACGTGCTGTACAGCGTCGGCGGTGGCCGCGCCGTACCGATGAGCCCAGGGGCAAATATGCGCAGCCTCGGTGTAGGCGTGGGCTGGAACAGCAACATGATCTGCGGCGACATGAGCCTGGAGGCCACCTTGCAGAACCAGCTGAACGGCATCACCAATGGCTTTCAGTCGATTATGAGCAGCGTGATCCAGAACGCCACCAGCGCGGTGGCGTCCCTGCCCGCGCTGATCATTCAGCGTGCCAATCCCGGCCTGTACAACCTGCTGACCAACGGAATTTTGCAGGCGCGCCTGGACTTCGACCGTTCCAAGACCACCTGCCGTGCGATTGCCAACCGCATGGCCGATATTGCCGGCAATCAATCGGGCTGGGAGCAACTGGCCGAAGGCATGGCGCTGAAAGAAACCACCAGCAAGACCGACGCCGTGGCGGCGATTGAGGAGACAGAAGCCAAGCGCGGCAACCGTGGCGTGCCTTGGGTCGGCGGCGAGCAAGCCGGAGGCAGCGGCCAGGCGCCGATCAAGGTGGTCGGTGATGTGACCCGCGCAGGGTACAACCTGCTCAATGGCCGCAGCGCCACCGACACCTCGTCGATTCCAAGCGCCAGTTGCGGCGGCCGCTTGAGCTGCCAGAGTTGGGCGTCGCCCCAGGCCGCCGCTGACTGGGCCAACCGCGTGTTGGGCGAACAGGTACAGCGTACCTGCGACGGTTGCAGCAAGACTGACAGCACGCCGGGCACCGGGCTGACCCCACTGATTCAGGAAGAGTACGACGCCAAGCTCAAGGCTCTGCTGGACCTGGTCAGCAAGCGGGTACCGACTACCCCAGCCAATCTGGATGCCGCCGGCAGCCATGCATTGCCGGTGACGCGCGGACTGGTCGAGGCGTTGCGCGAGGAACCGGACCAGGATCTGCTGGGCAAGCGCCTGGCCTCCGAAGTGGCGTTGTCCAGCGTGCTGGAAAAAGCCCTGCTGTTGCAGCGCACGCTGCTGACCGGGCGCCAGGAACCGAATGTGGCAGCCAACGAACTGGCGCAACAGGCAGTGGCCCAGGAGAGCGACATGCTGACCCTGGAAATCCAGAACCTGAAGACTGAACTGGAGCTGCGTCGCAGCCTGGCGGCCAATGCGGCGAGCGAGATCCTGCGGCGCAATCAACTGCGCATTGAGGGTTCGCGCGGGGTGTATCAGGGCGATCCGCAACGCAACCGTATCGAGCAGATCGAACAGCCAACCGAGGGAGGCCGCTGAGATGCGCTGGCAAGACGTCAAGTACCTGCGCCCCTTGAGGCGTGGTGCGGTTTGGGCCATGGGTTTGGTGTTCGCGGCCATCCTGATCAACGTCTTCGCCATCCGCCTGCTGGGCGATGTGCAAACCTGGAGCAACTGGTTGCGCCATCACACGCTTGGCCTGTTGCTCTGGCGCCTGGGCCTGTATGCGGCGCTGATCTACGGCTGGCACTGGATGCGCACTCGCCTGCTGCAACGCGAACCAGACGCCGCCGCACGTCTGCGCCGCGCTGAATGCGCTGGTGTGGCCGCACTGGTGTTGCTGGAAGTGAGCAATGCCCTGTCGGGACCGGAGGCCACATGACCCTGACCACCACCGACTATCTGGAGTATTACCTGACTTTGGTGGGCTGGATCGTCAACAACGGCCTATGGCAGGTGTTGGTGGCCAGCGGTGTATTTGCGCTGCCGTTTCTGGCGATCATCCTGCAGGAATGGCTGCGTGCCCGCGCCGAGGGGGCCGATGAAGGCAACAAGGGTGTGCTCTCGGCGATGCGTATCGAAAACCGGGTGTGGGTAGCCATTGTGGTGATTCTGTTCGCGGCGATTCCGTTTATCCCGGTGGACCTGAGCACCCTGAAGTTCGATGAAAGCCGCTCACAGCAATGCCAGGTGCGCGTCGTCGCGCCCACCGAGACCGGCTGGGACAGTGCCTTTACCACCCTCAACAACCAGAGCGCTGAAGTGCCGGTGTGGTGGTTCTTTATACACTCGCTGTCCAAGGCGGTGACCGGCGCAGCGGTAGCCTCGATCCCCTGCGGCGCGGATTTGCGGCAGATGCGCATGGCCATCGACAGCGCGCGGATCGATGATCCGCTGCTGGCCCAGGAAGTCGCCGACTTCACTCGCGACTGCTACGCCCGCGCCCGTGCACGGCTGTTTATGGACCGCCCGCAACTGAGCGACGAACAGATGAACGATGTGGGCTGGATCGGCTCACGCTACTTCCTCGACACCCCCGATTTCTACGACCGCTACCGCTCCAACACCCCGCGCAGTGCCTGGCCGTATGACGCCAACCGCGATGCGGGACTGGCACAGGTGCCGGACGGTGGCGGCTATCCGGATTGCCGGCAATGGTGGACAGATGCCGACAGCGGCTTACGCTCGCGCCTGTTGCAGCAAGTGGATGCGGACTTGCTGACACGCCTGTCACGCTGGGCCAGTTTCATCCCGCGCGCGCAAGTCGATGACGCCGTGATCAGAGCAGTTGCTGCGCCTCGGCAGCAGGTGATGAACCAGGGCCAGGTGTACAACGACTATGGCGGGCAGGTTGAAAAGAGCATCCCCAACCTTGTCACCCGCGCCACCGCCGACCTGGGCCTGACCGTGGGCTCACTGGGTTTCTTCCCAGCCATGGACGTGGTGCGCCAGGCGCTGCCGATGGTGTTGTCATTCCTGAAGATGGCCTTGGTGATCTGCCTGCCGTTGGTGCTGGTGATCGGCACCTACGACCTGAAGACCTTGGTGACCGCCAGTTGCGTGCAGTTTGCGCTGTTCTTCGTGGATTTCTGGTTCCAACTGGCACGCTGGATCGACAGCACTATTCTCGACGCGCTCTACGGCAGCAGCTCGCCGCACAGCAACTTCAATGTGCTATTTGGGTTGAACAATTCGTTTGGGGATATGTTGCTGAATTTCGTTATGGGGACAATGTTCTTGGTACTGCCCACCTTCTGGATCGCGGCATTAACTTTGACTGGACTGCGAGCAGGCAACATTGTTGAAGGACTCGCTGGCGGGGTCAGCGGTGCTAAGGAGGCAGGGTCTAAAGGCAGCGACACAGCCATTAGAGCAGTGAAGTGAGTTTGCGCTCATGAATCCCCACTGTCGTGAGGGTCGATTCGCGTATCGTACTTGTCATAAAGACCGAAACCGGAAAGACCATATCGCCAAGTCGGATGATCCTTGTCCCAAGACAGGTCGCTTCGAGCAACACCTCGACCGATTAGCCATAGGCCGCAGAAAATCACCGTTAGCACGATGGAAAAGCTCAGCAGCAAGACAATCACGCTAAACCGCAGGCACCAAGAGAGGGCCCTGGCACCCGGTGCGGGAATTCCAAGCCGAACCAGCCACAAGCGCAACCGCTGTTCCTGTCGCAGCAGGCTTCTATAGGCTCTACCCAGGAAACGCCCCACACGTTGGGCTTTACTGTTTTTTGGATGACCGCTCATGGCATTCACCTCTACAACAACAGGCTTTTCAGCACTCCAGTTCGAGGAAGGACAAGTAACAAGGGATACCATAACTTTCCCGGCATTTGCGTGCCGCCCGTCAGCAAAAAAGGCTTGAAACGGCGGGCAAAAAGGACGCAACGGAAGGGTTCATAAATGGCAAAGGCTCTATCCAGAAAAGGCAAAAGGCACGCCCGACGTGCACACTTTGGAGTCGCCATGTTTCGATGGTTGCTCCCGCGAAAAGAGGCAGTTGAATCGCCGACTTCCGCCGACATCGAACTGCCAAGCGGCTGGCTACGTCCGCAGTCGGCGGCGGCATTGTTGGCCCCGCCCCATCGCCGAACACTGATAGAACAAATCTGGCAGCGCACTGCCGTCTCCCCGGCACAATTCGCCGTGTTGTACCGCGCCCCACTGGAACGCTATGCCGAACTGGTCCAGCACTTTCCCGCCTCACAAAGCCATCACCACGCCCACCCCGGCGGGCTGCTGGATCATGGCCTGGAAATCGTCGTCTGCGCCCTGAAGCTGCGCCAGTCACACCTGTTGCCGCAGAGTTCGCCCCCTGAGATCCAAACCCAACAGGCCGAAGCCTGGACTGCCGGCATCGCCTATGCCGCGCTGCTGCACGATATCGGCAAGCTGACCACCGACCTGGTAGTGGAGGACCAGGCCGGTCAACGCTGGCACCCGTGGCACGGCCCTCTGCGACAGCCCTATCGCTTCCGCCACAATCCGGATCGGCAGTATCGTCTGCATGGCGCCGCGGCCGGGCTATTGGCCAGCGCCGTACTTGGCCGCAAGCCGCTGGACTGGCTCAGCGGCTTCCCGGAACTGTGGGCCGCCTTGCTGCACGCCCTGGCGGGGCAGTACGAACACGCCGGCATCCTGGGCGAACTGGTGATACGTGCCGATCAGGCCTCCGCCGCCCGCGCCCTCGGCGGCGATCCGGTGCAGGCACTGGCCGCACCCCGTCACGCCCTGCAACGCAAGCTGATTGACGGCCTGCGTTACCTGCTACATGACGTGCTCAAGCTCAACCAACCCGAAGCCTCGGACGGCTGGCTCACCGACGATGCACTCTGGCTGGTGAGCAAAACCGTTTCGGACAAGTTGCGCGCTCACCTGCTGTCCCAAGGAATCAGTGGCATTCCCGAGCGCAATACCACCCTGTTCAACATCCTGCAGGAACACAGCCTGGTGCTGGATAACCCGGACGGCAAAGCCATCTGGCGCGCCACCGTGCAAAGCGACAGCGGCTGGACGCAGACGTTTACGCTGCTCAAACTGTCCCCCGCGTTGATCTGGGAACCGGACCAACGCCCAGCAGCCTTTGCCGGTCGGGTTCAGGTGGAGACGGCAGCGCACAACGACTCAAATGAACCAAACGACGTCCCTGACCTACCCAAGGGCGCAGCGCCGTTACCAGCGTCTGACGAAGCCACCCAACCGCCAGAAGACGCCCCAGCCTTGCCATTCATGCAGTGGTTGCGCGATGGAATACGCGAGCAGCGCCTCGCCATGAACGACAGCAAAGCCCTGTTGCACACCGTTGACGGCACACTGTTCCTGGTCAGCCCCGGTATCTTTCACCGCTATCTGCAGGAACACCCGGAAATCGCCAACAATGCGCACAGCAACAACCCGCGTGACTGGTCATGGCTGCAGAAGCAGTTCGAACAATTGAAGCAACACCGCAAACGTCCCAATGACCTCAATCTCTGGACCTGCGAGGTTTGCGGGCCTCGTCCAGGCAAGCGCCTGCATGGCTATCTGTTGCTACGGCCGGAGTCGGTGTCGGCGCAGGTGGCGTTTGATAACCCCTATCTGCGTTTGATGGCGGACGAACCCGCGAAATAAAACTACAGATTGCCGGCACGTTTGATCAGCAAACACACCGTTACACATACCAGAACTTTCCGTCAGCGCTTTACGTGTGAACGACAGCGACTAACACGCAGATACATCTCAGGACCTTTCAACCTACGCCCTCACATCACTGAGGAATGTGGCGGTTCAAGGGATTGAGGACGCGCAACTGCTGGTTATCCACGTTCCCCCGACAGCAGGCAACAGGCTTCACCTTGTCACGCTTACCTATCCGTTCGGTGAGTAGATCCTTGCACCGCTCTCTCGGCACAATCATGCGGGTGCCTAGCGACAGGCTCATCGATGGTTCAGGGCGAACTCCGAGCGCCGTCCATCTCGCAGCAACGTTCAACCGCGCCCGCATGGAACCGGCCTTTGCTATGTTGGAAGTCATATGAAACTCGAAATTGCGCTGTACAAAGCCTTAGCCTCGATCAACGTTCCCGAGCCCAAGATCAATGCGGTCATTGATGCAATGGAGTCCGATTTGAATACCTCTCTCGTCACCAAGGCAGACATTGCCAATCTAAAAACAGAGCTTGCGAGTTTTCATGGCGAGCTATCGAAAATCGAAAAGCGCCTTACGATTCGCATGGGCGTCATGCTGTCTGCGGCCGTCGGTGTGCTGGTCGCGGTGATAAAGCTGGTGCTGTAAACGTTCATTCACCGAGCCTCACTCCACATACCGCAACCAAAGGTGCGTCCGACCAGTGATCGCGCTCACGACAAGTGAAACGACTGCCTCACGGGCCTCATCGGGCGTGTTGTAGAGCGCACAAAAGTCACTGGCAACCTGCTTGGCTCGGGACTCATCGGGCGGTTCTGCCCGCATGAAGCCAAGGTAGGATGCCCCGACGCCAATCAGCTCATAGCCGTGGGTTTCCAAGAAGTGTCGGGCAACGGCAAAGTTTTTGGCAGGATCAAGATCGGATGTGAAGTAGCCGTTTGGGAACGCAGCCAATGCCTCATACGACTGCCAGACGGGCACCACGAGGGCTAAGAGAGGTTGCTCGATCAGGGAGATCGGATGCTGCTGATATTCCGTCCATTCACTCAGCGCCTGCTGATCGAGGGTCAAACCATGTTCGCAAGCGTCCGCAAAGTATGTGTCAGCGACCAGGCCTATGAAGTTGCGAAAGCAAAATGCGAACTCTTCCTTTGTCGTGGGATAGCCCCGGTATTCACCGTTTTCAAAACACGCTGGCGGCAGCTGTGCGATGTCCTGCTCCGTGGCGTCGTCCATCCCTAAAGCATTGCGCGCATGCCCGGACGTATACCGGGCCTGTGACAGATCATCCAACGAGAACAGCGGTTTGAACCCAGGATGAGCGCCTACAAGGCTTCGATAGACTTCGTTCAGGTCATCCATGCTTGCAATACCGTTCACGCGGTATTCATCGCACGTACCGGCGGAGGGATTTTCATACGTACCATTGCCGCAAAACTGCATATCCATCAGACGCGTCTCTTCCATAGGGTGTCTCAAAACTTGGTCGAATGCCCCATGGCCAAATTATCTATGAATCGCCCCGGGTTTCGTAGACACCTCTTTACCTTAAACTGAGGCCAATTAGGAGGTGCCATGAGCCACCCGCGTTACCCCGAAGAATTCAAAATCCAAGCAGTCAATCAAGTGACCGAAAAGAAGCTGCCTGTCGCTGAGGTAGCGGCCCGTCTCGGCGTGTCGACGCATAGCCTCTATGCCTGGATAAAGCGCTACAGCAAACCTCAAGAAAAACGGCAACAGGATGATGATCAGTACGCTGAGCTGCGTCGTCTGCGAGCGGAACTCAAGCGCGTCACTGAAGAGCGAGACATATTAAAAAAGGCCGCCGCGTACTTTGCCAAGGAGTGCGGCTGAAGTACGCCTTTATCAAGCAGCGCGCGGGCGACAGCGCGCAGTTCGTGCATCGAATCCCCAGAGTTAGTTACTTCCAGCTCTCCCTCTCGAACTCCGCCTTCCGAAGATACAAACTTAAAACGAGCCTTAATATTTGGTAGATAAGGAAGCGTAACAATCCTTGGACACAGTTCGCTAAGGATAGCTGGGCTTAGGTCATGGTGTTAGCGTTAATCGAAGCAATGATAGTCATAATCGCCAACAGTACAGAAACGCAAGCCTCAAAATAAACCCCGTTACTTATGAGGAAGCTTCTCTTGTCATAAATATTAGACCATTACACAGATTGTTGACGCTGATATCGAATTAACCCATGCGCCGACACAAAGCTGATCCACCTCCAAATCGGTACAAACCCACCATATGCATTGGTTCGCGAGAAATCAGACTAGGTCAGTGGCATCTCGGCAACTGGGTCAATTCGACATCGGCGCCAATACGTTACTTCCTGTCAGCGCAGCTCCGACAACATGAAATTCGTTGGTATAGTCTGCGACACACTGTATATGAGCGCTGGCGTGCATCTGCGCGTTTCCTTAAGAGTCCGCCGATTACCCGCCATTGCCACGGAGCCGTTTCGAAAATTCAGACAAAAGACACTCAGGAAAAGGACAGGCTCTTGCGAAGCTTGGATCGAACTCATCCTGATGTCATTACCTTCTTTACAGTAAACTTTTGTCTGTCCCGCCAGATACACTCTAGTATTTGACTTTCTTTAAATACACCTTTAGATGTTCGGCCATGAGATATCGTCAGAACTTAACCATGCTATTCGGCTCGATTTAACTAGAGGATTTTTAAAAAAATCTTCAACTGCTAGCCAGGCTTTTTTTGGTTGTATAAAAGAACCAGCAGGAACAAATTGGTCGTCCCCAAAGTCTTCAACATGATTCATTTTCTGCTGATCACATACTGAGAAATATTCAGCCCCCCTGCGCTCACCAGCAGCTCTGAAGTTGTATCTGACAGAAATACCGAGTTCTTTGTTCTCCAACACGGTCAGTTCAGACTTGTCACCTTTATCACTGACAAAGCTAAAAACCCCATCACCGCCCCCTTTCTGCCACATCGAAGGCTGATAGTTTAAAAAAAAGTCGGCATAAAACTGCAACTTTGGATTTTCATCCACATCGTAATCTAGGAAAATACATTTGAATTCAGACATACCAAACTCTACCGTGCTCTGGAGTTAACAGTAACTTTTTCGCCATTTTTCATTACCAAATTTATAATATTAATCTTCATCTCATGCATAAGTTCAGGTAGATACTGTTTGCAAGTGCCACACGTTTGTCGATCAACATATAATGTCATTTGAGCGGGCAGATTTCCACCTGTCTTTTCATATGCACGAATGAGGGAGTACGCCTCTGCGTGGAAGACCACCTGCGCCTCTCCTTGGTTGAACCCCATTTTTTCACGCCATTGCCGAGCAAGATTTTTGTCCGCGTCATTAATCAATGCTGATGAGTTTACACCAAAGACTTTTTGTCCATTAACCTCGACAACCGCGACAGTTCCAAAATTATCACCACGAACCGGTATGTAGTCTCCGAGTTTCTCCATACCCTGTTTGTGATCACGGAACACATCGATGAGCGCAAACGCGTTATCGTCTGTGAGCGGGGTTTTAACACGGTCTTTGAGAATAGCATCTGTAGCATTTTCAAACGTTCGAGTCGCCGCCGCCGCATCCGCAGTGGCAGCTAACTCCTTCGCCGCAAGACTACCAAACCCTCCTACGCCTAAGGCTGCACCGCCAGCCGTTGCGGCACCAAAGGGCAACTCAACTGCTGTTAATGTCAGTTCGGTACAAACCGCTGGGTTCATCGCACAGGAATTTAACAAAGCAGGACCGAGCAGCACTGCTCCGGCTACAGCTGTAACACCCGCCACGGTATAAGCAAGTGTTTCGCGACGCTCGGCATACATTTGAGCCGAGCACGCATCCGTGCTCATTCCTGCACAGTTTTGCTCCTTGTATCGCTCGTTTTCAGCCTTGACGTGCTCTTCGGCCTTTTGTTCAAGTGTTTTACGTTCTGCTAATGCTTCTGCAATATCACTGAGGGAGTTGTTCTCCACCGCATTGCTTCCCGCCTTTGCCCCAGTGACCGCACCGCCCAGATCACCACCAGCAATCCCACCAGCCAACCCTGCTGCTAGACCCGATAGTGCAACAACCGTCTCTCTCTCCTCCTCAGTCAACTCAATTGTCTTCTTGCCCGGATACAACTGATGGGCGATGAGTTCACCCGTCGCAGCTCCCGCAGCCCCCGCCCCCGTAGAGTTGCCTTGCGCCCGCGCCACCACCGCCCCCAATACGGCATGCGCCATGGTGTTGAGTACAGCGTTGTCTCCGGTAGTTTTTCTGATGACTTGCGCCATGTACGGCGCCGACGCACCCGCAATAGCGGAACCTATATCGCCCCCCACCAACCCTTGCAATGCTGCCGTCACCGCCTGCGCTACACGTGGATAATTGCCGCCGACCCCATAGTCAGCCATGATCCGCTGATAAGCATCAGTTGCCATCAGTTGTTGCTGGTACTGCTCGACCTCCTCTTTTTTTGCGTCTTTTCCGGGTTCCTTGATGCCACGCTTATCAAGTTCAGCACGCGCCTCTTTATCAGCATCGATCTGGCCTTGGGTTCGAACGATGTCTACTGCCTGAGTACCAATATCCGCAATCAACTGCACCTGCCGCAGTCGCTTCTGCTCTTTCTCCTTATCGAAGATGGGGCTGATGCTGCCATTGGCGTGTTCAACATCGTGGCTCAGCGTCGCAACGTCCTGCTGCTGTTTGGCAGGATCGCGGATGTTGAGAGTACCGTTGGAGATCGCCGATGACGTGGTACCGCTGTCGCTGTCGCCGTGATTGAATGCGACCAGCGTGCCACTCGGCATATTGCTGATGAAACCTTCCGCGCCATTGTTGCCACTGCTGACGCTGGCGCTCTGCAACTGGCTTGTGTAGTCAGCCTTGTTCTTTAAAACGCTCCAGCCAAGGGTAGCGGTGCTCAGACGGTTTCTGTCCGACGTTGCAGTACTGGCGATCACGCTGCCATCGAGTTGCGTGTGGCTGCCTACGTCAATTTGGTAACCACCCTTACCAGCAAACAGGCCAGTTTGCTCCTGCACGCTTTTATAGTTGGAGTCGATCTTGCTCTTGCTGATACTCAGCGAACCGCTACCCGTCATGGTGCCAATCGTGAAACTTGCGCCACCGCTCACGTCGGTTTGTTTGGACTTGTAATCATCGGTGTCTTGCAGACTTTGCAGCGTAAGATCGCGGCCTACAGCGGCCTTGATCTGGTCTGCACTGATCTGCGCCCCTTTGAGAACAGTGTCTCGCCCGCTGATCAGGCTAACCTGCTTACCCGCATCCAGCGTCGTTTCTGTCCAGGTCGTGCCATTACCCTTTTCTTTGCCGGTTCCTTTATTCGCATTGGCAAAGATGCTTAGACCAGCACCACTGGAACCAAACCCGAGGCTGACGCCTATGGCACCGCCGCCGCTGCTGTTCTTGCCATCGAGTTTTTGTGTGTTAGCGGCTGCTTCCAGGCGTATATCACGCTCTGCTGCCAACAGCATTTCATTACCGGCCTGCAGCTTACTACCCTGAACACGGATGTCCCCGTCTGCGCCGGGCGTGCCGTTTCCGGCGGCTACAATACTGAGGTTATTGCCGCTGGTCAGGCTGCTGCCTTGGCTTACTGTCTGGTCCTGGGTCTGTCTGGAGCTGGATTTTTGCGAGCCGAGCGAAATGGCGATGCCAACAAACTCCCCGGCATTAGCTCCGGTCATACCACCATTCTGCTGCGCCGCTTGCCACGCCTGCACCCCCGTCAAACCCGCCTTCACACCTTGCAGCGCCGAGAGGCGGCCGTCGTCCTCGTTCCTGGCTTGCTTGGCGGTCTTGTAGGCGGAGTCCACAGCGCTACCCACGGTGCCGGAGAGTGCCAGGGTCAAACCACTGGTTTTGCTTTTGGCCGTCTGTTCGCTGCGGTTGTTGTTTTCGGAAGCCAGAATGCTGACATTTTGCCCAATCAGGCTGATGTCCTTACCGGCAACTACGTCAGAACCTCTGATGGTCAGGTCTTTACCGGCCTGGACGTCCACACTGCCCAGCACACTGCCGATGTTGCTGGCCCGGGTGGTTTCGGTGCTGCTGGTGAAGGTGTTTTTATTGCTGCTTGAGCCCAGGGTGACGCCGATGCCGCCGCTGCTGAGCAGGCCCGATTTTTTGGTCGAGGACGAATGGCTTTGCTCGAAGGTTTCTGTCGCCCCGTCGATCACCACATTACGCCCGGCAATCAGGCTGGTGGCGTTGGTGGACACCACGTCACTGGCGCTTGTGCCAATGTCTCGACCGGCACGCACGACCACCGTGTCGGCGCTGATGGAGGAACCTTGTTGGGTAATCTGGTTACTGCTGTCGATGCGCGTCTTCTGGCTGCTGGAGAGCAAGCCGTTGGTGGTCTTGGTCTTGCGGTAGTAGCTGTAGTCGCTGTCTTGGGCGGCGTTCAGCGTCAGATCATTGCCCGCATAGAGGTAGGCTTCCTTGCCCGCGCTTGCGCGACTGGCGCTGACGGCGAGGTCGTTGCCTGCACTCAGGGAGAGGTTTTCGCCGGCCACCAATGAGGTGCCTACCTGCTGAACGTGATCCTCTTTGCTGGTCACCTTCTTGGAATTAAACGCCGAATGCTGCTCATTCGCCGCCGAAGCCAGGTTCACATTCCCCTTGGCCACCAACGCCAGATCACGCGTTGCATTCAACTGGCTGCCGATGGCGCTGATGTCCCGTGCCGCCACAATCCGGAAGTCTCGCCCGGCGTCTACCACGGTGCCGTACTGGGCCACGTTGCTGCTGCGTGAGTAGGTGCTGACGCTATTGGCGTTACGTTGCTCGGCGGTGACCAGGTTCACGTCTCGCCCGGCCTGGATGCGGGTGTCGGTACCACTCTTGAGCACACCGCCGGTGCTGTTGATGTCGCGACCGGCTTGCAGGGTCAGGCTGTTGGCGGCTTCGATGCGCGCTGCGTTGTCGACGAAGTCGGTGCGTTCGGTGCGGTAGCCGCTGCTGCTCTGGTGGCTGGTGACCGTGCGATCGTTGAGCACATCGCCATTTACCGCAGCGGCGCTGACGTCGCGCCCGCTGATGATGCCGCCGGCGCGGTTGGTGAGACTGTTGCCGGCCAGCAGGTCGAGACGGTTGCCCGCTGCGAGCAGGCCACTGTTGACCATGTTGCGCCCGGCGCTGGCGGTCAGGTTATTGGTGGCGCGCAGAGTGCCGACGTTGGTCAGGTCTGTGCCGCTGACCAGGCTCAGATCGCTGCCGGTAATCAACGCACCGTTGGGCGCCAGGCGGTTGTTAGCCTGGGCCAGGTAGAGCACCGGCACCAACACTTGCTGGCCGGCGACGGTGGCGTTTTCCATCCACACAATGTCGTGGGTCAGGGCCGCGACTTGTTCAGCGGTGAGGCTTACACCTACAGACAAATTGAGCGCCTGACGGCTGCCGACGGCGTTGTCCATCAGGTACTTGAACATCGCCGTGTCACTGGTTTGGCCGTCGATGAATCGCTGGCCGGTGCGGGCAATGACCGCTTGCTGGATCAGTCGCTGTTCATAGAGGCCGTCGCCCAGGCGTTTTTGCGCCTGGTCGGGGTCGTAGCCGAGCTTGGACAGCATGTAATCGGAACTGAGGAACTGGCCGAGATTGGTCAGCTGCGGGTTGGTTTCGATCAGGTATTTCTGTGGGTTGGAGACGAACTGGCTGTCGGGCAGGCCTTGCACGCGATTGATGGTTACACCATCGGCCGAGGTGCCGGTGCTGGCTACCACCGGCCCGGAAACCGGGGCTCGGTCTACGCTGCCGCCGCCCAGGGTCCAGCCTTGCGGGCCGGTACTGGCCGGCGCACTGGCGCGTTGGCCGCTGAGGCGGAACAGGCCGCCTTGCCCGCTGGGCAAGGTAAAGCCGGGCAAGCTCAGCGGGTTGATCTGCTGCTGGGCCAGGTCCGGAGGCAATTGCGCGTTGAGGGTGACGCGGGTTGAGTAACCGGCGGCGCCACTGGCGCCGGTCGCGCCAGTAGTGGTTTTTGCACCCGACCCGATGTAGGTGTAACCCAGGCGCACCACGCTGTTGTCGATGCCGGCCTGCGCCTTGACGTCCACCGCGCCAGCAGCCTGAATCACGGCAGCATAACGCTGATCATCGCTGGCGATTTTGGTGACCTTGCCGAACTGCGTGCGCTCGATCTCCATCATGCCGATGAAGTTGGCCACCGTGGCCTCAAGGCCGCCGAGGTCATTGGGGTTGTAACCGGCGCTTTTGTACCAGTATTTGTTGGTAAGTGCGGCGGCTGCATCGAACCAGCGTCCAGGGTGCTTGGTGCGCTCTGACGTGAAAAGACGATAGGTCTCGGTCTCGCCGGTTTCGATGCCGGTGTTCACCAGGTTGTTCAGGCGCGCCGTGAAGTTACCGCCGGCCGCGATCGAGCTGCTGCTGTTGAGCAGGTCGCCGCCCGCCAGGGTCATGTTGCCGCCGGCGGTGATACTCGAACCGGCACTGGCGGCGGTCACTTCCAGTTTGTCGCGGGTCAGCAACTCCCACACGTAGTTGCGCGGGGTGCCGCCTGCTTTGCAGTCACCGGCGTTGACGTACTTGATGCACGCGCCCTCGGTGGCCGAGGCGGTGTAGACACCCGCGTCGTTGACGGTCAGTACCGCACGTTCGTTTTTGATCGTGGCGGCGGTGAGGGTCAGGTCACCATCACTCTGCATGCTCGATGAGCTGTTGATAATGCTGTCGGCCAGGCCGCCCTTGCCGTCGCGATCGACACTCAGGTTGCCCATGCTGTAGAGGTCGCCGTAGCTGTTGTTCAGCGACGCCACGCGCAGGCTCATGTCGGCGCCGCTGAAGATCAGGCCGTGGTCGTTGAGCAATGCGCCGGTGTTGACCGTGAGCGTTTGCCCGCTGCCGAGCGTGGCGTAGTTGTTGAGCGCGCCCGCGTTGATCAGCAGGTCGGTGGCCGAGGTCAGGCGGCCGCGGTTGTTCAGGGTGCCGCTGAGGGTGGCGCGGGTCACGCCACCGCCGGCGATGCTGGCGGTGTCACTCAAGTTGGCCTGGGCGGCGGTCAGGTTCAGTTTGCCCAGGCTGCTGATGCGCCCGCTGCTGTTCAGCGCGCCGCTCAAGCTCAGGTCGAGGTCGCCGTCGCTGGCGATAAGGCCGTTGGTGGACCAGTTGCCACCGCTGCCGATAAAGCGCCGGGCGCCGAGCAGTTGACCGGTCGCGGTCTGTTCGAGGCTGTTGACGTTGACCGTCAGTTGCCCGGCCTGGATCACGCTGCTGTTGGTCCAGGCGTCCTGGGCGATGGTCAGGTCGCCACGGGTGACCAGGCTGCCGCCCACATCATTGAGATTGCGCGGCGCGATGCCGAAGGTGCCGGTGCCCACATGCAGCACGTTGCCGCCGAGGTTCTGCAGGCGGTCGGCGTCCAGGGTCAGGTTGGTGTTGGCTGTTTCCAGCACGCCGTTGCGGTTGTCGAACAGCCCGCCAATGGCGAACTCGGTGGTGCCGCTGTTGCCCAGTGCGCGCAGGCGACCGGTCTGGTTGTCCAGGCTGGCGGCGCGAACCTTGAGTGTGGATTCGCTTTCGATGATGCCCAGGCGGTTATTCAATGCGCCGCTGAGGTCCAGGTCGATCTGGCGGGCGGCAATCTGGCCATCGTTGTCGCCGCTGTTATCGAAATCGTGGCCGACCACGCGCATCAGGCCTTTGGCATAGAGCCCGCCGTTGCGGTTGTCGAAGTTGCTGGTGGTGACCAGGCCGTCGCCGGCCTGGGCGGAAATGCGTCCGCCGTAGTTGTCTACGCCACCGGCTTGCAGGTCCAGGGTCTGGCCCTGCATCACGCCGCCCTGGCGATTGTTGGTGAGGTCGTAGCCGTTGCGCAGCACGCCGACGACTCGGGTGTGCAGCAATGCCTGGAGGCTGGCGAGGGTGCCGCCACGGTTGTCGAGGCTCGCGGCTTTGACATTCAGGTCGCCGGCCTGGGCGATCAGTTTGCCGCTCTGGTTGTCGACAGCATCGGCCACATCAAGGGCCAGGCCGCCCTGGCTTTGCACCGAGCCCTTGGCGTTGTCGAGACGGTTGGCGCTTAGCGTGAGGCCAGCGTTCTGGCTGTAGATCAAGCCGTCGTTGCCATTCTGTACCAGGCCGCTGGCGGTGATGCTCATGCGCTCGTTGGCCGCCAGCGTGCCGCGATTGCGGTTATCCAGGCCGCCGGTCAGCAGCGTCAACAGGCCTTGGCTAGCGAGCTGGCCGCCCTGGTTGTCGATCTGCGCGGCACGGCTGATCAGCAACGGGCCAGCGCTGGCCAACTTGCCGTTGGTGTTCGTCAGGGTCGCCAGCAGATCCAGGCGGGTGGCAGCGCCGCCGCTGATGGTGCCGGCGCTGTTGCCCAGGTTCTGCGCGGTCAGATTCAAGGCCGTGCCGCTGTCGATGGCGCCACCGTTGGCGTTGTTCAGCAGCCCGGAGACGTTGAGGGTTTGTTCGGCGGCGCTGGAGAGCACGCCTTTGTCGCTGTTATCCAGCTCGGCGGCGCTGACCGTCAGCGCTTTCTGGCTGACCAGCGCACCCGCGCCGCTGTTGAGCAGGCGGCCGGTGAGCGTGGCATTGAGGTCGCCGTAGCGGCTCGACAGGGTGCCGCCGTTGCGGTTGTCCAGGCTTGCGGCAGTCGCGCTCAGGCCTTGCCAGCCGGACATCAGCCCGTTCTGGTTGATCAGTGCGTCGGCGTTGAGCACCAGCAGGTTATTGCTGATCAGCTTGCCCGCGCTGTTGTCGAGGGTGCGACCGCTGAGAGTCAGGGTTTGCGCGCTGGAGAGTTCGCCCCCCTGGTTCTTCAAGTCGCGCAGGTGAGTGATGCTCAGGTTGCTGGCGGTGGTGATCAGGCCACCGGTGTTATTGAGGTCGCCGGTTGCACTGCCGAAGTCCACGACAATCGCGCTGCCCAGCAAGGAGCCGCCCTGATTATCCAGGCTCGCGGTATTGATGCTCAGGCCGTTGGCCGCGTTGATCAGGCCCTGGGCCTGGTTGATCAATAGGCCGCTCACATTGAGCACGGTGTCGCCACGGCTGGTGAGGGTGCCGCCGCTGTTGTCCAGGCTGGCGGCGCGTGCGTCCACCGCAGCGGCGGCAATCATGCCCTTGACGTTCGCCAAGGCCTGGCCGATGCGCAGGGTCAGGGTGGTGTTGCCGAGGACTTTACCGGCGCTGTTGTCGAGGTTGTCGGCAGTGAGGGTGAACGCCTGGCTGCTGGAAATCTCGCCGCCCTGGTTATTCACATCCTTTAGATTGTTGAGCATCAGCAGCGGTGCGTTGATCAGCCCGCCCTGGTTGTTGAACTGCCCACGATTGAGTTCCAGGATCAAGCTGGCGGCGCTGGTCAGCTGGCCGCCTTGCTGGTTGTTCAGATCGGCCGTGGTGATGTGCGCGGACTCACGCGCGCTCAGCGTGCCTTTCTGGCTATTGTCCAGGCTTGCGGTGGCCAGGTTCAGGCTGCCGTCGGTCACCATGCGCCCGCCCTGATTGTCCACGGCGCCGCGAGTGCTGATGGTCAGCGGGCCAGCGCTTGAGAGGGTACCTGCGCGGTTGGTCAGGGTGCCCGCCGTCACGCTCAGCAGCCCTTCGCTGCTGATCAGCCCTTGGTTGCGGTTGAGCAATTGATCGACATTCAGGTTCAAGCCGCTACCGGCAATCACCAGCCCGCCGTCGCTGTTATCCAGTTGCGCGCCCGTGACCAACACGCCCTCCTGGCTCGACAACTCGCCGTTGCGGTTGTCGATATTGGCCACGTTCACCTGCACGCCGCCGATACCGGCGACCAGGCCTTTCTGGCGATTGTCCAGACTATTGCCGGCGAGGGCGACGGTGCCTTGGCTGGTGATCAGCCCGTTCTGATTGTTGAGGGCACCGATATTCAGGCTCAACGCCTTGCCAGCCGTGATCAGGCCGGCGACGTTATCAAGAGTGGCGACCGTCAGGGTTGCAGTCTCCAGGCTGGAGACTTCTGCGCCGTGGTTTTGCAAGTCACCTATGGAGGCGGCCAGCGGACCATTGCTGGTAACCAGCCCCCCTTGGGTGTTCTGCAGGCTGCCAGCCGTGATATTCAGGCTGTAGTTACTGAGAATGCGCCCCTTGTTCTGGTTGTCGACGGTGGTGGCGGTGATCTGTGCGTGCTGCTTTGCACTCAGGGTGCCGCCCTGGTTTTCGAGGGCTTGGGCATCCACGCTCAACGCACGACTGGCAATGACGCTGGTGCCATTGTTATTGATGGTCTTGCCACGCAGGCTCACATCGCCCGTTGCGTTGCGGGTGTTATCGCTGTTGACGCCGGCTTCGATAATGTCGCTGTTGGTCAGGGTGCCGCCGCTGGACAGCGCGATGCGGTCACGTGCAGCCAGGCTTTTACGGTTGGTGAGATCGCCTTGGGATTGCACCTCCAGCGCTGTGCCTGCGTAAACCTTGTCGGTCAGGTTGACGCTCTGCGCCGTAACCTTGACGTTACCGGTGGCCGCCGCCTGGGCCATGCTCAGGCGCCCGTTGGCATCCAGCTGAATATCCCCACCACTGGCCGCCAGCGTGCCGTCGAGTTTCACGCCCACACCCGCCTCGGTGCCCACCAGCTTGATCGCGCCGGCGTACATGCCGCCCAACGCGCTGGAGTCGATCGCCAGCTCGGGCTTGGCGCTGCCGTCGTCGGCGCGCGGTGTGGTTTTCAGGCTTTGGGCGTCCACATCGTTGCGCCCGGCGATTACGTTCAGTTCGCGCGCGTTGATCTGCGCGTTGATCTTGGCCGAGCGGGTGATGATGTCGAAGCGGTCAACATTGCTGGCGTTCAAGCCTTCGCCGTCGATGGTCACGGCGCCGCCGTCGACCTGGTAGCGCTGCAGTTGGCCGTTCGCGTCAAGTACCGGTTTGCCGGTGGTGAGGGTGACGTTCGGCGTGTTGATAAAGCCGCAGCCGCTGCAGGTGACGCCGTACGGGTTGGCGACGATGACTTTGGCCGACTGCCCCGCCACTTCGGTGTAGCCGCGCAGTTGGCTGGGGTTGCTGCCGGTGACTTCGTTGAGGATGACGCTGGCCGCGCCGCCCTTGAGGTTGGGGTTGCCGACGATGTAGCCGCCCAACTGGGTGTTGGTCACCGCGCCGCTGGCATTGTTGAGGATCACGCCGTTGGGGCCGACGTTGTAATCCTTGAACTGGTTATGGGACAAGCCGGCGCCGTTGGGCGTGGCGATGTTCACCACGGGCACGCCATTGCCCGCCGCGCCAACAGTGGTGCCCGGCGCGCTGACCACAATGCCTTCGGCCTGGGCCAGCAGCGGCTGCCAGAACAGCGCGTTGGCCAGGATCAACGCCAGCCCGCGCTTGGGCAGGCCGAAGAACGCGTCACGCGGCTTCAAAGCGGCGGAAGGTTGGCGGGCCAGGAAGGCAAATTGGCGAACATCCATTGTCAGATTCTCATTGCGGCGGGGCGTTGAATTACAGGAAGAAGTCCATACGGAAGTAGATCGGCGCTTCGCGCTCGCTCACTACGGCCGGTCTTTCCAAAGAATGGGCAAAGGTCACGCTGGTGCTGACGTGCTTGCCCCGGGCGAACAGCTCCAGGGAGTTGCTGGACACGCGGCCATGCACATTGCCGTTGTAGCGGTCGTTGCTGATCACGCCCTGGTCGTAGCCGACGCTGGCGCCGTACTCGGCAAAGGCCGGGCGCATCCAATCCAGGGTCACCGGGCGCGCCCAACGCACCTCGTTGCGCCAGTAGCCGCCGCTGTCGCCGGTCAGTTGCTGATCCTTGAAACCGCGTACCGAGGCCGAGCCGCCCAGGCTCACGCGTTGCGGGCTGAACAGAATGTCTTCGCTGCGCTGACCGGTGGCCAGGCTGGAAAAACTCAACGACTCGCCCCACAGCGTGAACGGCTGCAGATAGCTGACGGTGGCGGTGTATTTGCGGTAGCGCGAATTGGCCTGGCGGTTGCCGAACGGATCGCGTTCTTCTTCAGACTGGGCATCGAGCAGGCCGATGCCGTTCTGCATGCCCAGGTCGAGGTTGACGAACGCAGTGCCGATGCGCCGACCGTGGTTGATGCCGAACTGGAGTTCGCTGAGGCGGTTGCTGCTCGGCGCGGTGCGCACGTCGAGGACGTAGTTGTTGGTACGCAGATGGGCCAGGCCGACGTTCACCGAGGTCTTGCTCACGTCGTCGCGGTGGATCACCCGCTCGGCGCGCAGCTGGTGGTTCTCGTTGTCGCCATTGAGCTTGAATTTGGTGCTGTCGGTCTGGCCGTACGTGCGGTAGTCGCTTTCGCTGTAGGTGTAGCTGAAGTTCCACCAGCCCCACGGCACGTTGTAATACAGCATGCTGTTTTTCGAGGTTTTCTGGTGGTCGCTGACCGCATCGTGGCCGCCGCGCAGCATCAGTTGGTCGCCCAGACCCAGCGGGCTGTCCCATTCCAGGCCGGCGCCCCACTGCTGTTCGCCGGTGCTTTTCTGGCCGTCGTTGTTACGCGACAGGCTGGCACGCCAGGGCTTTTGCGGGGTGTTCTTGACCACCACATCACTGCCGCCGATCTGCTGGCCTGGGGTCAGTTCCATCTGCGCCTGCTTGGACGGCAAGCGGTTGAGTTGGTCCACCAGTTGCTCGATTTCGCGCAGGTTCAGCGCCTCGCCGACCTTGCCGGGAAAGGCCATGGCCAGTTCGCGGTCGGTGACGCTGCTGCCTTCGGCGCTTTTCAACGCTTCAAGCTTGCCCTCCACCACCAGCACTTGCAGGTGGCCGCTGGACAGGTCCTGTTGCGGCAAATAGGCACGGCTGGTGACGCGGCCTTTGGCGATGTAATAGTCGGTGATGGCCTTGAGCAGTTCGTTGAGCTGCGACACGCCCAGGCACTGGCCCAGATAAGGTTTGAGCAGGCGCGTGCGGTCGGCGGCGGACAGGCTGTCGGCGCCCTTGAGTTCGATGTCTTGGATCGGGAAGCAGCGAGTGTCTGCCGGCGTCGTCGGAGCGGCGGGCTTGGTCTGTTTGCCGGGCAGGTCCTGAAGCTCCTGCAGACGACGGCTCTGCTCTTCGAGCAGGCGATTCTGCCGGTCGCGGATCAGGTCCTGGTCCCCGGGGGTGGGGGCGGCGGCGCTTGTAGGGGCGGCGGTGGCGCTGTTCATGACAAGGCTGGTTGCCAGGCAAATGAAGGCCCACTGCCTCATCCTTGGCATTGAAATGAACATTGTCGATCCATCGAACTGGTTTTCGCGAACGCTAACACATCAAGGGTATTGCACACCAAGATGGTGCAAACCGATCGTTCAAGTTCGCTCAACACCAAGTAGCTGATTTATAAGTGCAATAACGCTTACCTCAAAAATGTAACCGTTACCGACTTTCCGACTAGCGGTATAGACAAACAAGAAGTGCTGTTGAAAAGGGGCCTTTATCTAGCAAGGTAAAGAGCGAGAATGAAGCTTGTCCTGTTTAAGCCACCACCATCCGATCCGCAGGGTATCGCCGCATAAACGCCCTGCTCTCCTCCGCCGTTGCGCCTAACCAATCGCGATACAGCCCTCTGGGTAAAATCACCACCATGCGTTTTTCATCCTCGGGACGATGGTAGTCGCGCATAAAGCCATGGTCGTCCGCATTGACCGTCAGCATCGCGAAGCTGTACACCGCCTGCCCCGTGGGGCGGGTCCAACGCTCCCATAAACCGGCAATTCCCATCGGTTGCTGATCACGCCGCGTGATGCGCGTGGCGACGGCTTTGCCTGATCGCCAATCGGGCTCATAAATCGCCTGCGCCGGGATGATGCAGTGTTGGGCCTGGCGCCAGGCATGGCGGAAGGACGGCTTCTCGGCGGCGGTTTCCGAGCGTGCGTTGTAGGTGCGGCGCGCCATTTTCGCATCCTTGCTCCAGGCCGGGATCAGCCCAAAGGTACCCTGCATCAACTCGAACGCGGCCGGCGCGTCATCATCATCCGGGTTGAGGCTGGCGCGAAGAAACGGCCCCTGATACCCCGGCCACAGGTTCAGGACGCCTTGCGCCGGCATCGCCACGCCAAATGCCTGCGACACCTCTTCATGGCCGGGTGACTCGTAGTGGCTGCACATGCTCAAGCGCTCCAGGACCACAGCGGGATTAACCGTTCGACCGCCCACTTGTCGAAATTTCCCACAGAAAAATTGACGGCGCACACCCCACACTATTAACTGTACATTCGTACAGTATTTGTAAAGGGCAGCATCATGAGCTTTTCCATCCGAGGCCCCGTCGCAGAGGGCGGCGCCGCGCTGCCCTTCTACTCCTTCCAGGTACCGGCCGGTTTCCCATCGCCGGCGGCTGATCATATTGAGCAGCATATTTCCATGGATGAGGTGCTCAACATCCGCGCGCCGCACGTCTACCTGATCACCATCACCGGCGAATTATGAGTTTGATTCAATCGGCACGCATGAACGGGCATGATCCGTTCGCATATCTCAAGGATGTACTGACGCGGTTGCCGACACAGAGGGTCAGTGCACTTGGCCAACTATTACCGCATCAATGGGCACAGGGCTCCTAACACGATGTGAGCTACCTTCAGTCAGACGCGTCTGAATCTAATGGTGTCGATGCAGGTATTTGCCATGCGGGTTTTTTGTCATCCTGACTGTCGAAAATACTCCGCGCCTTGCGGAAATCCTCAACGTTCTCGACAACCCACGTCCAGAT
>Ga0308172_1000104_pt1 | contig 165178 bp, 156 predicted proteins | sample PhyGR2_FD_202134 | JGI IMG/M metagenome (GOLD analysis project Ga0308172, IMG submission 202134) | Phyllosphere microbial communities from UC Gill Tract Community Farm, Albany, California, United States - DLSLSG.R2 | ecosystem: Host-associated > Plants > Phyllosphere > Unclassified | place... | reverse complement strand
TCGGTGTGGCAGATGCCGGTCGCCATGATCTCGACCAGGACCTCTCCGGCCTTGGGTCCTTCCAGATCGAGTTCGACGATTTCGAGCGGCTTCTTCGCTTCGAAGGCGACGGCGGCGCGGGTCTTCACGACAAGAATACTCCAGTGACAGAATAGGAAGGTCGTTGGGGAAGGGGGGATCGCGGTGCGATCCCCCTGTCGTCAGAAGCGAACAGTGGCTTCCACGCCGAAGGTCCTGGGCAGGGCCCGAACCAGATAGCCCGCTCCGGTGATGCCCTCATTGGGATAGCCGCCCGGGAAATAGAGCCTGTTCGACAGGTTCTTGCCCCACACCGAAAGGGTGTAGCGATCCGTCACATAGCTGATACGGCTGTTGAACACCCAGTAATCGCCCTCGCCATTTGTATAGACGCCCGTCGCAAGGTTCTTCAGGACACCGCGACTATAGTCCTTGAACGAGTCGTAATAGAAGCGGCCGGAATAGGCGGTGTCGCCATGTACCTTGATCGTGCCAGCCCCGACATCCGCCGCATCCCAGTCGAAGCCCAGGTTGATCGACGACTTTGGCGCATAGGGGAAGGGGTTGCCGCCGACGCTGACACTACCCGCGCCCGATTGTACGCAAGACCCTTTCTGTGCCGGATACAGGCCGCTGAGGTTCAGCGCTGCGCAGCTTGCCTGATCGAAATCCTTATACTTGCTGTCGAGCAGGCCGAGCGATGCGCTGAGCGTCAGGCGATCGGTGGCGGCGAATTCGACATCCAGTTCCAGCCCCTTCATCGTGCCGTCGAGCGTGATGACGTTCGCCGTCACGCTCTGGTCGACGACCTGGCTCTGCTGGTTCTTGTAGTCATAATAGAAGAAGCTGCCGTTGACCTGCAGCCGGTTGTCAAGGAACCGGGTCTTGAACCCCACCTCATAGGCGTTCACTTCTTCCGGTTTGACGAAATAGACCTGCGGCGAGCTGATATAGGCGAGGCCGTTGAACGTTCCGGCGCGATAGCCGCGACTATAGCTGGCATACAGCATGACGCCGTCCACCGGCTTCCAGTCCAGTATGGCGCGGCCCGAGATGCGGCTGGTCTTGCCGTCCTTGTTGATGCCGCCGGGCACGCTTCCCCCGGTCGCCGGGATCACCACGGCCCCGGCCTCGTTATAGACCGGCGACAGGAAATAGGGCGCGCCATAGGCGGAAACGGCGAGCATTCGCGCGTTGCCCGCGTCGTCATAATAGGTGGTGATGCCATCGCGATATCGGGTGATGTCGGTCGTGTAGCGCAGGCCCGCCGTGAACTTCACCGTCGGGGTGATTTCATAGCTGCCTTCGCCATAGACGGCCCAGCTTTCGCGCTCCTGCCGGAAATGCTGCTTGCCCAGAATGCCGGTCGGGACCGAACCGGCGGACAACACCTTTCCGTTGAAGCCGCCCGCCGGGTTGAACCAGGTCGCGGGCAGGCCGACGGCGGCACGCACGTCGCTCAGCAGGTTGAAGATGTCGATGGCGTTGTTCGATGTGACCGAATCCCAGCCATAATAGGCGCCCGCGATCATCTTGAACGGGCCGCTGCTGTAATCGAGCCGCATATCCTGATTGAAGGCCTTGAAATCGGACCGATAGCCGTTCGAACAGAGGCGCAGCGGGCCGCTGTCGCAATCCGTCTGTGTCTGGAGATAGAGGCCGGAATCATAGCCGGTGATCGAGGTGAGGCTGAGCCGGTCGGCAAGGTCGGCCTTCACCGTCAGCACTGCCCCCTCGGTGCGGGTAACGGCGCGGCCGACGGTATCCTGTTCGATCTCGGTATCCGACAGTCCCGCCCGGCTGTAGCTGCTCGGCAGTAGACCGGCACCCTTGGAGCCCAGTGCCTGGAACAGAGGCGAGAGGATGAAATTGGGGTTTTCATAGTCGAACAGGCCCGGGTTGGACTTGTACGGGCCAGCACCGAGAGAGGCCGCCGCGCCTCCGGTCGATTTGGACGCATAGCCCTTCAGCGTGATGTCGAGCGCGTCGACCGGCTTGAACCGCATCGTGCCGCGAAACGCATAGCTCTCATCGCCGCCCGGATCGCGACCCGTCGCGAAATTCCGCCCGGATGCGCCGCCTGCCGCCGTCTTGTTCAGGCCGGCGGGCATCAGATTATGGATATAGGGATCCATTTTGACATAGGTGCCCGCGATACGGATACCGAACCGGTCTTCGACGGGGGTCAGTTCGACCGCGCCTTCGAAATTCCAGCGGTCGTAATTGGCATAGCCCACCGTCAGATACCCATTGTCGCCCTTCAGGGCGGGCTTGCGGGTGATGAAGTTGATCGCGCCGCCGGTGGTGTTGCGGCCATAGAGTGTCCCCTGGGGACCGCGGACCACTTCGACCTGGTTCAGATCATAGAGTTGCTGGCCCTGGCTCGCGCGGTAGGTCTGATAGACCTCGTCGACATAGACGCCGACCGGCGATGCCGCGCTTGCGCTGAGTTCGGTGCCGACACCGATACCGCGCAAGGTGAAGTTGGGCTGCTGCGAACCATAAGCCGACGACACCTGCAGATTGGGCATCGAACCGTTCAGGTCCGACGTGTCGAACACGCCCTGGGCGGCGAGTTCCGACGACGAAATGGCCGACACGGCAACCGGAACGTCCTGAAGGTTCTCCGACCGTTTGGTGGCGGTCACGACGATCTCCTCCAATCCTCCGGCCTGCGTCTGCGCCTTGCTCGCATCCTGCGCGGATGCCGGCATCGCCGTGCATGTCGCGATGGCGAGAATGCTGATGCCCCCGACCCTTTTCATGTGAAGCTCCCTGATAAGGTCACTGCATCTGAGTGCATTGGTGACCCGTTGCGCCTGGGCATCAGCAGTCAGGGATAAAGGGGTGCGTGGATCCTGTCGCACAGCCCCGAACGCTGGTGCCAGGGCGCAAGGTGCCGGATATCTGCCCCTCTTCTTAGAACCTGTTCGCCGCTTTTTGATGGGGCCAGTTCAGCATTGCCCCTGTTCCATGGCGCGCAGCATGAAGCGTTGTATCTTGCCGCTGGGGGTTTTCGGCAGTTCCGAAAGGAACGCAATCAGCCGGGGATAGGCATGCGCGGACAGTCGGGTTTTGACATGCGCTTTCAGGGCATCGGCCAGTGCTGGCGTCGGCGCAAATCCCGCGTTCAGGACGATGAAGGCCTTGACCAGCTCGGTGCGGTCCGGATCCGGCACGCCGATGACCGCGGCCTCCATCACGGCGGGATGTTCGATCAATGCGCTTTCGACATCGAAGGGGCCGATCCGATAGCCCGATGAGGTGATGACGTCGTCGGCACGCGCGATGAAGCTGACACTGCCGTCGGGGCCCAGTTCCACCGTATCCCCCGTCCGGTAATAGCCGCCACGGATGGCGGGCGTCGGTTGTTGCCAATAGCCGCCAAACCAGAAGAGGGAAGACCGGGCGATGTCGATCGCCAGTTCGCCCGGTTCGCAGAAGCCCCGTTCGTGGCCGTCCTCATCCAGCACCGCGACCCGGTAGCCGGGCATCGCGACTCCGGCCGAGCCGATGCGGACGGCGTGCGACAGGCCGTGATGGTTGTTCACGAGCATGCCCGTTTCCGTCTGGCCGTAATGATCGTGTACCGGCACCGCGAGCTGGGCATCGAACCACCGTATGACTTCGGGATTCAGCGGCTCGCCCGCACTGCTGACGACGCGCAGCATGCCCTTTACCCTGGCAGCGGCCGCGCCGCCCCCTGCCATCAGCAGGCGATACGCGGTGGGCGAGCCAGCCAGGTTGGTGACGCCGAGCCGGGCGATAAGATCGATAGCGGCCTCGGCGGAGAAGACGCCATCATGCAGGATCGTCGCCCGGCCGAGCAGCAGCGGCCCGGTAATCCCGTAATAGAGACCATAGGCCCAGCCGGGATCCGCGATATTCCAGAAAAGGTCCTCCGCTCGCAGGTCTATCGCCCATCGCATATAGGCGCCGATCGCGATCAGCGCCTTCAGGGGCACACCCACGCCTTTGGGCAGGCCCGTGGAACCCGAAGTCGACATCATGAGGAAAAGATCGTTGCCCGTGCGCAGGACCGGCTCGAAATCGGTCGACATCCCAGCCACCTCGGCCTGGAAGTCGATGTCGCCCGCCACGAGTGGCTCTTCCGGGGTGCGGACGACCGCAATCGGTGGACATTGCGCGATGTCCGTCAGCTTCGGGCGATTGGCGCTGTCCGTCACGACCAGCACGGCCTTGCCGATGCCCAGCCGGTGTGCGATCGCCTTGGGGCCGAAGGCCGTGAACAGCGGCTGATAGGTCGCCCCGGTCCGCCAGACGCCCAGGATCGTCGCGACCAGCTCCAGCCTTCGCGGCAACAGGCCCGCTACGACGTCGCCGGGCCGGACGCCGTGCGCCGCCAGCATATGCGCGACTTGCGCCGACAGGTCGCGCAGCGCGGCGAAGCCATGATCACGGCGTGTGCCATCCGCCGCGATCGTGATGAGCGCCACATCGTCGCTATCGGCATAGCGGTCGCAGCATTCGACACAGACGTTGATACCGTCCGACAGATGGCCCGAAAGCCGCGCCCGCTCCCGTTCAATGCAAAATTCCTCGACCGCCTTCCTGTAATGAGGGACGGCGACCGATGCCGATAGGCCGGTCATACGTTCGATCCTCTCCACGATCACGCCGCATTGATGCGGTCTCTCGGGCTTCCCACCTTGATTGTTGAATTGCCGCTGCGCCTGGCGGGAGGAGGCGTCGGCCTGGATCCATGATGATGCGTTCGCCCCTGCGGACGGCGTCTGCCGGACCGGAGTGGCGGCCCCCCAGAGGTCCCGCCACCCGTCACCGCGATCCCGGCGTTATTCGGGCAGTACGTCCCGCGTGATGACCCACAGCTTCTTCGAGAAGGGGCCCTTCGACGTCCATGTGATGTGCATGCCGGAAGACAGGCCGATCGTATCGCCCGCCTTGAAATTATGGACCTTGCCGGTGTCGGTTTCCACCACCTCGACCTCGCCTTCGAGCAGCAGGATCGTCTCGTCGCCCAGCACGCCGGTATAGGGGGTCTTGAGCGCGCCCTTTTCATCGACATCGCTGCCCGCGATGCCCTTGCCCGACCGCCAGACGCCGCTCATCATCGTGCCCGTCGAACCGCCGGAGCGCAGGAAATAGAGTTCGCCTGCAACCAGGGGACCTTCGGCGGGTTCGTCGAAATGATATTCGAGCCAATCGGCGGGATTGTCGCTGGTGTGCGAGATCAGCAGATCCTGCGGCGCATTGCTCGTCGGTTCGCTGCCGTTCCAGATGCACCACCATTTCTTGAACGATGGTCCCTCGATCTCCCACTGCACTTCCAGCCCCTTGGGCGAGTTGATGATGGAACCGGGGCCGACCTTATAGCGCTTGCCGGTGGAAAGGACGGTCAGCACGGCGGTGCCGTCGATCACGCAAGCCACCTCGTCGCCGAGCGGCGAGGAATAGACGATGGTATGCGACCCGTCCGCCGTCGCGCCCGGCGCGGTGGGGCCAGTGCGCCAGAAGCCGGCCGACAGCGATCCCGACATACCCTCGGGCCGGGTCACCACATATTCGCCGTGCACCTGCATGCCGAAACGGGGCTCGACCCATTCGAACGGCAGCCATTTCTCATTGGGTTCGTTCTGCACGCCGCCATGAACCGCGTAACGCGGCAATTCCTGAACTTGCGCCGCCAACTGCGTTGCCATGCCAAATCTCCCTTGAACGAGATTGAACCGTAACCGGCCGATCGGGAAAACCATTCGGTTCCCCCCGAACGTCGACCAGGCTTGACTATCAGAGCATCACGACCGACGGCCTAGCGCCATCCCTGGCCTTTTTGATGGGGCCAGATGGCCACATTCGACCGCCTTCTCCGCCGTTCACGCCTCCATCGACGGGGCGGTCAGCGAGATGGTCTCCGCGAGGAGCGGCACATCCTTGAACACGGCGAAGCTGCTGGGCGTGTTCGGCATGACGGGGAAGTTGAAATTGCACTGGGGGCAGGGTTCGGCAAGAACCTTCTGCTCTTCCTGCAGCTCGAACGCCTTGTCCTCGACCAGCCCGCAATTGGGGCATACGCGGAGAAGCCGCGTGTTGGTCAGTTCGAAATTGGTGATGATGTCTTCCATGATCGCACCACGCGCCGCCCATGCCTTGGCGTGCTTGTGGTAGGTCGCCTGGTGCCAGTCCTTGAGCGCCGCGCGGTTCACCCAGAAGCTGACCTCGTTGAACCAGGTCGGGTCTTCGGGATGGACCCACCACGTCAGATGGAGGAAGCCGGGCAGCTTCATCAGGTGATTGCGGGTATCGGCGAAAATGACCTTGAACTTCTCGTATCCGTCCGGGCTGGAAAAGCGCACGCGCTGCATACTGAGATAGATGGACATGGGATTCTCCGCTCAATGAGTCCAGCCCGATAAGCTGTGCGGTGAGGATGAAGAGCGACTTGGCCAGTCGGTAGGGCCAGTATAGCGGAAGATAATGGTGCCAGATGCCGATGGCTCTATCATTGGCGCCACCGTGCGATAGGATCGGTGCAGCTAGGGTAGCGAAGGCATGCCTGACGATGACGATGAACCTGATCATTCGTATCGACCGCGAAGACGAGCGATCGCTGCAGGTGCAGATTTACGAGGCGGTGCGCGACCAGATCCTGCAAGGCACATTGGCCGCGGGCAAGCGACTGCCCTCGACGCGCAGCATGTCGGACCAGCTGGGCATCGCTCGTAACACCGTGACGCTGGCCTATGAACGCCTCGCCGCGGAGGACTATATCACCTCGCGGGCCAAGGCGGGCATCTTCGTCAACGACCGGCTGCCCGACGCGACCGTCCTGTTGCGCAATGGCCATTCGTCGGTTCAGCCCAGCCGCAAGCGGCTCCGGTTGGGCAAGAATCCCAGCTTTTCCGGGCGGGCGCCCCGATTGTGGCACGAAAGGCGATCGCGGCCGCAGTTCGATTTCTTCGTCGGACGACCGCGCCCCGACAGCTTCCCGACCAGCTTCTGGCAACGCACGATCGCGCGGCATCTCGCTTATGCCCATGGCATCCAGACCGAATATAGCGATCCGCGTGGACTGGCCGCGCTGCGCGAGGCGATTGCGGCGCATCTGGGCGAAACGCGCGGGATGGAAGCCAGCGCCGATCAGATCATGGTGACCTCCGGCATCCAGGGGGCGCTCAACCTGCTCGCCCGCATCTTCATCACCGATCGTACGAAGGCGAGCGTGGCGGTCGAGAATCCCTGTTACCAGGGTGCGGCCTTTCTCTTTGGAAGCTATGGTGCCAGCATCCGTCCGATCGACGTCGACGAACAGGGTATCGTCGTCTCGCAACTCGAAAGCTTCATGGGCAATCTCGTCTATGTGACGCCGTCCCACCAGTTTCCGACCGGTTGCACGCTCAGCCTCGACCGGCGGCTGCACCTTCTCGACTGGGCCTATCAGACGGGCAGCTATGTCATCGAGGATGATTATGACAGCGACTTCCGCTATGACGGACCGCCACTGACCGCGCTTGCCGGACTGGATCGCCGGGGTCACGTCATCTATCTCGGCACCTTCTCCAAATCGATCGGCGCGGGGTTGAGAGTGGGTTATGCGGTCATGCCGCGTCATCTTCTCGATCAGGCGCGATTGGTGAAGACGTTGACCGACCATGGCGCGCCATGGCTGGAGCAGGCGGTGATCGCGGATTTCCTGAAGGAAGGCGCGTTTCTCCGCCATCTGCGCCGGATCCGCCGGTCCTATATGGGCGCACGAGACCAGGTGATCCGGTCGATCGAAGAGCATTTCCCTGGCGGCGTGCTGATGGGGCGCGAATGCGGGATGCACATGATGTGGACGCTGCCGCCCGATCTTCCAGCCGCGAATGACATGCAGCGTATCGCGCTGAACTGCGGCGTCGGCCTGTATCCATTCGCGGGCGCCGCGACGCAGGAATATGGCAATCCCGGCCGCTTTCGCGAACGCTCGCTGGTACTCGGTTATACCGGGCTGTCGGAGGAGGCGATCCGCGAAGCCTTTACTCGTGTCGCCACGGTGGTCGGCCAGCGGCGTTAGGCCGCCAAACTGGTACCATACTTAAGGCCGGATTTGGCTCTAGGGGATGGACCGAAAGCTTCTTAGCCTTCCTGAAATTCCTCGACGTTCCCTTCGCCCAGCTGGCCGACGTCGACGACAATGCAGGAGGATGGGATATGCCCGGTTACCGGCTTCTGATCGACGGTCATTTGGTCGATGGCGCAGATAGGATGGAGGTCATCAACCCCGCGACCGAGGAGGTGCTGGCCTTATGCCCGCGCGCCTCGACAGGGCAGTTGGAGGAAGCGGTCGGGGCGGCGAAGCGCGCCTTTGCGGCCTGGGCGAAGACCCCGATCGCGGAGCGACGCGCGCGGATCCTCGCTCTTGCCGATTGCATGGAGGTGCATGCGGAGAGCTTGGCGCGTCTGCTGACTCAGGAACAGGGCAAGCCATTGAGCGAAGCCACGGCCGAGATCGCCTATAGCATCGCCTTCATTCGCCAACTTGCGACCCATGACCTGCCGGTCGGGGTGCTGGAGGACAATGACAGCCGCCGGGTCGAACGGCATCGTCGCCCGCTGGGGGTGGTGGGGGCGATCATTCCCTGGAACTTCCCGGTGCTGATCGTCGCCTTCAAACTGCCATTGGCGCTGCTGGCGGGCAATACGCTGGTCATCAAACCGGCACCGACCACGCCCTTGTCGACGCTGCGCCTGGGCGAGATGATGGCCGGGATCTTCCCGCCGGGCGTGGTCAACGTCATCACCGATCAGAACGATCTGGGCACCCGTCTGACGTCGCATCCCGATATCGCGAAAATCAGCTTCACCGGGTCGACCGCGACCGGTCGGAAGGTGATGGAAAGCGCGGCGGCGTCGATCAAGCGCCTCACGCTGGAACTGGGCGGCAACGACGCGGCGATCGTCCTGCCCGATGCCGACCCGGTGAAGGCGGCGACGGGCATCTTCGGCGGCGCGTTCCTGAACGCCGGACAGGTCTGCATCGCCATCAAGCGTGTCTATGCCCATGCCGACATCTATGATGCGCTCTGCGCGGAACTGGCCAGGCTCGCTGAAGAAGCCGTTGTCGATGATGGGCTGAAGCAGGGCGCACAGATCGGGCCGCTCCAGAACCGGGCGCAATATGACAAGGTGAAGGCGATCATCGAAGCGGCGCGATCGGATGGCACGATCATCGCCGGGGGCGAAGTGCTGGACCGGCCCGGCTATTTCATCCGGCCGACCATCGTGCGCGACATCAAAGACGGTGCGCGGCTGGTGGACGAGGAACAGTTCGGCCCCGTGCTTCCCGTCATCCGCTACGACGATCCCGAAGACGCGCTGGCGCGCGCCAATGCGTCTGATATGGGGCTGGGCGGCTCGATCTGGTCGTCCGACCGCGATGCGGCGCGTGACCTCGCCATGCGCATGGAGGCGGGCACGGTCTGGATCAACAAGCATCTCGATTTCGGGCCCGGCATTCCGTTCGGCGGCGCGAAACAATCGGGTCTGGGCGTCGAATTCGCGGAGGAGGGATTCCACGAATTCACGCAGGTTCATGTCATCAACGAGGCGAAGGCCTGACCGGCCATGGCATAGGCCGCAAACAGGATCGATACCGGCGGTCACAACCTTCATGGCCGCCTATAACTTAAGAGGCCCAGCGGCCTCCTACCCTACGAATACAACCTAGGGCCGATCGCCATTCAGCAATGCCTTTCCCTCCCTCGCCCCTCACAGAGGGGAGAGGGTTGCGCAGACTTGGTCTTTGCGAAAGCAAAGACTTAGTTGGAGCTGGGTGAGGGGTGGGCGCTCGCTTGGCGAGCGCGCGAGCCTTTTGGGCTCGCTCAACCCCTCACCCAAGCTACACTAGCCAGCAGGCTGGCAAGCTTCGCTAACCCTCTCCCCTGCCCAGGGGAGAGGGGAAGAAGACGCAATCCTGAATGTCGATCGGCCCTAAAAGTCTGTACGTCAGAGCAAGACCGGTTCATCGTCGATCCGATCCGCCAGATGCCGGGACGGAACACTTAAGCGTCGACTACGCCAAGACGACTTGATGCCATCCATGTTTCTGCAATGTGCCATGCCCGCTCATCGTCCACATCGATCCATCCCAGATCGCTGCAATCCATGATGCCAGCGGCCCGGTCGGTTGCCAGGCACCGCATTCCCTCGGTGAGCGAGGGCTTGTCCAATCCGCGGAGCGCGTCGAAAAGGCCCTTGCCGACCTTGAACACCCCCGTATCGAAGCAATCATAGAGGGCGAGACCCTTGCCGATGCCGACCAAGCGGTCGCCCTCCGTCTGAACGCACGTCACGTCGTCAAGATCGATCCAATCGCTATCGATCCGACGGTCGATCCCGAGCGACGCGCCGCCGCCCGTATCGGCCGCGGCCATTCGCCGATAGAATGCGGGTTCGACCAGATGGTCGCACATCGCAAGGATCGCCTCCTCACCGCCCAGCAGCGGTTCGGCCGCCAGCAATGACGAGCCGTTGGGATGCCGATAATCCTTTACCCGTACTGTTTCGACCTCGATCGGCCAGTCCTGTGCCGCGACATAGGCTTCGATCGTCTCTGCCTCATAGCCGACGACCACGATCGTTCGCGCCAGCCCTGCCTGCGCCATACCGCGCACGGCATGGGCAAGCAGTGTCCGCCCGTCGACCAGGCAAAGGGGCTTGAGCGCAGCGACAGCGCGAAGGCGGGAGCCTTCGCCTGCCGCGAGAACGATACCGGTTTCGATCATTCCGCCGCTTCGGCAATGAACTCATCGACAGCCTGGGCCGCCAGGTCATCGGTCATCTGGAAACGCGGATGCTTGCAGAAATACGCCGATGCCGCATCGATCGGTCCCGCCAAACCGCGATCCTTCGCCAGCTTGGCGCACCGGATCATATCGATGGCGACACCGGCACTGTTCGGGCTGTCCTCGACCGACAGTCGCAATTCCAGGTTCATCGGCACACCGCCGAACATCGTACCTTCCATCCGCAGGAAGCAGATCTTGTTGTCGTTCTGCCAGGGCACATAGTCGGACGGGCCGATATGAACATTGTCGTCATGCAGCCGCTCCGCAGCGACCGACTGCACCGCCTCGGTCTTCGAGATTTTCTTGGAGGCGAGGCGGCGATGATTGGACATGTTCAGGAAGTCGGTGTTGCCCCCGGTGTTGAGCTGATAGGTCCGCTCCAGCTTGACGCCCCGCTTGGCGAACAGATCGGTCAGCACGCGATGAACGATGGTGGCACCGAGCTGCGCCTTGATGTCGTCGCCGATGATCGGCACGCCAGCCTGGGTGAAGCGTTCCGCCCATATGGGATCACTCGCAATGAACACGGGAATATTGTTCACGAACGCCACACCCGCCTCGAGCGCGCATTCGGCGTAGAACTCGCTGGCGGCCTGCGAACCCACCGGCAAATAGTTCATCAGCACATCGGTCTTGGTCTCGCGCAGGGCGGCGACCACTTCTGCTTTGGACGCCTCCTTTTCATGCGCGAGCAGGAATGTCCGATTGTCGTCATAATCCGACATATGTTCGGCGACGCCGTCAAGCACATGCCCCATCCGTACCTTGGTCCCAGTGGCAGGCACGGTTTCGCAAAAGACGGCGGTGCAATTGGGCTTGGCGAAAATCGCCTCCGACACGTCCCGGCCGACTTTGCGCTGATCGACATCCCAAGCCGCGACGACGCGGATATCACTCGGCTTATACCCGCCAAGGTCCCAATGCATGAGCCCGACGGTCTCATTTGCGCCCTCGCGATAATAGGAAAGACCCTGCACGAGAGAACTGGCGCAGTTTCCTATTCCAACGATAGCGATATTAATGGCCGACATTATTTCTTATTCCCTCTTATTTACTAGAAAAGGATCTGCCGGGACTGCACTCAGACGATTTTCGACGATGCGGTGCTGGAAAAGTCCGAAGATGAGGATGACGTTCAGTGGGATGAGTTCAAACCACCAGAACAGGCGGGGATTGGCGAAAAGGCAGGAAAGGAAAATGGCGTAGACCCGCACATTGGCGGACAACAGGCTCATCAGCCGCATAGGCCCAACGGCCTGGGCGGCATATCTTGCCGCAAACTCGGAGGGCGCATGGTGCTGCCCCAGCACATGATCGAACCGCGCGGCGACGCGGTCCAATAGTCCCCAGCAAAGGTCATAAAGCCGAACCAGCGGATTGCGACTCGGAGTCGGAGGGGCGATCATCGCCACCGCATTGCGACGGCGGTGAAAGCGGGCGCGCTCGCTCTCGTACATGTTCGACTGGACCATGTGCGCAATGCCTGCCGCCACGGCCAGCGCCCAGCCTTCCAATGTTCCAATCGACAAGGCCAGAGAAACATAGATCAGGATGAAGACGCCGTGATCGCACAACCCGTCGAGCACGCGTCCGAGCGGACTGGCGGAGCCCGTGGCCCGCGCGATCATCCCGTCCAGGCCGTCGGCGACAAGCCAGCCGACCGACAGCAGCAAGCCGACCAAGGCAAAAGGCCACATTTCCCACTGGGTGTAGGCCAGCGCCGCCAACATGCCCAAAGCCAGCCCGGCCAGGGAAACGGCATTGGCCGAAATTCCGCGCGCAATGAACCAGGGCAAAAGAAAGCGCGCCGCTGGATGAATAATCCAGAGATTTGTCGGATCTTCTATCCGGCGGTCCCGTGACATGTCGGGGATGGTAAGCGTCATCAAATCGTAATGTATGGACTAAGCCCTACGAATAGCAAGCGATTTGCAAAGGGCCTGCCACGCGTCGATACAGGCCGGTGGGCGTGACGGATTTGCATCCGCCGAAATACGCAAAATCAACGCGCTAGGCTCGAAATCCCTTGCTGTGAGCGGGGACCGCGTGCCTGGGATCGGCTTCCCAAAAGACCAGTTCCGCCGGTCATGCCGTCGAACGATCCTCCATTCCCGGCTCGACTATCGCATCGCCGTCGCTCTCGACCGTCACGGGAATGGATTTGGCGGCGGGCGTCTTGCTGCCTACGGCATAATGCCACACCGGCATCAGGACGTTGCACTCGGGATAATAGCCGCCGATGCATCCGACCGGGATGTCATAGGCGACGACGATCATCCCCGACAAATGCCGGTCGACCCCGTCATCGGCGACGGTGCGCAACGTCACCGCCTGCCCGACCTTCAGACCCCGGCGCTCGATGTCGGAGCGGTTCATCAGCACGATGTTGCGGATGCCGTCGATGCCCCGGAAACGATCGCTATAGCCATAGACGGTGGTGTTGAACTGGTCGTTGCTGCGCAGTGTCATCAACCGCAGCACATCATGGCCGACGTCCGGCATGTCGAGGTCTTCGTCGAGTGCCCCAGGCGTAACGAAATTGGCGCGGCCGGTATCGGTCTGCCATTCGCGACGCTTGGCCGGCAGGTCGCGCTGGAAACCGCCAGGCTCCCACATGCGCGTTTCATAGTCATGGAAATTGTCGGGGAGCGTATGGGCGATCTCCCGCCGGATCTCGGCATAGTCGGTCATATAGTCGTCCCACCGCACCTTGGGGTTGGGCTCGAGCACCTGTTTGGCGAGTTCGCACAGCAGCCGTATCTCGCTGATGAGATGCGGAGAGGCCGGTGTGCGGATTCCGCGATTGCCGTGTACGCAGCCCGACGTGTCTTCCATCGACAGCGCCTGCTGCCCGGCCGCCGTCTCGTCTATCTCCAGTCGCCCGATCACCGGCAGGATATAGCTGATCTCGCCGGGGAGCAGGGCGGTGCGGTTGAGCTTGGTCAGGACGTTGACGGTCAGCCGCATCCGGCGCCAGGCAGGCTCCATCCGGCCCTGGTCCGGGATGGCACGGGCGAAATTGCCACCCAGCATGAAGAACGCCTTCACCCGCCCTTCGAGGATCGCCTCGCACGCTTCGACCGTGTTGTACCCAGCCTCGCGGGGTGGCTCGAAGCCGAATTGCTCACCCAGCCGGTCGAGCGGGAAAAGCTCGGGCTTCTCCGTGATGCCGACCGTCCGTTGGCCCTGGACATTGCTGTGGCCACGCACCGGACAGATGCCCGCGCCGGGCCGTCCGATGTTGCCGCGCATCAGGAGCAGGTTGACCAGCATCTGCACCGTCTCGACCCCCGCACGGTGCTGCGTCAAACCCATGCCGTAAATGCCGATGGTCGACGGCGCACGGGCATAAATGAGCGCCGTCGCTTCGAGGTCGGCCCGGTGCAGCCCGGAACGCCGCTCCAACTCGTCCCAATCCTGCGCCCGCAGCCAGTCGGCGAAGCGCGCGAACCCATGCGTGTGCTCGTCGATAAAGGCGAGGTCAAGGATCGGCGGCTCACCCGCCGCCAGGGCGTCGTCGTGCAGCGTCAGCACCGCCTTGCAGATACCCGCGATCGCGGCCAGATCGCCGCCATTCTTGACCTGATGATAGTCCGAGCTGATCCGCGTGTCCTTGCCGGTCAGCATTTCGGTCGGCGACTGGGGGTTCAGGAACCGCTCCAACCCGCGCTCGCGAAGCGGGTTGAAGGTGATGATCGGCACCCCGCGCTGGCTGGCTTCCTGAAGCGGGTGCAGCATGCGGGGCGAATTGCTCCCCGGATTCTGGCCGAAGAACATCAGGCAGTCGGCCTTGGCGAAGTCTCCCAGATCGACCGTGCCGACGCCCTGGCCGATACTGGCGGGCAGCGCGACCGAGGTCGTTTCGTGGCACATGTTCGAGCTGTCTGGCAGGTTATTGTTGCCATAACGCCGGGCGAACAGCTGATAGAGATAGCTGCCTTCGTTCGACAACCGGCCGGAGCTGTAGAAGACGGTGCCGTGTTGCTTGTCGTCCACGGCGCGAAGTTCGCGGGCGATCTCCTCGATGGCATGGCCCCAGGATACCGGCACATATTTGTCGGTCGCGGGATCGTAGCGTAGCGGATGGGTCAGCCGCCCCGGCTGCTCCAGATGATAATCGTCCCATCCCAGCAATTCGCTGATCGTATGCTCGGCGAAGAAGGCGGGCGTACAGCGGTGCGCGGTCAACTCCCACGCGACCGCTTTTACCCCGTTCTCACAGAACTCGAAGGGCAGCGGCGTGGCTGGTTTGACCCAGGCGCAGCTGTTGCACTGATAGCCGTCGACCTTGTTGTGGCGCGACAGCGCGATGCTGGCGCTGCCGAGCACGCCCTCCCGGCGCAGGATATTGCCCACCGATCGGGCTGATCCCCACCCGCCGGAGGGGAGGCGATACGGCTTGTAAGTGGCTTTCATCGGGCATCTCCGGCCGGGGGCGGCGGGCGTTTCCTTGCGAAACATTCGCCGGGTCCTGTCGTTAACCCTGTAGCGGCGGCGGCTATCCCAGATTTAATCTAAGATACGGATTTAAAAAGGAGAAATGCCATGACGGTCGGTCGCGACTATATGTTGAAAAAGACGACGGGCCCTTCGGTCCCGAAATATTTCATCGACACGCAAATCGTGCCGCGACTGGTCAACGCCGTCGGTCGAGGGGAGGTGATGCTCGACCGTTCGGCTGTCCGCCTTGGTATCCGACCGTCGGTGCTCGTCGGCGGGGCCGCGTGTATCATGGCAGGGCTGCTCTGGAATATGCGGAACGGCCGGTCAGGGACGACGGATCGAGCGTAGCACCGCCGACCGGCAGGGTGATCCTTTTAAAAGCGGGAACTCCGGTTGCCCCGCTATATTCCTGAAATTCCACCGTTTTGCTTATCCGGAAGGCTAAATCTGCCAGCCGCCCCCCAATGCCAGGAACAGCTGCACCTGGTCCGCCGCCAACCGGCTGTCCGCCGCCGCGAGCGTCTGCTCTGCGCCGATCAGCGTGCGTTGGGCATCGAGGACGGACAGGAAGCCCGTGCGCCCCGCTTTGAACAGCCGTTCGGCATCGGTCGCAGCGCGAGCAGACTGGTCGCGGGCGGCGGTTAGCGCCGCACGGCGATCCAGGTCCCGCGCGTAAATGGTCAAGGCGGTTTCGGTCTCACGCAACGCGGCGAGGACCGTTCCGTCGAACCTCGCATAGGCCGCGTCGGCCTCGGCCTGCGCGCTGGCGATGCGCGCGCGGACCCGTCCACGGTTCGGAAACTCCCAGCTGATCAGCGGCCCCAGCGAGAATTTATAGGTGTCGCTGCCGAGCGCATTGCGCAGCAGGCCAACCGAACCCACCGAGGCGCCAAGGGTGATGCGCGGATAGAGTTCCGCTTCCGCGACTCCGATCCTGGCCGTGGCGGCATGCAATTCCAATTCGGCGCGGCGCACGTCCGGACGGCGTTGCAGCAGGGCGGCACCGTCGCCGATCGGAATGGCCCGATCGAGACGGGGCTCCTGCGTACAGGCCGCGACCTGGCGGTCGAACTCGGCAGGCGGGCGGCCGGTCAGCGTCGCCAGACGGAACAGCGCGACCTGCTTGGCCCCGAGCAAGCTCGGCAAGGTGGCGCGGACCTGTTCCTCCTGCGCCCGCGACCGGGTCGCGTCGAGCGCGATGCCGCGTCCGGCGCGGATCAGCCGCTGCGTCAGGTTCGTCGTGCGCGCCTGCAGAGCCACCGCCTGCTGCGCAATGCCGATCTCCCGCCCAGCGGCACAGGCATCGAGATAGGCGCGGGTCGTATCCGCCACGACGGTCGCGCGTGTCGCGTCATAGGCGGCCTGGGTCGCTGCGACATCCGCCCCGGCCGCTTCGACGGCGCGCCGGATCTGCCCGGCAAGGTCGACCTGATAGGAAATACCCGCCCGCGCCGAATAGACGAAGGACGAAGGCAGGGGGGAGCCGGGCAACAGCTCCTCCTCTGCCGATCGCTGGGCATAGCCGGGCGCGGCCTCGATCTCGGTCCGGGGCTGGCGGGCCTGCTCGGCAAGGCCGAGCGCGGCATTGGCGCGTGCGATATTGGCGCTGGCGACGCGCAGGTCCGTGTTATGGGCAAGCGCGTCCTCGACAAGTCGGTCCAGCACCGGATCGCTGTACAACTTCCACCAATGGTCCGGCAGCGGGGCAGGGGTGAAGGCTGGGGAAGAGCCGCTGACAAAGCCGCCCGTCGCGCTGGGGCGTTCCGCGACGGCCGTGGCGGGCCTGTGATAATCGGGCCCCGCCGCTGCACAGCCCGCAAGCAGGGCCGCCATGAGGGAAGAGGCAAGCGGGTGGCGTTTCATGCCCGCACCCCCTTCGGTCGAGCCGGTGCCGCAGGCGGCAATATCTCGACCGTCGCGGTTCGGCCGACCACCAGCGCGATCCCAGCGGGCAGCCGATCGATGGTGATGCGGACGGGAATGCGCTGTGCCAGCCGGACCCAGCTGAAGGTCGGGTTCACATTGGCGAGCAGGTTCGCGCCCGAATTGCGATCGCGATCCTCGATGCCGCCAGCGATGCTCTGCACATGCCCCGCAATGGTCGATTTTTCACCCATCAGGCGGATTTGCACGGGATCGCCGACATGGATGCGGGGCAGCTTCGTCTCCTCGAAATAGCCGATGATGTGGAGCGAACTCCGGTCGATGATCGCAAATTCAGGGTGACCGGCACTCGCATAGTCGCCGGGGCGAAGCTCCAAATTGGTGACCGTGCCAGCGACACTGGCGCGTACCATCGTGCGGGCCAGGTTGAGGCGGGCGGTGTCCAGCGCCGTGCGGGCCTGCGCCAGCGAAGCATCGAGCTGGGCGACCTTGGCCATGCTCTGTTCGCGGACTTCCCCGGCGACCAGATCGCCCAGCGACTGGTTGCGTCGGGCCTCGCGTCGGGCCTGGGCAAGCTGCACCTGCTGGGCGGCGACCGCCGCCTGCGCCTGCGCCACGGCCAGCCGGTAACGCGGCCGGTCGACTTCGAACAACGGCGTGCCGAGGGTCACCTGCTGGTTGTCGCGGACAAGGACCGAGGTGACCAGCCCGGACACATCGGGCGCCACCTGAACCACATCGGCGCTGACCCGGCCGTCGCGGGTCCAGGGGTCTTCCTCATAATGCGCCCATAGCCGCTGCCCGGCGAACCCGGCGAGGGCGACGACCATCAGCGTCACGGCGACGCGCAGAAATGCAGTCTTCTTCATTTCACTAACCGAAAAGAGCGGCCACATCGCCGCCGTTGAAGAGCGCGGCAAAGCCCGCCCAAAGGAGAATGGTAAGCGCCACGTCGAACAGGCCGCGATGCCAGACGAACCGATATAGTCGCAGCCGCCCCAGCACCCAGGCGATCGCTTCCGCAGCGACGAACGCCAGAATGGCGGCGATCAGCAGGGGGTGGACATAGACTCCGGCAAGATCGACTTCCCCCGTCATGCCGTTTCCTTCCGCATTTCCCAGGGAGTCGCCCCCGGAAAGAAGTTGCGACGCAGTCCGGTCAGCGCGGCAAGCTCGTTCCACCGGCTTTCGGAAGCCGGCAGGTCGATCGCGGAGGCGATGGCGGCATCGATCCGGGCGAGCAGGGTGGATGCGGGTGCTGCCGTCGTGTCGGGGTCGCCGTTGCGGAAATGCACGGCGATCTCGTTGCGCAACGCGGCCAGCGCTGCGTTATCCTCGCTCCCGTCCGGCGCTAGCTGGGCCACATTCACGCCCACCCGCAGATCGCGCAGCGTCGCCATGGCGACATCGCGGTCCGCCTGGTCGACATCGCCGACCCGCGCGGCAAGGAGCCCCACCCGGTCGAGCATCCGGCTCTTCCAGCTGGCGATGGCAAGGCTGGACGGACCGGACGCGAGATCGGCCAGTTCGCGCCAGCCCGCACGACGCAGCCGCCGAACGGCCGTTCCCGCGCCAAGGCTGCGAAAGACACGCGTCGCAAAGATCGCGGCCGCCACGCCGACCAGCTGGGCGATACTGCCATTGAAGAAACCGACGGCATCGGCGGAGAAATTGTTGGTCAACGCCAGCCCCCCCGCGATGCCGATGATCATCGGCATCATCCGGCCATACCAGTGCGGCAGCGCGAGCAGGGCACCGGCGATCAGGAGCATCGGGGCCAGCACCAGCGCCAGCATCTCGAAGCTGTGCACCAACGGCAGCAGCGCAAAGAGATAGAGCGCGGTCAGCGGCAGCGACACGGCGGTCCAGATCAGGAAGCCACGCTGGGCCGGAACCGGATCGTCCATCGTCGCAAAGAAACAGCATACGACGGCCGCGATCATCGCCGCCACCGCTCCCTCGGGCCAGGCGGCCACGATCCAGAAAACGCAGCACCCCAGGATCGCGATCGCGGTCGCCGCGGCGGACAGCGTCGCCAGCGCATAGTCCCGGTGGAGCGGGCGGCCCTGCCGCTCGCGCAGCAGGGCCCGGACGGGCTCGGGCATCGGGGTGTCGGGCGCGGTCGCTTGCACGGCGACATGTCGCGCCGTGTCGAGCGCCACGACCAGCTCGCCGAGACGGGCGAGCAGATTGGCGATCAGCAGGCTGCCCCATGACCGCATGGGTTCGTCCGCCGCCAGCGCGGCGCAGCGCGCAACGAGCGCGGTAGGTTCGGCACTGTCCGGCTCTCGCACCCAGCGCCGTACATCGTCGATCAGCGCCGCGACGGGGGCGGGAAGGGCGTGCAGGACCGAAAGGCTGCGTATGCGGTCCTCCACGGCGGAGACGAGCGGGACAAGGAGAACCAGCCGATCCTGCAATGCCGCCAGTACCGCCGTGGTCGGTCGCTGCGCGTCGGTATCGAACGGCACATGCGTGGCCATGACGTGAAGTTCGGTGACGTCTCCGGCCAGGCGGCGGCGCTTCGCATCCGTATGCGCCAGAGGCTCCGGCGCGAGCGAGTCGACGATCCAGCTTTCCGCCTCGCCCATCACGGCCTGGATGCGCGTGCGGAGCAGGGCGGTGACGCTGCGCGGCCAGACGACCGCGTGGACGATAGCGGCACAGGTCACGCCGATCCCGATTTCCTGGGCGCGCAGCACCGCCACCTGGAAAATCGCTTCCGGGTGGGTGACGCTGGGGAAACCCACGAGCGCCGCCGTATAGCCCGCCAGCATGAACAGATAGGATCGCGGCGTACGGTCGAGCAGCGAGACGAACTGGCAGCCCGCAACCCAGAGCGCGAGCGCAAGCGACAGCAAGATCGGCGCGTTGACCAGCAAGGGTATCAGCACGACGGTGGCGCTGGCCCCGACGATCGTCCCGAGGAGGCGGAACACGGCCTTGGATCGCACCGCACCGGTCAGCGGCTGGCTGGTGATATAGACGGTCGCCATGGCCCAGAAGGGGCGATCCAGCCCGAGCCGGAACGACACGAACAGCGCCAGCATCGCCGCCACGAAGCAATTGGCGGAAAATACCGCCTGCCGCACGCCGATCCGCATGGGCTCAATCCGTCTCGGACGCGCCGATCGCCTGGCTGAGCCGTTCCACCACGGTGATCGCGATGGCCAGATCTTCGGCCGGGATATCGGCAAAGAGCGCGGACCGGATTTCCGCCGAGCGGGTTTCCGCCAGCGCGGCGAGCGAACGACCGGCCGGGGTGAGATGGATCGTCTTGGCGCGCTTGTCGCTGGCATCCGGTCGCCGCTCGGCAAGGCCCGCGCGCTCGATCTGGTCGACCAGCGGCACGACCGTAGGCCCTTCGACGCCAAGCTGCTCCGCCAACATGCCCTGGCGCACTCCGTCCTCCATCCGGCCGAGCAACATGACGGCAAGCGCGGACGAATGCGAAAGCGACAGCCCTGCCAGGGCACGGTCAAGATGCCGCCTGTAAGCGCGGGCCAGCGGGATCAGCGTGGTCGCCAATCGCCGTTCCAGATGACGTCGAGAATCAGACATTTCGAAATATAGATAGCTATCTATCTATTATGGCGCAAATGGTTTGTGGGCCGGTGCGATCGGGGGCGCGCCAGCGGGCAGGGCGGACAATATCCCGCACCTAACCCAATGTACTTGCATCGAAAGGAAAATCCCGCTGCAATGGGTCATGAGGAATGTCCTTCGCATTGGCGGCAGACCGTCGATGAGATTCGTCTGGCTGCCGCTTCTTCTGCTCGCGGGGTGTGGCGACATTCCGCGCGACCCCGAGGGAACGCTGGAAACCGTCCGCGCGAGCCGAGCCATTCGGGTTGGGGCGGTCGCGGGTGCCGAGCGAGGGGACATGGCGGTTGCCGACAGGATCCTGACCCGGATCGCCGCACGGACCGGTGCTGCGCCCAAGGTCGTGGGCGGTACGCTCGAGCCGCTCCTCCTCCGGCTGGAGGCGGGGCAGCTCGACCTCGTCGTCGGCGGGCGCCTCGACGCGAAATCGCCATGGGCAAAGCGCGTCGCGCTCGGTCTGCCGTACCGTCGCCATGACGAAGGCAAGGCCGTGACGGCATCGCATATCGTCGCCCGGAACGGCGAGAATGCATGGATCACGCTGGTCGAACGCGAAACGAGAGCGGAGGTGCCAGACCGATGAGCAAGGATGTCTTGCCTCCGCATCTGAACCCCGTCTTCGCTCGCGCGCAACGGCTGGAGTGGTGGTCGCTGGCCTGGACGATCAGCGTGATCGCCGTCATGGGCGCAGCGATGGGGGCAAGCCAGGCGATGAAGACGGCCTGGATCGAGGATTGCCTCAGCCTGGTCCCGCCGATCGTCTTCCTGATCTCGGCGCGCCTGGAGAGACGTCCGCCCAGCGCGCTCTTTCCCAACGGCTTCGCCCGTGCGCCGAGCCTCGCCTTCGCACTGGCCGCCGCCGCGCTCACCGCTCTCGGCGGCGTCCTGCTGGTGACCTCGGCGATGAGCCTGATCGGCCAGGAGCATGCCACCGTCACCTCGGTGATGATTGCGGGGCGGGAAATCTGGCTGGGTTGGCTGATGGTGGCCGCCCAGGTCTATTCGATCGTCGTGCCGATCGTCCTCGGCCGGCTGAAGCTGCCGCTCGCGCGCGAACTGAACGACAAGACGCTCTTCACCGATGCGATGACGCAAAAGGCCAACTGGATGACGGGCGTGGCCGGGATCGGCGGGGTGATCGGTATCGGGCTGGGCTATTGGTGGGCGGATGCGGTCGCGGCGGGCCTGATCTCGCTGGATATTCTGAACGACGGACTGCGCTCGCTGAAGTCGGCGGCGGCGGAATTGATCGACGGCGCCCCCCGCGCGCTCGACGGGGAGCGCGTGGCCGACGATGCCTCGGCGCTTCATGCGGCGTTGAACGCCCGCTTCCCGGGCGCCGAGGTGCGCCTGCGCGAGACAGGGCGCGTCATTGGCGCCCAGGTCGTCGGGGCCCTGCCGGAGGAGGGCGACTATGAGCCGGCGGCGTTCTGGCCGGGCGCCCCGGATCGGTCGTGGCGCCTCGACCATGTGAGCTTCATCCCCCCGGAGCGAGGGGCCGAATAGCGGCCGTCAGACGGCGCGGGCCCGTTCCTCGACGATCCGCTCGAGCATCGACAGCGGCATGGCGCCGGACTCCAGCACGTCATGGAAATGCTTGAGGTCAAAGCGGTCGCCCGCGATCGCCTTGGCCTTTTCCCGCGCGCGCAGCCAGGCGGCGTGGCCGATCTTGTAGCTGCATGCCTGACCCGGCGAGACGCAATAGCGTTCGATCTCACGCTGCGAGCGACCGGGTGCGAAGCCGACCGTGTCGACCAGATATTTGGTCGCCTGATCATGCGTCCAGCGCTTGGTATGGATGCCGGTATCGACCACCAGCCGCGCGGCGCGGAACAGGAAGGATTGGAGATAACCTGCGCGCTCGACCGGCGAGGCATAGCCGCCGAGTTCGTCGGCCAGTTGCTCCGCATAGAGCGCCCAGCCTTCGAGATAGGCATTGAAGAAGGCGATCTTGCGCAGCGGATGGGTCGGCGCGCGCTGGGCGGTCGAAATCTGGAGGTGATGGCCCGGCACGCCTTCATGATAGGTCAGGCTCGGCAATGTATATTTCGGCCAGTCGTGCACGCTCTTGAGGTTGATCCAGTAGATCGCGGCGCGCGAACCATCGAGCGGCGCGCGGAAATAATAGCCGTTGGGCGCGCCGTCCTGGATCTCGGGCGCGACGCGGCGGATCTCGAGTGGGGCATTGGGCGGGTTGGTGAACGCCTGCGGCAGGCGCGCCTGCATCGCCTGGACGCTGGCGTTGAGGCTGGCGAGCAATTCGGCGCGTCCCGCGTCGGTATCGGCGAACAACTGGGTTGGCAGACGGTTGAGCTGGTCGAGGCGCGCGCCGACGCTCCCCTTGGTCAGACCCTGGCTCCGCAGGATGGGTTCGAGCTGTGCGGTCAGGTCGGCCACCTGTTGCAGCCCCATGCGATGTACCGCGTCCGGCGACAGGGTCGTGGTGGTCGCCTGCGCCAGGGCCGCGGCATAGAGCGCCTCGCCGTCCGGCAGCGCCCAGACGCCGGCGGCACTCCGTGCCGAAGGGCGAAGCGAACGCAACAGCCCGATCTGGCGATCGAGCGCGGGATAGACCTGCTCGGCGACGATCCGGGCGGCCCGCCCCTGCCAGTCGCCAGCGATGTTCGCCGCGCCGGTGCGCCGCGTCAGGGCCTGGACAAGCTGGCTGTCGGCCGGAGCGGGCGACCGGAGCTTTGCCATCTGGCCAAGCGCGAGATCGAGCGAGAAGTCGGGGGCGAGCCGCCCCTTTGCCGCCTCGCGCCGCTGAACCTCGGTTTCGTTATCGAGCTGACGCCCCATCAGTGCGAGGCGATCGAGATAGGCTTCGGCATCGTCGGCGGTTTTGACCGGATGGGTCGAGGCCAGAAAATCGGGCAGCGAGAAATACACGCCGTCCTGCTGCGAGATCGGATAGGGGCCCTGCGGCGAGGAGAGGCCGAACTGCTCCGGGCCGACCATGTTGGACTTGATGTTGTACAGCACGACTTCGCGGTCGATGCGGGCCTGAGGCGATAGCGAAGCGGGGTCGACGGCGGCGACGAGCGCATGGGCCTTGCGATTGCGGGCTAGGTCCTTGGCGATCGCCTGGTAGCTGTTGTCGCTCAGCTTGTGCCGCAGATCGGCGTTCGTGCCGGTATCGAAGCCAAGCGAGGTGGCGAATTCCGGCGACTGGCGCACGGTTTCGCCCAGCACCTGATCGAAGGCCGCATTCAGCCGCGTGTCCCCCGGCAAGGCCGACGCCGCCGGACCGCCCGAAGCCTGCGCGGAGGCCGGACGGGCGGGTAATGCACCAAGCCCGACGGCCGCGGCACCGGACAGCATGAAGGTGCGACGATCCATGAAATTTCCCCGTTTATGAAGCTATTGACACCACGCTATGCGACGGGGCGGCCATTGCGCAACCCGGCCGTCGCCGATCAGGGCTTTTCCGGGCACCCCGCCCGTGCCGACAGGATGACGGTCGTCTCAACAGAGGCGATGCCCTCCACCGCCCGCAGCCGGTCCGCCAATTCCGACAAGGCCTGTGGCGACGCGACCGACACGACCAATACCGCGTCCCGGTCGCCCGCGATGGCATAGATACGCTCCACCTCGGGCCAGGACAGGAGTGGGTCGGTGATCCGCCGACACGGGCGAACCGCCAGGCAAAGCGTCACCAGCGCCTGGACGCCCGCGAAGACATCGGGCGCGATCATCGCGCTATAGCCCTGGATAATCCCGTCACGTTCCAGCCGCGCGATACGGGCCTGCACGGCGGTGCGCGACAGGTTCAACGCGCGGGCCAGCGAGGTGGTCGTCCGGCGCGCGTCATGACGCAACAATGCCACCAGTTTCCGGTCGGTCTCGTCCAGGGTCATGCCGGTCCGGTTCATGGGCGCTTTCGAAACGTCGTCACTGACGGCGATCCGCAATCTCGCCAATCACCTCGTCCCATAGCATGGGAGCCGCGACAAGGGAGGTCGTGATGAAGATCATCGAAGCAACCACGTTCACGGGCCATCGCCCCTGGGCGGCATTGGATATCGCGGAGATCGACGGGGTATCGGTTCGGCTCCACTGGACCGACCAGCCCTATATCTGGCACGTCAACGACGGTGCCGAGGTCTTTGTCGTGCTGGACGGCATGGTCGACATGCAGGTGCGCGAGCGGGGCGAGGAGGGCGTGCATCGCCTGACGCCGGGGACGATCTTCCACGCCCAACCCGGCGACACCCATCGCGCCGTGCCGGTCGGACCTGCGCGTGTGCTGGTCGTCGAGCGGGCAGGGAGCATCTGACCGCTAAGCGACGATCTTCGGGCTGGAGGTCCCCGCCTGCCGTTCGAACAAGCGGCGATAATGGCCGTCTTCGGCGCGCAGAAGTGCTTCATGTGGCCCGTCCTCCACAATCCGCCCACCGGAGAAGACCAGGATACGATCAAGCGATCGCGCCAGCCTCGATCACGATCGGGCGCGCATCGGCCCGATCGGCCACCCCCAGCGGCTCGCCGTGAAGCTGGACCAGTTCCTCCATCTCGTTGACCGACCGCTGAAGCTGGTGGACATATTGACCGATGTCGCGAAGATAACCGTTCAGGACCAAGTAGCTGGTGATGACATAGGCCATGTCACCCGCGCTCGCATGGCCACGCGACCATAGCCACAGGGCCGCGCCGATCGCGGCGATGCGGATCAGCCAGAGCAGCGCAAGCTGTCCCGAACCCGCCCAGGTGAAGGCCATCCATGTGCGCAATGTGCGCCGCCGCCACTTGGCGACGACCGCAGCCAGAAGCGCCTCCTCGCGCGCCTCGCCGCCAAAAGCCTTGACGACGGCGTTGGTCCCGATCGCATCGGCCAGCACGCCGCCCATCTTCGTATCCCATTGATTGGACAGCCGCGCGATCGGGGCGAGCACCTGGGTCGCCAGCCCGACCGTCAGCACGATATACGCCGTCGCGCCGATTCCCATGACCAGCCCGAGAAGCGGCCAGTGCAGGGCAAGCAACGCCACGGTCCCTACCAGCACCGTCAGGGAGGGCAAAAGCGAGAGCAGCAGCACGTCGTTCAGCGTATCGAGCGCCCACATGCCACGGGTGATCCGCCGCACGGTGGAGCCGGAAAAGGCGTTGGCATGCCAGTCGGTGGACAGCCGCTGGACGCGTGCGAAGGCCTCCTGAGTCACATCGCGCATCATGTTCAGCGTCAGCGGGGTGATCGTCCACCAGCCGAGGTGACGCAGCACCACCATCGCACCGCCCAGCATCGCGATGACGGCGAAGGCACGCCAGGCCAGACCGGCATCGTCGTGTCCCACCGCATCGATCATATGACCGGCGTAAAGCGGCACGAATATCTCGGTAAGCGTGGCAGACAGCATCGCGGCAGCGCAGGCGGCGGCCAGCCAGGGAGCCCGCCGCCAAAGCATGAAAGTGAAAGCCAGTACCTTGCGCAGCACCGAGGCGCGCGGGAAATGGTCGTCGTCTTCGTCAGTCATGGATAAATCACCGCACGGCGGCGCGCGGTCCTCGTATCAGCGATGATGGGTGTCGGTCCTGGTGACCGAAGGACGTCAGTGGCGTCGGAAGCCGCCGCGGAAAGTCATTCCTGAAGCGGGCACAGTCGGATTGATCATGATCGCCCTCCTCACGGTTGAGTCGCTGGATACCTGTTCCATAACGGATCGCGCGCGCCAATACTACCGGCCAAGGATCGCGGATGCTATTCGACATGCATGTCCGATTTTTCGAAACCTATCCTCGACTATTGGCACGAGGCTTTTCGCGGTATCGCTATCGGGGCCACTGGTGACTTCAGGCTATCGATCGTTTCGTGGCTGGATCGAAAGCGTCCGGTGATGCTGCTGGAGAGGCAGGACGATCGAACCCAAGCAGCGGTCACGCCCGAACTGGCTGATTTCCTTGATAATGAAGCACATTCGGCGGGCGCGGTCGGCTTGCGGCAAGAGGCGGCACGGGCTGGTATAAATTTCCACGACCCAGACTTCTTATTCTACTATCCGGCCGATGCGATGCCGGACGTGAGTCACAAGCGATCGGTGCGACAGCTGACCGAAGCCGACCATATCGCCTTCTGCGCATTTCACTCCTCTGCTTCGCAGGAGGACCGCGAAGACGCCTTTGTCGAACTCGATCACTGGGCCGTCTTCGGCTGTTTCGATGGCGATCGGCTGGTCAGCGCAGCCAGCGCGATTCTGTGGAAGGACAGCCCGCTCGCCGATCTCGGCGTCCTGACGCTGCCCGATGCGCGGGGCAGGGGATATGCGCGTGCCGCCGTTCTTGCGATCAGTGCCTATGCGCGACAACAGGGATATGAACCGCAATATCGATGTCAGCTGGATAACCAAGCATCCATCGCCTTGGCAAAGGCATGCGGCTTTGCGTTATTCGGCCGGTGGACGGTGGGAACTGGCTGGCCTGAATAGTCCATGCCATAGACCAGTCATGCATCGCATAACGGACGTATCCGGTCTCACGAGGAATGGATCAGCGCCTCTCAAACGCCAGAGGGGCCTTAGCCGCGCTTCGTCGCCCAGGCGGCGTTCAGCTTGGCCATCGTGCCGTGACGGTCCCGCAGCCGCAGCCCTTCCAGGCGCAGCGTCCGGCCTCGCAGCAGGCGACCATGCGTGCTCCAGATCACGTCGTACAGACCGCTCGCCGTCCGCGCGGTATCGCCGTCCCAATAACGGGTCGTGATCAGCACTGGCAGTCGGCCCTCGTTCGTATCAGCCTGGCCATCGGTCAGGGCCAGGATCGGGTCGGCGATCGGCCCCGCATCGATCACGGGGTCGCCGACGGGCGCCTGCCGGGCGATGCCCGACTTTGCCGGGAAATCGATCGTCACGTCCTGCAGGTCATGATTCGGGTCGCGCAGCGCGAGGCGGCGGCCGTCGCCTTCGACGGTCGCGGTCAGGTCCAGCCGGGCACGCTCGTTGCGTTGCGCGCTGGCGGCGGCGGCCTTGTCGGCGGCATCGCTACGGCGCTGCGACCAGTTCAGATAGAGCGTCAGCGCGGCGACGAGCAGGCCCGCCACGGCCACGAACTCGGCCAGGCTCAGCAATCGCCGCCGCGACTTGGCGCGATCGGCAGCCTCGTCGCCCGCCGATTGGCTCATCGCCCGCCCGCCTCGAGCAATTCGGTCGGCGCGACCAGTTCCCAGCTGCGCGCGATCCGGTCCTCGATCAGCGTCCAGTCGCTGTCGGCCGACAGCGCGATGCTCGTCCAGTGCGGCGCGGCGCCTTCGTCGGCGACACACAGGTGCAGCCCCGACGCCCCATCAGCGACCCGCGCAAAGGGCTCGCCTTCGACCAGGAACCGGGTTTCGCCGTCGTGCAGGTCCTCGGTCACACCGGGCAGCAGCAGGGCGATGTCACGAATGCGGGCCAGATTATCGGTCATCGACGCACGAACTCCGAGAGGATGCGGGGATAGAGACGATGTTCCTCGACCAGAACGCGCGCGGCAAGTGCCCCGGCATCGTCACCCGGCAGGATCGACACCTCCGCCTGACCCAGCACCTCGCCATCATCCAGCTCCTCGGTCACGATATGGACCGAGCACCCCGCCTTGGCATCGCCCGCTGCGATCGCGCGCGCATGGGTGTCGAGCCCCTTGTAGAGCGGCAGGAGCGAGGGATGGATGTTGAGGATACGGCCTTCCCAGCGGCGGACGAAATCGCCCGACAGCAGCCGCATATAGCCCGCCAGCGCGATCACCTCCACGCCCGCGTCGCGCAGCGCTTGGTCGATCGCCGCTTCATAGGCGGGCTTGCCGATCCCTTTGGGCGACAGCGCGAAGGTCGCGATGCCCCGCTCCGCCGCCCAGGCCAGCCCGGCCGCCTCGGGCTTGTCCGAGGCGACGAGGGCGACATGATAAGCCGGGTCGCCGCCCTGCGAAGCGGCGACCAGCGACTGCATGTTGGAGCCGCGGCCGGAAATCAGGATGCCGACCTTGACCGGGCCGTCAGGCCGCATGGGTCGCCGTCCAGTCCGCCTTGGCGCTCCAGGTGCCCGCCGAGCCGGTGACGGTGCAGCCGCGCTCGCCCGACTCGATCCAGCCGATGGTCAGCACGGTTTCGCCCGCTTCGGTCAGGGTGGCGGCCAGCGCTTCGGCTTGGTCGGCCGCGACGACCACTGCCATGCCGATGCCGCAGTTGAAGGTGCGCGCCATTTCCTCGGGTTCGATCCCGCCCTGCGCCTGCAGGAACGCCATCAGGCGCGGCTGTTCCCAGCGATCCGCATCGACCACGGCATGGACGCCCTTGGGCAGGACGCGCGGAATGTTTTCGAGCAGGCCGCCGCCGGTGATGTGCGCGAGCCCCTTGATCGTCCCGGCCTTGAGCGAGGGGAGCAGCGAGCGGACGTAGATCCGAGTCGGCGCCATCAGCGCCTCGATCAGCAGCCGCTCCTGATCGAACAGCGCGGGGCGATCGAGCTTCCATCCCTTGTCTGCGGCTAGGCGGCGGACCAGCGAGAAGCCGTTGGAGTGGACCCCCGACGAGGCGAGGCCGAGAATCACGTCGCCGTCGGAAATCCCGCTTCCCGTCAGCACCTGGTCCCGCTCAACCGCGCCAACGCAGAAGCCCGCCAGGTCATAATCGCCCGGCGCATACATGCCCGGCATCTCGGCGGTCTCGCCACCGATCAGCGCGCAGCCCGCGATGCGGCAGCCTTCGGCGATCGAGGCGATGACCCGCTCGGGAACATCGCCCTCCAGCTTGGCGGTGGCGTAATAATCGAGGAAGAACAAGGGCTCGGCGCCCTGTACGACCAGGTCGTTGGCGCACATCGCGACCAGGTCGATGCCGACCCCGTCATGGCGATCATGCTCGATCGCCAGCTTCAGCTTGGTGCCCACGCCGTCATTGGCGGCGACCAGCAGCGGATCGGTGAAGCCCGCCGCCTTCAGGTCGAAGAAGCCGCCGAACCCGCCCAGATCGGCGTCGGCGCCCGGCCGCCGCGTCGCCTTGGCGAGCGGGCCGATGGCGCGGACCAGCGCGTTGCCCGCGGCGATCGAAACGCCCGCATCGGCATAGGTGTAGGGAGCGCCGGTTTCGGCGGGCGACGGGGTGGTGGACGGCGTGCTGTTGTCGGTCATGTTTGCCCGTTAGCTATATCGCGCTTGGATTTCCACGCCTGCTTCGCCAAAAGGCCGCGATGCGTTTGCGATTGCCCTCATTGATGTACGGCCTGACCGCCCTTGTCGCGGTGGGCGCAGGGGGCGGTGCGGTCCTGGCCCAGATCGAAGGACAGGATCGCGGCGTCGCGCCCGTCGACAGCGGCGGCGCCTATGAAGTCACCGGCGTGACGGTCGACGTGTCGGGCAGCACGGCAGAGGCCGCGCGGCTCGGCGGCTGGCGAATCGCGCAGCGAAAGGCCTGGGCGATGCTGGCACAGCGGTTGGAGCGTGGCGGCGTCGGCGCGTCCGACGGCCTGCTCGATTCGCTCGTCTCCGGCATCGTGGTGGAAAATGAGGAGATCGGGCCGACCCGCTATGTCGCGCGGCTGGGGGTTTTGTTCGACCGGGTGAGGGCCGCCTCGGTGTTGGGCGTGTCGGCCTATGCCGATCGCTCGCCGCCGATGCTGGTCATGCCCCTCCAGATTTCGGGCGGCAGCGCGCAGATGTTCGAGAGCCGGACGCCGTGGCAGCTGGCCTGGGCGCGGTTCCGGACGGGCAATAGCAGCATCGACTATATCCGCCCCTCGGGCACCGGCATGGATCCGCTGCTGCTGAATGCCGGGCAGATCGGTCGCCGGTCGCGGGGCTGGTGGCGGACGATCCTCGACCAATATGGCGCGTCGGACATCCTGATCCCGGTCGTCCGCCTCTATCGCCAATGGCCCGGCGGGCCGGTGATCGGCGTCTTCGAGGCACGGCACGGCCCCGACAATGTCCTGCTCGGCACGGTCACGCTGCGCGTCGGCAGCACCGATGCTTTGCCGCAACTGCTCGATACCGGCGTGGCACGGCTCGACGGCCTGTACCAGCGCGCGCTGGCGGGCGGGACGCTTCATCCCGATTCGACACTCGCGCCGCCGCCCAAGCCGGAGGTGCCGATCACCGACGACAGCATGGGCGGCGACGAACCCGTCGCCGGCCTCGATAGCGCCATCGCCCCGTCGGGCGCGGGGATATCGGTCACGCTGCAATATGATGCGCCCAGTGCCAGCGCGGTCGCCAATGCCGAAAGCCTCGTACGCGGCATTCCGGGGGTCGTGCGCGCCGCCACCACTAGCCTGGCGCTGGGGGGCGTGTCGTTGATGGGCGTGACCTATGACGGCGACCCCGAGCAGCTTCGCCGTGCGCTGGAACAGCGCGGCTATCAGGTTTCAGGGTCCGGCACGACGCTTCGCATTCGTCGCGCCCCCCAAGTCCAGGCGCCTGCGCCTCCATCGGATAATGTGATCACCGGATGAACCAAATGGCGCTTCCGCTGGAATGGCCAGCGGACCCCTTGTCGGACGCGTTCCTGCTGACCGATTCCAACCGGCTTGCCGCGCGCATGCTGGAGCAATGGGAGAAATGGCCGACCATGGCCGCGATCCTGACCGGCCCGCGCAAGTCGGGGCGGTCGCTGCTGGCGCGCATCTTCGCCGCGCGCAGCGGCGGTACCATCATCGACGATGCCGAGCGCGTGCCCGAGGTCCAGATCTTCCATGCCTGGAATACGGCACAGGCGGAACGCCGACCGCTGGTCATCGTCGCCGACGCCGCGCCGCCGCGCTGGGCGGTCAAGCTGCCCGACCTGCGGTCGCGGCTCGCCAATAGCAGCCTGGCCGAAATCGGAGCACCCGACGACGAGCTGGTCGCCGCCCTGTTCGAGCTGCTGTTCCAACGCCGTGGCCTCGATGCGCGGCCCGATCTGATCGAATGGCTGACCGCGCGGATCGAGCGTAGTCACCTTTCTGTCATCCGCGCGGTGGATATGCTCGATCAGGGGGCGATGGAACGGCGCGCGCGCTTATCGATTGCCCTTGCACGTTCCACCCTGATCGGGGCCGGTCTGATCGCCGAGCCCTGAGCCCCGCGAACCAAGCGAGAAACGATGACCCGGCCTGCCCATATCGCGCAAATGTCCGAACCGGACGACGATCATGTCACGCGGGAGCCGAACGGGCGCTATTTCAATCGCGAGCTGTCCTGGCTGGCCTTCAACCGGCGCGTGCTGGAAGAAGCGTGCAACAGCGCGCATCCGCTGCTCGAGCGGCTCCGCTTCCTGTCCATCTCGGGCTCGAACCTCGATGAATTCTTCATGGTCCGCGTTGCGGGCCTGAAGGGGCAGCAGGCGCAGGACGTCGAACAGCGCTCGGTCGACGGGCTGACGCCGGGACAGCAGCTGAACGAGATCGTCGCCGAGGCGGACCGGCTGATGGCCAGCCAGCAGGAAGTATGGGGCGACCTGCGCAACCTGCTCGACGCGGCGGGCATATTCGTATTGCGCCGCGATGCGATCGATGCCGAGGCCAGCGCCTGGCTGGAGGGACATGTCCGCGACCAGATTTTCCCGATCCTGACCCCCCAGGCGCTCGATCCCGCGCATCCCTTTCCGTTCATCCCGAACAAGGGGCTGTCGATGATCTTCGACCTGACCCGCGTGTCGGACAAGGCGCCGATCCGCGAGCTGGTGATGATCCCCGCAACGATGCCGCGCTTCGTCCGTCTTCCGGGCGAAGGGACGCGCTATGTGTCGATCGAGACGATCCTGCGCCGCTTTTCCGGGCTGCTCTTCCCCGGCTATGTCGTCAACGGCGCGGCGACCTTCCGCGTCCTTCGCGACAGCGATATCGAGATCGAGGAGGAGGCCGAGGATCTGGTCCGCTATTTCGCCAATGCGATCAAGCGGCGGAGGCGCGGCCGCGTCATCCGGCTGGAGCTGGAGACCGGGATGCCCGACGAACTGGCCGACGTGCTGCGCGACGAACTGGGCGGGACGGATGCGATCATCACCGAGAGCGGGAATCTGCTCGGCATCGGCGATCTCGACATGCTGGTCGATGCGGATCGGCCGGACCTGAAATTCCCGCCCTATACGCCGCGCTTTCCCGAACGGATCCGCGAGTTCGCGGGCGACTGTTTCGCCGCGATCAAGGCCAAGGACATCGTCGTCCACCATCCGTACGAGACGTTCGAGGCGGTCATCGCCTTTCTGAAGCAGGCGGCGGTCGACCCTGATGTGGTGGCGATCAAGCAGACCCTCTACCGCGCGGGCAAGCAGTCGGCGGTCATCAATGCGCTGATCGCGGCGGCTGAGGCGGGCAAGTCGGTGACCGCGATCGTCGAGCTGAAGGCGCGCTTCGACGAGGAGCAGAATCTCTACTGGGCCTCTGCGCTGGAGCGGGCGGGGGTCCAGGTCGTCTATGGCTTCATCGACTGGAAGACGCATGCCAAGGTGTCGATGGTCGTCCGGCGCGAGAGCGGCGACTTCCGCACCTACTGCCATTTCGGCACGGGCAATTATCACCCCGTGACGGCACGCATCTATACCGATCTCAGCTTCTTCACCGCCGACCCCGCCATCGGGCGGGATGCGGCGCAGATGTTCAACTATATCACCGGCTATGTCGAACCCGTGGCGATGAACCGGGTCAGCCTGTCGCCGCGCGACCTGCGTCACAATCTGATGGCGCTGGTCGATGCCGAGATCGCCCATGCCCGCGCGGGCCGAAAGGGCAGCATCTGGGCCAAGATGAACTCGCTGGTCGATCCGCTGATCATCGAAAAGCTGTACGAGGCGAGCGGTGCGGGCGTCGAGATCGACCTGATCGTGCGGGGCATCTGCTGCCTGCGCCCCGGCGTACCCGGCCTGTCGGATCATATCCGGGTGAAATCGGTCGTCGGCCGCTTTCTGGAGCATAGCCGCATCTGGGCGTTCGGCGACGGCAAGGCGCTGCCCCATGACGCCGCCAAGCTCTTCATTTCCTCGGCCGACTGGATGCCGCGCAACTTCGACCGGCGGGTCGAATATATGCTGCCCATCCTCAACCCGACCGTCCACGACCAGATCCTAGACCAGGTCATGGTCGCCAACCTGCTCGACAATGAACAGAGCTGGGAACTGGAGCCGGATGGCCGCTATGTCCGTGACGAACCGGGCGATCGCCCCTTCAACCTGCATCGGTATTTCATGACCAATCCTTCGCTTTCGGGGCGCGGCGCCGCGCTCGACACCAGCAAGGCGGTGCCCACCCTGTCGCTCCGGCGACAGCGCTGATCGGGGGCGGCGGAACCATGGCAGCAATCGGCGCGCCGCGTACGGCGATCATCGACATCGGCTCGAACTCGGTCCGTCTCGTCGTCTATCAGGGTCCGGCGCGCCTGCCCGCGATCCTGTTCAACGAGAAGGTGATGGCGGGCCTCGGTCGGGGCCTCGCCGCCACGGGGGCGATCGACCCCGTCGCGCTGGGCAAGGCGCGGGTGGCGCTGGCCCGCTTCGCCAGCCTGGCGCGGGAGATGGGGGTGAGCAGCCTGCGCACCGTGGCGACGGCGGCGGTGCGCGACGCCGCCAATGGGCAGGAACTGATCGACTGCGCCGAGTCGCTGGGGCTCGAGGTCGAGCTGCTGTCGGGCGAGCAGGAAGCAAAGGGGGCGGGCGAGGGGGTCCTGTCCGCCATTCCCGATGCCGACGGGATCGTCGGTGACCTGGGCGGCGGCAGCCTGGAGCTCGTCCGGGTGCGGGACGGCGGGGTCGAGGACCGGGTGTCCTTTCCGCTCGGCGTGCTGCGTATCCCGGCGCTGCGAGAGCGTGGCGGCAAGGCGTTCGAGCGGCAGATCGGGCGGCTGATCGAGGAGGCGGGATGGGAAGGCCGCGGTCGGGGCCTGCCCTTCTATCTCGTCGGCGGATCATGGCGGGCGCTGGCGCGGCTCGACATGACGCTGGCCGAATATCCGCTGCCGATCATCCATCATTATGAACTGACGCCGACCGACATAACAAGGCTGTCACGGACCATCCCGCATCTATCCAAGGCGCGGCTGCGCGACGTGAAGGGGCTGTCGTCCAGCCGCGCCGCGACGCTCGGCGATGCGACCGCGCTTCTGAGCGTCCTCCTCAAGCATCTGGGCAGCAGTACGACCGTGGTGTCCGCCTATGGCCTGCGCGAAGGGCTGCTCTACGGCAATCTGGATGCCCGCACCCGCGCCCAGGATCCGTTGATCGTGGCGGCGCGCGAGGAGGGGCGGTTGCTCGGGCGGTTTCCCGAACATGGCGATCTGCTCGAAAGCTGGATCGCCCCGCTGTTCGCAGGGGAAGCCGCCGCCGAGGCGCGGCTTCGTCATGCCGCCTGCCTGCTCGCCGATGTGGGCTGGCGTGCCAATCCGGAATTTCGGGCCGAACGCGGGGTGGAGATCGCGCTCCACGGCAATTGGGTCGGGATCGACGCGACGGGGCGCGCCATGCTGGCCCAGGCGCTGCACACGAGTCTGGGCGGTGGGCTGGACGTGCCAGCACCGCTCGCCGAACTGGCGACCCCGGCGCAGCTGAAGCTGGCGACCAGCTGGGGACTGGCGATCCGGCTGGGCCAGCGGCTGAGCGGCGGCCTGGAGGGGCCGTTGGAGCGTACCAGCCTAATCCTGGGAACGACCAGCCTGGGCCTCGCGATGCTGGACGAGGACCGGGGCTTTTACGGCGAGGCGGTCGAGCGTCGCCATGCCGCGCTCGCCGCCGCGCTGGGGCGGACGGCGACGCGGATCAGCCGCACCGAATCCGCGTGATCCGTCCCTCGGCATCGGTTTCCAGGTTCAGCCGGTCGGTGCGATAGTCCATCGTGACCGCATCGCCCGGCGCGATCACCCGCAGGGTCCGCGCGCCGGTGCGCTTCAGCACGTCGGCTCGCATCGCCTCGCTCCAGCGCTTGCCGATCAGGTCGGCGACGCGGGCCTCGCCGCACTGCATCGGTAGTTCCGCCATCTGCTGGCCGCGCGACGGCGGTGTTCCGGTCGGGGTACAGGCACCGATCGCCATCAGCGCGAAGAGGACCACGGCCCGGTTCATGCCACCGGATCCTCGGTGCGGACCATCTTCAGCTTGCCGCCCTTGACGACGAAGCCGGTGCGCCCCTCGACCAGATCGAGCGCGTCGCGCCCGAACTGCTCGAACCGCCAGCCATCGAGCACCGACAAGCCGCTGCGAACCCCCGCCGCCAGCATCTCCAGATCGTCCGACCGGGCGAGCAGGCGCGGCGCCACGTCGATGTCGCGGGCGCGGATCTTGAGCAACAGCTTGAGGAGATCGGCAACCAGCGCGCCCTCGCGCCCCAGCCCCGGCTTGCGATCGTCGCGCGCGGGCAGTTCGTCGGCGTCGAGCGGCGTCGCGCCCTCCAGCGCCTCCATCAGGCGATGACCGATGTCGTTGCCCGCCCAGGTGGCGGACAGCCCGCGCACCTTGGCGAGATCGGCCTGCTTGCGCGGCGGATGCCCGGCCAGGTCGGCCAGCGTCTCGTCCTTGACGATGCGGCCGCGCGGCAGGTCCTTGGCCTGTGCCTCCAGTTCGCGCCAGCGGGCCAGCGCCTTCAGACGGCCGAGCATGTCGGGCTTGCGACCCGACACGCGGACGCGCTTCCAGGCGCTGTCGGGATCGTTGGCGTAATGCGTGGGATCGGCCAGCCGCTCCATTTCCTGGTCCAGCCATGCGCCGCGCCCGGTCTTGCGCAGCCGTTCCAGCATCCTGGGGAAGATGGCGGAGAGATGGGTCACGTCGCCGATCGCATAATCGACCTGCCGCTGGTCGAGCGGGCGGCGCGACCAGTCGGTGAAACGGGCGCCCTTGTCGATCGGGATGCCGAGCCAACTGTCGACCAGGTTGGAATAGCCGATCTGCTCGCCCTGTCCCAGCGCCATGGCCGCGATCTGGGTGTCGAACAGGGGGTGGGGGGTCTTTCCGGTCAGATTGTAGATGATCTCGATATCCTGCCCACCGGCATGGAAGACCTTCAGAACCTCGTCATTGTTGACCAGCAGGTCGAGCAGCGGCGTCATGTCCAGACCCGGCGCCTTGGGGTCGATCGCGGCGGCCTCTTCGGTGTCGGCGATCTGGATAAGGCACAGCTCCGGCCAATAGGTGCTTTCGCGCATGAACTCGGTATCGACCGTGATGAAGTCGGCTTGCGAGAGGCGGGCGCAGAGATTGGCGAGCGTGGCGCTGTCGGTAATCAACGGATGAACGTGCATCGCATGCACATAGCCGCACGCGCGCGGGTTGACAAAGAGGAACGCGCAGGTGCCCCTTCGGCAGGTGGAGCGGGCACTGGGGGATTGACAAAACAGGGGTGGGCGGGGAAGCGGCGTCACTTTCCCCAGACGTTCAGAGAATGCTCGCCATGCACGCCTATCGTACTCATACCTGTGCCGCGCTGACGGCCGACGCCGTGGGCCAGACGGTCCGCTTGTCCGGCTGGGTCCATCGCAAGCGCGACCATGGCGGCGTCCTCTTCGTCGATCTGCGCGACCATTACGGCATCACCCAGATCGTCGCGGACAGCGACACCCCCGCGCTCGCCGTCCTGGAGGCGGTGCGCGTCGAGTCGGTCGTGACCATCGACGGCGTGGTGAAGGCGCGTTCGGCGGGCACGGTCAACGCCAATCTGGCGACCGGCGAGATCGAGGTCTTCGCGCGCGGCGCCACCGTGCTGTCGGCCGCCGAGGAACTGCCGATGCCGGTGGCGGGCGAGCAGGAATATCCTGAGGATATCCGCCTGCGCTATCGCTTCCTGGATCTCCGTCGCGAGACGCTGCATGCCAACATCGTGCGCCGGACCCAGGTCATCTCCGACATGCGGCGTCGCATGGAGACGGCGGGCTTCACCGAATATTCGACCCCGATCCTGACCGCCTCCTCGCCTGAGGGCGCACGCGACTTCCTGGTGCCGAGCCGCATCCATCCGGGCAAGTTCTATGCGCTGCCGCAGGCGCCGCAGCAGTATAAGCAGCTGCTGATGGTCGCGGGCTTCGACCGTTATTTCCAGATCGCGCCCTGTTTCCGCGACGAGGACCCGCGCGCCGACCGCCTGCCGGGCGAATTCTACCAGCTCGACCTGGAAATGAGCTTCGTCACCCAGGAAGAGGTGTGGGAGACGATGGAGCCGGTGATCGGCGGCATCTTCGAGAAGTTCGCCGATGGCCGCACCGTCACGCCCACGGGCGCGTTCCCGCGCATTCCCTATTCGGAGTCGATGCTGAAATATGGCAACGACAAGCCCGACCTGCGCAACCCGCTGATCATCACCGACGTCTCCGAGCATTTCAAGACCTCGGGCTTCGGGCTGTTCGAGAAGATCGTCGGTTCGGGCGGCGTCGTCCGCGCGATCCCGGCGCCCAAGACCGCCGAGAAGAGCCGCAAGTTCTTCGACGAGATGAACGAGTGGGCGCGCGCCGAGGGTCATGCGGGTCTGGGCTATGTCACCCGCAAGGGCGGCGAGTTCGGCGGTCCGATCGCCAAGAACCACGGCGCCGAGGGCATGGAGGCGATCTATGCCGCGCTGGGCCTGGGCCCCGATGACGGCCTGTTCTTTGCGGCGGGCAAGGTCGACGCGGCCGCCAAGCTCGCAGGCCTCGCCCGCACTCGCGTCGCCGAGCAGCTCGGCCTGATCGAAGAGGGGGCCTTCCGCCTCTGCTGGATCGTCGACTTCCCCTTCTATGAGTGGGACGAGGACGAGAAGAAGGTCGAGTTCGCGCACAACCCCTTCTCGATGCCGCAGGGTGGCATGGAGGCGCTGACCACCGCCGATCCGCTGTCGCTCAAGGCCTATCAGTACGACCTGGTCTGCAACGGCTTCGAGATCGCATCGGGTTCGATCCGCAACCAGTCGCCGGAACTGATGGTCGCCGCGTTCGAGAAGGTCGGCCTGTCCAAGGCGGATGTCGAGGAGCGTTTCGGCGGCCTCTACCGCGCCTTCCAGTACGGCGCGCCGCCGCATGGCGGCATGGCCGCCGGTGTCGACCGGATCGTGATGCTGATCTGCGGCGCGCAGAATCTGCGCGAAATCTCGCTGTTCCCGATGAACCAGCGCGCCGAGGACCTGCTGATGGGCGCACCCAGCCTGCCCAGCAACAAGCAGATGCGCGAGCTGTCGCTGCGCTCGACCGCGGAAGCAAAGAAGGATGTGGATCAGGTCGTCGCCGCTTCGGCGGGCTGATCCCGCCTGACGGGCACAGAAAAAGGGCGGGCGCCAGATGCGGCGTCCGCCCTTTTTTCGTGTCGTGTCCGGGCCGGGGGCCCGGACCGACTCTCTCAGGCCGCGACCAGCGACGGGGAGGCGGGCTTGAACTCGCCGCTCTCGTCCATCAGGTGCAGCACGCCGTCGGCGATCGCGAAATAGGCACCGCGCAGGGTCAGCTTGCCCGCTTCCTCACGCTTGGTGACGAAGGGGAAGGTGCGCAGATTGGCAATCGAGGTGCGAACCGACTCGAGCTCCATCTCGCGCATCGCGTCCGGGCTGTCGCCATGCTTGGCGATGACCTTCTCGCGTGCGCCGTCGAGCAGGTTCACCCAGTCGGAGATGAAGCCGCCTTCGCCCTGCGGGGCATGGGCGAAGCCCTGGGTCAGCGCGGCCTTGCAGCCGCCGCATGCGCCGTGACCCATGACGACGACGTCGGTCACTTCCAGCTGCGTCACCGCGAATTCCAGCGCCGCCGACACGCCGTGATGCCCGCCGCCCGTCTCGAACGGGGGAACCAGGTTGGCGACGTTGCGCACGACGAAGATCTCACCGGGCAGCGTATCGAAGATCTGGGCCGGATCGACGCGGCTGTCCGAGCAGGCGATCACCATCACCTTGGGGCTCTGGCCTTCCTTCAGTTCGGCCCAGCGGTCGCGCTGGCGACGCCAATCGGAGGTCCGAAAGCGCTGATAGCCATCCACGAGGTCGTTAAAGTCGGTCATTGCTCTCTCTTATCCAGTTAAGGAAGCCACGCTATAGCAGGCGAACCCGGGCATGGCCGTTTCGGTTCCATATCAAAATGTGTCTGTCCACGGATATCACGCTGCGTGTCAGCGGGCATTGTGTCCGACCGGCTGCATCGCTATTTCGCGGGCATGAACGAGTTGACACCGTTGGCCGCGCCCGCGCGCGCACGCAAGCCCGACTGGATCCGCGTCAAGGCACCGACGAGCGCCGGTTTCGCCGCGACCCGCGAGCTGATGCGCGCCAAGAGCCTGACGACCGTCTGCGAAGAGGCGGCCTGCCCGAATATCGGGGAATGCTGGTCCAAAAAGCATGCGACCGTCATGATCCTGGGCGATACCTGCACGCGCGCCTGCGCCTTCTGCAACGTGAAGACCGGCATGCCGCGCAAGGTCGACGCGATGGAGCCGCAAAATGTCGCCGATGCAGCGGCACAGATGGGCCTGAAGCACATCGTCGTCACCTCGGTAGACCGCGACGACCTGCCCGATGGCGGCGCATCGCAATTCGTGAAGGTCATCCAGGCGCTGCGCCGCACGACCCCCGATACGACCATCGAAATCCTGACGCCCGACTTCCGCAACAAGGCACAGGCCGCGATCGAGTCGATCGTCGAGGCGCGGCCCGACGTGTATAACCACAATCTGGAAACGGTGCCCCGGCTTTACCCGACCATCCGTCCCGGCGCACGCTATTACGCCTCGCTGCGCCTGCTGGAGAGCGTGAAGCGCCACGATCCGTCGATCTTCACCAAGTCGGGCGTCATGCTGGGCCTGGGTGAAGAGCGGCTGGAGGTCCATCAGGTGATGGACGACATGCGTTCGGCCGACATCGATTTCCTGACCATGGGCCAGTATCTCCAGCCGACGCCGCGCCATGCCAAGGTTGCCGAGTTCGTCACGCCCAAGGCGTTCGACGCCTATGCCTCGATCGCCCGCGCCAAGGGCTTCCTGCTGGTCGCCAGCTCGCCACTGACTCGGTCCAGCTATCATGCGGGTGACGATTTCGAACGGCTGCGGACCGCGCGCGAGGCGAAGCTGGCCAGCGCCCGCTAATGCCCAAGCATAGCGAAACACGGCATCTGCCCTATACGCCGGAGCAGATGTTCGACCTGGTCGCCGACGTCGCGCGCTATCCGGAATTCCTGCCCTGGGTTTCGGCGATGCGCGTGCGGTCGGACTCGGACACCGAAACCGTCGCCGACATGATCGTCGGCTTCAAGGGCCTGCGCGAGACCTTCACCAGCCGCGTCACCAAGGCGCGGCCGGAGGCGATCGATGTCGAATATCTCGACGGACCGCTTAAGTATCTGCGCAACAACTGGCGTTTCCGGCCCGAGGAGCAGGGTTGCGCGGTCGACTTCACCGTCGACTTCGCCTTCAAGAACCGGGTGTTCGAGATGCTGGCGGGGCAGGTGTTCGGCACCGCGCTCCGCCGCATGATCGGCGCGTTCGAGGACCGCGCCGCCAGGCTTTACGGCAACAACAGCTCCAGCGCCAACAGCGCGGCCTGAAGCCGGATCGCGCCGCGGCCGATTTCACCGAATTCGTGCCGCTCGGCCTTGATCTCTTCAGGGTCGCCATCGCGGAGCGCCTGGGCGAAGACGACCGTGCCGACCGGCTTCTTCGCCGTGCCGCCACCAGGCCCTGCCACGCCGGTGATCGCGACGGCGATGTCGGCCTCGCTCGCCGCCAGCGCACCCTGCGCCATCGCCCAGGCGGTGGCGGTCGACACCGCGCCGAACGTGTCGATCATGTCCGGGCTGACGTTCAGCAGCTTGATCTTGGCCTGGTTGGAATAGGTGACGAAACCCGCCTCGACCACGTCGGACGAGCCGGGAATTTCGGTCAGCGCGGCCGATACCAGGCCGCCAGTGCAGCTCTCGGCCAGCGCGACGCGGCGGCCGATCGCGCGGTTGGCGACGACGACACGCTCGGCCAGCGCAACCAGTTCGGGAGGAAGAAGCACGTCCATCAGCGGTTTCCGTTGGGGCAGAGGGGCAGGTCGGGCACGGCAACCTGCCGTCCGCGCGCCTTTTCGCTTTTGAGATATTGCAGCGCGGTGACGATCACCGCCGCCATGTTGCGCGGGGGCAGGGGGGCGAGTTGCGTCACCAGCCGGTCGATCGTCCCGCAATCCTCCAGCCCGATCCGCCCGACGATGAACGGGACCAGCAGGGAGGTCAGCAGCGGCCGGGCATAATCGGATTGGAGCAGCGTATCCACGGTCGGATCGGACAGCTTGACGATCGCGGCGCGCGCGGTCGGCCATGCCTGATCGGCCGAGGCCTCGTATTTGGAGATGAGCGTGCCGTTGCCGCGGATCAGGCTGTTGGCAGGCAGCCGCGCGCCGCAGACCCGTCCGGTTTCGCGCAGAATATCCGGCATGGCGACCAGGGTCATCGCCTCGGCCTCGGGCGGTGTGATGCAGGCCCGTTGCTGCGCCATCGCCGCCTCCGGGGCGATGAGCGAAGCCAGCGCGGCGATCAGCGCCAGCCGCCTCACGCCGCCGCCCCGCCCGGCAGGCGGACGGTCGCCACCGCCTGCGTCGCAATGCCTTCGCCACGTCCGGTAAAGCCCAGCCGCTCGGTGGTCGTCGCCTTCAGGCTGACCCGGCCCTGATCGATACCGAGCAGCTCGGCGATCCGCGCGACCATGGCGGCGCGATGCGGCCCGATCTTGGGCGCTTCGCAGATGATCGTCAGGTCGACGAAATCGATCCGCCCGCCCTTGTCGGCGATCAGCTTGGCGGCGTGCTGGAGGAACTGCCCCGACTCGGCGCCCTTCCATTGCGGATCGCTGGGCGGGAAATGCGTGCCGATATCCCCGGCCGCGATCGTGCCGAGCAGCGCGTCGGTCAGCGCATGGAGCGCGACATCGGCGTCGCTATGTCCCGACAGGCCCTGATGGTGCGGGATCAACACCCCGCCCAGCCACAATTCCTCGCCGTCTTCCAACCGGTGGACGTCATAGCCCATGGCCGTCCGGGTTTCCCAGGTCAGGCGCATGTCCGCGCCGGTCAGGTCGTCGGGATAGGTGATTTTCTCGAGCATGGCATCGCCCTGCACCAAAGCGACGCGTCCGCCAAGCCGTCGTACCATCTGCGCATCGTCGGTCGCCTCCGCATCGGCCGGCCAGGCGGCATGCGCGGCGACCACCGCCTGCAGGTGGAAGCCCTGCGGCGTCTGCACCCGAACGACGCCATCGCGCGGTACGATCTCCCCCAGCACCGCATCCCTGTCGCGCGCCAGCGTGTCCGCCACCGGCAGGACCGGCATCGCGCCATCGGCCGATGCCATGCCCGCCAGCACCCGGTCGATCACCCCGGCCGAGAGGAAGGGGCGGGCGGCGTCGTGGATCAGCACCTGCTCCACCCCCGCCAGCGCCAGGTGCCGCAAGCCCCGCGCCACCGATTCGCGCCGCGACGCGCCGCCCGGCTCCACCCAGCCGCCCGGCAGGATGGCGCGGGCTTGGTCCAGCCGATCCTCCGCCACCACCGTCAGCACTAGGTCGATGGCGGAATGCGAGAGAAAGGCGTCATGGCTCCAGCACAGCATCGGCCGACCGCCGAGATCGCGGAACTGCTTCGGCACGCCGCCACCCATCCGGCTGCCGCCACCCGCCGCGACGATCAGCGCGGCGATCTTTGCTTTCTGGCTCATGGCGACGTCGCCTAGCGGCTTTTGCATGCCCCCGCCAATCTTGCCTTGCTGACCATCTTGGGATAGGGCGTTGCTTATTTTTCAGGCAGCTTGATGCGTAACCTCGCCCCCATTCAGGTCGGTCCTGTCACGATCGACAGCCCCGTCGTCCTCGCGCCCATGACCGGCGTGACCGATATGCCGTTCCGCACGCTCGTCCGCCGCTACGGCTCGGGGCTGAACGTCACCGAGATGATCGCCAGCCAGGCCGCGATCCGGGAGACGCGTCAGTCGATCCAGAAGGCCGCCTGGCACCCCCTAGAAGAGCCGGTGTCGATGCAGCTGGTCGGCTGCACCCCGCTGGAGATGGGCGAGGCCGCCAAGCTCAATGCGGATCGCGGCGCGGCGATCATCGACATCAATATGGGCTGTCCGGTGCGCAAGGTCGTCAACGGCGATGCGGGCTCGGCGCTGATGCGCGACCTGAAGCTGGCCTCCGCGATCATCGAGGCGACGGTGAAGGCGGTCGACGTGCCCGTCACGCTGAAGATGCGGATGGGCTGGTGCCATGACAGCCTGAATGCCCCCGAACTCGCGCGTATCGCCGAGGATATCGGGGTGAAGATGATCACGGTCCATGGCCGCACCCGCAATCAGATGTACAAGGGCAGCGCCGACTGGGCGTTCATCCGCGACGTCAAGGACGCGGTCAACATCCCGGTGATCGCCAATGGCGACATCTGTTCGATCGACGACGCCGATGCGGCGCTGGACCAGTCGGGTGCGGACGGCATCATGATCGGGCGCGGTGCCTATGGCCGTCCCTGGCTGCTGGGTCAGGTGATGCACTGGTTCGCCACCGGCGTGCGTCGCGCCGATCCGCCGCTGGACGAGCAATATCGTGCGGTTACCGAACATTATAACGCGATGCTCGAGCATTACGGCACCGAGACGGGCGTCAACATGGCCCGCAAGCATATCGGCTGGTACACGCGCGGGCTGCACGGCTCGGCCGATTTCCGCAACAAGGTGAACCAGGAGGCGAGCGCCGACCGGGTCAAGGCGATGCTGTACGATTTCTACATGCCGCAGATCGAGCTTGCCGCCGCTGCCTGAGCCGACCCGCCATGGCCGACCGGGTTTCGCCGCGCTGTTCGGGGCGCTGCCCGTGGCCGTGGTGGTGGTCGATCCCGACAATCGCATCGCCCATGCCAATGGCCTGGCCGAGCAGATGCTCAACCTGTCCGAGCGGGTGATGGTCGGACAGCCGGTCGAGGCGATCCTGCCCCCGCCCGACGCGCCGCGCAGCCGCGATGGCCATGGCTTTGCCGTGTACGATACCGAGATCGCTATGCCGCGCGGCCCCAAGATCCGGGTCGATTTCGTCGAGGCGCAAATTCCCGATCATCCCGGCTGGCGCGCCATCACGCTGCACAGCGCCGGTCCTTCCCGGCGGCTGGGCCATGCGTCGGAGCGCGGCGCGGGTGCGCGCGCAGCGGTCGGGGCAGCGGCGATGCTCGCGCACGAGATCAAGAACCCGCTGTCGGGGATACGCGGCGCGGCGCAGCTGCTGAACGGCGGAGAGTTGACCACCCTGATCACCACCGAGGTCGATCGTATCGCTGCGCTGATCGACCGGATGCAGGATTTCAGCGATACCCGGCCGTTGCCGCTGGTGCCGGAGAATATCTATCCGCTGCTAACCCATGCGCGCAGCGTCGCGCTGGCCGGGTTCGCCAGGGGCATCCAGATCGAGGAACGGTTCGATCCCTCGCTGCCGCCCGCGCGGATCAACCGGGACGCCCTTCTCCAGATCGTCATCAACCTGCTGAAGAATGCGCGGGAGGCCGTCCGATCGGTGCGCAACCCGCGGATCATCCTGACCACCGCCTATCGACACGGCATGTCGGTCAGCACCGGTGAGGGGCAATCGCGCCTGCCGCTGCCGATCGAGATCTGCGTGATCGACAATGGCCCCGGTGCCCCGTCCGATATCGCCGACCATCTGTTCGACCCGTTCGTGTCGGGGCGTCGTGAGGGGCAGGGGCTGGGGCTGGCGCTGGTCGACAAGCTGGTCCGCGACATGAGCGGGATCGTCCAATATGCCAGAGAGGGTACACCGGAAATGACCGTGCTGCGTCTGTTGCTGCCAAGGGCACGGGCATGAGCCATGTCCTGGTCGTCGATGACGATGCCGCGATCCGGACCGTCGTCGGCCAGGCGCTTCGCCGCGCCGGGCATGAGGTGACGGCGGTCGAGACGCTGGCCCGGCTCGATCGCGTGCTGACCGGCGGTGCCCCAGACGTGCTGGTGACCGATGTGATCCTGCCCGATGGGGACGGGATCGATCATATCCGCAGCGTCGCGGCACGCTTTCCGGCCCTCCCGATCATCATCCTGTCCGCGCAGAACACCCTGACCACCGCCGTGCGCGCGGCGGAGGTCGGCGCCTATGAATATCTGCCCAAGCCCTTCGATCTCGATGCGCTGACCAATGCGGTGGCCGGGGCGCTGGCGCGCGGCGGCGTGCTGGTCGAGGACGGGCTGGGCGAGGACGACCGCGCGCTTCCGTTGATCGGGCGGTCGCAGGCGATGCAGAGCGTGTATCGGATCATCGCGCGCGTCGTGGCCACCGATCTGACCGTCCTGATCTCCGGCGAGTCGGGCACGGGCAAGGAACTGGTCGCGCGCGCCATCCATGACCTCGGCCCGCGTCGCCAGGCCCCCTTCGTCGCGATCAACATGGCGGCGATCCCGCGCGAGCTGATCGAGGCGGAGCTGTTCGGCCATGAACGCGGCGCCTTTACCGGCGCGGCACAGCGCAATGCCGGTCGCTTCGAGCAGGCGGCGGGCGGCACGCTGTTCCTGGACGAGATCGGCGACATGCCGATGGAGGCGCAAACCCGGCTGCTCCGCGTGCTGCAATCGGGTGAGTTCACCACGGTCGGCGGTGCGCGGACGATCCGCACCGATGTCCGGATCGTGGCCGCCACCAATCGCGATCTCAGCCAGCAGGTGACCTCGGGCCAGTTCCGCGAGGATTTGTTCTACCGGCTCAACGTCGTGCCGATCACCCTGCCGTCGCTGCGGGAGCGGCGACAGGATATTCCCTTGCTCGCCCGGCATTTCCTGGAAAATGCAGCGGCTCAGGGGCTGCCCCGGCGCAAGGTCGATGCCCATGCCCTCGACGTGCTGGTCGCGCATGACTGGCCGGGCAATGTCCGCGAGTTGGAAAATCTGATGCGGCGGCTGGCCGTGCTGGCGCGCGACGAGGTGATCGATGCCGAGGCGGTGCGCGGGATGCTGGGCGAGGCGCCGCCGACACTGGCCGCTGGCGCCGCGCCGTCGGACGGCGATCTGGCGGCGGCCGTCCGCACCTATCTGGCCCGGCTCGCTTCGGAACGCCCGGCGGCATTGGACGACGGCACGCTTTATGATCGCGTCATCAGCGAGGTCGAGCGCCCGTTGATCGAGGCGATGCTGGCGCGCCATGGCGGCAACCAGCTTCGCACCGCTCGGGCGATGGGAATCAACCGCAACACCTTGCGCAAGCGGCTCGACACCCTGCGAATTGCCGTGGGAAGCGAGGACGAGGGGCTCGACCCGGCCGCGTGATTTTTTGGAATTGTGGCTTGCAGGACACGCTCGACGTTGTACGATTGCAACGATGTTGGCGTTCCTGAAGCCTGCTGGTCCTGCCGAAACGCCGCGATCCCGCTTCGCGGTGACCCCGGCGGTCGAGCTTGCAGTGATCGTCGGCGCAGTTGCGATCGCGATCGGGACCTATTGGTTCATCGCCAGACAGCATGATGCGCAGGGACTGATCGCACCGCCGGTCATTGCGGGCCTGCTCGCGCTCAACCTGGTGCCGGGCATCCTGTTGCTGATGCTGCTCGGGCGACGCGTGGCGATGCGCCGGGCGGCGGAATCGGCCGTTGGCGGGGGCGGGCGGCTGCACGTCCGGCTGGTCGCGATCTTCTCGTTGACCGCCAGCGTTCCGATCCTGCTGACCGTCGTCACCGCGTCGATGATGTTCCAGTCTTCGGCCGAATTCTGGATTTCCGACCGCGCCCGGAAAGCGTTCGGCGACGCGATGGATATCGCGCGCCAGTCGCAGCAGCAGATCATCAACCGCTGGATTCTGGCTGGGCGCGCCATGTCGAAGGATTTGGGGCGCAACTTGCCCCTGCTTCGCGAAAATCCGCGCGATTTCCACAATTATATGGCGCAGCAGACGATCGTGCGCGACCTGGAGGAGGCGGTCCTCTTTTCCTACGATCCCAAACAGGGGTTTAAATTCTACGATTTCTTCAACCAGCCCTCCGACGCCAGCTTCCGCAATCTGGTGACGCCCGACGTGATCGGACAGGCGGGGCGATCGGACCAGCCGGTCGGCGGTGCCAACGAACAGCGCGTCTGGGTCGTCACGCCCTTGCCCGACAGCGGCAACGTCATGCTCTATGTCGGGACCAGCGTTAACGCGGCCTTTCTCAGTCAGCAGCATTTCGCCGCCGAGGATGTGGTCGATGGCTATCGCGCGCTGCAAGGCCGGGCGCGGTCGCTCCAACTGAAGTTCAACCTGGCGCTGCTCGCCGTCGCATTGCTGATCGTGGGGATCGCAGTGTGGATCGCACTGGCGGTAGCCGACCGATTGGTCCGGCCGGTCGGTGAGCTGGTCGATGCCGCACGCCGGATCGCGGGCGGCGACCTGACCGCGCGCGTGCCCGATCCCCGAACCCGTGACGAAGTCGGCACGCTGGCCAATGCCTTCAACCAGATGACCGGTCAGCTTGAGCAGCAGAACACCGAACTGGTGACCGCCAATGCGCAGTTGCACAATCGCCGCGCGCTGATCGAGGCGGTGATGGCGGGCGTGTCGGCAGGCGTCGTCGCGGTCGGGCGCGATCGGCAGGTGCGTATCGCGAATAATTCCGCCGACCTGCTGCTGGGTGCGGACCAGGGCGGGCTGGTGGGGCGCAAGCTCGGCGATGTCGCGCCCGAACTGGACGAGCTGCTCGACCAGGGGCGGCGCGAGGCGACGGTGCAGGTTGCCTTGCACGGCGACATGCGGACACTGGCGGTGCGGATCGCGCAGACCGCAGACGGCCCCATCCTGACCTTCGACGACATCACCCAGCAGCTTCTCGACCAGCGCCGTGCCGCCTGGTCCGACGTCGCGCGCCGGATCGCGCACGAGATCAAGAACCCGCTGACCCCGATCCAGCTTGCCGCCGAACGGCTCCAGCGCCGCTATGGCAAGGTGATCGATCCGGAGGACCAGACCTTCGGCCGCCTGACCGAGACGATCGTCCGCCAGGTCGGCGACCTGCGCCGCATGGTCGACGAATTCTCGTCCTTCGCGCGAATGCCCAAGCCGGTTTTCCGCGAAGAGGCCATTGCCGACATCTGCGCACAGGCGATGTTCCTGCATGAAGTCGCGCATCCCGACGTGACGTTCGAGATCGTGCAGGACGACCCCGCCCCCACGCTCGTCTGCGACCGTCGCCAGATGAGCCAGGCGCTGACCAACATCGTCAAGAATGCGGTCGAAGCCATTGAGGGCAGGCCGGAAGGGGCCAAGGGCGGCAAGGTGGTGATGACCGTCGGCCAGCAGGCGAGCATGGTCACGATCACCGTCGCCGATAACGGCGTCGGCCTGCCGCCCGAGCGCGATCGCATCATCGAACCCTATATGACGACCCGCGCGCGGGGCACCGGCCTGGGCCTGGCGATCGTCAACAAGATCATCGAGGAACATGCCGGCACGATCGGCTTTTCCGACAATCCGACCGGCGGCACCATCGTTTCGATGATGTTCGACGCCGGAGCCCTCGCCGCACTGGATCAGGGGGGCGCCGAACCCGAACTGGCTGGGGAGGGCCAGCTCACCGCTTTGACTCGTACCCGGACGTAAAGACACCATGGCTTTGGACATTCTCGTCGTCGATGACGAACTTGATATCCGCGAACTGGTCGCGGGCGTGCTGGAGGACGAGGGCTATGACGCCCGCGTCGCCGCCGACAGCGATTCCGCGCTGGAGGCGATGGCGGTGCGGCGGCCTTCGCTGGTCCTGCTCGACGTGTGGCTCCAGGGATCGAAGCTCGACGGGCTGGAATTGCTCGACGAGATCAAGCGGCGCGATCCGTCGATCCCGGTGCTGGTCATTTCGGGCCATGGCAATCTCGACACCGCCGTTGCCGCGATCCGCAAGGGGGCCGCGGACTTCATCGAAAAGCCGTTCGAGGCCGAACGCCTGTTGCTGATGGTCGGGCGCGCGACCGAGACCGAGCGGCTGCGCCGCGAGAACGCCTCGCTGCGCGCCAGTGTCGGGCGCGAGAACGACCTGACCGGATCGTCCAGCGCGATCAACGGCATCCGCGCCACCCTGAAGCGCGTCGCCGCGACCGGCAGCCGGGTGCTGATCATGGGCGCGGCGGGCGTCGGCAAGGAAGTCGCCGCGCGGCTCCTCCATGGCTGGAGCAACCGCGTCGACGCGCCCTTCGTCGTGGTCAGCGCCGCCCGGATGACGCCCGAGCGGGTCGAGGAGGAGCTGTTCGGGGTGGAGGAGGGGGGTGACCTCGTCCGGACGGGCCTTCTCGAACAGGCGCATGGCGGTACGCTGTTCCTCGACGAGATCGCCGACATGCCGATCGCGACCCAGGCGCGCATCCTGCGCGTCCTGACCGATCAGAGCTTCACGCGCGTCGGCGGTACGCGCGTCGTCAAGGTCGATGTCCGCGTCGTATCCGCCACCGCGCGCGATCTGACCCAGGAAATCGCCGAGGGACGTTTCCGCGAAGACCTTTACTACCGGCTCAACGTGGTGCCGGTGACGATCCCCTCGCTGGCGGAGCGGCGTGAGGACATTCCCCCGCTGGTCGAGCATTTCATGGCGCATTATGCGTCCGAGCGGCGCGTACGCACGCCCGAGATCGCACCCGATGCGATGGTCGCCATGCAATCCTATGATTGGCCCGGCAATGTCCGCCAGTTGCGCAACGTCGTCGAACGCACGATCATCCTGGCACCCGGCGATCGGCTTGCTCGGATCGACCTCGACCTGCTGCCCGCCGAAGTGCTGGGCGAGGGGGCCGATATGGGGGGTGGGGGCGCCACCGCCATCATGGGGGCACCGCTCCGGGAGGCGAGGGAAAGTTTCGAGCGCGAATATCTGCGCGTTCAGATCCGGCGCTTCTCGGGCAATATTTCGCGCACCGCCAGCTTCATCGGAATGGAGCGCTCGGCGCTTCATCGCAAGTTGAAGCTGCTCGGGATCAGCGAGACGCGCGAGGATTGATCGGTGCCGGGTGTCCGCCCCCTCTGGACGAATGCCCGGCGAGACCATAGATACTCGGGGCGTCCGGCGCACGGGCGCGGTTCCGACGCCGGGAAACGGCGCAATTCGCGGGCACGGACCCGCCAAGAACAAGGGCTTCCCCATGGCCGACAAAGCGGGTTCGCTTCAGGACCTCTTCCTCAATGCACTGCGCCGCTCCAAGGCGCCGGTCACCATGTTCCTCGTCAAGGGCGTCAAGCTGCAGGGCATCGTGACGTGGTTCGACAACTTCTCGGTGCTCCTGCGTCGCGATGGTCAGTCGCAGCTGATCTACAAGCATGCCATCTCCACCATCATGCCCTCGGGCCCGCTTGACGTGGCCGCCATCGTCGACGGCGTAACCGAACAGCAGCGTAAGAACCCGCTTTTGCAGGAAATTTTCCTGAACGCGGTGCGCAAGTCCGAAGACCCCGTCACCATGTTCCTGATCAACGGCGTGATGCTGCAGGGGCAGATTGCGGGCTTCGACCTGTTCTGCATGCTGCTCCAGCGTGAGGGCATGGCGCAGCTCGTCTACAAGCATGCGGTTTCCACCATTCAGCCCGCACGGCCGCTGAACCTGGCGGAAGAGCAGGCGGGATCGGCCGAGGATTGAGCACGGGTTTCGATCGCGATCGCGGCGAATTCGCGCGTGGTGCCCGGACCGTCATCGTCCTGCCCGACCAGGGCGATGCCGCCCGTGACGCCGATGCGCGCCTGGACGAAACCGCCGGGCTCGCCATGGCGATCGGGCTGGACGTGGTCGAACGGATCGCGCTGCGCGTCCGGGCACCGAAACCCGCCACCCTGATCGGCAGCGGTCAGGTCGAGCAGGTCGCGCAGCAGGTCCGCATGGAGGATGCGCAGCTTGTCGTGTTCGATGGCGCGCTGACACCTGTGCAGCAGCGCAACCTCGAAACCGCGCTGGAGGCCAAGGTCATCGACCGCACCGGCCTGATCCTCGAAATCTTCGGGGAACGGGCGGCGACCGCCGAAGGGCGGTTGCAGGTCGAGCTCGCCCATCTGGACTATCAGGCCGGGCGGCTGGTTCGCAGCTGGACCCATTTGGAGCGTCAGCGCGGCGGCTTCGGCTTTCTCGGCGGCCCCGGTGAGACACAGATCGAGGCGGATCGGCGGATGATCCGCGACCGCATGGCGCGGTTGCGGCGCGAACTCGATCAGGTCAGCCGGACGCGCGGGCTCCACCGCGACCGACGCCAGCGCGCACCCTGGCCAGTGATCGCGCTGGTCGGGTATACCAATGCCGGAAAATCGACGCTTTTCAATCGGCTGACCGGCGCTCATGTCATGGCGAAGGATCTGCTCTTCGCCACGCTTGATCCGACCTTGCGCCAGATCCAGTTGCCCGGCATCGACAAGGCGATCCTGTCCGACACGGTGGGCTTCGTGTCCGATCTGCCGACCCAGTTGGTGGCCGCATTCAAAGCGACGCTGGAGGAAGTAGTGTCGGCCGACCTGCTGATCCACGTCCGCGACATCGCGCATCCCGATACCGAAGCGCAGCGCGCCGATGTCGAGGCGGTGCTGACCGAGATCGGCGTCGATCCCGAAACGCCCCGGTTCGAGGCGTGGAACAAGGTCGATCTGGTCGAGGGTGATCTGCGCGAAGACCTGCTGACCGAGGCCGCGCGACGGCCGAATATCGTCGCCTTGTCGGCGATGACGGGCGAGGGGGTCGATGACCTGATCGAGCAGGTCGCGGCGGCTCTGACCTCCGGCCACCGCCGCTACCGCGTCACGCTGGACGCGGGCGACGGGGCGGGGGCCGCCTGGCTGCACGCGCATGGCGAGGTGCTGGATCAGACGATCGAGGACGACGAAGCCGTTTACGACGTGCGGTTGTCAGAGGCGGATTACGACCGCTTTACCCGCCGCGTTCCTTGACGCTCTGCCAAAGGGCTTCCTTGCCTGCGAGGTCGAGTGCAGCGAAATCATCGCCTGCCTCGGCCTCCATGGCACGGAAGCGGCGTTCGAACTTGCGGTTGCCGGCGCGAAGGGCGGCTTCGGGATCGATGCCATGGTGGCGCGCCCAGTTGACGACGGCGAACAGCAGGTCGCCAAATTCCTCTTCCAGCGTGTCGGGCGTGGCTTCGGCAATTTCCTGAAGTTCTTCGTCGATCTTGGCGCGCGGACCCTCGGCATCGGGCCAGTCGAAGCCGACCCGCGCCGCACGATTCTGCAATTTCTCGGCGCGCATCAGGGCCGGAAGGCCTAGCGCCACGCCGTCCAGCGTTCCTTCCGCGGCCTTGGCGCGGCGTTCCTCCGCCTTGATCTGCTCCCACAAGTAATGGCCGCCCGAGGCCGCGTCGCCGAAGATATGGGGATGACGCCGCTCCATCTTGTCGCTGATCGCGGCCACGACATCGTCAAAGGTGAAATGCCCCTGATCCTGCGCGATCTGCGCATGAAACACGACCTGGAGCAGCAGGTCGCCCAGTTCGTCCTTGAGCTCGGCCATGTCGCCACGGGCGATCGCATCGGCGACTTCATGCGCTTCCTCGATCGTATAGGGAGCGATGCTTTCAAAACTCTGCGCCACGTCCCATTCGCAACCGGACTGGGGATCGCGGAGGCGTTTCATGATCGTCAGCAGCCGTTCGACAGCCATATATCCTCGCGTATGATAATATCTATTATGTAAAAACCTGTCAGTCTTGAGGGTTGAGTACCAAGGTCCCCCGGTCGACTTTCCACCCCTTCAAACGCCGCAGGACGTTCATGCCGATCACGTCCTGATCGCCAAAGGCTGGCGAAACGACGGCACCGACATCGTCCAGTGCAATCGCCCCGATCTCCAGCTCCCGGATCGTCGCATGGTCAGCGGTGATCGTCCCATTGGCGGTATCGATTATCCGCGGAAACGGGCTTTCCGTCAGGTCGAGCCCCGCCGCCTTGGCGGTCGCGACCGATAGCGCCGTCGTCGTCGCGCCGCTGTCGACAAGCATGCGGCGTGGAACGCCGTTGATGCGCGCCATGACCCAGAAATGACCGTCCTCGGCCACGGGAATATGCACCGACCCTTGTGGTGCCGCAGCGCCCGGCCAGAGAGCGGCAAAACGGTCGCGCTGGGCCAGGATCAGAAAGCCGATCCCAAAAATGGCGATCCAGGCCAGAGCCATTTGCAAGGTTCGGCGCAATGGAATGCGCCGCGCGGCCAAGGCACTGAGCGCGAGAAGCAGGATCAGGCCAGAATAGACGAGGTCTGCGGCCCGATCGGCGGTCACGGGATCAGGTCCATGCCGTCATAGGCGGGCACCACCCCGTCGGGCAGTTCCCGGCGCAAGGTCGCATAGTCCATCGACTGATCCATATGGATCAGCACGCTCTGCCTCGGCCGCAGCATCGCGATCCAGTCCAGCACCGATGGCAGGTCCGCATGCGCGGGATGCGGATGGCGGCGTAGCGCATCGACGATCCAGATATCCAGATCGCGGTAAAGCGCGGCCATCTCCGGCGTCAGTTCATGGAAATCCGTGGCATAGCCGATGCTCTTGCCATCGCATTCGAACCGGAAACCCGCAGAACGGGTCCGTCCGTGCGGCTGATCCACGGTGCGGATATGAATGTCGCCGATCGTCAGGCTGTCGCCCAGTTCGGTCATGGTCGCGGTCGGAGGATAACCGGTCTTGCCATGAAAGACATAGCCGAAGCGGTTTTCGAGCGATGCGGCGGTATCCGGCCGGGCATAGCCGCTCACCGGCTCGCCCAGAGCATGGAAGATTTGCCGGAGGTCATCGATACCGTGGCAATGATCGGCATGGTCGTGCGTCCACAAGACCGCATCGACCGTGGCGACATTCGCTGCCAACAACTGCTCGCGCATGTCGGGGCCGGTATCGATCAGGATGCGGGTATCGCCATGCTCGACCAGCGCGGCCATACGCATCCGCCGGTTGCGCGGCTCGGTCGGATCGCATGCGCCCCAGTCGTTGCCGATCCGGGGCACGCCCGACGATGTACCGCACCCCAGGATGCGAAGCTTCATGCGCGCGTCTTCGAAAACAAACGATGAAAATTCTCGGCAGTAGCGCGGGTCAGATCCTCGAAGGATTCCCCGCGCAGATCGGCCAGGAATTGCGCGGTATCGGCGACGAAGGACGGCTCCCCCGTCTTGCCCCGATGCGGCACCGGCGCCAGGAAGGGCGCGTCCGTCTCGATCAGCAGACGGTCGAGCGGCAACCGGGCGGCCGTCTGTTGCAAATCCTTGGCATTCTTGAAGGTCACGATGCCCGAGATCGAGATATAAAAGCCCAATGCCAATGCCTTGTCGGCAAAATCTCCACTCGCCGTAAAGCAGTGGATCACCCCGGGATAGGCCCCCTTCCCCATCTCGTCGGCCAGGATTTCGGCGGTGTCGTCCTCCGCTTCGCGAGTATGGACGACAAGCGGCAGGCCGGTTTCGCGACAGGCGGCGATGTGCGCGCGAAAGCTCGCCTGCTGGCGCGCGCGGTCGCTATGGTCATAGAAATAATCGAGCCCGCTTTCGCCGATGCCGACGACGCGCGGATGCGCCGCCCGCTCGATCAGCTTGGCGGTATCGATATGGGGGTGCACATCGGCCTCGTGCGGATGGATGCCGACCGTCGCCCAGACGTCGGGCTCGCGCTCGGCGGTGGCGATGACGGCATCCCATTCGTTCTCGCGCGTGGAGATGTTGAGCATCGCGGTCACGCCGCGGTCGCGTGCGCGTGCCAGTACCGCCTGATCTTCCGCCAGCCCCTTATAGTTGAGGTGGCAATGGCTGTCGGCAAGCATCAGGCGTCCGCCTCGGCCGGGATTTCCAGTCGCGGAAAGGCCGGGGACGGCGGGGACAGCGGCACGCCATTGGCGGCACGGCGGGCATACCACCCGTCATCGTCGATCGCGGCATGATCGCGCTCGTCCGCGCCCAGCGTATCGAGCACCAGCCCCGCCCCGCGCGGCGTGACGGGCAGGATGGCGATCGCCAGCATCCGGATCGCGCGGACCAGCGTGCCCAGCACGGCGTGCATCCGCTCCGGATCGGTCTTGCGCAACGACCAGGGTGCTTGCACGTCGATATACTGGTTGCAGGCATAGACGCCGCGCATCCATGCCTCGATCCCCTGGCTGAGCGCCAGATCACCGAATGCAGTCTTCAGCGCGGCGCAGGCGACGACCACCTCTTCCAGCAAGACGGCATCGGCCGGATCGCTCCGCCCCGCCTCGGGCAAGGCGCCGCCCAGATTCTTGGCGATGAACGACAGGGTGCGCTGCGCCAGATTGCCGAAGCTGTTGGCCAGCTCCGCGTTGACGCGGGTCACGATCGCCTCGGCCGAATAGGAACCGTCCTGCCCGAAGCTGACCTCGCGCAGGAAGAAATACCGCAGCGCATCGACGCCGAAGGCATCGGCGAGGCCCATCGGATCGACCACGTTGCCGACCGACTTGGACATCTTCTCGCCCCGGTGGAGCAGGAAGCCATGGCCGAACACCGATTGCGGGAGCGGCAGGTTCGCCGACATCAGGAAGGCGGGCCAATAGACGGTGTGGAACCGCACGATGTCCTTGCCGATCAGGTGCAGGTTGGCGGGCCAGAAACGCGCCAGCTCGCTGTCCTTGTCCGGATAACCGGTGCCGGTCAGGTAATTGGTCAGCGCGTCGACCCAGACATACATGACGTGGCCGGGGCTGTCGGGCACCGGCACCCCCCAGTCGAAGCTGGTGCGCGAGACCGACAAGTCGGACAGCCCGCCCTCGACGAAGCGCATCACCTCGTTCCGGCGGCTTTCAGGACGGATGAAATCGGGATTGTCGCGATACAGGTCGAGCAGTGGCTGCTGATATTTGGACAGGCGGAAGAACCAGGTCTCCTCCGCCGTCCATTCGACCGGCGTGCCCTGCGGCGACAGCTTGGTGCCGTCCTCGCCGACGGTCAGTTCACTCTCGTCGTAAAAGGCCTCGTCGCGAACCGAATACCAGCCTTCGTAGCGATCCAGATACAGATCGCCCTTGTCCTGCATCGCCTTCCAGATCGCCTGGCTCGCGGCATAGTGATCGGCGTCGACGGTCCGGATGAACCGGTCATAGGAAATGTCAAGACGATCGGCCATGACATTGAAATGACTGGACATTTCATCCGCGAACTCGCGCGTTGAAATGCCGCGCGCACGCGCCGCCTGTGCCATTTTCAGGCCATGCTCGTCGGTGCCCGTCTGGAACAGCACATCGCGCCCCGCCTGACGCTGAAAGCGGGCGATGACGTCGGCGGCGACCATCTCATAGGCATGGCCGATATGCGGACGGCCATTGGGATAGTGGATCGCGGTGGTGATATAGAATGGATCGGCCATGGCTGGTCCCTAGAACATCGCCTCGCGCAGGTGAAGCCGCCGCGTTCAGCCGCGCAGGGTCCAGGCGAACCAGAGCCATCCGCCGATCAGGACCGTTCCCCCGACCGGCGTGATCGCCCCCAGCCAGCGCGGCGCGCCAAAGGCCATGGCATAAAGCGTGCCGGCAAAGACCGCCGCCCCGATAACGAAGGCCCATGCCACCCCGCGCGCCTCGAAGCGCAAGGCGACCAGAGCGGCTACGGCATGGATCAGTTGATACTGACCACCGGTGCGCAGCCACTCGACGGCCGCGCCCTCGGCCCGGTGCGCCCCGAAGGCCCCCGCCGCAATGGCGATCGCGCCCGACAGCGCCGCCAATATCGCCACCAATCCCATGGTCAGCCCTTCCGTTCGTCCTGCGTGATGATCCGGTCGTTCGCCGCGCGCAGATCGCCCGCCTCGGCCTGGGCGGCGAGTCGTTCCTTGTCGCGCGCGCGGTACATCGCCTCCACCCGTTCGATCTCCGCCTCGCCGACATCGAGACTGCCCAACGCCAGCCGCGCCATCTTGACCGCGGACTCCAGCACCTCGCGGACCACATAGGCGGCCGGACCGCCCTTCAGCCGCAGCACCGCCCGCCGATCATAGGCGCGCACGAACAGCGCCGCATTCGGGAAGGCGGCGTGGACGCTTTCCAGCAGATCGAGCGTGATCTGGTCGTCGTCGAGGCAGAACAGGATCAGCTCGGCCTCTGCCGCGCCCGCCTGGCGCAAAAGGTCTAGCCGGGTGCCGTCGCCATAATAGACCTTGGCGCCGAACGAGGCGGCGATGTCGATCATCTCGATATCGCGGTCGATCAGCGTGACGGGAATGTCGCTGGCGATCAGCATCTGCGCGACCGTCTGGCCAAAGCGCCCGTAACCCACGATCAGGGCGTTGGCACCGTCGGTTACCGGCCCCTGGCGCTCGCCGCCCCGGGTGATGACCGGTTCCTCGCGAATGCTGCGCGTCGCGCGCATCAGGAACGGCGTGGTCGCCATGGAAAGGGTGATGATCGCACCGAACAGGCTCGCCGCCTCGGGCGCGATCAGATAGCCCTGCTGGGCCTGGGCGAACAGTACAAAGCCGAACTCGCCCCCCTGGCTCATCAGCAGGCCCAACGCCAGCGCGGATCGCCAGTTCATCCGGAACGCCAGCCCGATCAGCGCGATGACCCCGGTCTTCGTCGCGATCAGCGCCAGCGCCATGACCGCGACGAACACGGGCCGCTGGGCGATGGCGGGCAGATCGAGCATCATGCCGACCGCCAGAAAGAACAGACCGAGCAGGATCGAGCGGAAGGGTTCGACATCGGCCTCCAGCTCATGCCGGTACGGGCTGTCGGCGAGCATTACGCCCGCGATAAAGGCCCCCAGCGCGGTCGACAGGCCCAGCATCTCCATCACCGCCGCGCTGGCAACAACGGTAAAGAGGCCCGCAAAGACGAACATCTCGCGTTCGCCCATATTGCCGATCAGGCGGAAGAGCGGGCGCAGCAGGAAGCGCCCCGCCACGATCAGCCCGATGATCGCGCCGACCGTCTCGAGCGCGAGAATCCAGCCCGGCGGCCCGGCGTGATCGGCGGGATTGCGCGACATGGCCGCGACGATGGTGATGAGCGGGACGATCGACAGGTCTTGGAACAACAGGATCGAGAAGGCCCGCTCACCAAAGGGTGTCCGCAACCGCCCCGAGGACTGGAGCATCGGCAGCACCTGCGCGGTCGATGACAAGGCGAGCGGCAGGCCCAGCGCCAGCGCCGCCTCCAGCGAGAAATGCGCGAGCAGAACGATACCGCTGATCGCCAGCCCGCAGGCGGCGACCTGGAGCAACCCCAGTCCGAAAATCTCGTGCTTCATCCGCCACAACCGGGCGGGGTTGAGCTCCAGCCCGACGATGAACAGGAGAAGCGTGATGCCGATCTCGGCAATGCCCAGCTTCGACTCGGCGTCGCCGACCAGCCCCAGGACATGCGGACCGACGACCGCGCCCGCGACCAGATAACCCAGCGTCGCGCCGAGCCCCAGTCGGCGGAAGATCAGAACGAAAGCGAGACCGAAGCCGAACAGGATCGCGCCGTCACGGATCAGCGAGACCTCGCCATGCATCAGCGCCGCGCTCCCGCTTCCTGCGCGGCCTCGGCGGCGGCCTCGAACGCCAGCCGGATCGAGGGATGACGCGCGGTATAGGGCAAGGCGGGGGCAAAGACGTCGAGCCCCGGCCAGTCGGGCGCATCCCCCTGTCCGCTCGCCAGCCAGTCGGTCAGGCGGTCGCGGGCGGCCGCGAGTTCGGACGGGGTGCGCCCCACGACATGGCCTGCCAGCAATGCCGAGGATGCCTGACCCAGCGCGCAGGCACGGACAAGCATCCCCACCTCGCTCACCCGCCCGTCCTCGTCCAGATTGACGTCGACGGTCACCCGGCTGCCGCAGATGGGCGAGCGACGCTCGACGCTGGCCATGGGGTCGGCCAGGCGGCGGTCATGCGGGATGGCGGTGGTCAGCCGCAGGATCTCGGCATTGTAGAGGGGGGCGGTCATGACGGCGTCTCGCTGTTTGAGGCGGCGGGCGGGGTGGGCGCGCCGAAGACGGGAAGCCCGCGACGGCGGCGATCGACGAAATCGGCGATCCCGGCGCTGGTGGCGTTGAGCAGCTTATAGGTCCGGCTCTTGACCATCCAGTCGGGTCGCCGGGCGGGGCCGCCGCTGACCGTATCGACCATCAGCGCGACGACCAGGAAGACGAGGCTCGCCAGGATCAGCCCCTTGAGCGCGCCGAAGCCGAAGCCCAGCGCCCGGTCGACCGGCCCCAGCACCGAGGTCCGCGTACGCTGTCCGATCGCCCGCGCGACCAGCCGCCCGCCAAGATAGGTGACGCCGACGATCAGGGCGAAGGCCAGCACGGCCGCGCCCGACACCGTGCCGACTACGCCGGTCAGGGTCTGGGCCAGCGGAATATGGAACAGCTTCAACGCGGCGACCATCGCGACCCAGGCGAACAGCGCCAGCACCTCGGTCACGAATCCGCGCAGGAAACCCTGGATCGCCGCGCCGAACACCGCGATCAGGACAAGAATATCAAGGGCCGTCAACGCCTGGTGTCCAACTCTTCAACCCATCCGTCATGCGCCCGGCGGGAATGCCATGTCCGCCCGGCTGGCGGGGACAGGCAGGGCGGTACCTCCCCTCGCTACCCCCGGCCCAGCATATGGTCAACGAACTCGGCCAAGGTTCGAAAGCCGGTCATCGCCAATCCGCCCTCGTCCCCAGCCATCGTACGCGGGAGCATGGCCTTCTCGAAGCCCAGCTTGCCCGCCTCCTTCAACCGCAGCGGGCCATGCGCGACCGAGCGTATTTCGCCCGACAGCGCGATCTCGCCGAACACGATCGCGGTCGAGGGCACCGGCCGTTCCGACAGCGCCGAAATGAGCGCGGCGGCGACCGCCAGGTCGGCGGCCGGGTCCTGCACGCGGTATCCTCCGGCGATGTTGAGATAGACCTCGGCCGAGGAGAAGCTCAGCCCGCACCGCGCCTCCAGCACCGCCAGGATCATCGCCAGCCGCCCGGAGTCCCATCCCACGACCGCCCGACGCGGCGTCGCGCCCGATGCCAGGCGGACGGTCAAGGCCTGGATCTCGACCAGCACGGGCCGCGTCCCTTCCAGGGCGGGGAAGACCGTCGCGCCGGTCATGCCCTCTTCGCGATTGGTCAGGAACAGCGAGGACGGATTGCCGACCTCGGCCAGCCCCTCGGTCTGCATGGAAAAGACGCCGATCTCGTCAGTGCCGCCGAAGCGGTTCTTGATCGCGCGGAGGATGCGATATTGGTGACTCCGCTCGCCCTCAAAGGCCAGCACGGTGTCGACCATATGTTCGAGCACGCGCGGACCCGCGATCGATCCGTCCTTGGTGACATGTCCGACGAGCACGACTGCGGTGCCGCGCTCCTTGGCGAAGCGGATCAGCTCCTGGCCCGAGGCGCGGACCTGGCTGACCGTGCCCGGCGCGCCTTCGATCAAGTCGGAATGCATGGTCTGGATCGAATCGATGATGAGGAGCGCGGGCGGCGTGCCGATCGACAGGGTGGTCAGGATGTCGCGTACCGAGGTCGCCGCCGCGAGCCGGACGGGCGCCTGCCCCAGCCCCAACCGCCGCGCCCGCAGCCGGACCTGATCCGCCGCCTCTTCGCCCGAGACATAGGCGACCGGCCGCCCCGCCATCGCCAGCTTCGCCGCTGCCTGAAGCAGCAGCGTCGACTTGCCGATCCCCGGATCGCCGCCGATCAGCGTCGCCGACCCCTCGACGAAGCCGCCGCCGAGCGCCCGGTCGAGTTCCGCGATGCCGGTCGCCATCCGGTCGGGCAGCGGAATATCGGCGTCCAGCCCGACGAGCTGGATCGCCCGTCCGCCGCCCTGCAAATTATGCTTGGCGGCAAAGGGGGTCATCTGGACCGGCGCTTCCTCCAACATGGTGTTCCATTCGGAACAGTCGGAGCATTGCCCCTGCCAGCGGGAGGATACCGATCCGCAGGATTGGCAGACATAACGCTTCTGGATCTTGGCCATGACGCCCATGTAGCGTCGGCGGAACGTAAATGGAACAGAGCGCAGCATGTCCGCAGGAGTGGTCATCCGGGCGTCACCCGGCTATGGGCAGGATTCCATGACCCCAGATCAGTTTCGTGTCGCCCTGTTCAGCGGCAACTATAATTACACGCGCGATGGCGCGAACCAGAGCCTGAACCTGCTCGTCGGCCATCTGCTCGCGCGCGGAGTCGCAGTGCGCGTCTATTCGCCGACCTCCTCGACCCCGGCCTTTCCGCCGGTGGGCGATCTGGTCGACGTGCCGTCGATCCCGATGCCGCTGCGTGCCGACTATAAGCTGGCGCGCGGCCTGCCCGCCAGCGTGCGCGCCGACCTGGAGGCGTTCGCGCCCAATATCGTCCATGTCTCCGCCCCCGAATTTCTGGGTCATGCGGCGGTGCGCTGGGCACGGGACAAGGGTGTTGCGTCGCTCGCATCGGTGCACACCCGGTTCGAGACCTATCCGGCCTATTACGGCCTCGGCTTCTTGGAACCGGCAATCATCCGGTTGCTCACCCGCTTCTACAACAAATTCGACCGCATCGTCGCCCCCAGCCCCAGCATGATCGCCCTGCTGCGCGGGTGGGGCGTGACGCCGCCGATGAGCATCTGGTCGCGCGGGATCGATCACGACCGTTTCCGCCCTTCGCGCCGCAGCCTGGAATGGCGGCGTTCGCTGGGCATCGGCGACGACGAGGTGGCGATCGGCTTCCTGGGTCGACTGGTCAAGGAAAAGGGACTCGACGTCTTTGCCGAGGCGCTTGCCGAGTTGCGCCGCCGGGGCGTGCCGCACAAGGTGCTGGTCGTGGGCAAGGGCCCCGCTCAGGACTGGTTCGCCAAGGCGACACCCGATGCGATCTTCGCAGGCTATCAGACCGGAGACGATCTGGGCCGGGCCGTCGCGTCGATGGACATCTTCTTCAACCCCAGCGTGACCGAGACCTTCGGCAACGTCACGACCGAGGCGATGGCGGCGGGGGTGCCCGTGGTGGCGGCCAATGCCACCGGGGCGATGGACCTGGTGGTCGAGGGCGAGACCGGCCATCTGGTCGGCGCGCGCGACATCACCGGCTATGCCGACGCGCTGGAGCGGATCGCCACCGATCCCGACCTGCGCCGCCGGTACAGCGAGAAGGGGCAGGCCCGCGTTGCCGATTACCGGTGGGACAAGGTGAACGAGGCGGTGATCGACGCCTATCGCCTGCTGTTCGCCGAGCGGGCCTGACGCTCAGCCGTCGCGCCAGTCGAAGGTCAGCGGCGCTTCGCGAAAGGCGAAACGGTCGAGATGGCTCGACACCACTTCGCGCATCCGGGCCGTGTCGCCGTCTTCGGGCACGTGCAGCACGATGTCGAGCGTCTCGCTGGCCGCACGCATTTCCAGCCGCGAGCCGTTGGGAAAGGTGATGGTGCCCTCTTCCGGGGTAAAGACCACCTCCATCTTGTGGCTCCAATGCTTGGCAAGCTGCTCGAGATAGCGGCTGGCCGACAGGGTCGGTACACGGGTGACGGAGATGGTCATTTCAGTCGCTCCACTTTCTGGGCCAGTTCGTCGATCATGGCGGTCACCTGGTGCAGCATGTCCTGCGAAACGTCGCCGCGCCCGAACCGCTCGCCCAGCGCGACGCGCAGATTGCCCATCGCCCGCCGGATCGGTGCCGAGTCGACCCGCTCGCGATGTTCGCCGAGCGCGCTCAGTCGGGCGATCAGCGCCTCGACCTGTTCGGCATGTTCGGCAAGATGCGCAAGCCCCGTATCGGTGGCGGCGAAGCGCTTCTTGGCACCTTGGGACTGCTGTTCCTCGATGAAGCCCATTTCGTCGAGCAGCGTGATCGTCGGATAGATGACGCCCGGACTGGGGGCATAGGCGCCGCCGGTCAGCGCCTCGATCGCGCGGATCAGATCATAGCCGTGGCGCGGTTCGTCCGCGATCAGCCTGAGCAGGACGAGGCGGAGTTCGCTGCCGTCGAACATGCGCGGACGACGCCCGCCGCCGGGGCGTTCGCCACCCATGAACCAGTCGCCGCCGCGCGGCCCCCGGAACATGCCTTCCCGATCGGGCGGCCCGAAATGCCACCGGCCGCGCGAGTGGCCATCGCCATGCTCGCCCCTGTGATGATGATGGTGTCGCATAAGTCTTCCTTGTTTCGATAGCATCAAGATATATCTTTAATCGGAAGCGTCAAGATGCTCTTCGATATATCTTCACGGAGAGGTGACGATCCCATTCCCATTTCCTACATGGAGGCATGGCCGATCTGTTCGCGGGCATGGACCCCGCCCCCTCTCCCGCCCCGCCCCCGACGAACGCGCCGCTCGCCGACCGTCTTCGCCCGGAGCGGTTGGAGGATGTCGTGGGGCAGGATCACCTGACCGGGCCTGGCGGCGCGATCGGCCGGATGGTCGCGGCGGGGCGGTTGTCCTCGATGATCCTTTGGGGACCGCCGGGCACGGGCAAGACGACGATCGCACGCCTGCTCGCCGCAGCGGTGAACCTGCGCTACGCTGCAATCTCTGCGGTCTTTTCCGGCGTGGCCGATCTCAAGAAGGTATTTGCCGAGGCGCGCGAGCATGCCCGGATGGGGCAGCGCACCTTGTTGTTCGTGGACGAGATCCACCGCTTCAACCGCGCGCAGCAGGACGGCTTCCTGCCCTTTGTCGAGGACGGCACGGTCACGCTGGTCGGCGCGACCACCGAGAACCCGTCCTTTGAACTCAATGCCGCGCTGCTCAGCCGCGCACAGGTGCTGATCCTCCACCGGCTGGGACAATCCGCGCTCGAACAACTGCTGGAGCGGGCGGAGGCGGTGATGGAGCGCCCCCTGCCCCTGCTGGACGGCGCGCGCGAGGCGCTGATCGCCAGTGCCGATGGCGATGGCCGCTTCCTGCTGAACCAGGCGGAGACGCTGTTCTCGGTCGACCTCCCGGAACCGCTCGACGCCGCAGGGCTGTCATCCTTTCTCCAGCGCCGCGTGGCCGTCTATGACAAGGATCGCGAGGGGCATTACAACCTGATCTCCGCGCTGCACAAATCGATCCGGGGGTCGGACCCGCAGGCGGCGCTCTATTATCTCGCCCGAATGCTGACCGCCGGAGAGGAGCCGCTCTACGTGCTCCGTCGGCTGACCCGAGCCGCGATCGAGGATATTGGCCTTGCCGACCCGCAGGCGCTGAGCCAGTGCCTCGCGGCCAAGGATGCCTATGAGTTTCTGGGCTCGCCGGAGGGCGAGCTGGCGATCGTGCAGGCCTGTCTCTATTGCGCGACCGCGCCCAAATCCAATGCGGCATACAAGGCGCAGAAACAGGCTTGGCGGACCGCGAAGGAAACGGGATCGCTGATGCCGCCCGCCAATATCCTGAATGCGCCCACGAAGCTGATGAAGCAGATCGGATATGGCGCGGGCTATCAATATGACCATGACGCCGATGGCGGCTTTTCGGGGGCGAATTATTGGCCCGACGAACTGCCGCCCCAGCCCTTCTACGAACCCTCCGGCCGTGGTCTGGAGAAGCGGATTGCCGAACGCATGGCCTGGTGGGACGAGCGGCGGCGCGCGCTCCAGGGCGGCGGCGATGAAGGCTGATCGATTTGCAGAATTCGTCGCGATCGACTGGTCGGGTGCGCATGGCACGGCGCATTCCGGCATCCGGATGGCCCGCTGTGCTCGTGGCGACGCCGCGCCCCGCATCGTCGCGCCGCCGGGACGGGCCTGGTCGCGGGAGGGTATTGCGGCATGGCTGATCGCACGGCGGCATGAACCGCTGCTGGTCGGCTTCGACTTCAGCTTCTCCGCCCCCTTTGTCGAGCGGGGCGCGCATCTTCCCGGTGATCCCGCCACGCCGGACGCCCGCGCACTCTGGGCCCATGTCGAGCGGAGCTGCGACGATCCCGATCTGGGCGCGCGCAGCTTTCTCGAGGCGCGGCGGGGGCGGCATTTCTATCTCGGCGCCGCCGATGGGCGAAAGGCGGATTTCCTCCACTGGCGCCGCTGCGAGGTCGCGGTCGACGGCACCCGCAAACCGTCCACCGTCTATGACGCGATCGGCGCGTCGCAGGTCGCCAAGGCCAGCTTTTCGGGCATGCGCCTGCTGCACCGACTGGACGGACAGGTCGCCATCTGGCCGTTCGATCCCGTACCGCCCGCCGGCATGACGGTGGTGGAAATCTATACCGCGATCGCCGCGCGCGACGCCGGGCGGCCCCGTGGGCGCAGCAAGATGCGGAGCGCCGAGACATTGGATGCGGCACTCCTGCATCTCGGCAGCCGGGCCCATGATCCCCTGGCCGTCTATGACGATCACAGCACCGACGCGATCCTGACCGCCGCGTGGCTGCGCAAGGTCACGGCGCGACCCAACTTGTGGCACCCGGCGGGGCTTACCCAGCAGATCGCGCAAACGGAGGGCTGGACCTTTGGCGTCGCTTGACGCTAGGGGGTTCGGCAACGCCGGATTAGCACAGCGGTAGTGCAGCGGTTTTGTAAACCGAAGGTCGGGGGTTCGATCCCCTCATCCGGCACCACATCCCAAACCCTGGGTGGCACCAAACGCCCCGCGCGGCGTTTCAGTCGCGAAATGATCAAGGTCGCGAGCTACAATATCCGCAAGGGGATCGGCGCCGACCGCCGCCGCAATCCCGACCGTATCCTCGACGTGTTGCGCGAGGTCGATGCCGACATCATCGCGTTGCAGGAAGCCGATCGCCGCTTCGGCGAGCGCGAGGGCGTGATCCCGCTGCATCTGCTCGACGAGCATAGCGCGTGGAAGCCCATCGTCTATGGCATGAAGGCGCGCTCGCTCGGCTGGCACGGCAATACCATCCTGGTGCGCAAGTCGACCGAGATCCTGGATTTCGAGGCGATCCACCTCCCCTCGCTGGAGCCGCGCGGCGCCGTCATGGCCGATCTGCGCACGACGGCGGGGGTGTTGCGGGTGGTGGGGATGCATCTCGACCTGTCGGGGTTGTGGCGGCGGCGGCAGGCGGCGGCCATCATCTCGCATCTGACGAGCTGCAGCGATCGCCATCCCACGGTGATGATGGGCGACCTCAACGAATGGACGCGCGCCGCCGGCTGTCTGCGCGACTTTACGCGCGACTTCACCCTGGCCGAGACGGGGCCCAGCTTTCATGCCCGGCGGCCGATCGGGCGGCTGGACCGGATCATGGTATCACCTGAATTGCGCATCGCCGATTGCGGCGTTCATGCCACGGCCACCTCGCGCAAGGCATCGGATCATCTGCCCATCTGGGCGATGATCGGACGGCATTGATGCGCGAAAAGGAGTTGCGGCTGGCGCTGGTCTGCTATGGCGGGATCAGCCTGGCCGTCTATATGCACGGCATCACCAAGGAAATCTGGCGGGTGGTGCGCGCCAGCCGCGCCTCGCACGAAGGCGACGAACCCGCCTCGGCGGTCGATGCGGTCTATCACGATCTGCTGGACGAAATGGCGGCGCGCGGCGGCGTGCGGGTGCGTATCCTCGCTGACATCATCGCGGGGGCGAGCGCCGGGGGGATCAACGGCATCTTCCTGGGACAGGCACTTGCGACCGGCCAGTCGCTCGATCCGCTGACCGACCTCTGGCTGGAGGCGGCGGACATCGAATCGCTGATCGCCCCGGAGGCGGCGCCGACCTCGCGCTTTTCCAAGATGTGGGCGATGCCGATCGCATGGATGGCGGCGGGCCGCAGCGGCGAGAAGCTCGACCTGCTGGACGAGGAAACACGCGAGGAGGTGCGACGCAAGGTCGGTCATCTCATCCGCTCACGCTGGTTCGAGCCGCCCTTCGCCGCCGACGCCTTCACCGCCCGGCTGCTCGATGCGTTCGACCGGATGGCGGCGGCCCCGGCGGGCAAGCGCCTGCTTCCCCCCGGCCAGCCGCTCGACCTGTTCGTCACCGTCACCGATTTCACCGGCCAGCCCCAGCGGCTGCGGCTCCATTCGCCGGGCGAGGTGGTGGAGACCGAACATCGCATGGTGGTCGATTTCACCGACAGCGGCGGCGGCAGGCTGGCCGCCATCCCGGAACTGGTGTTCGCCGCGCGCGCGACGTCGAGCTTTCCCGGCGCATTCCCGCCCTTCACGGTCGGCGAGCTGGACCGGGTGCTCGAAAGCCGCGACCAGAGCTGGGACAGCCGCGACACCTTCCTGCGCCGCGTCCTGCCGCGTCACCATGCGGCAGGGGCGGCGGACAAGGCGGTGCTGATCGACGGATCGGTGCTGGTCAACGCACCCTTCCGTCCCGCCATCGACGCGCTGGGTCGTCGACCGGCCCGGCGGCAGGTGGATCGCCGCTTCGTCTATATCGATCCCTTTCCGGGCATGCATTTCCGCCTGCCCGGCGGCGGCGGCCATCCCGGCTTCTTCCAGACGATCATCGGCGCGATCAGCGAACTTCCCCGGCAACAGCCCATCCGTGACAATCTGGAGGCGATCGCCGCCCGCTCGGGGCGGATCGACCGGATGCAGGCGATCGTCGCCGCGATCCGTGAAGAGGTGGAGCTGGAGATCGAGCAGCTGTTCGGCGGCACCTTCTTCCTCGACCGCCCCACCGCCGCACGGCTGGCGTCCTGGCGTGTCCGCGCCCAGGCGGCGGCCGCTGCAAAGGCCGGGTTCAGCTATGCCGCTTATGGGCATCTGAAGGTCGCCAACGTCATCGACGCGCTGACAACGCTGCTGTCCGACGCCATTGGCGACGAAGGGCCGCAACGGCGTATCCGGCTGCGCGCGATGGTCGAGCGGACGATCGCGGCACGCAGCGTCGAGGGCGACGCGATCTCCTTCACCGGCGGCCCGAGCAACGGCGCCAAGACCTTCCTGCGCGCCTTCGACCTGGGCTATCGCATCCGGCGGCTGCGCCTGCTGGCGCGGCGGCTGACCGAGCTGGAGGCGGATCACAGCGAGGCCGAGCTCGCCCCGGTGCGCGACGCGATCTATGATTCGCTCGCCGACTATCTGGAACGCCAGCATGGCAGCGCGGATGCCATAGGGGCGGACGATCTCCGCAACATGCCCGACGATGGCGCGGCGCTGCTCGACCGGATCGCGGCGCGGTTCGACCTGATCCGGCTGGATGGCGAGGCCGATGCACGGCTGGCGGCGGCCTTTGCCGGGCTGCCCCGGGTCGCTCGACGGACGCTGCTGCTGACCTATCTGGGCTTTCCCTATTTCGACGTGGCGACCCTGCCGCTGCTCCAGGGCGAGGGACTGGACGAGTTCGATCCGATCAAGGTCGATCGCATCGCCCCCGACGATGCCACCGCGATCCGTTCCGGCGGCGCGGAAGCGACGTTGAAGGGGATCCAGTTCCTGACCTTCGGCGCGTTCTTCAGCCGCAGCTACCGCGAGAACGACTATCTGTGGGGCCGGCTGCACGGGGCGGAGCGGATGATCGACATCGCCATCTCCACCCTGCCCCCCACCATCCGACTGAAGCCGGGTCGCGTCGCCGCGTTCAAGCGCCGTGCCTTCCTGGCGATCCTGGACGAGGAGGAGGCGCGGCTGACCGCGATCGCCCCGCTGATCGCCTCGCTTCGCCAGGAGATCGGCTGACAGGCTGGTCATGCCGGACCAACGCCGCTAGACCCGCCTCGCCAAGCGATGTCCGGTGCCTGTAGGGCGTTCGGACGAGAGAATGACGCGGAGAAGCGCATGCAGTTCCTGAAAATGCTGTTCTGGTGCCTGCTGGCCTTTCTGGCCGCGGCCTTCACGATCGGGAACTGGACGACCGTGCCGATCCGGCTGGTCGGCGGGCTGGTGGCCGACGTCAACCTGCCGCTTCTCCTGTTCCTGACATTCCTGATGGGGCTGGTCCCGACGCTGATCTGGCAGCATGCGGCACGCTGGCGCCTTCGCCAGCGGCTGAGCGCGGCCGAGCGTTCGCTGGCCGCCGTCTCGGCGGAGACCGACGCCTATGCCGCGACCGGCCCGGTCGCCGCCCACCCCATCGCCACCCCCCAGCCCATGGTCTGATCCCTTTATGAGCAACCGCATCTTCGTCGCGATCGACACCCCCGACCTTGCCCGTGCCCAGGCGATGGCGAACAAGGTCCGCCATCATGTCGGCGGGCTGAAGCTGGGGCTGGAATTCTTCTGCGCGCACGGCGCGGGGGGCGTGCGCGAGATGGCGCATATCGGGCTGCCCATCTTCCTCGACCTGAAGCTGCACGACATTCCCAACACCGTCGCCAAGGCGGTCCAGTCGCTGGGGCCGCTCGCCCCGGCGATCCTGACCGTCCATGCCAGCGGCGGTCGCGCGATGCTGGAGGATGCCAAGGCCGCCGCGCCGACCGGTACCAAGGTGGTGGCGGTGACGATGCTGACCAGCCTGGACGCCAATGACCTGTCGGATACCGGCGTCACTGGCTCCCCTGCCGATCACGTCCGTCGCCTCGCCGATCTGGCCGCCGAGTCCGGGGTCGACGGCATCGTCTGTTCGGGTGCCGAGGTCGCGGCGGTGCGCAAGGCCTGGCCCAAGGGCTTCTTCGTGGTGCCGGGCGTCCGTCCGGCGGATGGTCCCGTCGGCGACCAGAAGCGCGTGGTGACCCCGCGCGCCGCGCTGGACGCCGGTGCCTCGATCCTGGTCATCGGTCGCCCGATCACCCAGGCCGATGATCCCGACGCCGCCGCGCGGGCGATCGCCGCGACGCTTTGACGATATTCGCGACAGTCCTCTCTTTTCGGAGCTGGCCATGACGACCACTGCCAAGATCTGCGGACTGACGACCCCCGCCACGCTCGACGCCGCGCTGGGCGGCGGGGCGAGCCATGTCGGCTTCGTGTTCTTTCCCGCCTCGCCACGCCACCTGACCTTTGACGTCGCGGCAGGACTGGCGGGACGGGTCCCGGGCCATGTCCAGCGCGTCGGCGTCTTTGTCGATCCCGACGACCAGCTGCTGGAGGCTGCGGTGCGCGCCGGAATGCTGGACGCGATCCAGCTTCACCGCACCGCCCCCGCGCGGGTGGCGGCGATCCGGTCGAAATTCGACCGAGAGGTCTGGGCCGCGGTCGCCATCAAGGTGCGTGCCGATGTCGACAAGGTCCGCGACTATGCCGGAGCGGCCACGCGTATCCTGTACGATGCCAAGACGCCCGACGACGCATCGCTGCCGGGCGGCATGGGGCTGCGCTTCGACTGGAGCCTGCTCGACGGGGTGCGCCATCCGCTCCGCTGGGCACTATCGGGCGGACTGGACGCGGGCAATGTGGGCGAGGCGATCCGCCGGACCGGCGCGCCGCTGGTCGATATATCCTCCGGCGTCGAGAGCGCACCCGGCGTCAAGGATATGGACAAGATCGCGACGTTCCTTAAAGCCGTTGCGACAAATCAGTGACAGGATCGTTTGCAGGGGTCGCCTTTGCAAACGCCCAAGGGAAACGAGATGAACGCCCCCAATTCCTTCCGTGCGCAGCCCGACGAGCGCGGCCATTTCGGTGATTTCGGCGGGCGCTATGTCGCCGAGACGCTGATGCCGCTGATCCTCGACCTGGAACGCGAATATCGCGCGGCGCAGGTCGATCCGGCCTTCAAGGCCGAGTTCGACGACCTGATGACCCATTATGTCGGTCGCCCCAGCCCGATGTACTATGCCGAGCGCATGACCGAGACGCTCCGCGCCAGCGCGCCCGAGGGCAAGGGGCCGAAGGTCTATTTCAAGCGCGAGGAACTGAACCACACCGGCGCGCACAAGATCAACAACTGCATCGGCCAGATCCTGCTCGCCAAGCGCATGGGCAAGACGCGGATCATCGCCGAGACGGGCGCGGGGCAGCATGGCGTGGCGACCGCCACGGTGGCGGCGCGCTTCGGCCTGCCCTGCACCATCTTCATGGGCGCGCGCGATATCGAGCGTCAGGCGCCCAACGTCTTCCGCATGAAGCTGCTCGGCGCCGAGGTCCGCCCGGTGACCTCGGGTGCGCAGACGCTGAAGGACGCGATGAACGAGGCGCTGCGCGACTGGGTCGCCAATGTCCACGACACCTTCTACATCATCGGCACGGCGGCGGGGCCGCATCCCTATCCGGAGATGGTCCGCGACTTCCAGGCGGTCATCGGCACCGAGTCGAAGGCGCAAATTCTCGAGGCCGAAGGACGGCTGCCCGACCTGCTGATCGCCGCGGTCGGCGGCGGATCGAACGCGATCGGCCTGTTCCACCCCTTCCTCGACGATCCCGAGGTCGCGATGCTGGGCATCGAGGCGGCAGGGCATGGCCTGAACACCACCCAGCATGCCGCCAGCCTGACCGGCGGCAAGCCGGGTATCCTGCACGGCAACAAGACCTATCTGCTGCAGGACGAGGACGGCCAGATCGCCGAGGCGCATTCGATCTCGGCGGGGCTCGACTATCCGGGGATCGGGCCCGAGCATAGCTGGCTGAACGACACCGGCCGCGTCGTCTATGAGGGCGTGACCGACACCGAGGCGCTCGATGCGTTCCAGCTGTGCTGCAAGGTCGAGGGGATCATCCCCGCGCTGGAATGCAGCCATGCGCTGGTCGGCCTGATCCGCCGCGCGCCGCTGATGAACCGCGACCAGATCGTGCTGGTCAATATCTCGGGCCGGGGGGACAAGGACATCTTCACCGTCGCCGAAGCGCTGGGAGCCAAGATGTGAGCCGGATCGCCGACACCTTCGCCCGCTGCGGGGCGGCGGGGCGCGCCGCGCTCGTCTGTTTCGTGACCGCCGGCGACCCCACCCCCGCCGACACCGCCGCGATCCTCGACGCGCTGGTCGAGGGCGGCGCGGACCTGATCGAGCTGGGCATGCCCTTCACCGATCCGATGGCCGACGGCCCCGCGATCCAGAAGGCCAATATCCGCAGCTTGGGGGCGGGCACCCGCACGGCCGACGTGCTGGCGATCGCCAGCGCCTTTCGCGCGCGCCATGCCGAGGTGCCGCTGGTCCTGATGGGCTATGCCAATCCCATGACGGTGCGCGGCCCCGAATGGTTCGCGCAGGCCGCGGCTGGCGCAGGCGTGGACGGCGTGATCTGCGTCGACGTACCCGCCGAGGAGGACGACGCGCTGGGCGTCGCTTTGCGGGACAAGGGCATCGCCTCGATCCGGCTGGCGACCCCGACCAGCGACGCCGTGCGGCTGCCGACGATTTTGACGGGTGCCGATGGCTTCCTCTATTATGTCTCCGTCGCGGGCATCACCGGCCAGCAGCAGGCGGCGCAATCCTCGATCGAGGATGCGGTCGCCCGGCTGAAGGCGGCGACGAACCTGCCGGTCGCGGTGGGTTTCGGCGTCCGTACCCCCGACCAGGCGGCCGCGATCGGCCGGGTCGCCGACGGTGTGGTCGTCGGCTCCGCCATCGTGGATCTGGTCGGCGAACATGGTGCGGCAGCGCCCGCCCCGGTCCGCGCCTATATTGAAACTCTGTCGTCGGCGATCACCGACGCGCGCAAGGAACTCGCATGAGCTGGCTCAACAGCGTCCGCAACGTCATCCCCTTCGTCGCCAAGCGGGAGACGCCCGACAATCTCTGGCACAAGTGCAAGGGATGCGGGCAGATGGTCTTCACCAAGGAACTGGAAGACAATCTGAACGTCTGCCCGAAATGCGATCATCACGACCGCATCGGGCCGAAGGCGCGTTTCCGGCACCTGTTCGACGAGGGCAGCTGCGCCGAGCTGTCGCCGCCCAAGGTGCCCGAGGATCCGCTGAAGTTCCGCGACTCCAAGCGCTATACCGAACGCCTGAAGGTCGCCCGCGCCAATAACGGCGACGCCGACGCGCTGGTCAATGCGCGCGGCACGATCCTGGGCAACAAGGCCGTGGTCGGCGTGCAGGACTTCGCCTTCATGGGCGGCTCGATGGGCCTGGCCGTGGGTGAGGCGTTCGTGCGCGGGGTCGAGGCGGCGATCGCTGACCATTGCCCCTATGTGATCTTCACCGCCTCGGGCGGCGCGCGGATGCAGGAGGGTATCCTCAGCCTGATGCAGATGCCGCGCACCACGGTCGCCATCCAGATGCTGCACGATGCGGGCCTGCCCTATATCGTCGTGCTGACCGACCCGACCTCGGGCGGTGTGATGGCCGCCTATGCGATGCTGGGCGACGTCCAGATCGCCGAGCCCAAGGCGACTTTGGCGTTCACCGGCCGCCGCGTGATCGAGAGCACGATCCGCGAAAAGCTGCCCGAGGATTTCCAGACCTCGGAATATTATCTGGATCACGGCATGCTTGACATGGTCGTCCATCGCCACGATCTGCGCGAGCGGCTGGCGACGGTCATCGGCTATCTGACCGCCTCGCGTCAGGCCGCCTGACATCCGATCGCGAAGCGTCGCCTTTTCGCCGCGACGCCATTAGAGGGGCGGGCCGAGAGGTCCGCCTCTTTTTTCATTCCCTTCACGAGACCGGCCGATGCCCGATCATGCCCGATCCCAAAATCCCGCCGTGCAGGCGCAACTCGACCGGCTCTGGTCGCTGTCGCCGGGGGCGGACATATTGGGGCTGGAACGGATCACGACGCTGCTCGCCCGGCTGGGAGATCCACAGCATCATCTGCCGCCGGTCTTCCATGTCGCCGGGACCAACGGCAAGGGATCGACCTGTGCCTTTCTGCGCGCCGCGATCGAGGCGTCGGGCCAGGCGGTGCATGTCTATTCCAGCCCGCATCTGGTTCGCTTCAACGAGCGTATCCGGCTTGGCGGGCGGTTGATCGACGACACCGCGCTGGCATCCGTGCTGGACGAGGTGCTCGACCATGCCGAGGGGATCGGCGCGAGCTTCTTCGAGGTGACGACCGCTGCCGCCTTTCTCTGCTTTGCGCGGACCCCGGCGGCGGCGACCATCGTCGAGGTGGGCCTGGGCGGACGGCTCGACGCGACCAACATCCTGCCGCCCCCCGCCATATGCGGGATCGCGGCGCTGGGGATCGACCATGAGGCCTTTCTGGGCAGCAGCCTGACCGGCATCGCCCGCGAGAAGGCCGGGATCGCTAAGGCGGGCACCCCGCTGGTGACGATGGACTATGCCCGGCCGCTGCGACAGGCGATCGGGGAGGTCGCCCAGGCTGCGGGCGCACCGATGCTGGCGCGTGGGGAAGCCTGGTTCAGCCGGTCCGATGGCAAGGCCATTCTCTACGAGGACCGGCAGGGCACGATCACCCTCCCCCGCCCCTGCCTGTCGGGCCCGCACCAGTCGCGCAATCTGGCCCTGGCAGTGGCCATGGCGCGGCATCAGGCCGCGGTGACGATCCCCGATAGTGCGCTCCAGGCCGCGGCAACGCAGGCGCACTGGCCCGCGCGGATGCAGAGGCTGTCATCCGGCCCGCTGACGCAGGCGTTGCCCAAGGGTAGCGAATGCTGGCTGGACGGCGCACACAACCCCTCCGCCGCGACGCCGGTGGCGCGAACCATGGCCGGGTGGAAGGCGCAAGGGCCCTCCGCGCTGGTGCTGGGCATGCTGGCCAACAAGGATGCCGGGCCCGTCCTGCATAGGCTTGGCACGATGGTGGACCATGTCGTGACCGTGCCGGTACCGCATCATGCCTGCCACGCGCCCGAGGACCTGGCCGAGCAGGCGCGCCGTCAGGGGCTGTCGGCCGAAGCAGCCACCGATCCGGCCGATGCCTTGGTCCGGATCGCCGGGCATTTCAACCGCCCCGCCAAGGTTCTGATCGCCGGATCGCTCTATCTGGCGGGGCAGGTGCTGGAAGCCAATGACGAGGTGCCGCAGTGATGCGACGAACCGATAATGCACCTCGCTTTATTTGCGATTGACTATCAATAGCGTCGGTTTAGCATAAGCGGGCAAATACGGAGTCCCGCCCGATGGCCGAAACCACCACGCTCGCCACTGCCCTGCCCCATATGCTCCCGGCCTGCCCCCATGCCCGGATCGCGTTGTTCGCGATCCGTCGGATGGGCGCGCACGGGCTGGCCGATGCCCGGGCCGCGCATACCCTGTTCACCGTCTTCGGGCAGGATTTTCGCCGCCCGCTTATCCTGATGCGGACGATGATGGCCGATCTCGCGGCGCATGCCTCGGGCCAGATCGCGATTGCGCCGTGCTGCTGCGGGCGGATGACGGCGGCGGAGGCGGCCTTGCTCACCGTCCTGGCGCAGATGGAGGTGGCGCCGGAAAAGGCGCGCTTCCTGATGAGCGATCTGCTCGGCGCCCGGCGGATCGACGGGGTCCTCGCCAGCGCGGCGGCGGTCAGCGCCGCCTTCGCCGACGAAGGGCGGCCGATCAGCCTTTGACGGCTACGTCGGCGCGGGTGTCGCCTTCCCCCTCGACACCCGCGCTGCCGATCGAGCGGTCGATCATCCCCGACCGCGCCATCCAGCCGAACAGCACGACGCCGGGCAAGGCGATGACGGTGGTCAGCAGGTAGAAATCGACATAGCCGAACCGCTCGACCAGCGCCCCCGCCGTCGTTCCGCTCAGGATACGCCCCAGCACGCTGGTCGCGGCCGAGATCAGGGCATATTGCGCGGCGGTGAAACGCAGATCGGTCAAGGCCGAGAAATAGGCGACCAGCGTGACGCCGCCGATCCCGCTCGCGAAATTCTCGAACCCGATCGCGCCCGCCATGCCCAGATTGCTGTGCCCCGCCGCCGCCAGCCCGGCGAAGGACAGGTTGGACACCGCCATCAGCACCAGGCTGATCATCACCGATCGCTTCATGCCCAGCCGGGCATAGAGAATGCCGCCGACGAACACGCCGACCAGCAGCGCCCAGAACCCGACCCCGACGTCGTAAAAGGCGATCTCGTCCTTGGAAAAGCCCAGGTCGTTGAACAGCAGGCGGAAGGTCAGATTGGCCAGCGTGTCGCCGATCTTGTGGACCAGGATGAAGGCCAGCACGAGAATCGCACCCTGCCGACGAAAGAACTCGGCAAAGGGGCCGACGACCGCACGAACGATCCCCTCGGCCGGGCGGCGCGCAGTGATTTCGGCATGCCGCGCGGGCTCGCCCATGATCAGCGCGGTCAGCAGCGCAGGCAACGCGAAGGCACAGCTGACGATATAGGCGATGCTCCAGCCAGCCCGCGCCGCGATCACCAGCGACAGAGAGGCGACCAGCGCCGATCCGATCCGCCAGCCATATTGCCCCATGCCCGCGCCGACGCCCAGTTGGCGCGGCTCCAGCAATTCGATGCGATAGGCGTCGATCACGATGTCGAAGGTCGCACCGGCGATGCCCAGCGCGATCGCGGCCATGGCGGTCTGCGCCAGCGAGACGCGGGGGTCCGAAAGCCCCAGCCCGACCGCCGCCGCACAGACGAGCGCGGCGACCACGAACAGCCAGGATACGCGTTGGCCCAGACGGTGCAGGACGGGGATCTTCACCCCCTCGACGATCCAGGCCCACAGCCATTTGAGATTATAGGCCAGGATGACGAGCGCGAAGGCCGTGACGCTCTTCTTCTCGATCCCCGCCTCCGCCAGACGGCTCGCCAGGGTCGCGTTGATCATGGTCAGCGGAAAGGCGGAGGATATGCCGAGCGCCAGTGCGGCGAGCGGCGCCGGTTCAATATAGGGCCTTACCGCATCCACCCAACGCCCACTCGCCATACCCGATCCGTTTCGCCTCGACTGCAAAGCGCGGACCGTAGAGGGCTTGGCCGATGGGGGCAATGTCGCCGATCGCGGCGGTGTCAGGCACCCGCGAACAGGCGGAAGCCCGCAGGCAGACGGCTCGGCGGCTTGCCGGTCCGGCGCTCCTCGATGACCGTGATAGCACCCAGCAGCTCGCGCGGACCATAGGGCTTCATGAGGAGGCCCTCGGCCAGTCCGTCCGCCTCGTCGGGGGGCGTTCCGGTCAGGAACAGCACGGGTATGCCCCGCGCCCGCGCCGCGCGCGCCACATCGATTCCGCTGCCGTCGGCGAGCCTGACATCGGCCAGAACGAGGTCGATAGGCGTGTCGCCCTCGATCAACGTCACCGCCTTGCTGGCACGGTCGACGGTCGCGACGACCTCGTAATCGGCGTCGGTCAGGACATGTTCGGTGTCGAACGCGACCAGCGGCTCGTCTTCGACCACCAACAGCTTGGTCAGCCGTCGCTTCTTTCGCCCGAAGAGTCTCATCCCGTATCGGCCCGTCTTTCTTGCCCGCTCTTGCGCCTAACGCATTGTCGGGGGAAACGACGCAAATATTTTCCTTTGCGCGACACCCTATGTATCAGCGTGGATCATGACACCAGAACAACGTATCGCCAAGCTGCTTGCCCGGGCCGGAGTCGCCTCGCGCCGGGAAGTCGAGCGGATGATCGCCGAGGGTCGGATCGCGCTGAACGGCACGACGATCGACACGCCCGCGACGCTGCTTTCCTCGCTCGACGGAGTGACGGTCGACGGCCAACCGGTCGCTGCGCCCGAACCGACGCGGCTGTTCCTCTACAACAAGCCCAACGGCCTGTTGGTGACCGAACGCGATCCCGCCGGGCGGCCGACCATCTATGACCGTCTGCCCGCCGGGCTTCCACGCCTCGTGCCGGTCGGGCGGCTCGACCTCAATACCGAGGGGCTGCTGCTGCTGACCACCGATGGCGGATTCAAGCGCCAGCTGGAACTGCCCGCGACCGGGGTGGAGCGGACCTATCGCGCGCGCGCCTATGGTGACATCACACAGGCGCAGCTCGAGGATCTGATCCACGGGGTCGAGATCGACGGTATCCGCTATGGCCAGATCGACGCCAATCTGGAGCGTCGCACGGGCGCCAATGTCTGGATCGAGATGACCTTGCGCGAGGGCAAGAATCGCGAGGTCCGGCGCGTCCTCGAACATCTGGGCCTTCAGGTCAGCCGCCTGATCCGCCTGCGCTATGGCCCCTTCGTCCTGGACGATCTGCCGGTCGGCGAGATCGGCGAGGTCAAGGGCGCGCAGATCGTCGAGTTCCGCAAGACCCTGCTGGGCGGCATCCCCGCCGATGCCGTCCGCCCGACGCCCCGCGCCGGTTTCCGCACGCCGCCGACGAATGCCAAGCCGGAACGCCCGGCCCGTCCCGAGGCAAGGCGCACGGCGGACCAGGATGCCCCCCCCCGGCGCGACGCCAAGCCTCGCGCTTCAACACCGTTCGGCGAGCGCGCGCGTCCCGGTGCGCCACGCTCCGGCGACCGGCAAGAGCGTTCCTTCCGCCCGCGATCCGAAAACGCCCCGTCGGGGCGCGGTGGGCGTGACGAGCGTCCTGCCCGTGGCGAACGGCCGTCCGGGGGGGAGCGTCCCTTTCGCTCCCGGTCGGATGCCGGACCGAGCGGGCGCGGCGTTCGCGAGGATCGGCCCGCACGGGGCACCGAACGTCCCTTCCGGTCGCGTCCGGATGCCGGACCCACGGGACGTGGCGCTCGTGACGAAAGACCCGCGCGTGGCGGCGAGCGCCCCTCCGGGGGGGATCGTTCGTTCCGGGCGCGGTCCGACGCGGCGCCCTCGCCGCGGGGCGGCCGCAACGAGCGGACCTCGCGTGACGAGCGTCCCTCGGGCGGTGATCGGCCGTCGCGGGGTCCGCGACCACCCGCACCATCGGGCGGCGGACGCCCCTTTGGTGGTGGGCGTAACGGACGGCCCGGTCGGCCGGGAGGAAATCGCTGATGCGCGTCATTGCCGGAGAGTGGCGGGGCCGCCCGCTGGTCGCGCCCAAGGGTGACGTCACGCGCCCGACCGCGGATCGCACGCGCGAAGCCCTGTTCTCGATGCTCGCGGCGCGGCTGGGCGATTTCGAGGGGCTGGCGGTCGGCGACTTCTTCGCGGGATCAGGCGCACTGGGGATCGAGGCGCTGTCGCGCGGCGCGGCGTCGTGCCTGTTCGTCGAGCAGGATCGCGGGGCGCTGGACGCGCTACGCGCCAATCTCGCCAAGCTGGGGGCGACGGGCGATGTCCGGGCGACCTCGGTGCTGGCGCTGGGCCCCGCGCGCCAGCCGCTCGACCTGATCCTGATGGACCCGCCTTACGGCACCGGCGCGGGCGTCGTGGCGCTCGACAAGCTGACCCGGCTGGGTTGGGTGTCGGCGGGCACCTGGATCAGCATCGAAACGGCCAAGCAGGAAGAGATCGACCTGCCGGGCTTCGTCGTCGACGCCTCGCGCGTCCATGGCAAGGCGCGGTTGACCCTGTTGCGTCAGGGCTGAGCCAGGCTCCGCCCCCGCATCAACGCCAGCCCGGCGAGGCTGAGCAGGCCAGCGGCGACCAGATAGCCGCCGACCCAGTTCAGCCCGCCGCGCTCGGTCAGCGCCTGCGCCGCGATCGGCGCCAGCGCGCCGCCGATGATCCCGCCCAGATTGAAGGTCATCGATACGCCGGTATAGCGCACCCCCGCCGGAAACAGCGCGGGTAGCCAACCGCCCAGCGGGCCATAGGCGAACCCCATCACGAACAGCGCCGCCGCCAGCCAGACGAAGACGATGGCCAGCGATCCCGATCCCAGCATCGGCCCCATCGCGACGCCGACCAGCGCACATCCGGCAAAGCCCAGCGCCAGCATCATGGGCGCGCCACGGCGATCGGCCATCACGCTCGACACCACGACGCCCAGCGCCAGGAACAGAATCGCGACGAGCTGGATGCCCAGGAACGCCTCACGCGGATAGCCAAGGGCGCTGGTGCCATAGCCCAGCGCGAAGGCGGTCGCGAGGTAGAAGATGGCGAAACAGGCGATCACCCCGCCCGTCCCCGCCAGCAGCGCACGGCCATGCCCCTGCAACAGCGTCGCGATCGGCACGCGCGGCAGGGCTTCGGTCCGCTTGGCCTCGGCGAAATCCGGTGTCTCGGTCAGCCGCAGGCGGACCCACAGGCCGAGCATCACCAGCACCGCGCTGGCCAGGAACGGCAGTCGCCACCCCCAGGCGCGGAATTGCGCATCGGTCAGGACAAGGCCGAGGAGCAGGAAAAAGCCGTTCGCCAGAATGAAGCCGACCGGCGCGCCAAGCGGGGGGAACATGCCCCAGGTGTTGCGCCGCCCGGGCGGCGCATTCTCCACCGCCAGCAGCGCCGCACCACCCCATTCGCCGCCCAGCCCCAGACCTTGGCCCAATCGGGCGATGCACAACAGCAACGGGGCGATCCAGCCCGCCTGCGCATAGGTCGGCAGGAAGGCGATGGCGACCGTCGAACCGCCCATCAGCATCAGGCTGACCACCAGCGTCGACTTGCGCCCGACCCGGTCGCCGAAGTGACCAAAGGCGATCGCCCCGACCGGCCGCGCGACGAAGGCGAGCCCGAAGCTGGCATAGGACAGCAGCAATTGCGCCGCCGCCGAGGAGGCCGGGAAGAAGAGCGGCCCGAACACCAGCGCCGCCGCCGTCGCATAGATATAGAAATCGTAGAACTCGACCGCCGTCCCGGTCAGGCTGGCCAGCAGGATATGGCGGTGCGAAGGTGTCGAGGCACGGGTCATCCGCCCGCTGTGGCAGAAGCCAAATGCCGCCGTAAAGGCCTATCCGCCGCGACCCGGCGGGCCGGATCAGCCCGACAGCACCTCGGTCAGCTTGAGCAGCAGCCAATAGAGCGTGCCCGACAGCAGCATCGCGACCGGCAGGGTCATGATCCAGGCGAGCGCCATGTTGCGGATCGTCCGCGCCTGGAGCCCGGCGCCATTGGCGACCGAGGCACCGGCGACGCCGGAGGACAGGATATGCGTGGTCGACACCGGCCGCCCCAACTGGTCGGCGAGCAGGATCGTCGCCGCCGTCATCAGCTCGGCCGCCGCACCCATGCCATAGGTCAGATGCGTCTTGCCGATCCGCTCGCCGACCGTGACCACGATCCGCCGCCAGCCGACCATCGTCCCCAGGCCCAGCGCCAGGGCGACCGTGATCTTCACCCAGAGCGGTATATAGCGGGTGCCGCGCTCCAGCTGCTTGGCATAGCTGTTGAGCGACTCGATCTGGCCGGCGGTGAAACGGCTCTTGGCGCCTTCGTCCTTCGTCACCATCCGGGTGGTATCGAGAACGAGATACATGTCGTTGCGCAGATTGGGAACGACCGCCGCCGGTACGCGGCTGAGCGTGCCGTAATCGGCGATCCGCTCGCCGATATCGTGCGACAGGACCGACAGGCCTTCATAGACCTGCGGCGTATCGATCGCCTTGGCGCGTACGCCATCGACGACGGCGGCGCGGGCCTGGTCCAGCGGGACCGCGTGGCCGGTGCCGTGCGCGGCATAGGCGGCGGAGGCGATGTCGGCGCTGCGGACAAAGGCGGGCATCGCACTTTCGGGCAGCGTCCGGTTAAGCGCATAGGCGGTGGGCGCGCAGCCGATCAGGATCAGCATGATCAGCCCCATCCCCTTCTGCCCGTCATTGCCGCCATGCGCGAAGCTGACCGCTGTGCAGGTGAAGATCAGCAGCGCCCGGATACCGCGCGGCGGGGGCGTATCGCCCTCGGGTTCGCGATACAGGCGGTCGTCGCGGAAAAAGCGCTTCATGACGAGGAGCAGCATCAGCGCACCGGCAAAGCCGATCAGCGGACTGAACAGCAGCGCAGAGAGGACCTTCCGCACCTGCTCCATGTCGACGCCCGATGTGCCGGGGATGCTGGACAAAAGCTGGTTGGCGAGACCGACGCCCAGGATCGACCCGATCAGCGCGTGGCTGGACGAATTGGGCAGGCCCACCGCCCAGGTCGCCAGATTCCAGATTACCGCCGCCAGCAGCAGAGCGAAGATCATCGCGAACCCGCCTGCCGATCCGACATGCAGCATCAGGTCGATCGGCAGCAGGGTGATGATCGAATAGGCGACCGCGCCGGTGGAGGTGACGACGCCGAGGAAGTTGAAGAAACCCGACCATATAACGGCCACCGGCGCGGGAAGCGAATGGGTGTAGATCACCGTCGCCACCGCATTGGCGGTATCGTGGAAGCCGTTGACGAACTCGAACCCCAACGCGATCAGCAGGGCCAGGCCCAGAAAGGCGAAGACACCGACCGCCATCGGCTCGCCGACCCGTGCCGTATCGCTCAGGATGCTGACCCCCGCATAGGCCAGGCCGCCGACGATCAGCGCGAGGAAAATCCACCGCCCCGACGGATGCAGCGACGCATCGAGCTTCGGTCCACGAATGCGAGATTCGGATTCCCCGCCGGCAAGCGCATAAGGTGTCATGATGAACGTCCGTTGCGCCATGGAAGTGACGCTTTTATGACGCCGGGCCCGTGAGCCGTGGCGAATGCCATGCCGGGATGCGGCGGGACGCGCTCGTGCGACGTCCCGCCCTATCCCGGACAGGCTCTTATCGCGTGCTGGCCAGCATGACGGGGGCGGCGAGCAGCGCTGCGACCTTCACATCGGCATCAGCCCGCATCTCGGCCCGGCACCGGGCCACGCCTTCATTTTGCGCCAGATCATTGGTCATGGGCCCGCATGCGATCGCCGCCGCGCGGCGAATGCGGGCGTCGAGCATCGCCCGGTGATCGGGTCGATGGAAATCGAGATCGGCGTGACGGACCTTGATGCTGACCGGTTCGCGCACCTGCGCCTCGACGGAGGCGCCGGACAGGAAAAACGAGGCCGCAAGGGCGACGGCAAAGATCTTGCTCATGGGAAGCTCCTGCATGGGGTCGTGCTCGTCACGGCGGCGTCGGTGTCTCCACCCCGTCGCTCGTCGGCACGCACCGCCCCTAGGCCGCCCGCATGTCGGTTTCGGGTCGGGCGTGGGACGCCCGTGTGACATAGCCCGCTATGACACAGCATTGCCATCGAACGGCCGAAGGTTGCCCCGGCGGCCAACGTTCCCTAACTGTTCGCGATGACCGTCGCTCCCTCCGCCGATCCCGCCCGGATTTCCACCGGACAAATGGCCGATTACCCCTATCTGCGCACGCTAAACCCGGCACAGCGTGAGGCGGTGCTGACCACCGACGGCCCGGTCCTGGTGCTGGCGGGTGCGGGCACGGGCAAGACGGCGGCGCTGACCGCGCGGCTGGCGCATCTGCTCTACACCCGCAAGGCCTGGCCTTCCGAAATCCTGTCCGTCACCTTCACCAATAAGGCCGCGCGCGAGATGCGGGAACGCGTCGGGCGGCTGGTCGGCGATGCCGTGGAGGGGATGCCATGGCTGGGCACCTTCCATGCCATCGGTGCCAAGATGCTGCGCCGCCATGCCGAGCTGGTCGGGCTCCAGTCGAACTTCACCATCCTCGACACCGACGACCAGCTCCGCCTGCTCAAGCAGCTGATCGTCGCGGCTGATATCGACGAGAAGCGCTTCCCGGCGCGGGCGCTCGGCGGGCTGATCGACGAGTGGAAGAACAAGGGGCTGGTCCCCGGCGACATCGATGCGGGCGAGGCCGAACGCTATGCCAATGGCCGCGGGGCCGAGCTGTATCGCCAGTATCAGGACAGGCTGCGCAGCGTGAACGCCTGCGACTTCGGCGATCTGCTGCTCCACATGCTGACCATCCTGAAGACGCATCGCGATGTGCTGGAGCATTATCAGCAGCGTTTCCGCTATATCATGGTCGACGAGTATCAGGACACCAACAGCGTCCAGTATCTCTGGCTGCGGCTGCTGGCGCAGGCGCGCAGGAATATCGCGTGCGTCGGCGACGACGACCAGTCCATCTATTCCTGGCGGGGCGCGCAGGTGGAGAATATCCTGCGCTTCGAACGCGACTTCCCCGGTGCCAAGGTCATCCGGCTGGAACAGAATTACCGTTCGACCCCGCATATCCTGGGGGCAGCGTCGGGCGTGATCGCCAATAATGGCGGACGGCTGGGCAAGACGCTGTGGACCGAACTGGACGTGGGCGAAAAGGTCCGGGTGCTGGGCGTATGGGACGGCCCCGAAGAGGCCCGGCGCGTCGGCGAGGAGATCGAGGCGGCGCGGCGATCCGGCACCTCCTATGGCGACATCGCGATCCTGGTCCGCGCCTCGCACCAGACGCGCGAGTTCGAGGATCGATTCATCGCGATCGGCCTGCCCTACCGGATCGTCGGCGGCTTCCGCTTCTACGAGCGGGCCGAAATCCGCGATGCGCTGGCCTATCTGCGGGTGGTCAACCAGCCATCGGACGATCTGGCGTTCGAGCGGATCGTCAACGTTCCCAAGCGCGGGCTGGGCGACAAGGCGCTGGCCAAGATCCACCAATTGGCGCGGGCCGAGGGCCTGCCGCTGACCCTGGCCGGGGCTCGTATCCTGGACACCGACGAGCTGACCCCGCAGGCGCGGCGGAGCCTGGGCAATCTGATCGGTGACATCGCCCGGTGGCGCGACATGGCCCGCGACCTGCCGCATCCCGAACTCGCCCGACAGCTGCTGGACGAGAGCGGCTATACCGCCATGTACCAGAACGAGAAGTCGGCGGAGGCGGCCGGGCGGCTGGAGAACCTGTCCGAACTCGTCCGCGCGATGGAGGATTACGAATCGCTCGGCGCGTTTCTGGAGCATGTGTCGCTGGTCATGGAACGCGACGGCGACCAGCGCGAGCCCGAAGTGACGATCATGACGATCCACGCCGCCAAGGGGCTGGAGTTCGACACCGTCTTCCTCGCGGGCTGGGAGGAAGGGCTGTTCCCCTCGCAGCGCGCGATCGATGAAGGCGGCACGCGCAGCCTGGAGGAGGAGCGGCGCCTCGCCTATGTCGCGATCACCCGGGCGCGGCGCAAGGCGGTGATCCTGCATGCGGCCAATCGCCGCATCTATGGCCAATGGACCTCCAGCCTGCCGAGCCGCTTCGTCGGCGAACTGCCGCCCGAGCATATCGACAGCGAAACGAGCATGACCGGCGGCGAAAGCCTGTGGCGCGCCAACTGGTCCGAACATGCCGACCCCTTCGCCAATGTGGCGCGGGGTACGGGGCGCGGGCCGGGCTGGCAGCGGGCGGCGACCAGCCAGAACGCGACGCCGACGCGCCCCGCGCGGATCGTCGAGTCGCGCGCACCCTCGGTCGGCTTGGGGCAAAAGGGGCGCGACGACCTGGGCGTGGGCGACCGGGTCTTTCACCAGAAATTCGGATATGGGGCGATCGCCGCGATCGAGGGCAACAAGCTGGAGATCGATTTCGAACAGGCGGGGCGCAAGCGAGTGATGGACAGCTTCGTCACCAAAAGCGTTGCCTGATCCGGGGGCGTCGTTCAGGAACCATATCGATTCGTAGCCGTATCGGTCGCATCGCCCGATTGTCCGGGCGCTGGAGGATAACCGATGGGCTTTCGCCGCTTGGCCACCGTCGCGATCACGACGGCCGTCACCCTGACCGCCATTCCCGCCACGGCACAGACCGCCGCCGACGATGCGCGCTTCCGCGCGGCACAGGCGCGGTTCGACCGGGAATATCAGATCTATCGCCAGGAGGCCGAGCTCTACCTGTCGCGGCGCGAACGCGGCGGATATGACGACGGCTATGACCGCCCCGCCCCGCCGCCGCCCGGCGGTCCCGGCGGCTATCGCGTCGCGCCGTCGATCCCGGCGGATGGCTATGCCAATGGCGAACCCTATTACGACCCGGTCGGCGATTATCGGGACGGCCCGCAATATCGCGAGCGCGTGCTGCAACCGCAGGACCGTGTCTATGCGGGCACCGACGGCCGCTATTATTGCCGCCGGTCGGACGGCACGACCGGCCTGATCATCGGCGGCGCGGCGGGCGGCATATTGGGCAATCTGGTCGGCGGGCGAAGCAGCACGATCGCGACGCTGCTGGGCGCGGCCGGTGGTGCGCTGGCCGGTCGGTCGATCGAGCAGAACCAGGTCCGCTGCCGCTGATCCGACATTTGGGGGCGGTCGGGGAACACCCGCCCGCCCCGGATTTCAGCGATGCCCGATCAGGCGGGGTCGACCATCATCAAGGCGCAGTTCTTGTACTTCTCCGCATCCCGCTCGAACAGCGCGCTGGCGGGGAAGCGGCGCGGGGTCAGGCGCAGCGAGCCCAGGCCCGCCAGCTTGAACGTCCCCATCTTTTCCTCGCGCGGCGGCTTGCCGTCCCGCTCGACGGTCGTGGCATCGACGTACAGCTCGTCATGCCGTGTGTAGATCACATGGGGCGCCAACACCACTTCGCCGCGATTATACATGGCGGACACCGCCTGCATCTTCACAATGGCTTCGAAGATGATCGCAGGAGCGCCCGCCGCCGGCTCAGCCGGACGGCGCTCGGTCGTCGTCATATCGGTCATGCCCTGCATTTGCCCGTCCTGCCGCAACGCAGCAAGAGCAATTACGCCGCAATCGCCCATTGAAAAAGGGCGCGAGCGAACGGCATGCGCTCGCGCCCCCTGGTTCACTTCGCCGGACCCATCAGTTTCTGGGCAAAATAGACCATCTGCTGAGCATTCAGCCGGGCGCCCTGCGCGATGTCGGCATCGCCAGAATGGCCGCCTGCCATATCCTCGTAGAAGAGGTAGGGGATGCCATATTCACCCAACCGCGCCGCGAACTTGCGGGCATGTTGCGGCCCGACCCGATCGTCCTTGGTGGTCGTCCAGATATAGGGCTCGGGATAGGCGACGCCCTTGCGGATATTGGCATAAGGCGAAATCTTGCGCAGGAACGCGGCCTCTTCGGGCACGTCGATCGAGCCATATTCGTCCTTCCACGAATCGCCCGCCGCAATCTTCTGATAGCGGACCATGTCGAGCAGCGGGACCTGGATCGTCACCGCCTTCCACAGTTCGGGATGCTGGGTCAACTCGACCCCCATCAGCAGGCCGCCGTTCGAGCCGCCATAGATGCCGAGCTTCTGCGGGCTGGTGATTTGCCGCGCGAACAGGTCCTTGGCGACCGAAGCGAAGTCGTCATAGATGATCTGCCGCTTGGTCTTGCGGCCCGCGTCATGCCATTTCGGCCCGAACTCGCCGCCGCCCCGGATGTTGGCGAGCACGAACGCCCCGCCGCGCTCGGTCCAGATCTTGCCGGTCGACCCCAGATAATAGGGCAGCCGCGCAATCTCGAACCCGCCATAGGCGGTCATCAGCGTCGGCGTGGTGCCGTCCAGCTTCGCGCCTTTGGGCAGGACGACGAAATAGGGGATCTTGGTGCCGTCGGTCGACACCGCCTCATATTGATGGACCGTCGCGCCGGTCGCGTCGAACCGGGCGGGCAGCGTCTTGAGCACCTGCGGCGCGGACGGTTTCGCCGCATCGAAGCGCGACAGGACGGTCGGGGTCGTGAAGCCCGAGGTCGACAGATAGACGATGTCCGACCGGTCGCTCGTGCTGGCCACGTCGACGGTCATATTGTCGGGCACCTGCACCGCCGAGGACGCCCAGCCGGTGGCGGTGGGGGCAAAGACGCTCGCCCGGCCCCGGACATTGTCGATATAGGTGATGACCACGCGGTCCTTCGTGGTCGACACGCCCTCCACCGCCTGACGGTCGGTCGGGGTGAACAGCGCGCGCGGGGTGATCTTGCCCGCCTCAAGCTCGGACAACGGCGCCCAGACGACCGAACCCGCCGGGAACGAGCCCCATGCGTCACTGGTCTGGAAGATCACGCGGCCATCGACCATGCTGGCGGGGAAGGCGCGCGCGGGCATGGCGATCGGCTTGGCCCCGCCCTGCGGCGTCCAGAACAGCTTGTCGCCGCCGAAAAAGGTTCGCCGCCGCTCGATCACGACCGCGCGGTGGCCCTGGGCATCGGTCAGCACGCCCGCATAGGTGCCCAGCTCGTCCGACGGCTCGCCCCGGAAGATCTCGGTCGCCTGCGACAGCGGCTGTCCGCGCCGGACCATCTTCACGACGAAGGGATAGCTCGACTTGGTCAGCGTCCCCTGCCCCCAGTCTCGGCTGACCAGCAACGTGTCCTTGTCCAGCCATGCCGCGCCTTGCTTCGAGGTCGACAGGCGGAAACCATCGGGTACGAAGCCGCCGGTCGCCATGTCGAACTCGCGATACTCGATCGCATCCTCGCCGCCCTCCGACAGCGCGACCAGGCAGAGCCTTTCCTCGGGGCTGAGGCAGCTGACCCCCTTCCACACCCATTTCTTGCCCTCGGCCTTGCTCAGCGCATCCAGGTCGAGCAGCGTCGTCCAGCGGGGATTGGCGGTGGCGTAGTCGGCCTCGGTCGTCCAGCGCCACAGCCCCTGGGGGTGATCGGTGTCACGCCAGAAATTGACGATGCGGCCATACATCTGGCCCGGCATCGGAATGCGATCCTTCGCCGAGGCGATGGCCAGCGCTTCCTGGTAGAAGGTCTGATAGCGCGGATCATTCTGCAACCGGGGCAGCGTCTTGGCATTTTCGGCCTCGACCCAGGACAGCGCCTTGGCGCCGTCCTTGTCCTCCAGCCAGATATAGGGGTCATTCTCCGTCATCGTGCTCATCTGGGCCATCGCCGGGGCCCCCGCAACCTGTGTCGCCAGCATCGATCCGGCCAGCATCCACCGCCATCCCCGCATTCGTCATGCTCCATATCCTGAATGGGGGCGAATGTGACTTCATCACCCGCCGCTGGCAATGCGTTACGTCCCAAAAAATCGCACGCGGCCCCACTCGCACTGATGGCGGCATGGCGACGGAACGGTGGCTCGGGCGGCCCGTTCCCCCCTCCGCTTACCGCAAGAACGTCAAGGAGTTGGCGATGCCTTATGTGAAGACGCGTGACGGGACCGACATCTATGTCAAGGACTGGGGCGAAGGCCGCCCGGTCGTCCTCATCCATGGCTGGCCGCTGTCGGCCGATATGTGGGACACGCAGATGATGGGACTGGCCGAAGCCGGTTTCCGCGCCATCGCCTATGATCGGCGCGGCTTCGGCCGTTCGGGCCAGCCCTGGTCGGGTTACGACTATGACACGCTGTCGGACGATCTGGCCGACGTGCTGGAGGCGACGGGCGCGCAGGATGCCGCGCTGATCGGCTTTTCGATGGGTGGCGGCGAGGTGGCCCGCTATATGAGCCGCCACGACGGCAAGGGCGTGATCGCCGCCGGGCTGATCGCGTCGGTCGTCCCCTATATGCCCAAGACCGACGACAATCCGCAGGGCACCGACCAGTCGGTGTTTGACCAGATCGCCCAGGGCCTGCGCGACGACCGCGCACATTTCCTGCGCCAGACCTTCTTCAAGCAGTTCTTCGGCGTAGGCTATATCTCCAGCCCGGTCAGCGACGAGGTGCTTGACTGGGCGACTAGCGTTGCGATGAAGGCGGGGCTGAAGCCGACGCTGGCCTGCGCCGAGGCCTTCAGCCAGACCGATTTCCGGCCCGATCTGCCCGCCTTCCGCGTGCCGACATTGGTCGTCCATGGCACCGGCGACCAGACCGTACCGATCGATCCGGCGGGCCGCGCGGCGGCGGCGGGTATCTCCGGGTCGCAGCTGGTCGAATATGACGGTGCGCCGCACGGGCTCAACGTCACCCATGCCGATCGCCTGACCGGCGACCTGCTGACCTTCCTGGGCCGATAATGGAAAAGGGCGGCCCCCGGCGGGGTCGCCCTTATTTTAACGGAACGATCACCTCGTCCGGGTGCGCGACGTTCAGTTCCTTGCGCACCATCTCATCGACCATGTCCGGATTGGCGTGGTCGGGATCGAGCAGCGCGACACGGTTCTTCAGGATGGTCCGCCGCTTGTCGAGCGCGGCATAATCCTGTTCGCGCTTCACCAACTGCCGCTGATACTCGCCATAAGCGAGCAGACCGTTGCGTCCCAGCACCGCATAGGCACCGAAGAACGCAACGATCGTCAACCCGAGCGCGGGCAAGGCAGCCCGCCGCATGGTCCGCATGAAAGGCGTCGACTTGGTCACAGCGGCCATAATCGTATCGACGCCCTTCGATTTCAAGCGCGGATCAGAATATCGCGACCGGCATAGCGCGCCGAGTCGCCCAGCTCTTCCTCGATGCGGATCAGCTGGTTGTACTTGGCGAGCCGGTCCGAACGCGCGAGGCTGCCCGTCTTGATCTGGCCGCAGTTGGTCGCGACCGCCAGGTCGGCGATGGTCGCGTCTTCGGTCTCGCCCGAACGGTGCGACATGACGGCAGTGTAGCGCGAACGCTGCGCCAGCGACACGGCCTCCAGCGTCTCGGTCAGCGTGCCGATCTGGTTGACCTTCACCAGCAGCGAGTTGGCATAGCCGCCCTCGATGCCCTTCTTCAGGCGCTTCGGGTTGGTGACGAACAGATCGTCGCCGACCAGCTGCACCTTGTCGCCGATCAGGTCGGTCAGTGCCTTCCAGCCTTCCCAATCGTCCTCGGCCATGCCGTCCTCGATCGACAGGATCGGGTACTGCCGGGTCAGGTTCGCCAGATATTCGGCCATCTCATGGCTCGACAGGATCTTGCCCTCGCCCGAGATATTGTACTTGCCGTCCTTGAAGAACTCGGTCGCGGCGCAGTCGAGCGCGATCATGACGTCGTCGCCCGGCTTGTATCCGGCCTTCTCGATCGAGGCCATGATGAAGTCGAGCGCTTCGGTGGTCGAGGCGATGTTGGGGGCGAAACCGCCCTCGTCGCCCACGCCGGTCGCCAGGCCCTTTTCGTGCAGCGCCTTCTTCAGCGTGTGGAAGATTTCCGAGCCGCAGCGGACCGCCTCCACGATGTTCGCCGCGCCGACCGGCATGATCATGAATTCCTGGAAGTCGATCGGATTGTCGGCATGCTCGCCGCCATTGATGATGTTCATCATCGGCACCGGCAGCAGGTGCGCCGAGACGCCACCGACATATTTGTAGAGCGGCAGGCCCCGTGCCTCGGCCGCCGCCTTGGCCACCGCCAGGCTGACGCCCAGGATCGCGTTGGCGCCCAGACGGCCCTTGTTCTCGGTGCCGTCCAGCTCGATCATGGCGCGGTCCAGATCGGCCTGGTCCTCGGCGTCCATGCCCAGGATCGCGTCGGTGATCTCGTCATTGACCGCCTCGACCGCCGCCTCGACGCCCTTGCCCATCCAGCGGCTCTTGTCGCCGTCGCGGCGTTCGACCGCCTCATGCGCGCCGGTCGACGCGCCCGAGGGTACGGCGGCGCGGCCGAAGCTGCCGTCTTCGAGCAGAACGTCCACCTCGACCGTGGGATTGCCGCGGCTGTCCAGGATCTGGCGCCCGTGGATGTCGATGATTGCGGTCACGTAACGATGCTCCTACATCAGCCTTGAAGGTCTCGGCGGCGCTCTATCGCGTGACACGACGAAGGGCAATTGCGGGAAAAGCATGGAACCGTGCTTCCGTCACCGGGGTTAGAACGCAAATCGCCCGGTGATCCGGGCCTTGGAGAAAGGATTTTCCTATGGTCGACACCGACGGCACATTGCCGACGACGCAGAGCACCACTCCCAATTTTGCGGGCAATGCGGGCGTGGCGCCCGAAGTGGCTCCGTTCGCCAGCGAGGCGGAGGCGCATGACAAGCCCAAGGCGGGACTGGCGGATGCCAAGCAGTCGGTCAAGGAAGGCGCCACCAAGGTGCAGCAGCAGGCGGTGGACAAGGTCTACGCGTTGGCGGGCGACGGCAAGGCCAAAGCGGGATCGGCACTCGATCAGGTCGCGCAGCTGCTCAACGATGCGGCCGGTCAGGTCGACGAGAAGCTGGGCAGCCAATATGGGCAATATGCCCGTTCGGCGGCCGACAGCGTGACCTCGCTGTCCGGCGCGATCAAGGACAAGGACGTCGAGGAACTGCTCGACGACGCCCGCGCCTTCGTCGCGAAGAGTCCGGCGGTCGCGATCGGCATTGCGGCGGCACTCGGCTTTGTGCTGGCGCGCGTGGTACAGTCGGGTATCGAAACCCGCGAGCCGGGTGACGCCACGGCGTGACCCGGGCGGCTGCTCCCCTATCGGCGCGGGTGCCCGAGCCCGAGACGCTGACCTCGCTGGTGTCGCAGCTGGTCGATGACGGTCGCTCGTTCATCGCGGCGGAGATCGATCTGGCCAAGGCGAAAGCCAGCGACAAGGTCGGACGTTATCGCAGCGCGGCGATCTTCTTCGGTGCGGCGGCGGTCCTCGGGCTTGCGGCGCTGGTCGCGCTGCTCGTCGGGCTGATCCTGTCGCTGACGCCGTTGGTCGGCCCCTTTGGTGCGACGCTGATCGTCGTCGGCCTGGTCATCGTCATTGCGGGCGTGTTGGCAATGATCGGCAAGGGCCGCTTGGCGGGAGGTGCGGCATGACCGTCGCCGAAGCCGAATTGCGGGCCGCCGAAGCGCGCGAGCGTCTGAACAAGACCGCCTCGCGTATCCAGGCGCGACTGGAGCCGCAGGCCCTGGCCGCGCAGGCGCGGGATGCGGGCCGGACCGCCGCCAAATGCGGCCTGGAAGGCGCGAAGAACAATCCCGGCGCGGTGGCGGGCGGCGTCGCCGTCATCGGGCTGCTGCTCAACCGTCGGCGGATCGCACGCCTGTTCAAGCACAAGCGCTGATTTGGTTTTCCGACGGATGCGCCCGTCGGCACCGTAGTTCAGAAGGATGATCGCAATGACCACCGAAATCCCTACCGATCAGCAAAATAGTCGGCTTCGCGAAACGCTGGACCATGGTCGTGAGACCGCGTCGCATGCCTATCACGATGCCAAGGACAAGGCTGGCGAGATCGCGCAGAAGACCGCGCGCACCATCGAGGGCAATCCGCTGGGCATCCTGGTCGGCGGCCTTGCGGTCGGTGCGCTCGCCGGGGCGCTGATCCCGCGTTCGCCGCGCGAAAAGCAGCTGTTGGCGCCGGTCGGCAAGAAGCTGGGCGAGACCATTCGCCAGGCCACCCAGGCGGCGCGCGAGACCGGCCTTCGCGAACTGGAGGAAGCCGGGCTGACGAAGGACGCAGCGAAGGACCGTGCCAAGTCGCTGTTCGACGATGTCGTTAAGGCGGCGAGCAATGCCGGATCGGCGGCGGCCAAGGCGGCGGCGAACAAGTCCGCCGGACCCGCCCAGAGCCTTTAGCCTAATGACAGCGCGCCGGACCCATAACATGGGTTACGGCGCGCTTTTCATGGGGAAGCGAAGCGGACGACCGCGCCACCTTGTCGCCGGGGATTGCGGTTTATAGGGATGGGATCTCCTCGATCAGAACGGGATTTTCGCTTGCGCCTTCTGCCCCTTGCCGCCTTGCTCGCTGCCGCCACCCTGCCTGTTCCCTTCGCCATCGCGGCCGCCCAGGCGCTGCCCCCGACGCCCGCCCAGCCCGGCGAGGGCAAGGAGGATGCCCGGCTCAAGCAGCTTTTCCATGACAGCGACGAAGCCAGCTTGGCGCGCAATCCGATCAGCGGTCTTTTCCGGGGCGACATGCGCCGCGCCGACCGGATCGGCGACTTCTATTCGAACGCCTATATCCAGGCCGAACGGCAGGCGGCGGAAAGCGACCTGAAGCGGCTTGGCCAGATCGACCGTGCCCGGCTGACCGCGACCAACCAGATCGCCTATGACGTCTTTCGGCAGCAGACCGAAACCACGCTCAAGGGCTATGACCCCGCCATCGTCGCGCTGACCATCGTGCGGCCGATGGACCATTTCTACGGCATCCAGACCTTCTATCCCGAATTCGCCTCGGGCCAGGGCGCGGCGCCGTTCAATACGGTGGCGGACTATGAGAACAATCTGAAGCGCAACGTCGAATATGCGCGGCTGCTCGACGAAGCCATCGGCCGCTTCCGGCAGGGCATGGCGAGCGGCGTGGTTCAGCCCAAGCTCGTCGTTCGCAACATGATCGCGCAGTTCGACAATCTGCTCGCCGGGCCGGTCGAGCAATCGACCTTTTACGGTCCGGTCCGTCAGTTTCCCGCAAGCGTCCCGGCGGCGGATCAGGCGCGGCTCAAGGCGGCCTATGCCGCGCAGATCCGCGATGTCATCCTCCCCGCCGAGCGGCGGATGCGGGCCTTTCTCGCCGATACCTATCTGCCCGCCGCGCGCGACAGCATCGGCCTGTCGGGAATGCCGGGCGGCGACCGGCTCTATGCCTATCTGATCGAGCAGAATACCACCCTGCCGCTCAAGGCCGAGGATGTGCACCAGCTCGGCCTGTCCGAGGTCGCGCGTATCCTGAAGGCGATGGAGGTGCAGAAGCAGGCGGTCGGCTTCAAGGGCAGCCTGGCCGATTTCTTCACCTTCCTGCGCACCGACACGCGGTTCCAGCCCCAGTCGGCGGCACAGCTGCGCGAAGGCTATGAGGCGATCGGCCGCCGCATCGACGCCCGCGTCCGCGAGCAATTCTCGCTGATCCCCAAGACGCCGCTGGAAATCCGCCCCGTGCCCGCCTTCAAGGAAAAGACCGATGCGGGCGGCTCCTATCAGGGCGGCACGCCGGACGGGACGCGGCCGGGTGTCTTCTATTACAACACCTATGACCTGCCCTCGCGCTATATGTGGGAGATGGAGACGCTCTATCTCCATGAAGCGGTGCCGGGGCATCATTTCCAGATCAGCCTGGCACAGGAAAATGCGGCCCTGCCCGCGTTCATGCGCTTCGGCGGCAACACCGCCTATGCCGAAGGCTGGGCGCTCTATGCCGAGACGCTGTGGCCCGAACTGGGGATGGAGACCGATCCCTATCAGCGGATCGGCGGCCTGAGCGACGAGATGCTGCGCGCGATGCGGCTGGTGGTCGATACCGGCATCCATGCCAAGGGGTGGAGCCGCGACCAGGCCATCGCCTATATGCTGGCCAATTCGCCGATGGCGCGGACCGATGCCACCGCCGAGGTCGAACGCTATATCGCCATTCCGGGCCAGGCGCTCGCCTACAAGATCGGACAGATCACGATCAGCCGCGCCAAGGCCAAGGCCAAGGCCGAACTTGGTGCGAAGTTCGATCCGCGGCGCTTCCATGCGGTGGTGCTGGACACCGGCGCTCTGCCGATGCCGGTGCTGGAGAAGAAGATCGACGACTGGATCGCGGCGGAAAAGCGCCGGGGTTGATCGACCGGGGGAGCGGCACGCGGTCGCTCCCCCGGCACCGCGTCAGGGAACGTGGCGCTTTTCGAGTTTGCGCGCGAGCGTCCGGCGGTGCATCCCCAGCCGCCGCGCGGTTTCCGAGATGTTGAAGTTGGTATCGGCCAGCGTTTCGTTGATCCGTTCCCATTCCAGCGTCTTGATCGAGCTGGGGCGATCGGTGATCGCGGTCGTCGCATCGCCGCTCGCCTTGTGGAAGGCCGCCTCGATATCGTCGGTGTTGGACGGCTTGGCGAGATAGTGGCACGCCCCCAGCTTGATCGCCTCGACCGCCGTGGCGATGCTGGCAAAGCCGGTCAGCACGACGATCAGCATTTCGGGATCATGCGCATGAAGGGTCTGAACGCATGCCAGACCCGAGGCCTGGCCCAGCTTGAGGTCGACCACGGCATAGCGCGGCGTCATCTCCGCCAGCGTGGCGACGAGCATGTCGGGCGTTCCCGCCACCCGCACCTGATAGCCGCGCCGCTCGAACGAACGTTGCAGCGTGCGCGCGAAAGTCTCGTCATCCTCGACGATTATCAGCGATCGTTCGCCGTCCATCACATGTCCCGATCCGAAAAGCCTATCATGCTGAGAGGTAGGGTCAGCGTCACCGTCGCGCCACCCTCGACGCGGTTGATCGCCTCGACCCGGCCGCCCAGCTTGCGAACCACGCTGGAGGCGAGGAACAGGCCAACGCCATGCCCCTCGCCCTTTGTCGATTGCTGCGGTCGTCCGAACTGCGCGAGCGTGGCGGCGGTAAAGCCCGGCCCCCGATCCGAGACACGGACGGCGACCACCCCGCCCTCGCGCACGACGCTCAGCCCCACCCAGTGCGGCGAAGCCTCTGCGGCATTGTCCAGCACGTTCCACACCGCCTGCTTGATCGCCGGGTCGGACACGATCGGGGCATCGTCGTCAATCGAGCGATAGTCCAGCGGGATCTGGCCATGACTGCGCCGCCATTCGCCGACGATCGCGTCGATGAACCGCCCCACCTCCGACAGCTCCGCGGCCTCGCCGCGCGGTTCGCCCGCCGATTGCAGAATGCTGGTGACGATCGCCTTGCACCGCTGCACCTCGGCCTGCATTTCGGCGATCTCGCCCATCAGCTCGGCGTCGTCGCGCAGCTTGGGGACGCGGCGCCAATCGCTCAGGATGACCGAGAGGCTGGCCAGCGGGGTGCCCAGCTCATGCGCCGCCCCCGAGGCGAGCAGGCCCATGCGGACAATATGCTCCTCCTCCGACGCCTGTTGGCGCAGATCGGCGAGCCGTGCGGCGCTGCGCCGCAGATTGCGGCTGATCCGGGTCACGAAGAGGATCAGCAGCCCGGCGACGATCGCGAAACTCAGCCAATTACCCAGCGTGTGGAGCCCGGCAATGTCGCCGAACAGCCAGGACGGGAAGGCCAGCGGGCGGTGATGCAACGACAATAGGCCGAAGCACAGCCCCGTGATCCCGGCCAGCGCCCAGGCGGACCAGGTCTCCAGCAAGACCGCTCCGAGCACCACCTGGATCAGATAAAGCGAGATGAAGGGATTGGTCGCCCCGCCCGACAGGAACAGCTGAAGCGTCAGCGTGCCGACATCGAACATCAGCGCGAACAGCAATTCGGTGTTGGTAATCCGGTGAAAGCGAAGGCGCAGATGGCTGAGCAGATTGATCCCAACCGCCATGGCCAGCACGCCCATCATCGCCGCCACGGGCAGCTGCACGCCCATGATGCGGTTGACGACCAGGATCGTCACCAGCTGCCCCACCACCGCCATCCAGCGTAGATGGATCAGCTGGCGCATGTTCGCCGTGCCCGCCGTTGCGTCGGGCTCACGCGGACGGACGGTGAACGGCAGGAAGGGCGGAGCGCCCGGCGTCACTCGGAACTCCCGTCCCGACCACCCCGCCAGAGGATCACAAGCCCCACGCCCGTCAGGATCGCCAGACCGAACCAGGTCAGCGCATAGGACAGATGGCTATTGCGGAAGGTGACGACGGTCAGTCCGCCGACCGGATAGCCGCCCGGATTGGCCGTGGCGTCGGCATCGATGAAATAAGGGACGACGGGGCCGAGGCGCTTGGCGGCAGCAATGGCGGCGACGTCGCGCGAATACCAGCGATCCTGCACGGGATCGTTGGAGCGCAGGAAGCCCCCCTTGGGCTCGGTCATCCGGATCAGGCCGGTCACCGAAACTAGGCCGGAGGGACGATCGTGAACGGCACGCCTCTCGGCCGGCACGAAGCCGCGATTGACCAAGACGGTAAATTGCGGGCCGACCAGCGGGGTCAGCACCCAATAGCCGGGACCGCGCTCGGTCACCGCCTGGACGAAGGTTTCGCGATCGTTGCGGAAGACACCGCGTGCCGTCACGCGGCGATAGGTGTCGTCGGCGTCGGCGACGGGCGGGGCCGCTACCGGGGAGGCATGGAGCTGCGCCTCGACTCGGGCGATCAGGTCCAGCTTCCAGACCCGGCGTTGCAACTGCCAGACGCCGAGGGAGACGAAGCCCGCGATCAGGGCGATCCCGATCGCGGACAGGATCGCCAGCCCCAGCGGCGAGCGGCCCCGCCGCTCACCGCTTGTGCCGGCGTCCGTCATTACATGCCACCGCCCATCTGGGCGGCCATGTCGGGCATCATGTTGGTGTTCATGTGATACATGACCCAGATCGACCCGCTGAGCGTGATGACGACCAGCACGGCGGTAAAGACCAGGGCCATCATCGTCCAGCCCCCCTCCGACTTGGTGTTCATGTGGAGGAAGTAGATCATGTGGACGACGATCTGGACGAACGCCAGACCCATGATGACGAGCGCGGTCGTCTGGGTGTCGCCCAGCGCGCCGGTCATGACCGCCCAGAACGGGATGGCCGTCAGGATCACCGACAGCACGAACCCGATCATATAGCCCTTCATCGAGCCGTGACCGTGCGTATCGCCATGCGCGTGGAGGTCATGGTCCAGATTGGCGTGATCGCCATGACCATGCGGAGGATGAGCGCTCAACGGAGAACTCCCAGCAGATAGACAAAGGTGAAGACGCCGATCCAGACGACGTCCAAGAAGTGCCAGAACATCGACAGGCACATCAGGCGCCGCTTGTTCGCCTCGATCAGGCCGAAGCGACCGACCTGCACCATCAGCGTGACCAGCCAGATCGAACCGAAGGTGACGTGCAGACCGTGCGTGCCGACCAGCGTGAAGAAGGACGACAGGAAGGCCGAACGCTGCGGACCCGCGCCCTCTTGGATGAGGTTGGCGAATTCGTAGAGCTCGATCGACAGGAAGGCGAGACCGAACAGGCCGGTGATGCCCAGCCAGATCAGCGTGTTCGACTTCTGGTTCTTCTCCATCGCGATCATGGCGAAGCCATAGGTGATCGACGACAGCAGCAGCATCGAGGTGTTGAGCGCGACCAGCGGGAGTTCGAAAATCTCCCGCGGGGTCGGCCCGCCCGCATAGCTGGTGCCCAGCACGCCATAGGTGGCGAACAGGATGGCGAAGATGAGGCAGTCGCTCATCAGGTACATCCAGAAGCCGATGGCGGTCGAGCCACCGGATTCGTGATGATGATCCTCGTCCTCGACCAGATAATAGGTCGGGTTCTTCGCCGGATCGGCGCTCAGAACATCGGTCGACATGGATCAGGCCCCCTGACCGAGCAGGCGACGCCGCTCGTTTTCCGTTGCCACGACTTCATCGACGGGGATGTAGTAATCGCGGTCATAGTTGAACGTGTGCCAGATGGCGACGACGACGACACCGATCAGACCCAGGGCGGCGAGCCACCACATGTACCAGATCATGCCAAAGCCCGCGGCGGTCGACAGGCCGGCGATGATGACGCCGGTACCCGTGTTCTTGGGCATGTGGATCGGACGATAGCCCTCGGCCGGAGCCTGCGCCTTCTTGTCCTTCATGTCGTACCAGGCATCCAGTTCGTGGATGACGGGCGTGAACGCGAAGTTGTAGTCCGGCGGCGGCGACGAGGTCGCCCATTCCAGCGTACGGCCGTCCCAAGGATCGCCCGTCACGTCGCGCAGTTCTTCCTTCTTCCAGATCGACACGCCGATCTGAACCAGGAAGGCCCCGATGCCGCCCGCGATCATCAGCGCGCCGAGCAGCGCGACGACGAAATAGATCTGAAGCGACGGATCGTCGAAGTGATGGAGGCGACGCGTCACGCCCATGAAGCCCAGGATGTAGAGCGGCGTGAAGGCGACCCAGAAGCCGATGACCCACAGCCAGAACGACACCTTGCCCCAGAACTGGTTGAGCTTGAACCCGAAGGCCTTGGGCCACCAGTAGTTGATCGCGGCGAAGGCCCCGAACAGCACGCCGCCGATGATCACGTTGTGGAAGTGCGCGATCAGGAACAGCGAGTTGTGCAGCACGAAGTCGGCGGGCGGAACGGCCAGCAGAACGCCGGTCATGCCACCGATGGTGAAGGTCAGCATGAACGCGATGGTCCACATCATCGGCAGCTCGAACCGGATGCGCCCCTTGTACATGGTGAACAGCCAGTTGAAGATCTTCGCACCCGTCGGGATCGAGATCACCATGGTGGTGATGCCGAAGAACGAGTTGACGCTCGCACCCGAACCCATGGTGAAGAAATGGTGCAGCCAGACGAGGTACGACAGGATCGTGATGACGATCGTGGCATAGACCATCGAGGTATAGCCGAACAGACGCTTGCCCGAGAAGGTCGAGGTGACTTCCGAGAACACGCCGAACAGCGGCAGGATCAGAATGTAAACCTCCGGGTGGCCCCAGATCCAGATCAGGTTCACGTACATCATCGGGTTGCCGCCGAGATTGTTCGTGAAGAAGTTGGTGCCGACATAACGGTCTAGCGACAGCAGGACGAGCGTGGCGGTCAGCACGGGGAAGCTGGCGACGATCAGGACGTTCGCGCACAGCGAGGTCCAGCAGAACACCGGCAGCTTCATCATGGTCATGCCCGGCGCGCGCATCTTGATGATGGTCGCGATCAGGTTGATGCCCGACAGGGTCGTGCCAACGCCTGCCACCTGGAGTGCCCAGATGTAATAATCGACGCCGACATCGGGACTGAAGTCGAGCTCCGACAGCGGCGGGAAGGCCAGCCAGCCGGTCCGCGCGAACTCGCCGATGAACAGCGAGGCCATGACCAGCACAACGCCGCCCGCGGTCATCCAGAAGCTCAGATTGTTGAGATACGGGAAGGACACGTCGCGCGCACCGATCTGGAGCGGCACCACATAGTTCATCAGGCCGGTGATGATCGGCATCGCCACGAAGAAGATCATGATGACGCCGTGCGCGGTGAACACCTGATCATAGTGGTGCGAGTTCAGAAAGCCCTGATTGTCGCCGAACGCAATGGCCTGCTGGCCGCGCATCATCAGCGCGTCGGCAAAGCCGCGCAGCAGCATCACGATGCCCAGGACCATATACATGATCCCGATGCGCTTGTGATCGACCGTGGTGAACCACTCCTTCCAGAGATAGCCCCACAGCTTGAACTTGGTGATGAGCGCCAGCACCGCGATGCCGCCGACCGCGACACCCAGGAAGGTGCCGACGACGATCGGCTCGTGGATCGGCAGCGATTCGATCGATAGCCGTCCGAAGATGGTCTTTATGATGTGTTCCATGATGGCGTGCCTCAGCCGCGACCCGCACCGGCATGACCAAAGGTCTGCGGGCCGGGGGTCTGCGGGATGGAAAGGAAGGACATGCGGCGATTCTTCATCTCACCGGGCTCCTGCACGCCCTTCGACGGGACAGGCTCCTTGCTCTGATGCGGCGAGGTCTGGATTTCCTCCGGCGACTTTTCGAGCGCGCCCTTGGTCCGATCACCGTGCATGGGGCCGGTATTGTTGACCGGCGGATTGCCCTCGCCGACCTTCATCTTGTGCGGATCGCCGCCACCGGTCATCCGGTCGTGCATCATCACGTCCGACATGCACGGCGTGTTGTCCGCGACGCAGCGGTTGACGACCCGATCGAACAGGCCACCCTGAACGCCGTTGAAATACATGGCGGGCACATATTCACTGGGCTTCTCGACCGTCAGGAAGGCGGCGCGGGTCAGCTGGCCATGGCCCTTGCCCTGACCGGCCTGCGAGGTCCGGACCTTCTCGACCCACTGGTCGAAGCCGTTCGCCTGGAGCGCATAGACCGGGAAGTGCATGCCCGAGAAACCGGCGCCGCTATAGTGCGACGACAGACCCTTGAACGTGCCCTCGCGGTTGATGACCGCATGCAGCTGCGTCTCCATGCCGGGCATGGTGTAGATCATGCCGGCCATGGCGGGGACGTAGAAGGCGTTCATCACCGAGGTGCCGGTCAGGCGGAACTCGACGGGCCGGTCGACCGGCAGCGCCAGTTCGTTGATCGTGGCGATGCCCTGCTCGGGATAGATGAACAGCCATTTCCAGTCGAGCGCGACGACCTGGACCTCGAGCGGCTTGACGCTGGAGGCGATCGGCTGGCCGGGAGCGGTCCGTTCGATCGGGCGATACGGGTCGAGCAGATGGGTGCTCGTCCACGTCACCGCGCCCAGGCAGATGATGATCAGCAGCGGCGCCGACCAGATCACCAGCTCGAGCATGGTGGAGTGATCGAACTCCGGATCATATTCGGCCTGCGTGTTGCTCTTGCGATAGCGCCACGCGAACAGCACCGTCAGCGCCATCACCGGAATGATGATGAGCAACATCAGGGCCGTCGCGATCAGCACCAGATCGCGTTGCTGCACGGCAACGTCACCGGCAGGGTTTAGCACGACCGCATCGCATCCCCCCAGCATGGCCAGGAGGGGCAAGGCGGCCCAGCGAAGAGGGCGCAGGCGCGCAAGGCTCGACGAATGAGACATATGGCAAGGGCCGCTACGCCTTTGCTGCACCTGCGCACATTGGACAGTTTGTCCAATCCCCCCGGCCCGACGAAAGGCGCATAGGCGCAACAGAATGGCGGTTTTGTGCGGTCGTTTTGCGCCGCCACCGTTCCGCCGAGATGAAAATGCAAGAAATCAGGACTGGCAGCCGATGAGCGCAGAGTTAACCGCATCGACCTCGACGCCCCTTGAGCGGGACGCGCGGCTGGTCAATGCCCGCGATCCGCACCATGTCGCCCCGGGGGACATCGCCATCGGCGTCATCATCGGGCGTACGTCGGAGTTCTTCGACTTCTTCGTGTACGCCATCGCCTCGGTGCTGGTGTTCCCCTCGCTGATCTTCCCTTACGTCGACGCGCTGACCGGCACGATCTATTCGTTCGCGCTGTTCGCGCTGGCGTTCATCGCCCGCCCGATCGGCACCTTCATCTTCATGGCGGTCGACCGCAATCTCGGTCGCGGCGTCAAGCTGACTATCGCGCTGTTCCTGCTCGGCGGGTCGACCATGGCGATCGCCTTCCTGCCCGGCTATGCGCAGATCGGCACGTCGGCGGCGGTCCTGCTCGGCATCTTCCGCGTCATGCAGGGCCTGGCGCTGGGCGGGGCATGGGACGGCCTGCCGTCGCTCCTGTCGCTCAACGCGCCCGAGCGTCGTCGCGGCTGGTATGCGATGATCCCGCAGCTGGGCGCGCCGCTCGGCCTGCTGGTGGCCAACGGCCTGTTCGCCTTCTTCCTGACCACGCTCAGCCGGGCCGACTTCCTCGACTGGGGCTGGCGCTATCCGTTCTTCGTGGCGTTCGCGATCAACGTCGTGGCGCTGTTCGCACGCCTGCGCATCGTCGCCACGCCTGAGTTCCAGCGCCTGTTCGAAAGCCGCGAGCTTCAGCCCGCGCCGGTCGGCGAGACGCTGAGCACCGAAGGCCGCACCGTCCTTCTGGGCGCCTTCGCGCCGCTCGCCAGCTTCGCCATGTTCCACATCGTGACCGTGTTCCCGCTGTCCTGGGTCGTCCTGTTCAACAAGGAGCGCCCGCAGGACTTCATGATGATCGAGATCATCGGCAGCATCGTCGGCGTGTTCGCCATCCTCGCCTCGGGCAAGATCGCCGACCGGGTCGGCCGTCGCACGCTGCTGGGCTTCTCGGCGGCGGGCATCGCGGCCTTTGCCGGCTTCGCGCCGCAGCTGCTGGACAATGGCGGCACGGGCGAGACGATCTACATCGTGCTTGGCTTCCTGCTGCTCGGCCTGGGCTTCGGCCAGTCGTCGGGTGCGATTAACTCGGGCTTCTCGTCGCTTCGCCGCTATACCGGCGCCGCGATCACCTCGGACCTCGCCTGGCTGATCGGTGCGGGCTTCGCGCCGCTCGCCGCGCTGCTGCTGTCGAGCCATTTCGGCCTGCTGTCGGTCGGCGCCTATCTGCTGTCGGGTGCGGTCGCCACGCTTGCCGCGCTGGGGATCAACAAGGAACTCGCCAAGCGCGCGTCCTGATCCCGATCGACCAATCTCATGCGGACGGCCGGTGGAGCGATCCACCGGCCGTTTTGTTTTGTCCGGATCGCGCCCTACATCGGTTTCCGACAGGGGATGCATGACGGGAAACAGGATGACGAACAGGAAGCGCTGGATAGCAAGGGCCGCTGCGGCGATGGTAGGGATCGGCATGGCCGGGGCGGCGGACGCGCGGGTGCCGGCGGGCACCTGGGCCAATCCGTCCAACACCGTAAAGGTCCGCTTCGCCCCCTGCGGCCGTGGGCCCGACGCGGAGCTGATGTGCGGCACGGTGGTCTGGGCGTGCGAACAGGCCAAGGCCGATGCCGCGCGCGGCGGCTCGCCCCGCCTGGTGGGCACCCGGCTGTTCACCGATTTCGAGGAGGAAGAGCCGGGGCGCTGGGCGGGCACCGTCTTCGTGCCGGACATCGGTCGCGAGGTCGAGGGCACGATCACCCAACTCGATGCGCGGACTTTGGTCGGCGAGGGATGCCTGCTCGGGCGGCTGGGCTGTCGCGAGCAGCGCTGGCACCGGGTAAAATAAGCGGGCTCGATCAGGGAACCCGGGGGCGTCTGCCGCGTCCCCGTCGCGAACATTCAGGAAAGGCACGCCATGGCGGACGACACGCTGACGGTTATCAAGGAAACGGTCGAGGACAATGTCGCGGACCGGCAGGTCGAATTCGTGGCCGAGCTGGAGGGCGAGGAATATCAGTTCGCCGTCCAATACGACCTGCTCGAAGCCCTGAGCGGCGACGTCCCCGATGGCGATGCCGTCGAGATGTTCGATCGCTACTCCGACGATATTCTCGACGCCGCGCTGACCGCGCTGGGCCGGGACATGGAGCAGGCGCTGGTCGTGGTCAGCGAGAATGATCTCGACTGAGCGTCAGACGCCGAACAGCCGATCGATCTGCTGGGCGAGCTCCGCAAGCGTATAGGGTTTGCGGAGCAGCGCGAAGCCATGGCTCCCCTCGTCGGCGATCACCCGGCTATAGCCGCTGGTGAGCAGAATGCGCAGCTGTGGGTGGAGCCGGGCGATATCATGCGCGAAGTTGATGCCCGACTGGCCCGGCATCATGACGTCGGAAAATACCAGGTCGAACCGCTCCGCCCCGGCCTTCAGTTCCTCCATGGCCGCCGCCGCATTGGTGGCGATGACCGTGCGATAGCCCAGCGTCTGTAGTGCCTCGACCGCGAACTGCCCAACCTCGACATTGTCCTCGACCACCAGCACGCAGCGCTCGGTCCCGTTCGCCGCGCGCGGATCGCCCTGCTGCCGATCGGCGGCGGGCAGGCCATCGGTCCGGGGCAGGACCAGGGTGAAGGTCGCGCCCTGCCCCGGCGTGCTGGCGACATGTACGTCGCCGCCGGACTGGCGCGCAAAGCCGAACACCTGGCTGAGGCCCAGGCCGGTGCCCGCCCCTAGCCGCTTGGTGGTGAAGAAGGGCTCGAAGATCTGGTCGAGCCGGTCGGCGGGAATGCCCTCGCCGGTATCGATGATCGCGATCCGGACCTGATCCGCACCTTGCGGCTCCGCCTCCGACCAGACGCGGATGGTCAGCGTCCCCTGCCCCGCCATCGCGTCGCGGGCATTGACCGCCATGTTGACGATCGCGGTGTCGAACTGGCTGCGGTCGACATGGGCATGGCACGGCCGATCCGGCAGATCGAAGACCAGCCGGATGCCCGGCCCCGACAGCGTGGCGATCATGTCGGACAGCGTCATGATGCTTGCCCCGACATCGACCACCTCGGGCGTCAGCGGTTGCCGCCGGGCAAAGGCCAGCAACTGTGCGGTCAGCTTGGCGGCGCGGTCGGCCGCATCCGCGATCGCCTCGATCTGGCGCTGGCGGCGCTCGGGCGGGAATCCGGGGCGGCGGATCAGGTCGATCGAACCGCGAATGACGGTCAGCAGATTGTTGAAGTCGTGCGCGACGCTGCCGGTCAGCTGGCCGATCGCCTCCAGCTTCTGCGCCTGACGCAGCTGTTCCTCGGTCTGGCGCAGCGCCTCCTCCGCCGCTTTCTGCTGGGTGATATGGCGGCCGACCGCAAAGACTTCGCGCGCGCTGGAGGCGCCGACCCAGGCGATCCACTCATAATCGCCCTGGGCATGGCGCATTCGAACCTCGATCCGCGAGACCTGGCGGGTCAGCGAATTGCTGAGGGCCTCTTGCGCCCCGGCCAGATCGTCGGGATGAACCAGCTCCATCACCGATCGCCCGACCAGCGCCTGTCCGCCATAGCCGAGCAGCTTGCCCCAGGCCGGGTTGGTCCGCTGGATCATGCCCTCCGCATCGAGCACGGCGAGCAGGTCGGGCGATACGTCCCACATGCGGTCGCGCTCGGCGGTTCGTTCGATGATCCGCTGTTCGAGCGTGATGTTGAGCCCGCGCAGCTCCTCCAGCGCCTGCGACAATTGCAACTGGCTGTCGCGCAGCGCCGCGTCGGCATGGACGCGCGCCGTCGTCTCGTTGGTGAAGATGAACAGCCCCGCGACATCGCCCTGGCCGTCGAGAACGCGCGAATAGGAAAAGGACCAGAAGGTGTGCGCCTCGCCCCGGTCGGTATCCAGCTTCCAGGGCAGATCGACGAAACGCTGGGTCCGCCCCGCCAGCGCATCGTCGATGATCGGCCGCGCCTGTTCCAGCGCGTCGGCCCATACCTCGTCGAAACGCGTTCCCATCGCCCAGGGCAGACGGGGGCCGAGCAGCGGAAAATAGGTTTCGTTGAAGAAGAAATGCAGCTCCGGCCCCCAAGCCAGGATCATCGATTCCGGTGAGTTGAGCACCAGGCTGAGCGCGACGCGGAACGTCTCCGGCCAATTCCTGGGCGGCCCCAGAGGATGGTCGGTCCAGTCGCGCACGAGGATCAGGCGCGTCGCCTCGCCGCCCCCGTCGAGGAAGGCCAGGGCGGGATCGGGCTGGGCGGCGGTCATCGCCCCGCTGCTAGCAAGTCGGCCGCGGGTCCGCCACCATGCTCGGCTATAGTTCCTCGCCCGCCAGCGTGGCCGCCGCCTGAATGACCGCCAAATGGGTCAGACCCTGCGGCATGTTGCCCAGATAATGCCCCGTCTCGGGATCGATCATCTCGGCATAGAGCCCCGCCCCCCGGCTATCGAGCGCCTGTGTCGCGGCGTCGAACGCGGCCTGTGCCGCATCCTGCTGGCCCAGGATCGCGCGCGCCTCGATCATCCAGAAGGTGCAGGCCAGGAAGCACGCCTCCTCTTTCTCCACGCCCGAATAGCGATAATGGAATGCCCCCGCCCCCAATTCGCGGTCGAGCGCGTCCAGCGTCCGGGCCAGCCGGTCCTGCCCATCAAACCGGAAGCGCACGGCAAGCGCGAGGCTGGCGTCCAGCGCGTCGCTGTCGGGGTGCATCAGATAGGCGCCGCGCGCTTCCGACCAGCAATGCTCGCCGATCCACGCCTCGATCCGGTCCCGCTCCCGCGCCCAGCGGTCGCGACAGGTGGTGGGAATCTGGCCCTCGTCGGCCAGCTCCACTGCGCGGGCGAGCGCCTGCCAGCAGCTGATCTTGGACATGGTGTAATGCCGTTCCTCCGGCAATTCCCAGATGCCCGCGTCGGGCTGGCGCCAGCGATCCGCGCAGGCATCGGCCAGATGCGACAGCGTCTCGGCGCTGGAGGTGTCGAGGAAATTGCCGCACGCGACGAAGCGGCTCGCCGTCTCGAATATGTCGCCATAGATGCCATGCTGATGCTGGCCGCCCGCCAGATTGCCGACGCGCACCGGCCGGGAATGGCGATAGCCGCTCACCGCGATCTCGCGCTCGGCGGGCACAGGGCGTCCGTCGAGCGTGTAGCAGACCTGGGGCTGCCCCTCGCCCAGCCGCTTGAGCAGCCAGGTAAAGGCCGCCTTCGCCTCGGCATGCGCGCCGATCCGCAGGAACGCCTTGATCGTATAGCCCGCGTCGCGAACCCAGGCGTAGCGATAGTCGTAATTCTTCTGCCCCCCGATCCCCTCGGGCAAGGAGGTCGTCGCCGCCGCCGTGATCGCGCCGGTGGGCGAATAGAGCAGCAGCTTCAGGGCGAGCGCGCTGCGCAACACCCGGTCGCGCTGGGCCTCCGGCACTTTCAGTCCGGCGGTCCATTGCCGCCATTCGGCGTCGGACAGGTCGATCCGCGCATCGATCTGTTCGATATCCTGGCAGACCAGCGGCTCGTCCTCCCCGGCGATCAGCGCGATCCGGGCGCGATCGCCTGGCGCGACCGAGGTATGGCCCGTCACCAGACCATCCTCCAGATGATCGATCACGACATGGCCGCAATGCCGGAATATGCCGAGCACCCGGTCGACATGGAAGACATTATGCCCCCCGGCGGGCGCGAAATAGGGGCTGACCGTGTCCGCGCGTCGGCTGAAGCGCAGGGTGATGCCGAAGCGGACATGGCCGTCCAGCCCCTCCACCCGCCGCGCCAGCTCCGCCCAGGGCAACCGCCCTGCCGTCCCGCTGTTGATCGACTCGACCAGCTTGGCGCGTCCCGATGCGGTGGTGAAGATCGTCTCCAGCACGTTGCTGTCGGGGCGATAGCGGCGTTCGACCGTGAACGGCTCGACCGGGGTGATCGCGAAGGTACCGCCGCGTTCGGCGTCGAGGAGCCGATCGAACAGCGGCGGGGAGTCCATGTTGGGCACGCACCACCAGTCGATCGCCCCGTCCGCCCCGCTCAGCGCCACGCTACGCCCGTCGCCGAGCGCGGCATAATCTTCGAGGTGCAGAAAGCCGTGCTGGTCGCGAAGCGGGTCGGGGTGCTGATCGGGCAGGGTCACGATGGCGCAGGCTCCGCTGGCGGAAAGACAATCTAGGTTAGGAGCATGGAAACTCGCCAGAACCGTTAAATCTCCGTGGGACCTTCCCGTGATTTGCGCGTTGCAACATCCGACCTGTCTATTGGGAGCATCGCCATGAGCCTGGCATCGGCATTCGGATTCGGCACCAAGAAAGTGCGCTACGCAGTCGTCGGCGCGGGCGACATCACCCAATCGGCGATGCTGCCCGGCATCCGCCATACCGGCAATTCCGAACTGACCGCGATCGTCACCGGCGATGCGGAAAAGGGTCGCCTGCTCGCCGAGAAATACGGTGTCGAGCATGTCTATTCCTATGACGAGTTCGGCAAGCTGCTGACCGCCAATGTCTGCGATGCCATCTATCTGGGCACGCCCAACTGGCGCCATGCCGAATTCGCCATTCCGGCGCTGGAAGCGGGCATCCATGTCCTGTGCGAAAAGCCGCTGGAAATCTCGGTCGAACAGGGCCGCGCCATTCAGGACGCCGAGCGCCGCTCCTCGGCCAAGCTGATGACCGCCTATCGCCTGCATTTCGAGCCGGGCACGCTCGACGCGATCGAGAAGATCCGCAACGGCGAGTTGGGCGAGCTGGTCGCCTTCACCTCCTGCTTCGGGCAGAAGCTTGATCCCGACAACCACCGCGCCAAGCATGGTCTGGAGGCCGGGCCGCTGTTCGACATGGCGCCTTATCCGATCAATGCCATCCGCTATCTGTTCGGGGCCGAGCCGGTCGCTGTCGAAAGCGCGGTCGCCACCCGCCAGCCGAGCGCGGGTCTGGGCGATCTGGACGACACCTTTGCCGTCGTGCTGCGGATGCCGGGCGACAAGCTCGCCAGCTTCACCGTCAGCTATGCGATGAACGATGTCGACAGCCTGATCGTCGCGGGCATGAAGGGCTCGATCCATATGAGCCCGGCCTATGGCTTCCAGTCGGCGATCGAGCAGAATGTGACGATTGGCGACAAGAAGAGCCACGAAGCCTTTAAGCACACTGATCATTTCGGCGGCGAGATGCGTTATTTCTCCGACTGTATCCTGAACGATCGCGATCCGGAGCCGGATACGGAGGAAGGATTGTCCGACCTGCGCGTGATCGAGGGTATCAAGCAGGCGCTGAAGACCGGCGGCCGGGTCGAACTGCCGCCCTTTACCCGTACCCGGCGGATCGATCCCGCCAGCCAGCGCCAGACCCTGTCCGCCGTCGATCGCCCCGCGCCGGTCAAGGTCAAGTCGCCCACTGGCGCCAGCTGATCATTATCTATTCGCTTCTTGGGGAGCGGAATGACAGGATCAATCGTTACGCTGCCGATGACAGTTGACGTCACTTCAGGGAGTCGATGGTGGACAACAGGGACGAACAGCTTCGCGAACGGGCCTATGGCATCTGGCAAGCCGAAGGCAAGCCGCATGGGCGCGACCGCGAGCATTGGGAAATGGCGGAACGCGAACTGGCCGGTGCCGACCCCGCACCGGCCGATCCCGAGCCCGTCCAGACTGCGGACAAGCCCCAGGCTGCGGAACCTGCTCCCCAGCCCAAGGCCGCCGTCACGCGTCGGAAAAGCAGCAAGCTGACCTCCCCGACCGAAACCGAAGCCACGGCTCCCGCCCCCAAGCCGAAGGCGCGCAAGCCCCGCGCCGCCAAGACCCAATAGTCTCGCCCGCCTGGCGGGTGGTTCAAGAGCGACGGGCCGGATGCGGCCCTCGCTTCCCCTTTCTTGCGTTGACCCCACGGATAGTCGTTCGACTTTTGCCGGAGACCCTCTTTGACCGCTTTGCCCGACCAGATGCTTGCCGGTTCGCCCCATCCGCTGGGCGCCACGTTCGATGGCGAGGGCGTCAACTTCGCCGTCTTCTCCGCCAATGCCGACCGGATCGAACTCTGCATCTTCGACTCCCAGGGCAAGCGCGAGTTGCGCCGCTATACTCTGCCCGAATGCACGGACGAAGTGTGGCACGGCTATCTGCCCGATGTCGGGCCCGGCCTCCTCTATGGCTATCGCGCACATGGTCCCTATGAGCCGGAGGCGGGGCATCGCTTTAACCCCAACAAGCTGTTGCTCGACCCCTATGCGCGCAAGTTGCATGGCGAGATCAAGTGGACCGATGCGCTGCACGGCTATCAAATCCGTTCCAAGAAGGAGGATCTGAGCTTCGACAAGCGCGACAGCGCCGCCGCCATGCCCAAGGCGGTGGTGGTGGACGATCATTTCGACTGGTCGCGCGATGTGAAGCCCAATACGCCCTGGTCCGAAACGGTAATCTACGAAGCACACGTCAAGGGACTGACCAAGCTGATGGAACTGGTGCCGCCGCGCGAGCGGGGCACCTATGCCGGGCTCGGCCATCCGGCGGTCATCAAGCATCTGAAGCGGATCGGCGTCACCGCCATCGAACTGCTACCGATCCACAGCTTCACCCAGGACCGTTTCCTTCAGGAAAAGGGACTGCGCAACTATTGGGGCTATAACACGCTGGGCTTCTTCGCGCCCGAACAGGCCTATTTCGCGACCGATACGCAGGACGAGCTTCGTCGTGCGGTTCACCGGCTGCACAAGGCGGGGATCGAGGTGATCCTCGACGTGGTCTACAACCATACCTGCGAAGGGTCGGAAAAGGGACCGACTTTGTCATGGCGCGGTCTCGACAATGCCAGCTATTACCGGCTGGTCCAGGATCAGCCCCGCTATACGATCAACGACACCGGCACCGGCAATACGCTGAACCTGTCCAAGGCGCGGGTGATCCAGATGGTCGCGGACTCGCTGCGCTACTGGGCGACCAGCTTCGGCGTGGACGGCTTTCGCTTCGACCTCGGCCTGACGCTGGGGCGCGAGGCCGACGGTTTCGATCCGGGCTCGGCCTTTTTCGACGTGCTGCGGCAGGACCCGGTGCTGGGGCGGCTCAAGCTGCTGACCGAGCCCTGGGATGTCGGCCCCGGCGGCTATCAGCTCGGCAATTTTCCGCCCGGCTTTTCCGAATGGAACGACAAGTATCGCGACACCGTGCGCAAATACTGGCGCGGCGACCCCGGCCAGCGCGGCGATCTGGCGGCGCGACTGGCCGGATCGGGGGACCTGTTCGACCGGCGGGCGCGGCGCCCCTGGGCGAGCCTCAACATGCTGGCGGCGCATGACGGCTTCACCCTGGCCGACACCGTCATGTATGAGGAGCGGCATAACGAAGCCAATAAGGAAGACAATCGCGACGGCCATTCCGAGAATTACTCGCGCAACTGGGGCGCGGAGGGGCCGACTGACGATCCGGGCATCAACGCGGCGCGCGGCCGGGTGATGCGGTCGATGATGACGACGCTGCTCACCTCGCTTGGCACGCCGATGATCGTGGCGGGGGACGAGTTCGGCCGGACGCAGCACGGCAACAACAACGCCTATTGCCAGGATAACGAGATCAGCTGGCTCGACTGGAAGGCGGCGGCGTCGGAGGATGGCGAGACGATGATCGCCTTCACCGCGCGGCTGGCCGAATTGCGCCGCCGCTTCCCCGTGCTGCGCGCACCCCAGTTCCTTTATGGCCAGGATACGCCGGGGCACGGGATCAATGATATCGAATGGTGGGACGAGCGCGGCAACCAGCTGTCGCCCGACGACTGGCAGAACCCGGAAGGCCGCGCGCTGATGATGCGCCGGGCCTCGGTGACCGAGGACGGCGAGGTCGAGGCGGTGTCGTTGCTCCTCAACGCGTCGGCCGATCCGATCACCTTCACCCTGCCCCCGCCCCATGCGGACCGCACCGTCCTGATCGACAGCGCCAAGCCGGAGCAGGGCGAGGTCGCGATCAACGACAGCTATGAGGTCGAGCCGCAAAGTGCCGTGCTGGTCACTTGGCGCAATGGGATCGCGGCATGACCCATTGGGGCCCCGAACTGCGCGACGGCGCGGATACCCGCTTCCGTCTGTGGGCACCGGACCGGCCGTCGGTCACGCTGGAGATCGACGGCGGCGGCGAGGTCGCCATGATACGCGACGCCGATGGCTGGTTCACCGGCGAGGCACCTGCCCCGCCGGGCACCCGATACCGGTTCAAGGTCGCCCCCGATCTTGCCGTTCCCGATCCTGCCTCACGGCTTCAGTCGGGGGGCGTCCATGGCTGGAGCGTGGTCGTCGATCCGTCCTTCGCCTGGAGCGCGACAGAATGGCGCGGACGCCCCTGGGAAGAGACGGTGCTGCTGGAGGTGCATGCGGGCACGCTCGGCGGCTTTTCGGGTGTTCGCGAACGGCTGGGCGCAATGGCCGCGTCGGGGATCACCGCGATCGAGCTGATGCCGGTCAACGCCTTTGGCGGCACCCGCAACTGGGGTTATGACGGCGTCCTGCCCTATGCGGTGGCCGAAGCCTATGGTTCGCCCGCCGAGCTGAAGACGCTGGTCGACACCGCGCATTCGCTGGGCCTCTCGGTCTTTCTCGACGTGGTCTACAACCATTTCGGGCCGGACGGAAATTATCTGGGCGCCTATGCCGGCGCCTTCTTCCATCAGGATGTCGATACGCCCTGGGGCGGCGCGGTGGCGGTCGATGCCGATCCGGTCCATCGCTACTTCGTCGACAACGCCCTGATGTGGCTGCGCGACTATCGGATCGACGGACTGCGTTTCGACGCGGTCCATGCCATCGAGAATGACCGCTTCCTCGACCGGATGGCCGCCGAAATCCGCGCCGCCCTGCCCGAGCGGCATGTCCATCTCGTGCTCGAAAACGAGAAGAACGATGCGGAGCGCCTGACGCCGGGTGGCTATGACGCGCAGTGGAACGACGATTTCCACAATGTCCTCCACGTCCTGCTGACGGGCGAGACGAGCGCCTATTATGGCGACTTCGCGGATCGTCCGGCCGAGCGGCTGGCACGCTGCCTGAAGGAAGGCTTCATCTATCAGGGCGAGGGTTCGCCCAATCATGACGGCAAGCCGCGTGGCAAGCCGTCGGGCGACCTGCCCAGCACCGCCTTCGTCGCATTCCTCCAGAACCACGACCAGGTCGGCAACCGGGCGATGGGCGAGCGGCTGATCCGGCTGACCGACCGCGAACGGCTGCGCGCGGCGACCGCGCTGCTGCTGCTCGGGCCGCAGATCCCGCTATTGTTCATGGGCGAGGACGAGGGGAGCGAGAGCCCGTTCCTGTTCTTCACCGATTTCCATGACGAACTGGCCGATGCGGTGCGCGAGGGGCGTCGCCGCGAATTTGCCAAGTTCGACGCCTTTGCCGACGAGGCGGCACGCGCGCGCATTCCCGACCCCAATGCGCGCTCCACCTTCGAGGCGTCGGTCCCCGAGCCGGGACCGCAGGCGGGCGAGTGGCGGGCGCTGTACCGCGAATTGCTGAGCCTGCGCCACGCGCATATCGTGCCGCGCTTGAAGGATACGGTCGGGCTGGCGGCGGAGGTCTGCGGTCCGGCGGCGGTCAAGGCCCGCTGGCGGATGGGGGACGGCGCGACGCTGACCATCGCGATCGATCTGGGCGACGCGCCGTCGCCGATCGGTGACGAGGAGGCGGAACTGATCTTTCGCGAAGGCGACCGCTTCGCCGCATGGATCGCACGATGAGCGACCTTCACGCCCGCGCCGAGGCCGCCGGTCTGTCGATCGCGTGGCAGGATGCCAAGGGCCGGGACCAGCAGGTCTCGGACGAAGCACTGGGCGCGATCCTCGACCGGCTGGACACCGCAGTCGGGGAAGAGACGTTCGTCTCCGCCGATCTGGGCGATGCCGTCCTCCTGCCACCAGGTTGGCGGGCGGGGAATGCACGACTGATTTTGGAAGATGGAGAGACTTGCCAGGTCGTCCTGACCGGCCATGCCGACCGGGTGTCGCTTCCCGCACCGACGTCATGGGGCTATCACCGACTGGAGCAGGACGACCGTTTCGTGACGGTCGCCGTCGCCCCGCTTCGCTGCCCGGCACCGCCCACTGGACGCCATTGGGGCAGCGCGGTCCAGATTCCGTCGCTTCGGGAAGGCGGCGGCGCCCATGGCGACTTTGCAAGCCTCGCCTCGGCGGCGGGCGCCCTGGCCCGTGCGGGGGCCGCCGCCCTGGCGATCAGCCCGGTCCACGCCCTTTTCCCCGCCGAGGCCAGCCGGTTCAGCCCCTATGCGCCGTCGAGCCGCCTGTTCCGCAACGTCTGGCTGGCGCCGGCGGGGGAGCCTGTGCCGGATCAGCCCGAGCTGATTGACTGGACCAGCGCCGCACCGGACCGGATGCGCGACCTTCGCGCGGTCTTCGACCGACTGGCCGGAACAGATCGGCACGCCTTCGCGCGCTGGCGCGACCGGCAGGGAGACGCACTGGAGCATCAGGCCCTGTTCGACGCGCTGCAAGGCTATTTCCACGGCCGCACCGGCGCGCAAGGGTGGCGCGACTGGCCTGCGGATTATCGTGATTTCGCCGGTCCGGCGGTGCAGGCCTTCGCCGACGAGCACCGGGATGCGATCGCCTTCCATGCCTTTGCCCAGTGGCACGCCGACCGCGCGCTGCATGACGCCGCCATGGCCGCGCGGGATGGCGGGATGGGGATCGGGCTGATCGCCGATCTTGCCATCGGCGTGGCCGGGGACGGCGCGGATGCCTGGAGCCGCCCCGACGAGCTGCTCACCGGCCTGTCCATTGGCGCGCCGCCGGACCCGCTTGGCCCCGACGGACAGAATTGGGGGATCACCGCGCTCTCGCCCTTCGCGCTGCGCAGACAGGGGTTCGCACCTTTCATCGCCACGCTGCGCGCCGTGTTCGCCCATGCCGGTGGCGTGCGGATCGACCATGCGCTCGGCCTGTGCCGCTTGTGGGTCGTCCCCGAAGGCGCCGCCGCCGATCAGGGCGGCTATCTGGCGATGCCGTTCGAGGACATGCTGCGCATCCTGAAGATCGAGGCGCACCGCGCCAATCAGGGACGCGGCGCCATCGTCATCGGCGAGGATCTGGGCACCGTGCCGCCGGGATTTCGCGACAGGATGGCAGAGGCCGGGATGCTCGGCATGCGGGTCCTGCCGTTCGAGCGGGACGCGGACGGCGGCTTCATCCCGCCGGAGAAATGGGATGCCGAGGCCATTTCGATGACCGCGACCCATGACATCGCGACGGTCGCGGGATGGTGGCGCGGCCGCGATCTCGAATGGCGGGCGCGGATCGCGGGCAGGTCGGTGTCCGACGAAGACGCCGCGAGCCGCGACAGCGAACGCGAGGCGCTATGGACGGTGATCGGCGATGCCGCCCCCCTGCCCGACGACCCCGCCGCCGTCGTCGGTGGAGCCATCGCGGCGGTGGCCACCACCCCCTGCCCGCTCGCGATCGTGCCGATCGAAGACCTTCTGGCGCTGGAGGAGCAGCCCAACCTCCCCGGCACCACCGACGAGCACCCCAACTGGCGCCGCCGCCTGCCCGACAGGCTGGAGCCACTGCTGGCTGACCCCGAGGTCGCCGATCGCATCGCCACGCTCAACGCCCGCTGACCCGCTCGAACCAAAGGACGTCGCCATGACGCCGCGCGCCACCTATCGATTCCAGTTCCACAAGGACTTCCCCTTCGCTCGTGCGGAAGCGCTGCTGCCCTATCTCGATCGACTGGGGATCAGCCATGTCTATGCCTCGCCGATCACCACGGCCACGGCGGGGTCGATGCACGGCTATGACGTGATCGACCCGACGCGGATCAATCCCGAACTGGGGGGCGAGGATGGCTTCCGATCACTGGCCCTGGCGGCGCGTGCGCGCGGCATGGGCGTCATCATCGATATCGTGCCCAACCATATGGGCGTGGCGGGCGGCGGTAACGAATGGTGGAACGACGTGCTGCGCGCGGGGCCCGACAGCCGTTATGCCCGGTTCTTCGACATCGACTGGTCACAGAGGCTCGTCCTGCCCATCCTGGGCGACCCGCTTTCCCACGTCCTGGCCGAAGGACAGATCACCGTCGAGCGGACCGACGGACGGGCGGAGGTCGTCGCCTATGGCGAACACCGCCTGCCGATCCGCGAGGCCGATCAGGACGAGGCCGAAATCCTGCCGATCGCCGAACTGCTCGACCGCCAGCATTACCGGCTGGCCTCGTGGCGCGTGTCCAATGACGAACTCAACTGGCGGCGCTTCTTCACGATCAACGAACTGGCCGGGCTTCGCGTCGAGGACGATGCCGTCTTCGAGGAGACCCATGCCCTTTATTTCCGCCTTTATGCCGAGGGGCTGATCGACGGCGTGCGGATCGACCATATCGACGGGCTGACCGACCCGATCGGCTATGGCCGGAAACTGCGCGCGCGATTCGGTGCCATCCCCCGCGACGACGGCAACCGCGCCTATATCGTGGTCGAGAAGATCCTGGGCGCCGACGAGGCGATGGGGCGCGACTGGGGTGTCGACGGCACCAGCGGCTATGATTTCATGGAAGAGGTTGCCGCCCTTCTCCATGCCCCGGAAGGCACGCGACCGCTCGCCGAACTCTGGGCGCAGCTAAGCGGACGATCGGCCGATTTCGCGCCCGAGGAATTGCAGGCGCGGCAGGATTTGCTCGCTTGGCAGTTTGCAGGACAGCTGGACGGATGCGTGGCCGCCTTTGCCGCGCTGACGGCATCCGACCCTGCGCTGGAGGGCGCGATCACGACCGCAATGCTCCGCCGCGCGATCGAGCGCCTGCTGTGGGTCTTCCCGGTCTATCGTACCTATGGCCCCGACGCGCCCGCGACGGATGCCGAGGTGCGCGGACAGGCTCGGTCACGGGTCGAGCGTTTCATCCCGCCGGGCGAAACCTTCGTGATAGACCAGATCCTCACTTGGCTGGCGGGCGAAGGTAATGCGGACTGCGCCCTGCTGGCCGAGGCGGTGCGCCGTTTCCAGCAATTGTCCGCGCCGATCGCCGCCAAGGCGGTCGAGGATACCGCCTTTTATCGGCATGGCGTCCTGCTCTCGCGCAACGATGTGGGGTTCGATGCGGGGCGGATGAGCCTGCCGATCGCGGCCTTTCACGACCGGATGTCCGGAAGGGCCAAGACGTTCCCGCATGCCATGCTGACCACCGCGACCCATGACCATAAGCGCGGCGAGGATGTGCGCGCCCGCCTTGCGGTGTTGAGCGCGATCCCGGACGATTGGCGCATCGCGGTCGAAGGGTGGCGGCAGGACACACTGGCCCTGTCCGAAGGGGTCGATCCGGCGGACTGGTACATGCTCGTCCAGACGCTGGTCGGTGCCTGGCCCCGGCCGGAGGATCTGGGCGATTTCGCGGAGCGGGTGACGGCGTGGCAGGAAAAGGCCTTGCGAGAGGCCAAGCTGCGCTCGTCCTGGGAAGCCCCGGACGAGGATTATGAGGGGCGCTGCAACGCTCTGGCCGAAGCCCTGATCGACGGCGCGGAGGGTGAGCCATTTCGATCGCGGCTGCACGACCTGTTGCGGCGGATCGCACCGGCGGCCTCGGCCAATTCGCTGGTGCAACTGGCGCTGCGCTATACGGTGCCGGGGATACCCGATTGCTATCAGGGTACGGAGTTCGCCGACCTCAGCCTGGTCGATCCCGACAATCGTCGTCCGGTCGACTATCCCGCCCGCGAACGGGCGCTGGAGGAAGGCGGCCATGCGAAGCTGGACCTGCTCGCCGGATTGCTTGGCGCGCGCCGTCGATACCCCGCGCTGTTTGCCGAGGGCGATTACCAGCCGCTTCCCGTCACGGGGCATGGCCGCGACCGGGTGATCGCGTTCGAGCGACGGCACGGCGATGCGGTGCTGACCTGTGTCACGGGGCTTCGCCTGGCCCCGCTGATGGATGCGCAGGGCCAGGTCGACTGGCGGGATACCGCCGTCGTGCTGGCGGACGGCCCCCGTCTGGTGGCCGATTTGCTGGTGGACGGGCCGGTCTGGTATGACATCCGGCCTGGCACCGACAAAGGATAGGCATGGCCGTCACCGATATCGCGACACGGACATGGGACCATGGCTGGCGGCTGGACCCCATCGTCCGCAGCCTGCTGGACACCGATTTCTACAAGCTGCTGATGCTTCAGATGATCCGGAACCTCTATCCGGATACGCAGGCGACCTTCGCGCTCCACAACCGGACGCGATCGGTTCGCCTGGCGGACGTCATCGATGAGGCGGAGCTGCGCGCGCAGCTCGACCATGCCCGGACGTTGCGCTTCACGAAGAAGGAACTGATCTGGCTGGCCGGTAACAGCTTCTACGGCCAGACCCGCATGTTCGCCCCGGATTTCCTGGCATGGCTCGCCGATTTCCAGCTTCCCGATTACGATCTGAGCCGCTGCGACGGACAGTTCGAGCTGCGCTTTCACGGCCCCTGGTGCGCGACGACGATGTGGGAAATCCCCGCGCTCGCCATCGTCAACGAACTGCGTGCCCGTGCGGCGCTGCACGCCAAGGGCCGCTTCGCGCTCGACATCCTCTATGCCCGCGCCAAGGCCAAGCTCTGGGGCAAGGTCGAGCGGCTGCGGGCGCTTCCCGATCTGGCCATTTCCGACTTCGGCACGCGGCGACGCCATGGTTTCCTGTGGCAGCGCTGGTGCGTGGAGGCGCTGAAGGAAGGACTTGGCGACCGGCTGATCGGCACCTCGAACGTGCTGCTGGCGATGGACAATGATCTGGAGGCGATCGGCACCAACGCGCATGAGCTGCCCATGGCGGTCGCGGCGATGGCGCGGACCGACGACGAACTGCGCCAGGCCCCCTACCGCGTCCTTCAGGAATGGCGGCAGCATTATCATGGCAACCTCCTGATCGTCCTGCCCGACGCGTTCGGCACCGCCGCCTTCCTGCGCGATGCACCCGATTGGGTCGCCGACTGGACCGGCTTCCGACCCGACAGCGCGCCGCCGATCGAAGCGGGCGAGGCGATCCTGGACTGGTGGCGCCAGCATGGCCGCGATCCGCGCGAGAAGCTGCTGATCTTTTCCGATGGCATGGACGTCGACACGATCGAGCGAACCTATCGGCATTTCAACGGCCGCGTCCGGATGAGCTTTGGCTGGGGCACCAACCTGACCAACGACTTCCGCGATTGCGATCCCGACGGGCTGCCGGGACTGGAGCCGATCTCGCTGGTTGCCAAGGTCATCGAGGTGGACGGCCGCCCCGCCGTCAAGCTCTCCGACAATCCGGCCAAGGCCAATGGCGATCCCGCGGAGATCGCGCGCTATCTGGCCGTCTTCGGCAATGACGGGCGAAAGGCCCGCACGACGGAGGTATGATGCTGCTGCCGCCCGACTTTTACGGGCAGGAGGTCGATGTCGTCGCCCGAGCTTTGCTCGGCGTGACCCTGCTGGTGGACGGCGTCGGCGGCCCGATCGTGGAGACCGAGGCCTATGACGCCGCCGATCCGGCCTCGCACAGCTTCGCCGGCCGGACCGCACGCAATGCGGCGATGTTCGGGGCGGTCGGCCATGCCTATGTCTATCGCATCTACGGGCTGCATCATTGCCTCAACATCGTCTGCGGCACGCCGGGCAGCGCCGTCCTCATTCGCGCCATCGAGCCGGTCCATGGCCTGGAGGTCATGCACCGGCGGCGCGGCGGGCGGGTCACCATCAAGCAGCTTTGCGCCGGCCCCGGGCGGCTGTGCGCGGCCCTGGGTGTCGACCAGGGCCTGGACGGCGCCTCGCTCGGCGCGCCGCCTTTCCATCTGCTTCCGACCGCCACCGATGTCGCGATCGTCAGCGGACCGCGCATCGGCATTACCCGCGCTGCGGAACGCCCCCGTCGGTTCGGCATCGCCGGATCTCCGTGGCGGAGCCGCCCGTTTTCCCAAGGTCCTGACGCGGTGCAGCATCGATCGGGCAAGTAATGCCATGCGCCGCAGCATCTATTTTGCTTGATCTCACCTCTATTTGTCGCGAGCCTCCTTGGGATAACGATAAGGGGACGAGTCGATGGAGTGGATCAAGGTCCTGGCGGTGGTCGCCATGGTCTATGGCGTCTGGGCGGCCTATCGTTCGCTGGGCGCGCCAGTTCTTCACAACGGCAATCGCTATTTCCGCCAACCCGATGGCAGCTTCCGCCGATGGTATGGCGGCCAGCGTTTCAGCGCGTCCGATGTCGGGGTTGCGGATCAGGGCTGATCGCGTCACGGTCAGCAACGGTACAGATGGATTCCGCGATACAGCCTAATCCGGCCTTTTCCTGGCCCGACAAGGATATAGCGGTTTCATGTTTGTCGATTGGGGCATCCCCACGCCCTTGCTGTTCGTCGTCGTGGCGATCGTCGTCGCGGGTATCGTCGCGCGTCGCGTGCCGTTCCTGCGGTTGGCGATCAACCTGGTAAGCTGGCTGGTGCTGGGCGGCCTGCTTCTGGTCGTGCTGCAACAGCGCGAGCAGTTCGATCCCTATATCCAGCGGGCGATGCAGGTCCTCAATCTGCAGGACCAGAGCGTCGTGGGTGACACGGTGCGCATCCGGATGTCGCCGGATGGGCATTTCTGGGCACGGGTCACGCTCGACGGGGTCAGCCGACGGATGCTGGTCGACAGCGGCGCGACGCTGACCGCCTTGTCGACCGACACCGCGCGCGCCGCCGGGCTGCGGCCGTCCGCTCCGGTCTTTCCCGTGGTGCTCAACACGGCCAACGGCATGATCCGCGCGCAGACAGGACGCGTGAAGACGCTGGAGATCGGTACGATCCGTGCCGACGGCATCCCCGTCGTCATCTCCCCCGCCTTCGGCGAGACGGACGTGCTGGGCATGAACTTCCTGTCGCGGCTCAAGAGCTGGCGGGTCGAGGGATCGACGCTGATCCTGGAGCCGCACCACCCACAGCCATTAACCCACCGGTCATCGCTATCATGACAAGAAGATGATGGAAATCAGTGCAATCGGCGACACCGCCGATTGACTTGGCGGTTTAGCTTACCCATGCGTCAATCCATGAACACTCCCCTGTCGCGAATGCTGCCGCTCCCGGCGCAGCTCGACCGATATGTCGTCCATGCCATTGAAACCGGCCGTTTTCCCGACGAGCACGCGCTGCTGGTCGCGGCGGTCGAGCGGCTGCGCGCGGAGCAGCCTTTCGACGAGGCGACCGCCTGGCTGGTGGGCGGCGGCGAATGCGGGCAGCGGGTGCGCGATCATGACTGGACCGCCACGGCGCTGGGGCCGATCGGCGGCTGGCCCGCCGCGCTGCGCACGACCGTGGCGAACATCGTCCACTCGCCGATCGCCAAGGTCCTGATGTGGGGTCCAGATCATGTGATGATCTATAACGACTCCTATCGCACCATCGCCGGGCCGCGCCATCCCTTGGCGTTCGGTGGCCTGGTGCCGGAGGTCTGGCCCGAAATATGGGACTGGAATCGCGATATCCTGTCGCGGGGATTCCAGGGCGAGGATCTGGCCTTTCACGATCAGAAGCTGATCGTCACCCGCGCGGGTCAGCCCGAAGAGGTGGTGTTCGACCTCTATTACACGCCGGTCTATCTCGACCATGGCGATGTCGGCGGGGTGATGTGCACCGTCGTCGAGAATACGGGACGGGTCGCGGCGGAGCGGCGGCTGGCGGAGAGCGAGGCCGAGCTGCGCGTCATCACCGACTCGCTGCCCGTGCTGGTCGCCTTTGTCGATCGCGAGGAGCGCTATCGCTTCGCCAACAGCTATTACCGCGAGTTCCTGGGCGTCGACCCCGACGCCATGCTGGGCACCCGGATCAGCGACGTGCTGACCGACGAGGATTATGCCGAGCGGCGCCCGCTGATCGAGCGGGCACTGGCAGGCGAGACGGTGGTCGCCGATGTCCGGATCCAGCATCGCGATGGCAGCCATCGGCGCGCCGAGACGCGCTATATTCCCCGCCGGGACGAACAGGGCGCGGTCGTCGGCTTTCATATCCTGGTCTTCGATGTCGACGAGCGGATGCGTCATGCCGAGGTGATCGAGCGCAGCAATCGCCGGTTCCGCGCCGCGATGGACGCCGTCCATGGGGTGCTGTGGACCAACAGCGCGGATGGACGGATGGTCGGCGAGCAGCCTGGCTGGGCCGCGATCACCGGCCAGACCCGCGAGGAATATCAGAATTTCGGTTGGGCGAATGCCGTCCATCCGGACGATGCGGCGGACAGCATCGTCGCCTGGAACAAGGCGGTGGCGGCCAAGGGCATGTTCGTTCACGAACACCGCGTCCGTCGCCATGACGGCGAATGGCGTACCTATGCGATCCGGGGCCTGCCGATCGTCGGGGCCGATGGTGAACTGGTCGAGTGGGTCGGCGTGCATACCGACATCACCGAGCAGCGCGCGGCCGAACAGGCGCTGCGCGACCAGGCCAATGTGCTGGCGCGTCAGGTCCATCACCGCGAACGCGCCGAGGCGCAGCTCCGCCAGCTCAACGAGACGCTGGAAAGCCGCGTCATCGAGGAGATCGCCGAGCGCCGCCAGGCCGAGATGAAGCTGGCCCAGGCGCAGAAGATGGAGACGATCGGCAAGCTGACCGGCGGCGTCGCGCACGACTTCAACAATCTGCTTCAGGTCGTGTCGGGCAACCTCCAGCTGCTGGGCAAGGACGTGGCGGGCAACAGCCGTGCCGAACAGCGGGTCGCCAACGCCATGGCGGGTGTCTCGCGCGGGTCGAAGCTGGCGTCGCAATTGCTGGCCTTCGGGCGGCGGCAGGCGCTGGAGCCCAAGGTCGTCAACGTCACCCGCTTCGTGCAGGGCATGGACGACATGCTGCGCCGTGCGATCGGCGAGGGCGTGGAGATCGAGACGATCGTCGGAGGCGGCCTGTGGAACACCTTCATCGACCCCGCCCAGATCGAGAATGCACTGCTGAACCTGGCGATCAACGCGCGCGACGCGATGGATGGTCAGGGCAAGCTGACCATCGAGCTGGGCAATGCGCATCTCGACGACGCCTATGCGCGCACCCATGACGAGGTGGTGCCGGGCCAATATGTCATGCTGGCGGTGTCCGACACCGGCAGCGGCATGTCCGAGGACATCATCCAGAAGGTCTTCGAGCCCTTCTTCTCGACCAAGAGCGAGGGCAAGGGATCGGGGCTGGGCCTGTCGATGGTCTATGGCTTCGTCAAACAGTCGGGCGGCCATGTGAAGATCTATTCCGAGGTCGGCCACGGCACCACGATCAAGCTCTACCTGCCGCGCGCGATGGAGGCCGAGGATGTCGAGGTGGCGGTCGACACCGGCCCGATCACCGGCGGCACCGAGACCGTGCTGGTCGTCGAGGACGATGCCGAGGTGCGCGCGACAGTGGTCGAGCTGCTGTCGGACCTGGGTTACCGTGTCCTGAAGGCGGTCGACGCGCAAAGCGCGCTCAACGTCATCGAGAGCGGCATTCCGATCGACATGCTCTTCACCGATGTCGTCATGCCCGGCACGCTGAAAAGCCCCGAACTGGCGCGCAAGGCACGCGAGCGGCTGCCCGATATCGCGGTGCTGTTCACTTCGGGCTATACCGAGAATTCGATCGTCCATGGCGGACGGCTGGACAAGGGCGTCGAGCTGTTGTCCAAGCCCTATACCCGCGAGGCGCTGGCGCGGAAGTTCCGCCATGTCCTGGCCAATCAGCGGCAACGCAAGATGCCCAGGGACGATGCGGGCCACGCCGCCCCGGGCGACTCGATCGACAACCAGCCGGTCGTCCATCCGCTGCATGACGGACAGACCATCCTGCTGGTGGAGGATGACGATCTGATCCGCGCCAATACCGCCGAGGTGTTGCAGGAAGCGGGCTTCGTCGTGGTCCATGCCGTGACCGCCGAGGAAGCGATGACCGCGCTTCAGACGGCGCAGATCGACGTGCTGGTGACCGACATCAACCTGCCGGGGGAATCGGGGATCGAGCTGGCGGGACGGGCGCGGCAATTGCGGCCGACGCTGTCGATCGTGTTCGCGACGGGCGACGGCGGAATGGCGGGCGATGCGGCGGAACTGGACGCGGCGCTGCTGACGAAGCCCTATTCGGCGGGGCAGCTGCTCAACGCGATCCGGGGGCGGCTGGGTGTTACGGAGCAGGCGGCCCGACCCTGAAGTCGGACCGCCCACCCCCTTCGATCGGGCTCATGCCGGAGGGGGGCGGCAGGGGAGCCCGGACGAAACCGGGTAAGGGTTAGCGGGCCTTCCAGCCCTCGATCGCGGCGAAGGTGATGATCACCGCGAGCACCAGCAGGGCGCCCTGCAATTCCAGTGCGGTCAAATCAAACTCCATCGTCATCGGTCATGCTCCCGAATGATGTCAAAACAACGAACCGTTCGGCGGTCTTTCCACAAGATGCGGATGACCGTCGCAGGATGGTGCCGAAGCATAAAGGTGCCTCGGCATTCGTGACGGACCGTCGACCCTGCGCCTCTTCCATGATCGCTGGCTCCAATACTTCTGAAGCCGGTCATGGCCGCCGATCTACGACCCGTCACTCCTCTCCTCTACGGACAGGATATACGCGTTGTTTTTTGCTGTCGTGCAGCGCGTTCGTGACAAATCATGTCCGACAGTGCGGCAGGCGAATTTCCGCGCACAGCCCGCCTTCGGGCCGGTTGGCGAGGGTCAGCTCCCCGCCTTCGGCCGCGACGACTCGCGCGACGATCGACAGGCCAAGGCCAAAGCCCACCGTGTCGCGCCGCCGCGCCGCGTCCAGCCGGACGAACGGTTCCAGGACCAGTTCGAGCGACTCCTCGGGAATGCCGGGTCCGTCATCCTCGACCCGGATGCGCACCGCATCGCTGCGTTCGACGTCCAGCGTGATGACCGCATGCTGGCCATAATGCAGCGCGTTCTCGACCAGATTGGTCAGCGCGCGCTTCATCCCGAAGCGGCGAAGACGACAGTCGAAATGATCGGGCCCGGCATAGCGGACGTCGCGCCCGTGATCGGCGGCATCGTCGGCCAGATTGGCGCATAATATGGCGAGGTCGGTCAATTCGGGCTGCTCGACATCCCCTTCCCCGCCCAGGAACGCCAGAAGCGACGAGACCATCGCTTCCATCTCCTCGATATCATTGCCGATCGCATCGCGAACCTCGGCCTCGCGGATGGAATCGGCCCGCAAGCGCAATCGTGCGAGCGGCGTGCGCAGGTCATGGCCCACCGCGGCCAGGGCGCGCGTCTGTTCGTCGATCAATCGCCCGATCCGCGCCTGCATCCGGTTGAAGGCACGGGTCACGTGGCGCACCTCCTTCGGGCCCCGCTCGGGAACGATCAGGGCACTGGCGCCCTGCCCCCGCCCCAGCTTGTCGGCCGCGCGGGCCAAAGTGCGGAGCGGATGCAGGATCCGCCCGATCAGCGCGCCGCTGACGAACATCAGCGCGATCGCCGGGATCAGCGCCAGTAGCACCCGTCCCAGGGCCAGGTCGAGCGTCCGCACCCCCTCGCGCATCCGGAAGCTCAGCAGCGACCCGTCGTCCAGCCGCAAGTCCCCCGACACCATCGACGTCCGTCCCGGCGAGGTCAGCCGCAAATGGATGTCGGTCGCGGCCAGCGACGGCTCCCAATCGACGATCTGGCGGCGCATGCTGTCCATCGCAGGCGCAATGGTGGGGCGCGGCGGGGTCTGGGTGGACCAGCCGACGATATAGCGGTCGGTGGTCAGTTCCTCGGCCACCTCGGGGCGTTCGATCGCGGGCCGCTCGTTGAGGACGCGGCGCGCGACGATCAGATGCTCGGCCAGCCGCCGTGCCTCGTCGTCACGGACCGAGACATGGCTGGCGCGCTCATAGAGATAGGTGGAGACGGCGAACTCGATCGTCACCGCCAGCAGCAGGATCGCGACGATCCGGCCGAGCAGGCCGACCGAGGGGCGGATCACCGCCGCTCCACCGGCACGTTGAGCATGTAACCGACGCCGCGCACCGTGACGATCGGCGCGGCCCCCCCCGCCCCCGACAGCTTGCGGCGCAACCGGCTGACCAGCACATCGATGCTGCGATCCGAACTGTCGCCGATCCGCGCGCGCGACAGCTCGATCAGGCGTTCGCGCGCGATGACGCGCTGCGCATTGTCGAGAAAGGCGACGAGCAGGTCGAACTCGGCCCCCGTCAACTCGACCTGGGCACCCGATGGCGACATCAGCTCGCGCCGGGGCAGATTGGCGGTCCAGCCGTCAAAGCCCAATATGCCCGCCTCGCGCTCGCCCGGCGTGCTCTCCAGCCCGCCGCGCCGCAGCACCGCGCGGATGCGGGCGACCAGTTCGCGCGTGCCGAACGGCTTGGCGAGATAATCGTCCGCGCCCAGCTCCAGCCCGACGACGCGGTCGACCTCGCTGCCCTTGGCGCTGATGAAGATGATCGGGACCGGGCTCTTCTGGCGCACCTGACGGCACAGGTCGATGCCGCTGGTGCCGGGCAGCATGATGTCGAGCAGGATCAGGTCGATCTGCCCGACCTCCAGCGCCTGCCACATTTCGGGCGCGGCATTGGCCAGCTTCACGGCAAATCCGTTCTCCTGAAGCGCACGCGCGGTCAGGGTGCGGAGGGCGGGATCGTCCTCGACGATCAGGATGGTAGGCGGCGTCACCCCATCTGGCTAGGCAGGTGCGACGCCGTCGTCAACGGCCGCTCCGGACCGATCCCCGTCAAGTCGCTGCAACTGCACGGCATATCGCTGCACACGGTCGGCATAGCCGTCCGCCGACCGCCGCAACCGCGCCAGATCTTCGGGCGTGAGCGTCCGGATCGCCTTTGCGGGCGCCCCCACGATCAGGCTGGCGGGCGGGAAGACCTTGCCCTCGGTCACCAGCGCGCCCGCACCGACCAGCGAACCGGCGCCGATCACCGCATCGTTGAGGATGGTCGCGCCCATGCCGATCAGGCAGCCCTCCCCGACGGTGCAGCCATGCAGGATCGCCCGGTGGCCGATGGTGCAGTCCTGTCCGATCGTCAGCGGGCTGTCCGGATCGGAATGCAGCACCGCGCCGTCCTGCACATTGGTCCGCGCGCCGACCCGGATCGGCGTATTGTCGGCGCGCACCACCGCCCCGAACCAGAGGCTCGCCTCCGCCTCGATCACCGCCTGTCCGATGACATCGGCGGAAGGGGCGATCCAGGCGCTGGCATGGACATTCGGGCGATGCGCGCCCAGGGCATAGAGCGGCATCAGGCGGCCTCCCCCAGTGCCGAGCCCCGTTTTGCGGCCTGACGGAAACAGTGGAGCAGTGGCTCGGTATAGCCGTTCGGCTGCGCCACCCCCTCGAAGATCAGCGCACGGGCCGCGGCGAGCGCCAGGTTGTCGGCCCGTCCGGCCATCGGACGATAGGAGGGATCGCCCCGGTTCTGGGCATCGACCTTTGCGGCCATCCGCATCAGCGCCGCCTCGACCTGGCCCGCATCGACGATCCCGTGATGCAGCCAGTTGGCGATATGCTGGGCGGAAATGCGCAGCGTCGCGCGATCCTCCATCAGTCCGATGTCATGGATGTCGGGCACCTTGGAACAGCCGATGCCCTGATCGATCCAGCGGACCACATAGCCGAGCAGCCCCTGCGCATTATTCTCCAGCTCGTCGGCGATCTGTTCGGCCGTCCAATCGGGATCGACCGCGATCGGCGGCGTCAGCAGGCGTTCGAGCGCGGCGACCGACTCGTCCGCACGGGACCGCTGGCGGGCGGCGACGTCGACGCGGTGATAATGGGTCGCGTGGAGCGTCGCGGCGGTCGGCGACGGAACCCAGGCGGTCGACGCGCCACTCATCGGATGCGCCTGTTTCTGCGCGAGCATATCGGCCATCCGGTCGGGTGCGGCCCACATCCCCTTGCCGATCTGCGCCCGCCCGGCAAAGCCGCAGGCCAGCCCGATCTGGACGTTGCGATTCTCATAGGCGGCGATCCAGTCGCATGCCTTCATCGCGCCCTTGCGCACAACTGGACCGGCCTGCATCGCGCTGTGGATCTCGTCGCCGGTCCGGTCGAGAAAGCCGGTGTTGATGAAGACGATCCGATCCTTCACCGCATGGATGCAGGCCGCCAGATTGGCCGAGGTCCGGCGCTCCTCGTCCATCACCCCGATCTTGATCCGGTGCCGGTCGAGCCCCAGCATATCCTCGACCGCGTCGAACAACCGGTCGGCGAAGGCGGATTCCTCGGGGCCGTGCATCTTGGGCTTGACGATATAGATCGAGCCCGTCCGCCCGTTGCGAAAGGGCGCTCCGTTCCGGCCGTCGCGCATCGCGATCAGGCTGGTGACGATCGCGTCGAGAATGCCTTCCGGTGCTTCGGCACCATTGGCCAGGCGGATGGCGGGCGTGGTCATCAGATGCCCGACATTTCGCACGAAGAGCAGGCTTCGACCAGGCAAGGTGAAGGCCGTCCCGTCGGGTGCCCGATAGGCGCGGTCCCCGGCCAGCCGCCGGGTGGTCGTGCGACCGTTCTTCTCGACCGATGCGGTCAGCGTGCCGTCGGTCAGCCCCAGCCAATTGGCGTAGCCCGCCACCTTGTCGGCCGCGTCGACCGCCGCGACCGAATCCTCCAGATCGCAAATGGTGGTCAGCGCCGATTCCAGCACCACATCGGCGATCCCCGCCGGGTCGCTCCGGCCGATCGGATGGCTGCGGTCGACCGTCACCTCGATATGAAGCCCGTGATGGCGGAACAGCCATCCCGTCTCGCTGCGCCCGACGAATTGCGAAGGATCGTCCAGCGCAGCGACCGCGGCGGCCAGATCGGTCACCGCCGACCAGCCACCCGCGACCGACACCGCCGTGTCGAGGAAAGCGCGGGCCCAGTCTATCACCGCCGCCCCGCGTTCGGGGTCATAGCCGCTGGCATCGCCGATGGGGGCGATGGCATCGGTGCCATAGAGCGCGTCATACAGGCTTCCCCAACGCGCATTGGCCGCGTTGAGCAGGAACCGCGCGTTGAGCATCGGCACGACCAGCTGCGGCCCGGCGAGCAGGGCGACCTCCGGATCGACCTTATCTGGGGCGATGGTGAACGGCGGCGGTTCGGGGACCAGATAGCCGATCCCGGTCAGGAAGCGCCGCTGCGCTGCGCCGTCATGTGGGCCGCCACCGCGATACCAGTCGTCGATCGCCACCTGCATCGCGTCGCGCTTGCGCAACAGCGCGGCATTTTCCGGCGCGAAGCGAGCCATGATGGCGGCCATGCCGGTCCAGAAGCGATCCGCATCGATCCCGCTTCCCGGCAGGGCTCGCTCTTCCAAGAAGCGGACCAGTTCCGGCGCGACGGACAGGCCCTTGCGATCGATCATCGATACTCTCCCGAACTGGCATTTCGGGGGTCAGGATAGGCCATCGCCATATCCTTCGGTAGAGGGCATAATTGCAACGCTGTCGATCGCCGGAGGAACGAATGGACCCCGATATCGCCCTGTTCGTCGATGTGGTGCGCGAGGCCAGCCTGGCGGGCGGGGCGCGGGCATGGCGACTGTCCCCCGCCATGGTGTCCAAGCGGATCGCACGGCTCGAGGCTCGGCTGGGCGTCCGGCTGCTTCATCGCACCACGCGACGGCTGACGATGACCCAGGCGGGAGAGGCCTTTCACGCGGATGTCGCGCCGCTGGTCGCCGGGCTCCGCATGGCCGAGGCGCGGATCAGCCAGACCGCCGCCGCCCCGGCCGGGCCGTTGCGGCTGACCGTTCCGACCTCCTTCGGACGACTCTGGGTCGTGCCCTGCCTGCCCGCCTTTCTTGATCGCTATCCGGCGGTCCGGCTGCAACTCGAGCTGTCGGACGATTATGTCGATCTGGCCGCGGCGCGGGTCGATCTGGCGATCCGGATCACCACCGCGCCGCCGCCGGGGCTTGCCGGGCATCGCTTTGCCGACAATCGCCGCCTGCTCTGCGCCAGCCCGGCCTATCTGGAGCGCGAAGGCTGTCCCGCGACGGTCGCGGAGCTTCGCCGACACCGGCTGATCGCCGCACAGGGGCAATTGCCCTGGCGCCTGACCGGTGCGACGGTCGAGGGCAGGAGCCGGGTGGAAACCAATTCCAGCGAAGCCGTGCGGGAACTGGCGCTGGCGGGCGCGGGCATTGCGCTTCGCTCGCTCTGGGACGTGGCCGATGCGCTGGCCGATGGACGGCTGGTTCGCGTGCTTCCCGAACGGCAGGGATCGGTCGAGGTCGGCATCTGGGGCCTCCACGCGCCCGTCGGCGCCCCCGCCGCGGTTCCCGCGCTGATCGACCATCTGACCGAGCAATGGCGCGGGGCGGCCTGGATGACATGACGGCGCCGTCATTTTTCCGTGCATCGGCCCGACACAGGCTTTAGGCACTCCCCATCAATTTGGGGAGTTACGGTTCGATGGCAGGGGGTCTGGTCGCATTGCTGGACGACGTGGCGGCGATCGCCAAGCTGGCGGCGGCATCGCTCGACGATGTCGCGGCGGCCTCCGCCCGCGCTGGGGCCAAGGCCGCCGGGGTGGTGATCGACGATACCGCCGTCACGCCGCGCTATGTCGTCGGGCTGTCGCCCCAGCGCGAACTGCCGATCATCGGCAAGATCGCGCTGGGGTCGCTGCGCAACAAGCTGTTGTTCCTGCTTCCCGCCGCCCTGCTGCTCAGCGCCTTCGCGCCCTGGGCGATCACCCCGATCCTGATGGCGGGTGGTGCCTTCCTATGCTTCGAGGCGAGCGAGAAGATCCTCGAATCGCTGATCGGCGGGCATGGCGAGGCCGAGGAAGAAGCGGCGGTCGATGCCAAAACGCTGGAGGACCGCCAGGTTTCGGGGGCGATCCGCACCGATCTGATCCTGTCCGCCGAGATCATGGCGATCGCGCTATCCGAACTGCCCGACCTGTCGATCGGGACCCAGGCGATCGCGCTCGCGCTGGTCGGCATCGCCATCACCGTCGGCGTGTACGGGCTGGTCGCCGCCATCGTGAAGATGGACGATATCGGCCTGCACCTGGCGCAGCGCGACAATGCGCTGGCGCAGACGGTCGGGCGCGGGCTGGTCAAGGCGATGCCGGTCTTGCTGCGTATCCTGGCGATCGTCGGCACCGCCGCGATGGTCTGGGTCGGTGGCGGGATCATCGTGCACGGCATGGAAGAGTTCGGGCTGACCACCCTGCCCCATCTGATCCACGACACCGCGCATCACGCGGGCGAGGCGCTGCCCTTCGCCGGGGCCGCCATCGCCTGGATCGTCAGCGCGATCGGTGCCGCGATCGTCGGGCTGATCGTCGGCGGGGTGATTGCGGGGGGGCTTCACCTGCTCCCGTCCCGCAAGGGCGCGCACTGATCCGATCAGGCGGCGCGCACGCCATCCGCCTCCAGCAGGTCGGGGCCGAGCAACCGGCCGGTGATCGTCACCGACTTGCCGACATGATCGACGGGCACGCGCGACAGACGCAACTCGAATGTCGCACCGTCATCGCATTGCAGGATGAAGGCGCCGTGCCGCCGCACCAGCCGGCCGGTCAGCGAGTGGGTGGGCGTGTCCGAAAGGGCGTCGTCGCTCGTCATCATCGGGCCAACGGTGGCGCCCACCTGCGGTTCCCGCAAGGTCATCCATCGACCCTTTCCAGATCGCGGGCCTGCTCCACCCTGTCGCGGCCGCCCCGCTTGGCGCGGTAGAGCGCTTCGTCCGCGCGGCGCATCAGGTCGCCCGCGATATTGCCCGCCCGCCAATGGGCGACCCCCGCACTCATCGTGACCGGCACCGGGCCATGTTCGGCCATGACCGGAGATTCGGCGATCTGGCGCCGCAGCCGCTCGACGATGGCGGTGGCGATCTCCAGCCCGGTGTCGGGAAACAGGATCGCGATCTCTTCCCCGCCATAGCGCGCGACGCAGTCCTTCGCGCGCACCGCGCCCTGGATACGTCGCGCCACCTCGACCAGCACGGCATCGCCGACGCTGTGGCCATGTTCGTCGTTGATCCGCTTGAAATGGTCGAGGTCGAGCAGCGCGAAGGCGAAGCCGCCGCCCGAACGGCATGCCCGCTCGGCGGCCTGCTCCATTTCGTTCATCAAGGTGCGGCGATTGGCCAGCCCGGTCAGCGGGTCGGTGCTGGCCAGCCGATCGAGCTGGGCATTCGCGACGCGCAGCGCGCTGGTCCGCTCGGCCACGATCGCCTCCAGCACGTCGGCGCGCCGCCGGATCACCGCCGTCACCAGCCAGAAGGCGCCGCCGATCGACACCAGCAGCAACAGGCTCAGGCCGATCCGGGCGGGCCAGGTTTCATACCATTGCGGATCGACGGTGATCCGCACCTGTCGCGTCACCGTCCGCGCCGCCAGCCCCGGCACATGTGCGCTGAGCGTCAGCCAGTAATCGCCCGAGGGCAGGTTGGTATAGATGGCGGTGGCAGGGGTGCCCGCAGGCACCGTCATCCAGTCGGCATCGAACCCTTCGAGCCGATAGCGATAGCGTATCTCCTCGGGCGCCGCATAATCGGTCAGCGAAAAGCCCAGCCGCAACGTCCGGCCCTGACGATCGAGATGCACCACCGGGTCGCGCGCGACCGAGTCGATCGCCAGCAGCCGCCCGTTGATATCCGCCTGGCTGACGATCAACTGGGCGGTATCGCTCCTGTCCCGCCGTCCCAGCAGCAGATCGGGTTGCAGGACCATCAACCCCTCGGGCGATCCGAACAGCAACGATCCGTCGTTCATCGTGGCCGCCGCACGCTGGTTGAACGCACGCATCGGCATGCCGTCGCGCTGGCTCATTTCCAGGACATGGAGCGAGGTCGGATCGATGACCGATATCCCGCCCGCGCTCGCCGTCCACAGGCGACGCCGGGCGTCGGGCGTCAGCGAGGCGACATTGTCGCCCGCCAGCCCCTGCGCCTCACCGATCGCGCGGAATTTCCAGCCGCTGCGCGTCGCGCGGCCGAGCGCCACGCCGCCATAGGTACCGACCCATAATCTCCGTCCGTCGGGCACCATCGACCCGACATAATCCTGCGGCAGGCTATAGGGATCGTTCGCCCGATTGGCATAGCAGACGAACCGGCCGCTGCGCGGATCGAACTGTCCGATCCCGCCGGGGGTGGCGACCAGCACCTGGCCATCGGGCCGTGGCAGGATGTTGATGACCTCGTTATTGGGCAGGCTGCGCGGGTCCGCCGGATCGTGCCGGTACACCGTCACCCGCCCGGTCGCCCGGTCGCGCTTGTACAGTCCCTTATAGGTGCCGATCAGCAGATCCCGCTTCGTCTCGGCCAGCGAGATGACCGGCAGGTCGCCAAGCTCGGGGATGACGAGATCATGGGTGGCGAGCGTCCGGGGATCGATTGCCACGACGCCACGCGCGCCGATCAGGATCGAGCCATCTGACGATTCGAGCAGCGCCTTGATATCCTGACCGGCATGATGCCCGGCAAGTCCGAGATGGCGGACCTGCCCCGCCGCCCGGTCGAGCCGATCGACCGAGCCGTTGCTGAACCCCAGCCATATCTGCTGGCGACGATCGACCAGCACGCCCCGGACATTGTCATCGGCCAGCGACAGCCGGGGGTCGTGCATCGCCGAACCGATGCGCAGCACGCCGCCCCCCGGCCCCTGGGTCCGCGACGCGCCCAGTTCGGTCGCGGCCCAGATCCCGCCGCCATCGTCCATCGCAAGGGCTCGCACCGTATCCCCAGCCAGCGACAGCGGATTGCCCGTGTCGTGGCGCAGCCCGCTGGCGGCAAACCCGCGCGCCGGGTCGAGCAGGACGATGCCCATGCCGTCGGTCGCGATCCATATCCGGCCCAGCCGATCCTCGACAAAGGCGCGGATCGTTCGGTGCCCGATCAACGGCGCATCGCTGGTCAACGTGGGCAGCTGGACGAAATGCCGGGGATCGTCATTCTCGGACAGGTACACGCCATCCGACCCGGTACCGACCCAAAGCCGCCCCCGGCGGTCGCGCAGGATCGACCAGACATCGCCCGATGGCTTGTGCGCGCCCAGCGGAACATGCGTGAAGGGGCGGGTCCCCGGCGCACGCCTCCATAGTCCATGGTCGGAGCCTGCCCACAAGGTGCCGTCGCCGTCGCGGAACACCGCAAAGGCGCCCTGGGGGCGGCCATCGGGCGAGGGTATCGCGCTATCGGTCATCGGATCGACGCGATCGAGCCTGGCGATATAATGGTGCACGCCGCCGTCCGAGCCGATATAGGCGCCGCCCGCCCCATCCGGCGTGAAGCTGAAGATGCGGGCTCCGATCGCGCCGTGGGTCGGCTTGAGCCGGATGAACGCGTCGCGTTGCGGGTCGTAGCGGGCCAGGCCGCCGACATTGGTGCCGATCAGCACACCCCCGCCCGGCAGCGCCATCAGCGAGCGGACATAATTGTCGGGCAGCGAATGGGGATCGGCCTGGCGCTGCTTGAAGGTCCGCACCCGCTGGCCGTCATAGCGGGTCAGGCCGCCACGGGTGCCGATCCACATCGTCCCGTCGCGCGCGCGCACGACCGCGGTGGTCGTGATATGCGGCAGGCCGATCGCTTCGCCGAGGCTCGCGAACGACGTCCATCGCCATGCCGCCCACGGATCGGCCGCCTGAAGGCGCCCAAAAGGCAGGATCATGACCGAAAGGAACAGGGCCAGCGCGGCCAGGGGACGGTATGGCTTCATAGGCTTATGCTGGGAACGCGTATCAGACGACCTCATAAAACCGGGTTAATCGCGCCATGCGCCGCGTGTCGGCCTTTCCCGGCGAGCGGCGGGATCCGACTTGACGAACCGCCCGCGTTCCTGTTTCGTTTCCCGGGCCGTGCCTGATCGGCGGACGAACCTGACGAGCTTTTTTCCGTGTCGCTCCAGCCCCCTGCCCCCGACGCCGTCGGAGACAATCGCAAGATCATCCATGTCGACATGGACGCCTTCTATGCGTCGGTCGAACAGCGGGACGATCCCGGTCTGCGCGGGCGGCCGGTCGCCGTGGGGGGATCGCGCGCGCGGGGCGTGGTGGCGGCCGCCAGCTATGAGGCGCGGGGCTATGGCGTCCGATCCGCGATGCCGTCGGTCACCGCGCTGCGCCGCTGTCCCGACCTGGTGTTCGTCCCCCCGCGCTTCGAGGTGTATCGCAGCGTTTCGCAGCAGATCCGGGCGATCTTCGCGCGCTATACCGACCAGATCGAGCCGCTGTCGCTGGACGAGGCCTATCTGGACGTCACCAGCGACCGGGCCGGGCTGGGTTCGGCCACCGCGATTGCCGAGGCGATCCGGGCCGCCATTCGCGAGGAGACCGGGCTGACCGCCTCCGCCGGGGTCAGCTACAACAAGTTCATCGCCAAGCTCGCCTCCGACCAGAACAAGCCCGACGGCATTTGCATCATCCCTCCGGCGCAGGGACCGGCCTTCGTCGCCGCCCTGCCGGTCAAGCGTTTCCACGGCGTCGGTCCGGTCACCGCGCGCAAGATGGAGGCGCTGGGCATCCTCACCGGACAAGACCTGCGCGAGCGGCCGCTCGATGTCCTGCAACGGCATTTCGGCAGCTATGCCGACTATCTGCACGGAGCGGCGCGCGGAATCGACCATCGCCCGGTCCGCGCCCATCGCGAGGCCAAGTCGGTGGGCGCCGAGCGGACCTTCGAGAACGACCTGACCGAACGCGACGCGCTGCGGGCCGCGCTGGAGCGGGTGGTCGAGGCCGCATGGGTCCGGATCGAGCGGAGCGGCGTCGCCGGGCGGACCGTGACGCTGAAATTGCGGTACAGCGATTTCCGTACCATCACCCGCGCCCGCTCGACCGGCCAGCCGATCACCGAGCGAGCGCAATTCCTGGCGATCGGTCTCGACCTTCTCGACCAGCAATTGCCGGTGGCCGGCGGCGTCCGGCTGTTGGGACTGACGCTGTCGGGCCTCAACTTGGCGCATGGCGGTGAAGAAGGGCCGAGCCAGGCCGAACTGCCCTTATAGGCCTTTGGTCACACGGCCCGGTCGGCGTCCGCTTCCGTCTCCTCGGCCGCTTCGAGGACCAGTATCGCGACCGCCCCCAATCCTTGCCCATGGCTATGCAGTTCGAGCGATCCGCCCATCGCGGCCGTGGAATTGGCGCACCAGTGGAGGCCCAGCCCGCCGGATTTCTCGGTCCGGGTGGAAAAGCCCGACCGGAACAGCTTGGTCGCCAGCGCCGGGTCGAAGCCCTGCCCGTCATCCATGATCCGCACCGTCACCCGGCCACCCTCCGATTGGATGGTGACGGTGATCGCACCATGGTCGCGCCCGGTCTCGGTGATCGCCTCGATCGCATTGGCGAACAGATTGCCGACCACCTGGCTCAGGATCACCCGATTGGCCAATACGGGAAAGGGCCGGGCGGTAAAGGCGAAATGGATCGAGGCGGCCTGCGAATAGCGGGCGATGGTGGCATTGCGCGCGATGATGTCGGTGACATCGCAGCGTTCGCGTGGGGGGCGTTCATGCGCTCTGGCCTGTTGCGCCCCGATGATCTCCAGCGTCTGACGCATCGCATCGCGCCCGATATCGATCCGCGCCCGCACCGCCTCGCGCGCCTTGGCCTCGGCATCGAGCGCGCCCGCGACGAACGCCACCAGCTTGCCTCGACGTTCGGACGGAACGTCCTCCCCCGCCAGTTCCGCCAAGGCCCGGTCGATCAGCGCGCGATCATAGGCGGGCGACCGATCGCCGCCATGGCTGAGGATGGCGCCGAGCGGGGATAGCGCGTTGCGGACATTGTGCAGCACCGCCACCGCGCTTTCCGATCGGCCGAGCGCGAAGCTCTGTATCTCATTCTGTTCGCGCAGGTCCTTCAACTGGCTGAGCATCGCATTGAAACTGCGGCCGAGCGAGCCGAATTCGTCGTCGCGCCCCTCCCTGTCGTGATAGGGAGAAAGAACGCCCGACGCCTGGACCCGCTGCATATGGCGCTCGACCCGGCCGAGTGGTGCCAGCACCAACCACCCCAGCGCACGCCGCAGCATCAGCAGCGTGAAGACCAGGAGCAGGATCGATCCGGCCGTCGCCAGCAGGAGCACCCGACGGCCAAGCAACGTGACTTCACGCGAGATGCGGAACCGCGCCATGCCGACCGGGCGACCATCTAGGCCCGGAACCGGAACGGCAATCTCGATGCGCCGCGTCTCCTTAAAAACGGTCCGCTCGGTTCCGGATGCGGGGCCGGTCAGGCGGGCCGTCTTGTGCATCGCCCGTGACAGGTGAGCGGGGGTCAGAATGCGGGCGACGGCGAGATAGTCGCGCGGTCGTCCCACCATGCCGGTGACGGTGGCGATACCGATGGCAGCGATCCGCCCGCGCAGCGGCAGATAGAAGCTGTTCGAATCCCGTCCTTCAAGCAGCTGCGAAAGGTCCTTGCGGTTCAGCGCATCCGCCAGCGCGGACGCCATGGCGTCCGCCTCGTCCGGATGTCGGGGATCGCGCCACCGTGCCTTCCACCGCCCATCGGCGGCTCCACGATAGGCCACACCCTGAATCGGATGGTTGGGGAATACATCCGGCACGATACCGGCATGATCGCGCGCGATCTCCTCGACCCGCTGGGTGATATCGGCCAACAGGGTCTGCGCTCGTTGGCGATAGCCCATGATCGCCTGCTGCTCCAGCCGATCGAAACTGGGTGAGATCACCAACGCCAGAAAGGTCGCGACCGCCACCGCACCGCCGATCCCGGTCAGCGTCAGCATCGCGACCATCGTATTGCGCAGCGATCGGCGACGCGACCATTCGCCCAACCACCGGATCGCGGTGCGCATCAGGGTCAGCCTTGCACGCCGGCCATCGGGGGTTGGGTGGGCGGCGTACCGTCCAGCGACATGTGGCGCTGCACCGCCAGCGCCCGCGCCTGTGCGGCGGGCACCGGGTGGGAGAAGAGATACCCCTGTAGGTGACTGGCCCCGGCGACGCGCAGCGCTTGGGCCTGCGCCTCGGTCTCGACCCCCTCGGCGATCACGCCCAGCCCAAGGGCGCGGCCGAGATGGATGATCGAATGGACGATCGCAGCGGACTCGCGCTCACGGCCCATGCCATCGATGAAGCTGCGATCGATCTTCAGGCAGTCGAGCGCGAATTTGCGGATATTGTACAGGCTGGAATAGCCCGTGCCGAAATCGTCGAGAGCGATGCGGAAGCCCAGGTCGCGCAGTTCGCACAGCGTCTCGGCCGCGCGCTCGGCATCGTCAAAGATCGCGGTTTCGGTAATCTCGATCTGGACCCGACCAGGCGCGACCCCCGCCCTCTGCACACTGTCGAGGACATGCGCGACGAAATGCGAACGGCGGAACTGGATCGGGCTGAAATTCACCGAGACATATTGATCGGGCCAGTGGCGCAACTCGGCCAGCGCATGGTCGAGCACCCAGTCGCCCAGTTCGTGAATGAGATTGCTCTCCTCGGCGATGGGGATGAAGATGGTTGGGCTGACCGCGCCATGTTCGACGGTGTCCCACCGGACCAGCGCCTCGAACCCGACAATGTCGAGATCGGCGCGCCCGACGATCGGCTGGAAGGCCAGGGTCAGCTCGTCACGGGCGATCGCCTGCGTCAGCCCGGCCTCGACACCGCGACGCAGGCGAATGCCGTCGTCCATCTGCGCATCGAACAGCCGGACGACGCCGCGCCCGGCGCGCTTGGCCTCGTTCAGCGCCATGTCCGCCTGGCGGATCAGGTCGATCGAATCGCCATCGGTGCCGCCCTGCCGAACCACCAGTCCGCATGACGCGCCGCAGCGCACCGAATGCCCCAATATGCTGAAGGTGGTCGCACAGGCGGTCACGATCCGCTCGCACGCGGCGACGGCCTCCTCATGATGCGCGCTGTCGAACAGGATGCCGAATTCGTCCCCACCCAGCCGGGCGATCAGCGCACCGGCGGGTGCGGCCTGGTTCAGCGTAGCATAGACCTCGCGGATCAGTTCGTCGCCCGCCAGATGGCCGAGCGTGTCGTTGACCAGCTTGAACCGGTCGAGGTCCAGCATCGCCGTCACGAACCGTCCGCCCCGGCGGCCCCGCTCGTCCAGCGCGCGCAGAAAGGCGACGCGATTGGGTGCGTCGGTCAAGGCATCGTGCAGCGCCAGATGCATGGCGCGGCTCTCATTGGCCTCCAGCTCGGCGGTCTTTTCCTCCAGCGCGGCGACCTGCGCGGCCAGCAGGACCCGCGTCGCCGCCAGCTCGCGCTCATTCTGCCAGCGACGGCACAGCGCCAGCGCGGTCTGCCAGATCTCGGCGACCTCGAACGGCTTGGCGATATAGAAGATCTTGTCGGCGGGCCCGGCGACCTTGCTGATCTCGACCGGCGAGAAGTCGGAATAGCCGGTGACGATCACCAGATGGATATCGGGGTCCAGCGCCCGGATCCGCCGTGCCGTCTCGCGACCGTCGAACCCCGGCGGCATCCGGATGTCGATGAAGGCGACGGCAAAGGGCGTGCCGTCGGCCAGCGCCCGCTCGACCGCCGCGACGGCATCCTGGCCCTGACGATAATGGTGACGCTCGAACACCGCGTCGTCTTCGTCATCCGATGCTTGGGGCTTGCCGAACAGGTCGGCGGCCATGGCGTCGAGCATCGCGTCCTGCGCCAGACCCTGGCCGGAAAAGCACAATGCATAGCTGTCGTGGATTGCCGGTTCGTCGTCGACGATTAGTATGCGCATCCGGTCACCATGAATCCATCGATCCCCGTTATATGGATCAATGGTAACCGGATACGCTTAAAGTGACGTAAATGGTCAGGTCTGGTCCCCCGTCACTCGACGGTGACGCTCTTGGCCAGGTTGCGGGGCTGGTCGACATCGGTGCCCTTGGCGACCGCGACATGATAGGCGAGCAGCTGGACCGGCACCGCATAGACGATCGGCGCGATCAGAGGGTGGACCTTTGGCATGGTGATGGTCGCGATACAGCCCTCGCCCGCCGCCTCGATCCCGTCATAGTCGGAGATCAGCACGACCTTGCCGCCGCGCGCCTGGACCTCCTGCATGTTGGAGACGGTCTTCTCGAACAGCGGACCGGACGGCGCGATGACGATGACGGGGACATGCTCGTCGATCAGCGCGATCGGGCCATGCTTCATTTCGCCCGCCGCATAGCCTTCGGCATGGATGTAGCTGATTTCCTTGAGCTTCAGCGCACCTTCCAGCGCCAGCGGATAGTCGGTGCCGCGGCCCAGATACAGCACGTCGCGCGCGCCCGCGACGGTGCCCGCCATGCCCTCGATCGCCTCGTCGTAGGCCAGCGCGCCGTTGATCGCGGCGGGGGCCTCGGCCAGATGGCGGACGATCTGCCGTTCCTCGTCGGCGGACAGCCGCCCCTTGGCCTTGGCGAGATTGGCGGCGAGCGCGGCCAGCACGCTCAGCTGGCAGGTAAAGGCCTTGGTCGAGGCGACGCCGATCTCGGGCCCGGCATGGGTGGGAAGCAGCAGGTCGGCCTCGCGCGCCATCGAGCTGGTCGGCACGTTGACGACGGCGGCGATCGTCTGCCCCTCGGCCTTGGCGTGGCGAAGCGCGGCGAGCGTGTCGGCGGTCTCGCCCGACTGGCTGATGACGATCATCAGCCCGCCCGGCTCCATCACCGGCGCGCGGTAGCGGAATTCGGAGGCGACATCGAGGTCAACCGGCACGCGCGCGAACTGCTCGAACCAGTATTTCGCGACCATGCCCGCATAGAAGCTGGTCCCGCATGCGACGATGGTGACGCGCTTGATCCCCGACAGGTCGAATTCGGGGATGGGAAGTGCGATCTTGCCCTCAAGCCGCTGAAGATACGAGCGAAGCGTCTGGGCGACGACGATCGGCTGCTCGTAAATCTCCTTCTGCATGAAGTGGCGGTGATTGCCCTTGTCGATCAGCGCGCCGGTCACGCCCGAAAGCGTGACGGGCCGATCGACCGGGTTATTGTCGCGGTCATAGACCTGTGCGCCCTCGCGGGTGCAGACGACCCAATCGCCTTCGTCGAGATAGGCGATGCGCTGGGTGAGCGGGGCCAGCGCGAGCGCGTCCGATCCCAGATAGGTTTCGTCATCGCCATATCCGACGACCAGCGGCGAGCCCAGTCGCGCGCCGATCAGCAGATCGGGCTGGTCGCGAAACAGGATGGCGAGCGCGAAGGCCCCGTGCAGGCGCGGCAGCACCTCGCGGACCGCCGCAACCGGATCGAGCCCCTGTTCGACCTTCTCGCTGACCAGATGGGCGACGACCTCGGTGTCGGTTTCGCTGGTGAAGACATGACCACGACCGATCAGTTCGTCGCGCAACGCCTTGAAATTCTCGATGATCCCATTGTGGACGACCGCGACGTGATCGGTCGCATGGGGGTGCGCGTTGTTGGTGGTAGGGCCGCCATGGGTCGCCCAGCGGGTATGGGCGATGCCGATCGTGCCGGGCAGCGGATGCGCGGCAAGCTCGCGCGCCAGATTGACCAGCTTGCCCGATGCGCGACGCCGCTGGATCGAACCCTGGTCGATCGTCGCGATACCCGCCGAGTCATATCCGCGATATTCCAGGCGACGCAGCCCGTCGAGCAGCCGCTCGGCAACGTCGTCACCGCCCAGAATTCCTACGATACCGCACATAAGCCTTTTACTCCCCAGCCTTTTTCGCGGCCTTCTTGGCCGTCATCATCTCTCTGAAACGCTTGGCCCAACCCGGCTTGGTCTGCTGCTCCGCCCGGACCAGCGCCAGGGCGTCGGCTTCGACATCGCTCGTCACGACCGACCCCGCGCCGACGATCGCGCCCGCACCCACCTGGACCGGGGCGACCAGCGCCGAGTTGGAACCGATGAACGCGCCCTCGCCGATCACGGTGCGATATTTGAAGAAGCCGTCATAATTGCAGGTGATCGTGCCCGCGCCGATATTGGCATTCGCGCCGACCTCGGCATCGCCCAGATAGGTCAGGTGGTTCGCCTTGGCACCGGGGCCGAGCACCGCTTTCTTCATCTCGACGAAATTGCCGACCCGTGCGCCTTCCCGCACATCGGCACCGGGGCGGAGGCGTGCATAGGGGCCGATATCGGCGCCAGTCGCCACGGTCGCTCCCTCCAGATGGCTGAAGGCATGGATGGTCACGCCGTCCGCCACATGGACGCCAGGGCCGAAGACGACATGGGGTTCGATCACCACGTCACGGCCGATCCGGGTGTCATGGGCGAACCACACCGTTTCCGGCGCGATAAGCGTAGCGCCGTCGGCCATCGCACGGGCACGGCGACGGACCTGCCAGTCGCCCTCCACCACCGCCAGCTCGGCGCGGCTGTTGACGCCCGCCACTTCCCCGGCGCTCGTCTCGATCACCGCCGAAGGACGTCCGTCGCCGGCCGCCAGCATGACGATATCGGGCAGATAGTATTCGCCCGCCGCATTGTCGTTGCCGACCCGGTCGAGCAGGCCGAACAGATCCTCCGAACGGACTGCCATCAGGCCAGAATTGCAGAGGGTTACGGCACGCTCTTCGGCACTGGCATCCTTGAACTCGACCATTCGGTCGATGCGTCCGTCGGCATCGGCGATCACCCGGCCATAGGCGGCGGGGTCGGAGGGTCGGAAGCCGAGCACCACCGCCGCGGGACTGTCCGCCTCGGCCAGCCGATCGATCATCCGGCGCATCGTCGCGGTCTCGACCAGCGGCACGTCGCCATACAGGATCAGCACATCGCCCATGAAGCCCGACAGCGCGTCGCGCGCCTGCGCCACCGCATGCGCCGTACCGAGCTGCTCGGCCTGAAGCGCGGTGCGCACGCCCAGCGGCGTCACGGCCGCCTCGACCTGCTCACGCCCGGCGCCGGTCACCACGACCATGCGTTCGGGCGAGAGCGCCCCGACGCTGTCGATCAGGTGGAGCAGCATCGGCCGTCCGGCGATCGGGTGAAGGACCTTGTGCAGATCGGACTTCATGCGGGTGCCCTTGCCCGCGGCAAGGATGATGGCGGCGACTGGTCTCGTCATGATGGTTGCGCCTGCCATGGATTTCTTGCCAAAGCCATACCGAGACTTGGCGCAGGATGGCTCATGGACGCGAATTCACCCGACCGTTTTCCCTTTTCCATCGTGGGCTTCGATCTGGACGGCACCTTGCTCGACACCAGCGGCGATCTGGCGGCGGCGGTCAATCATGCGCTGGCCTCGATCGGGCGTCCGGCCCTCGATGTCGAGGCGGTGAAGCCGATGATCGGCGGGGGGGCGCGGCGGATGCTGGAACATGGGCTGGCGGCGACCGGGGGATGCGATGCCGAGACGCTGGATGTGCTCCACCAGCGGCTGCTGGACCATTATGAGGCGCATCTGGCGGATCATACATGCCCCTTTCCGGGCACGCTGGCGGCGCTCGACGAGCTGGCACTGCGCGGCGTCCGGCTGGGCGTCATGACCAACAAGCTGGAACGCTTCGCACGGGCGATCCTGGACGGACTGGGGCTGACCGACCGGTTCGATGCGATCATCGGCGGCGACACGATGGGCGTCGCCAAGCCCTCGCCGGTCCCGATCCAGGCGCTCGTCGCCCGGTGCGGCGGCGGGGCGGCGGCCTTTGTCGGCGATTCGATCTTCGACGTACAGGCCGCCAAGGCCGCCGGCCTGCCGGTGATCGCCTGTTCCTTCGGCTTCCTCAACCAGCCGGTCGAGACGCTGGGCGCCGATGCGATCATCGACGGCTATGACAGCCTCATCCCGACGCTGGAGCGGCTCGCGCCTTCCGCCCCTTGATCCACAGGTGCCGCAGGAGGAGCGGCAGGGGCATCCGGATCAGGTGCGAACGCAGATAGAAGGCCAGACGCGTCAGGGGATACCGCCCGCGTCCCCAGCCGTCGCGCGCCAGGATGCGGCGACGATAGAGACGGTCGGCCAGCGTCAGCGCCTGCCATTGCGGCGGCACGAGCGTACCGAACAGCGCATGGCTCAGCCGCATCGCGCGGGCGACGGCTCGGTCCAGCCCATGATGGCGGGCCCGCTCGGCCAGCCCCTTGCAGTTCCCTTCGTCGACCAGCGCATGGATATCCCAGAGATTGCGCAACCCGCCCGTCAGGTCGCCATCGGCGAACAGATGCGCGGCAGCATGGACGATCATGTCGAGGTGCGACAACACGGCCAGCCCTTTGGCCAGCGGCACCGCCCCCGCGATCAGCCCGGCCGCGTCGGGCTTGGGTCGCGCGGTCGGGGGCAGGATCGTGTGATGCACGTCGAGCATCCGGTCGCGGTCGCGATGGATCAGCGGCGGCAGCTCATGCATCCAACGCCGGTAGTAAAGATCGTCATAGGGGTCGGGCTTGACCCACTCCCATCCCGCCTTGATCAGCCAGGCCTCGGCCCGGTCCAGATCGGTCTGGGGCAGCAATATGTCGCAATCGCCGATCGATCGCCCGCACCCCGCCGCCAGCCCCGCCGCCACGAAGGCCGTTCCCTTCAGCAGGATGACCGGACGACCCAGCGGGGCCAGCGCATGGGCGACGCGGTTCGCCTCCCACAGCGCCGCACGCCGTCCCTCCTCCGCCTCGGCTTTCGCATCGGCCAAGCACAGGGCGACGCGCGGCGGCAGGTCCAATCCGTCCAGCCGATAGGCCAGCGTGCCGATCAGCAGCTCGGCCCGCGCGACGGTCAGCACCGCCGTCCAGTCGCTTGCCGTCAGTTGCCGTGCGCATCCTGGCTTGCGCAGCAGGGCGATCAGCCGCTCGACGGGGGTCAGAGCGGGGGTCAGAGCGCGGCCCATAGCGCCTCCACGGCGGCGATCCCCGCTTCGCCATCGGGATAATCGACGGCGACCGCCGGAACCTCGGCACGCAGGCGGGTCAGGGCGCGAAACCCCGGCTCGCCCATCGCGACATAGTTGGTCGATGCCTGGGTCAGCCGCACGAAGCATTCGGCCGGAGGCAGCGGGCGGATCGCCGAGGGGAAGCCGAAACGGGGAAACAGCAACAGGGCGGGCCGCGCGGGTTCGTCCATCGCGGCGATGGCGGCGCGGTCGGGCGCGACATGGCGGATGTCGCCCTTGGGCGTTCCCGACAGCAGCGGTCCGGTGACCCGGCCTGCCGGAATGGCCGCCAGGCTCTCATTCTTCAGGCTGACCGGGCGGGGGAAGGGAAAGGCGAGCCCCGATGCGGGATCGATCAGCGCGAACTCATCGCCCATGAACCGCCAGCCCCGCTCGGCAAGGAGCAACGCCAGCGTCGACTTGCCCGCGCCGGAGATGCCGCTCATCACGATGGCCCTGTCGCCGCGCGCCACGACCGAGGCATGGAGCAGCACATGCCGTCGATGCCCCAGTGCCATTTGCAGGTTCATGCCCAGCTCAGCCGCCAGCAGCCCCTGGGCCAGCGGCAGCGGCGCTGCCTCCGGCAAACGATAATCGCCACCGATATGGATGGAGGGCCGAAGCCACCGCCGCCAGGGCTGCCCGGCCTCCAGTCGCACGCTGAAATCGGCGAATTCGGCACGCGGATAATCGCGGTACAGCGCCTCGACCGCCGCGATCGGCCCCCGCCAGTCGGAGCCGATGCGAAAGCCGACCGGCCCGACGCGCAGGGTCGTCCGATACCTCATACCCGCTCGACCAGCCCCGCCGCCTCCAGCTCGGCCAGCCGGGCCAGCAGCATCGCCTCCGCATCGCCCGGCTCGCCCAGATCGAACTCCCGCGACAGCCGGGCCAGCAACGCCCCGGCGTCCAGCGGCGCATCCGCCAGCGCGCGCAGGATTTGCGGCGCGGGTTCGGTCAGCAAATGGGTGATGCCAGACGGCCGGTGGAAGACGGCGGTGAACATGTCCAGCGGCTCGACCAGCAACAGCTCCGCCCCCGCCGCGCGGTAGCGCGGAGCGGCCATGGGTCAGCCGCCCGGCATCTGGAGCGAGGCATAGCAGGTGAAGCCGCCCTGCCCCCGCTGCAACCGGCGGATATAGTTGAGATAGGCCCGGTTGCTGAGCGAGTTGGAATTGGGCAGCTGGCCGCCCTGCAGGGCGCGCTTCACTTCCTCGCCGGTATAGGGCCGGCTGGGGGGCGCGAACGAACCCTGCGTGCGCGCGGGCACGGTGGATCCGTCGCGCGCGATATAGCTGCCCGCGCGCCCCGGATCGGGAACGGGAATCTGGCAGTTCAGCACCGACCCCGTCGTCTGCGCCAGCGCGGGGCGGATTGCGACCACCGTGCTCGCCCCGATCGCCCCCAGCATCAGCGCGCGGCGGCTAGATGTGGCGGCACGCGACGGCTCGGGGCCGTCATCGTCGGTCCGGTAGGGCTGGGGCGTCTCGTCCATGTGAAGCGGATGTCCCATATTCGCGCTTTCGCGACAAGCACCTGTGCGATCCCGCCTGCCCCGCATCGGGAGAGGGCGGATGTTGCGGGAAGACAGGGCGACCCGCGCCCGCTACATCGGCGACATCATGGGATTCGGCATTCGCACCTTGTGGGGCATCGTGGTGGCGGTGGTCGCTGCGGTCGTGGTGTTCCTGACCGCCGGGCCGGGGCCCGCGATCATCACGCTGGTCGGCGGGATCGCCGCCGCGCTGGTCGCGAGCGAGGGCGAGGCGACCGACGCGGAAGAGGACGACAGGCAGGTCGAGGACGGCGATACGCTGTCCCCCCTACTGACCGAGGCGCTGGATGCGATCGTCGAGCCGGTGCTGCTGATCGAACGCGGCCGGGTGACGCTGGCCAACCGCGCCGCCCGCACGCTGCTGGGCGCGCATATCGTCGGAGAGGATGCGCGGATCGCGATCCGCCATCCCGCCGCCGCCGAACGGTTGATGGCTCCGGGTGCGACCGCCCCCGACCATCCCATTTCGCTCGTCGGGCTCGGCTCGCTCGACCATCGCTGGGAGATGCGGCTGGCGGACACCAGTGGCGGGCAGCGGATCGTCCATCTGATCGACCAGACCGCGCACGACGCCGCCGAGCGGATGCGCGTCGATTTCGTCGCCAATGCCAGCCACGAACTGCGCACCCCCCTCGCCTCGATCCTGGGGTTCATCGAGACGCTGGGCGACGAGGCGGGCGAGGATGCCGAAATTCGCGCACGGTTCCTGAAGGTGATGTTCGACGAGGCACGCCGGATGCAGCGGCTGGTCGAGGACCTGATCTCTCTCAGCCGGATCGAGGCGGACAAATATCGCCAGCCCGCCCAGCCGGTCGCCATGGCCGACCTGGTCCAGCATGTCTGGGACGAGTTTCTCGACTCCGGCTCGCCGCGGGCCGAGGACATCGGCTGCGACGTGGCCGAGGGGTTGCCGCCGATCGCGGGCGACCGCGCGCAATTGTCGCAGATGCTCCACAATCTGATCGGCAATGCGATGAAATATGGGCGCGCCGAGACCCCGGTGCGCGTCACGCTGGACCGCGACGGGCCCATGCTGCGCCTGACCGTGGCGGACCGGGGCGAGGGCATCGCGCCGGGGCATATCCCCCGCCTGACCGAGCGTTTCTACCGCGTCGATTCGGGGCGGAGCCGCAGCATCGGCGGCACCGGACTGGGGCTCGCGATCGTCAAGCATATCGTCGAGCGGCATCGCGGACGGCTGGATATCGCCAGCGAGGTCGGGGTGGGCACGACCGTCACCGTCCGCCTGCCCCCGATAAAATCCAGCGAGAAACCCGTTTCCGAGGGCACTGTCACAAAACCGCAATAGAAATGTCACACGGAGGTCCGGTGGGCGTGGCAGCGCCGGTCCACACCCGTTCCGGTGTGCTCAAGGATCATGATGCGCCTGCCCTGCCTTCTCGCCGCGATCGTCGCGCTGGCGGCCTGTCACGATCAGGCCAATGGCGGCGGTGCGGGCGTGCGGGATCAGATCACGGCGGTCGGCTCCTCCACCGTCTATCCCTTCACGACCATCATCGCCGAGCGTTTCGTCACCGCCGATCCCGATGCCAAGGCGCCGGTGATCGAGTCGACGGGCACGGGGGCGGGCATGAAGCTGTTCTGCGCCGGGATCGGCGCGGCGCATCCCGATATCGAAAACGCCTCGCGCCGGATGAAGGCCACCGAATATCGCGATTGCGCCGCGCATGGCGCGGCCGCGCTGCTGGAGATTCCCATCGGGATCGACGGCATCGCCTTTGCCGAATCGAAGCGCGGGCCGCGCATGGCGCTGAGCACCGTCGACCTATACCGGGCGCTCGCGGCGCATCCCGGCGGGCGGCCCAACGCGGCACGGACCTGGCATGACGTCAATCCCGCCCTGCCCGCCATTCCGATCCAGGTCTATGGTCCGCCCGCGACCAGCGGCACACGCGACGCGCTGGCCGAGTTGATCCTGATGCGCGGGTGCGATGCGGTCGAACCGGGCGCGGCGGCGCTGGCGCATCGCGATCCCGATGCCCATCGCCTGCTCTGCACCCGCGTCCGCGACGACGGCGCCTATATCGATGCGGGCGAGAACGACAATCTGATCGTCCAGAAGCTGCAATCCAACCCCGATGCGCTCGGCGTGTTCGGCTATTCCTATCTCGAGGAAAACCGCAACACTGTGAACGGGGTGGCGATCGACGGCATCGCCCCCAGCTATGAGGCGATCGCCGCCGACCGCTATCCGGGTTCGCGGCTGCTCTATCTCTACGTCAAGAAGGCGCATCTCGACGCCATTCCGGGGCTGCGCCAGTTCCTGTCGCTCTATGCCGCCAATTGGGGGCGTGGCGGGCCGCTGGTCCGGCGTGGGCTGATCGCGGCGCCCGCCGGGGTCCAGGCACGCGCGCGGTCGATCATCGCGAACGAGACCGCCCTCGATCCGGCGACCCTGCCGTCATGAACGGCGTCATCCTTCTGGTCCTGATCGTCGGATTGGGTGTCATCGCCTGGGCGACGACGCGGATGCGCGCGCTCGGCTTTCGGCGCCGGACGGGTGGACGGGTCCGCTCGCTGCCGCATCATCATGGCTGGTATGTCGCGCTGTGGACCGCCGCGCCGCCGCTGATCTTCCTGGCGGTATGGGCGGCGACCTCGCCCGCGCTCGTCACCGACATGGTACTGGGTACGCCCGCTGCCGGACGCTTGCCGCCGCCGGGGTTCGAGCGGGCGGCGATCCTGTCCGAAGCGCGGGCGCTGGCCGCCGGACAGGCGCACGGGGCCTTCCACACGCTTTCGCGCACCCTGGCCCCCGCTTACGCGACCGCCCAGACGCGCATCGACTGGATCGCGACCGCCATCGTCCTGCTGCTCGCGCTGGCGGGCGGTGCCTATGCCTATCTGCGGGTCCGACCCGACTTTTCGGCGCGGACGCGGATAGAGCGGGTGGTGCTGGGGCTGCTGCTCGGCGCCTCGCTCATCGCGATCCTGACGACCGCCGGGATCGTCGCCTCGCTGCTCTACGAGGCCGGGCGCTTCTTTTCAGTGGTGCCCATCACCGACTTCCTGTTCGGCACGCATTGGAGCCCGCAGGTCATCGATCCGCGCGATCCGGGCGCATCGCTGGGCGCGGTGCCGCTGTTCTGGGGAACGTTCTTCATCGGCGCGGTGATCGCGATGGCGGTGGCCATTCCGTTCGGGCTGATGAGCGCCATCTACCTCACCCAATATGCCCAGCCGCGCGCGCGCCGGATCATGAAGCCCGTGCTGGAGGTGCTCGCGGGCATCCCGACCGTGGTCTATGGCTATTTCGCCGCGCTGATCGTCGCGCCCGCCGTCCGCCAGTTCGCGGTGTCGATCGGCATCGAATGGGCATCGTCGGAAAGCGCGCTGGCCGCCGGGCTGGTCATGGGGGTGATGATCATCCCCTTCGTCTCGTCCATGGCCGACGACAGCCTGGCGGCGGTGCCCGATTCGATGCGCGACGGCAGCCTGGCGATGGGGGCGACCCCGTCCGAGACGATCACCCGCGTCATGCTGCCCGCCGCCCTGCCCGGCGTGGTCGGCGGGGTCCTGCTGGCGGTCAGTCGCGCGATCGGCGAGACGATGATCGTCGTCATGGCAGCAAGCGGGGTTGCGACCCTGACCGCCAATCCCTTTTCCAGCACCACGACCGTCACCCGCCAGATCGTCGACCTGCTGACCGGCGAAGCGGAGTTCGACAGCCCCAAGACGCTCGCCGCCTTCGCGCTGGGGCTGACGCTGTTCGTCATCACGCTGCTGCTCAACATCATCGCGCTGAGCGTGGTGAAGCGTTACCGGGAAACCTATGAATAGCCCGCCCCCTTCCCCGGCGGACGACGCCCCCACCATCTGGAACAGCCCCGCCATGACGCGCCGCCTGCGCCGTCGCTATGCGGCGGAGCGGCGGTTCCGGTTGATCGGCATGGCGGCGGTCGCCTTGTCGGCGGCGTTCCTGGCCTTTCTGCTGATCACCATGGTGGCGCAGGGGATTGGCGGCTTTACCCAGACGCGCGTGACCCTGCCCGTCGACCTGGCCGCCGCCGAACTGCCGGTCGAGCCCGCCCGGCTGAAGGGCCGCGGTGCCGACCTCGCGCTGGCGGGTGCGGGGCTGGAGCATGCGGTCGACGGCGCGGCGACTCAGGCCTTCGGCGCCGACGGCACCGACCTGTTGTCGCCGGGCGCGTGGATCGTGGTGCGCGATGCGGTCAAGGCGGACCCGGCGCTGTTGCGCGGCACCACGCGCTTCTCGCTGCCCGTCGCCAGCGCCTATGACGTCGCCGCCAAGGGCGAAGGCACGCCCGAGGCCGAGGCGGTGGTCGCGCGGCTCAAGGCCCGCGGCGTCCTGTCGACCGGGTGGAACCTGACCTTCCTGACCGACGCCGATGCGACCGATCCGACCCGCGTCGGCATCTGGGGCGCGGCCAAGGGATCGCTGCTGACCATGCTGGTCACGCTGGCGCTCGCCTTCCCGATCGGGGTGCTCGCCGCGCTCTATCTGGAGGAATATGCGCCGAAGAACCGCTGGACCGACCTGATCGAGGTGTCGATCAACAATCTCGCGGCGGTCCCGTCGATCATCTTCGGCCTGCTGGGGCTGGCGGTGTTCCTGGGCACGTTCGGCCTGCCGCGTTCGGCTCCGCTCGTCGGCGGGCTGACGCTGGCGCTGATGACGATGCCAGTCATTGTGATTGCCGGGCGGAACGCGATCAAGGCGGTGCCGCCGTCGATCCGCGACGCGGCGCTGGCGATCGGCGCCTCGCGGGTGCAGGTGATCTTCCACCACGTCCTGCCGCTCGCGCTGCCCGGCATCCTGACCGGCACGATCATCGGCATGGCCCGCGCGCTGGGCGAGACCGCGCCGCTGCTGATGATCGGCATGCGCGCCTTCATCGCCGCGCCGCCGCAGGGGCTGACCGATCCGGCGACGGTGCTGCCGGTGCAGATCTTCCTGTGGTCCGATCAGGTCGATCGCGGCTTCATCGAAAAGACCTCCGCCGCGATCATCGTCCTGCTCGTCTTCCTGCTCGCGATGAACGGGCTGGCCATTTACCTCCGCAATCGGTTCGAGACACGCTGGTGAGCATTCCCAAGATAACCGCGCGCAACGTCAGCGTGTCTTACGGCGCCAAGCGGGCGATCCACGACATTTCGATCGATGTCGAACGGGATCACGTCATCGCCTTTATCGGCCCGTCGGGCTGCGGCAAGTCGACCTTCCTGCGCACGCTCAACCGGATGAACGACACCATCCCCTCGGCGCGGGTGTCGGGGGACGTGCGGCTGGACGGGCAGGACATCTATGCGCCCGAGATGGACGTGGTGCAGTTGCGCGCCCGCGTCGGCATGGTGTTCCAGAAGCCCAACCCCTTCCCCAAGTCGATCTATGAGAATGTCGCCTATGGTCCGCGCATCCACGGGCTGGCCACGTCGCGCGGCGAACTCGACATGATCGTGGAGCGCTCGCTGACCCGCGCCGGGCTGTGGAACGAGGTGAAGGATCGGCTGTCCGAAAGCGGCACCGCGCTGTCGGGCGGGCAGCAGCAGCGTCTGTGCATCGCGCGCGCCATCGCGGTCGACCCCGAAGTGATCCTGATGGACGAGCCGTGCAGCGCGCTCGACCCGATCGCGACCGCGCGGATCGAGGAACTGATCCACGACCTGCGCGGCCGCTACGCCATCGCGATCGTCACCCACAACATGCAACAGGCGGCCCGCGTGTCGCAGCGCACCGCCTTTTTCCATCTCGGCACGCTCGTCGAGTACGGGAAGACGTCCGACATCTTCACGAACCCGAAGGAAGAGCGGACGAAGGACTATATTACCGGCCGTTACGGCTGAGGACGAGGATCATGGACCACACCGTAAAGGCATTCGACAACGATATCGGCCGCTTGCGCGGGCTGATCAGCCAGATGGGCGGATTGGCCGAGGAAGCGATCGCCAATGCGATCCGCGCGCTGCAACGCTCCGACCTGGAGCTGGCGCGCAAGGTCCGCGAGGACGACAAGGCGATCGACCTGATCGAGGCGGAGGTCGAACGGCTGGCCGTGCGCACCATCGCGCTGCGCGCGCCGATGGCCAACGACCTGCGCGAGGTCGTCGCCGCGCTGAAGATCGCCAGCGTCGTCGAGCGAATCGGCGACTATGCCAAGAACATCGCCAAGCGCGTGCCGATGATCGAGAGCGAGGACCGGATCGAGCCCGTCTCCATCCTGCCCGCCATGGCCAAGATCGCCTCGGCGATGGTCCATGACGTGCTCGACGCCTTTGCCGCGCGCGATGCCGAGGCGGCGGTCCGCGTCCGCGACAGTGACAACGCACTCGACGATTTCTACGATTCCATCTTCCGCACGCTCGTCACCCATATGGTCGAGAATCCCAAGACGATCGGACAGGTCGCGCACCTGCTGTTCATCGCCAAGAATCTCGAACGCATCGGCGACCATGCGACGAACGTCGCGGAGATGGTCTATTTCGCCGCCACCGGTACCCAGATGGGTGAGCGGGATCGCGGCGGTACTTGGCCTTCTTGAGGGAACAGGCACCATGGCACGGGTAAAGATGTTGCTGGTCGAAGACGATGCCGCGCTGGCGGAACTGCTCGTCTTCCATTTCAAGCGCGAGGATTTCGAGGTCGCCCACACGCCCGACGGCGAGGAGGCGCTGTTGCTGGCGCGCGAGAGCACGCCCGACATCGTCCTGCTCGACTGGATGGTCGAGGGGATTTCGGGGATCGAGGTCTGCCGCCGCCTGCGCCGTTCGCCCGAGACCGCGAACGTGCCGATCATCATGCTGACCGCGCGCGGCGAGGAAGAGGACCGGGTGCGCGGGCTGGAGACGGGAGCGGACGATTACGTCACCAAACCCTTCTCCCCGCGCGAACTGGTCGCGCGCGTCGGCGCGGTGCTGCGCCGCGTGCGCCCGGCGCTGGCGGGCGAGGCGCTGACTTATGCCGATATCGAGATGGACACGGTCGGCCACAAGGTCCGCCGCGCGGGCGAGGTCGTCTCGCTCGGGCCGACCGAGTTCCGCCTCCTGAAGCATTTCCTGGAACATCCCGGCTGGGTCTTCTCGCGCGAGCGGCTGCTCGACGCGGTATGGGGGCATGATTCGGATATCGAGAGCCGGACCGTCGACGTCCATATCCGCCGTCTGCGCAAGGCGATCAATGTCGGCGACCGGCCCGATATCATCCGCACCGTGCGCTCGGCGGGCTATTCGCTCGACGCCGGGGGCTGAAAGTGAACGGGCCGTCAGAATTGGGCCGGGTGCGAAACGATGGAGCCAAGTCGCGGGTGGGGCGTTCAATCCACCGCGCTAACGCACTTGCGCTTCTGAACAGGAGATTCGCATGAAGCTCGTAATTCTGGCGGCCGCCACGCTGATGGCAGCCCCCGCCCTCGCCCAGACGACCACCCAGGCGGACGCCACGGCCCAGGCCGGTGCCAGCACCGGACAGACCGGCACCACCGCGTCGGCCGACGCCTCGATGCAGGCCAGTGCCTCGGCCGGGACGGAGACGCCGGGCGGCTATCAGCCCGCGCAGCCGCCGATGGCGTCGCCCGCCGCCCCCGGCGTGCCGGTCATCTTCAAGCAGGCGCCGAGCCCCGAACAGGCCTATCCGGCCCCGGCCGCGCTGAAGAGCTATCCAATCTGCAAGAAGGGCCAGTTCGACCAATGTCGCCAGCGCGGCGGCAAGTGATCGCCTGACCCGATTGCTCCGACGAAGCGCCGATCCTCTCGCGAGGGTCGGCGTTTTGCTGTCGGAGCGGCTATTCCTCCACCAGCTTCATCAGGCGGCGTTCGACCGGCGCCAGCACCGGCCCCAGCTCATGCCCGCGCTTCAGCACCGCCCCGGCCTCGCCGATCAGCGCCCACATGCCCTGGCGGTTGCGCAGCGCCGGGCGCTTCTCGATCCGATATTCCGGCCGCTCGGCGGTGCGCCGAAAGGCTGAGAAGATCGCGGCGTCGCGCCCCAGATCCATCGCATAGTCGCGCCAGTGTCCCGCCGCGACCATCCGGCCATACAGGTCGAGGATGCGGTTCAGCTCGGCACGCTCGAACCCCACCTGCCCCGGTGCCTTCGGAAACGGGACGATCCCCATCAGGCGCGGTCGCGCTCGATATTCTGTTCGGCCAGCAGCGTGTCGAGCTGCCGCCGCAGCGTATCCAGCTCGCACCGCAGCATCTCGATCTTCTGGGTCTGGGGGTCGAACACCTCCGAGCAGGGCGTGCCATAGGGGACGAAGCGCTTCTCGGGCGCCGCGCCGCCCTCGACCATTGTCGGCCTTGCCGGAATGCCGACCATCACCGCGCCCTCGGGGACGTCGCGGGTGACGACCGCATTGGCCCCCACCCGTGCGCGCGGGCCGATCGTGATCGGGCCGAGCACCTGCGCGCCCGATCCGACGATCGAACCGTCCATCAGCGTCGGATGCCGCTTGCCCGCCACGCCATTGTCGGGGCTGGTCCCGCCCAGCGTCACGCATTGATAGATGGTGACGTCGTCGCCGATCTCCGCCGTCTCGCCGATCACGACGAAGCCATGGTCGATGAAGAAATTCCGCCCGATCTTCGCACCCGGATGGATGTCGATCGCGGTCAGGAAGCGCGTGAAATGATTGACCAGCCGCGCGAGGAAGAAGGCACGTGACCGATAGAGCCGATGCGCCACCCGATGCCCCGCCAGGGCCCAGACGCCCGGATAGAGCAGGATCTCGGCACGCGAGTGCGGAGCGGGGTCACGAGCCCGGATCGAATCGAGATAAGCGGCCAATCGGCTCGGCATGAGCATGTCCCCAGATGCGATACCGGCATTTAAGCACGGCTTTTCCTGAATTCCAGATAGGCGTGGAACCTTGGCGGACGCGACAAAGTCTATCTTTGTTGCAGCCACGCTTCGGGCACGGCATGGGCCGGGCGTCACAGGGTAAGGAGAGATGATGGACCCGACCAGTAGCGAATGGATCCATATCCTGCCCTTTATCGGCGTCGGATTTGCCGCTCAGGTGGTCGATGGCGCTTTGGGCATGGCGTTCGGGGTGATTTCCAATACCCTGCTGATCAGCTTGGGCGTTCCCCCGGCAGCCGCGTCGGCGGGGGTTCACAGCGTGGAAACCTTTACGACCGCCGTATCGGGGATCAGCCATGCGGTTCATCGCAACGTCAACTGGCGGCTATTCCTGCGGTTGATGATTCCGGGCGTCATCGGCGGCGCGCTGGGCGCCTATGTCCTGTCCAATATCGATGCGGCGGTGGTGAAGCCGTTCATCCTCGCCTATCTGACCGCGATCGGCGTCTATCTCCTGATCCGTGCCTGGCGGCACAAGGCGCATAGCCGCGAGCCCAAGGTGGTCGAGCCGCTGGGCTTTCTCGGCGGGTTTCTCGATGCGGCGGGCGGCGGCGGATGGGGACCGGTCGTGACCTCCAACCTGCTGGCCCAGGGCGCGGCCCCGCGGACGACGATCGGGACGGTCAACACCGCCGAATTCTTCCTGACCGCGACGATCTCGGCGACCTTCATCTCCCAGCTGGGTTGGGAGGCCTTCACCATGGCGACGGTGGGGCTGCTGATCGGCGGTATCTGCGCCGCGCCGTTCGGTGCGATGCTGGCCAAGCGCGTGCCCGCGCGGGTCTTGCTGACGCTGGTCGGCGTCATCCTGACCCTGACCAGCCTTTGGGGTTTCTACCAGGCCATGAAGGGCTGACCTGCAAGAGCGATGGGGCGCCCGGCCAATGCCGGCGCGCCCCTCGACCGGTTAGGCGATCGCCGCGTGGACGGTCGCCACCGCCTGCATCACGGCCGCGATACGGACCGAGGTCTGGATGACCTCTGCCGTGACGCCCGCCTTCTTCAGCACCGCCTCATGCGCGTCGATGCACATGCCGCAGCCGTTCATCGCCGACACGGCGAGGCTGAACAGCTCGAAATCGATCTTGTCGATGCCCGGCGCGCCGATCACGTTCATGCGCAGCTTGGCGGGCATGTTGCGATATTCCTGGTTCCCGGCCAGGTGCGTGAAGCGGTAATAGACATTGTTCATCGCCATCACCGCGGCCGCCGCGCGCGCCGCATTGGCCGCCTCGGCCGACAGCTTGGGGGCGCATTCGGCTTCCGCCGCCTCGACCAGCGGCTTGTGGCCCGAGCCATGCGCACAGGCGAGCAGCAGGCCGTATTTGCGCTGGTCGTTCAGCACCGGCTCGTTGATCAGCGAGCCGACGTTCAGGCGGATGTCCTTGGCGAAATCGGGCAGCTGCCCGGCAAATTCCTTGAGCGACATGGATGGAATGCTCCAGATATGCGACGCCCCAGTCCGGGCCGTCGATCGCATGGGACCGACGACCCTCGCCGGGGCGTCTGAAAGATGGGCCGGGGGACGATGCCGCCCCCCGACGCTAGGATTACTCGGCCGCGAGCTGGAGGACGTCGTCGCCCTTGTTCCAGTTGCACGGGCACAGCTCGTCGGTCTGCAGCGCGTCGAGGACACGCAGCGTCTCCGCCGGGTTGCGGCCGACGTTCAGGCCGTTGATCGTGACGTGCTGGATGACATTGTCGGGGTCGATGATGAAGGTCGCGCGGTAGGCGACATGCTCATTCTTGTCGACGATGCCCAGCGCGTCGGCCAGGACGCGGCCATTGTCCGCGATCCAGGGGAAATCGGCCGCGGCCAGATCCGGGTCCGACTTGCGCCATGCCAGGTGGACGTGCGCGGTGTCGGTCGACGCGCCGATCAGCACGGCGTCGCGATCTTCGAAATCGCCCTTCAGCTCGGAATAGCCGACGATCTCGGTCGGGCAGACGAAGGTGAAGTCCTTCGGCCAGTAGAACAGGACCTTCCACTTGCCCTCGTACGACGTGTCGCTGATCGTCTCGCCGGCGGGCAGCGCGCTGGTGCCCTGCTGGACGGGAACGGTGAATGCGGGGAGCTTGTCTCCAACGGTCAACATGGCAATGTGCCTCCTTCTCTAGAAATTCGGCTCCAGCCATCCTCTCGCACGATCGGCGGTTCGACCGCCTGTATTCGTTGTACCGACGGATATGGGGACTGGCGCCTTTGATCCAACAAGCTATTTGTCACATGGCAATCGACTGAGACGATCAATGGCCGCGACCTATCTACCGACCCTGAAACAGCTTCAATATCTCGTGGCCTTGCAGGACCATGGCCATTTTGGCCGGGCCGCCGACGCCTGCTTCGTGACACAGTCGACCCTGTCGGCGGGCTTGCGCGAGCTGGAAACGCTGATCGGCGTGACCTTGGTCGAGCGGACCCGGCGCGTGGTGCGCTTCACCCCGCTGGGCGAGCGGATCGCCGACAAGGCGCGCCGGGTGCTGCGCGAGGCGGACGAGCTGGGCGACATGGCGCGCGCCGCCGGACGCCCGCTGTCGGGCGAGATGCGCATGTCGGTCATCCCGACCATCGCGCCCTTCATGCTGCCGCGCATCCTGCCCCGACTCCGGCGCGACTTTCCCGACCTGAAGCTGTTCCTGCGCGAGGAGCCCAGCGGCCCCGCCTGCGAGCGGCTGCACAATGGCCGCACCGACTGCGTGCTGCTCGCCCTGCCCTTCGCCTGTGGCGAGGTGACCGCCGAGCCGCTGTTCGACGACCGGCTGTTCGTGGCCTTCCCGACCGACGAGGATCACAGCCCGCCGCCCGCCTTCCCGGCGTCGGCGATCGACGAGAACCGGCTGTTGCTGCTCGAGGACGGGCATTGTCTCAAGGACCATGCGCTCGCCGCGTGCAATCGCCCCGAGCTGCGGGCCGAGGCGACGATGCTGGGCACCTCGCTCCACACCATCGTTCAGATGGTGGACAATGGGCTGGGCATGACGATGCTGCCCGAAATGGCGCTGCGTTCGGGTATCCTCGACAATACCAACATCACCGCGCGACCGCTCGACGCCGACAATGCCATGCGCAAGATCGCGCTGGTCTGGCGCCGGGCGAGCCCGCGCGAGAAGGATTTCCGGCTGCTCGCCCAGGTGCTGGCGGAAGCGGCCTGATCGATCGCGTTCATCGACACCCATCGATTTGCAAAGGAGTTTTGGCCCATGACCCATCCAGCGAAGCGCATGCTGGCGGCCCTGCCGATCGCGGCTCTGGTGATGCTGGGCGCCTGCGGGCGGGGACGGGACGAGCGAGAGGCGCCCGCCGCCCCCTCCGCCACGGCGGTCACGGCGCCCGCACAGGAGGCGCCCTTCGTCGCCGACCGGCCGATGGCGCCGACCCGCACCATCCTGGACAATGCGGCCGCGACGCCTTCGCTCTCGTCGCTGGTCGCGGCGATCCGCGCGGCCTCGCTCTCGACCACGCTGGCGAGCCCCGGCCCCTTCACGCTGTTCGCGCCGACCAATGCGGCGTTCGGGCGGCTCGCCCCCGGTGTCGAGGCGCAGCTGCTCCAGCCCGCCAACCAGGCCTCGCTGGTCCGCGTGCTGCGCTATCACCTGGTGCCGGGGGTGGTAACGGTGACCGAGCTGCAACGGCGTATCGCGGCGGGCGGCGGGACCGCGACGCTGATGACGGCGCAGGGCGAACCGCTGACCCTCAGCATGACCCAGTCGGTCATCACCCTGACCGATGGCGGCGGCAACAAGAGCTATATCGAGGCGGGCGACATGCGTCAGGCCAACGGCATGATCCACATCGTGAACGGTGTATTGGTGCCAAAACTGGATTAAGTGCGTTACCCTCGACGGGACGTCCGTTTCGCAACCGGTTCGGATGTCCTGCCCTTCCACGCGGCGTGGGCCCCCATGTGTGCTCCGCCGCCCATAGACGGGAATATGCTTTCATGACGAAGACCCTTGCCATCCTGATGTCCGCCACCGCGCTGGTCGCTGCGGGCACCGCCGCCAACGCCCAGACGGCGCAGACCGCGCCGACGGCCACGGCCCCCGCCCAGGCTCCGGCCCAGCCCGCTCCGGCCACCCCGGCCGCGACCGGCACCGTCGTTCAGGTCCTCGCCGCCACGCCCGATCGCAGCACCCTGGCCAAGCTGGTGACGACGGCGGGTCTGGCCGCCGATCTGTCGGGCCCCGGCCCCTTCACCGTCTTCGCCCCCAGCGACGAGGCGTTCAGCCGTATGCCCGCGGGCGCACTCGACACGCTGAGCCAGCCCGCGAACAAGGCGGCGCTCACCACGATCCTGAAATATCACGTCGTCTCGGGCAAGCTGACCGCCGAGCAGCTGAAGCAGCAGATCGCCGCCGGCAACGGCACCGCGACGCTGACGACGCTTGCCGGACAGCCGCTGACCGCACAGCTGGGGCCGAACGGCAATATCATGCTGACCGACGTGAACGGCCAGAAGGCCTATGTCGACAAGGCGGACGTGGCGGCGACCAACGGCGTCGTCCATCTGACCAACGGCATCAGCGTGCCGAAGATCGGCTGATCCCTCCCCCTCGGGGACGATCGGAAAGGCGGGGCTGCGGCTCCGCCTTTTTCGTGTCGATCAGATGTCGTCCCAGCGCGCGGCCGCCGCCCCGTCGCTGTCGCGCGCCTCGACCCAGCGGGCGTCCGCCCCCCGCGTCTCGCGTTTCCAGAACGGCGCATCGGTCTTGAGCCGGTCGATCAGATAGGCGCAGGCGTCCAGCGCATCGCGCCGATGGGGGGCCGCCGCCGCGACGAAGACGATCCGCTCGCCCGGCTGCATCGGTCCGACCCGGTGGACGATGATGGCCGCCTGCAACGACCACCGCGCCTTGGCGAGATGGGCGATCCTGTCCAGCGCGGCCTCGGTCGCGCCGGGATAATGTTCGAGTTCGAGCCGGTCGACCCCGTCGTCCGCGCGCACCAGACCGCAAAAACTGGCGACCGCGCCCACCTCCGCCTGCTCGACGCGCGCCGCCTCGGCCGCCAGGTCGATGGGATCGCGCGATACGAGAATCCGGATCATCCGCCGGTCACCGGCGGGAAGATCGCGACCTCGCGCGCCCGACCGATCGCCGTATCGAGGCCGACGAAATTCTGGTCCACCGCCGCGCGCAGCCGTTCCGGCTCGGCCAGCGCCTCGGCATAGCCGCCGCCCCGCGCCGCCAGCCAGCCGATCAGATCGGCCATGGTCGCGACCTCGGGCGGCGGGGTCAGCGTCTCTTCGGACAGGCCGATCCGTTCGCGGACCCAGGCGAAATAGAGAATGGTGAGCGGCATCAGCTGTCCATATGTTTGAGGCCGACGCGCAGATAGTCCCATCCGGTGACGAGCGTCAGCGCGGCCGCACCCCACAGCGCGGCCAGCGCCGCCACATGGAGCCAGGGCCATCCGGGCAGTGCCCCGCCCAGGATCAGGCCGCCCAGCGCGATCAACTGCAACGTCGTCTTCCACTTGGCGAGCCGCGACACCGGCACCGATACCTGCAACTGCGCCAGGAACTCGCGCAGGCCCGACACCGCGATTTCCCGCAACAGGATGACGAGGCCCGCGACCACGCTGATCCCGCTCAACACCTGCACCGCGACCAGCACCAGGATCACCGAGGCGACCATGATCTTGTCGGCGATGGGGTCGAGGAACACGCCCAGCTTCGACACCGTGCCCTTGGCCCGCGCGAGATAGCCGTCGAAATAATCGGTGATGCCCATCAGGCAGTAGAGCGCGAAGGCGATGGCATAGCCCAGCGCCCATTCGGGTTGCCACAACAGCCCGGCCAGAAGCGGCACGGCCAGGATTCGCGAGAGTGTCAACAGGTTGGGCAGCGTCAGCATAAGGCCTTCTAACGACAAGCCTGCCCATGACAAACCGCTTTAAGCGGTTGGCGATGGCCCGCCGGATGGTTATGTTGCTGCCATTCTGTTGCCACGATCGGGCCATTTTTCGTTATGCTCAATGCCCTCGGGCTTCTCAAGCGGCGTCGGTTCCTGCCGCTGTTCGCCACCCAGTTTCTCGGCGCCTTCAACGACAATCTGTTCAAGACCTCGATGGTGCTGTTCGCGACCTATGCGATCTTCACCGATGCGACGTCGGAATCCTATTTCAACGCCGCCGCGACGGGGGCATCGATCCTTCCCTTCGTCTTCCTCTCGGCACTGTCGGGACAGCTGGCGGACAGCCATGACAAGGCGCGGATCATCCGCATCGTCAAGACGGTCGAGATCGGCATCATGCTGGTCGGCGCGGCGGGCCTGCTGATCGCCAGGTCGGGGCATAGCACCATCGGGCTGGCGCTGATGCTGGGGACGGTGCTGGCGCTGGGCGTCCATTCGACCTTTTTCGGCCCGATCAAATACGCCATCCTGCCCCAGCATCTGGAGCCCGACGATATTCTGGGCGGCACCGGGCTGGTCGAGGCGGGGACCTATCTGGCGATCCTGCTGGGCACCGTCGCGGCGGGATGGATCCCGGTCGAGGCGGCGGCGGGCGGTGTCATCGTCGTGGCGGTGCTGGGCTGGTTCACCGGGCGGCAGGTGCCCCCCGCCCCGCGCGAAGGGCCGCCGCTCAAGCTGAACTACAACCCCTTCACCGCATCCTGGCGGCTGATCTCGGCGACGCTGCATATCCGCCGCCTGTTCCTGGCCATCATCGCGATCAGCTTCTTCTGGACGATCGGCGCGGTGCTGATCATCGTCTTCCCGCCGCTGGTCAAGAATGTGCTGACCGCCGACAAGGAGGTGGCGAGCCTGGCCATCGCGATCTTCTCGGTCGGGGTGGCGATCGGATCGGTGGTCATCAACACGATGCTGAAGGGCGAGATTTCGGCGCGCTATTCGCCGATCTCGGTCATCGCGATGGGGGCGTTCGTCGTCCTGTTCTCGGTTCTGTGCCGCAACTGGACACCGGCGCCCGATGGCGGACTGTATAGCTGGCAGGCCTTCCTCGCCGAACCGCGCGCGATCGGCATCCTCGCCACCTTGCTCGCCATCGCGACGACCGGCGGCATGTTCGTGGTCCCGCTCTATGCCTTCCTGACCACCACGGTCGAAAAGGACCAGACCGCGCGCACCGTCGCGGCGAACAACATCGTGAACTGCTTTGCGATGACGATCGGGTCGGTGGCGGTCTTCGGGATCAGCGCGATGGGTGTCACGCCGGAGAATATGCTGTTCGTCGTGGCGGGCATGTGCCTCGTTTCCGCCTGGCTGGCGCTCCGGCTCCACCGCGCGTGCGACGATGGATGCGTCCAGCCGGGCTGATCCCGCCCGGCGGACGGCGGCCGATCAGAACAGGAAGCTGTAGAAGCAGATGAAGAAGGCGGTGAAGCTGAGCACGAACAGGCGAATGTCCTGATCGTCGTCCCGGCGGCTGCGCGCGGGCGGCACGGGCGGCAGCGACCGTCGGAAGGGGTGACGGGCGGCTTCGTTGGTCAGGACAAGGCGGCGTCTCATGGCATGGACGTTAACGTTTTGTTGACCATTGGGGCACGGGTCCATGCCGCGCCGGAACCGTCCCCGCTGCCCCATTTGAAGACAGCGGGGACAGGCTCGATCAGTGATCGTGCGCCGCCGCCGCGCCGATCCCGGTTTCCGACCGGATGCGCTGGGCCGGATAGCCCGCCTTGTCGACCGCCGCGCGGCCGCTGCGGTCGGTGATCGACACCAGCCAGATGGTCAGGAACGCCAGCGGCATCGAGAAGATGGTCGGCGATCCATAGGGGAAGATCGGCGCGTCATAGCCGAGCACCTTCACCCAGATGGCGGGCGACAATATGGTCAGCACCAGCGCGGTCGACAGGCCGACCACCCCGCCCACGACCACGCCGCGCGTCGTGCACCCGGACCAGAGCAGCGACAGCAGCAGCACCGGGAAATTGGCCGATGCCGCCAGCGCGAAGGCCAGGCTGACCATGAAGGCGACATTCTGCTTCTCGAACAGGATGCCCAGCAGGATGGCGACGACCGCTAGCACCAGCACCGTGATGCGCGACACGCGGAGCTCGGAGGCCGAATCCGCCTGCCCCTTCTTGACGACGGTCGCATAAAGGTCGTGGCTGACCGCCGAGGCGCCCGACAGGGTCAGCCCCGCGACCACCGCAAGGATCGTTGCGAACGCCACCGCCGAGATGAAGCCCAGGAACAGGTTGCCGCCGACCGCCTGCGCCAGATGGATCGCGGCCATGTTGCTGCCGCCGCGAAGCGCGCCATCGGCATCGAGGAAGCCCGGGTCGGTGGCGACCAGCACGATCGCGCCAAAGCCGATGACGAAGGTCAGGATGTAGAAATAGCCGATCCACCCCGTCGCCCACAGCACCGAGCTGCGCGCCGCCTTGGCATCGGGCACGGTGAAGAAGCGCATCAGGATGTGGGGCAGGCCCGCGGTCCCGAACATCAGCGCCGCGCCGATCGAAATGGCGGAGATCGGGTCCTTGATGAACCCGCCCGGCCCCATGATCGCCCGGCCCTTCGTCACCGCCTCGTCGGGCCCCGCCCCGGCCAGCGCGGCGAGCGCCGTCTTGACCTCGACCGCGCGCGCGAACAGCGCCTCGGGGCTGAAGCCGAACCGCGCCAGCACCGCGATCGCCATGAAGCTGGCCGCGCCGAGCAGCATCATCGCCTTTACGATCTGCACCCAGGTCGTCGCGGTCATCCCACCGAACAGGACGTAGAAGGTCATCAGCACGCCGACGATGACGACGGCATAGCCGTAAGGCAGGCCGAAGAGCAGCCGGATCAGCTGCCCCGCCCCCACCATCTGCGCGATCAGGTAGAACAGCACGACCATCAGGGTCGAACAGGCCGCGACCATCCGCACCGGGGTCTGGGCAAAGCGGAACGACGCCACATCGGCAAAGGTGAACCGCCCCAGATTGCGCAGCCGCTCGGCCATCAGGAACAGCAGGATCGGCCAGCCGACCAGAAAGCCGATCGAATAGATCAGCCCGTCATAGCCATCGGCATAAATCTGCGCCGAGATACCCAGGAACGACGCCGCCGACATGAAGTCGCCCGCGATCGCCAGTCCGTTCTGAAAGCCGGTGATGCCGCCGCCCGCCGTATAGAAATCCGACGCCGTGCGCGTCCGCCGCGCCGCCCAGCGGGTGATCGCCAGGGTCAGCGCGACGAAGGCGGCGAACATGCCGATCGCGGTCCAGTTGGTCGCCTGCTGCACCGCCGGGCCGATCGCATGAGCATGGGCCGCCGACAGGGGCAGCAGCGCCAGAGGCAAGGCGAGCCATAGCCCCCGCCCCCTCATGCCCTTTCCTCCGCGCGCAGGGCATCGATCACCGGATCGAAGTCGCGATTGGCGCGCCAGACATACAGGCCGGTAAGCAGGATCGCGAGCGCGATCACCCCCAACCCGACCGGGATGCCCCAGGATGTCGCGCCGCCCGAGATCGATCGGGCCAGCAGCGCCTTGTCGAAGGCGATGGTGAGGACGAATCCGAAATAGACGATCAGCATGACGATCGTCAGGATGGTGGTGAAACGACCTCGCTTGCGGACGAGCGCGATATAGCGCGGGTCACGCGCCAGACGGCTGGCGGCATCCTCCATGGCATTCTCCTAACCCTGCGCCGATTGCGTCCGGCGTCGGGGCCATGCTCCCCCGCCCCCCGTTCGGCGTCAAGCGGGAATGGCGCCAGGACCGATCGCCATGCAGCGATGCCTTGCCTTCCCTCGCCCCTCGCAGAGGGGAGAGGGTTGCGCAGACTTGGTCTTTGCGAGAGCAAAGGCTTAGTCGGAGCTGGGTGAGGGGTGGGCGCTCGCGAAGCGAGCGCGCGAGCCTTTGGGCTCGCT